>JAEEGJ010002797.1_pt1 | contig 78117 bp, 69 predicted proteins | sample 8958761 | NCBI WGS metagenome assembly JAEEGJ01 (sample SAMN16246546, study PRJNA631951) | gut metagenome | biome: gut microbiome; feature: rumen; material: RS-attached | host: Bos | place: Iran: Karaj | collected 2018-10 | reverse complement strand
GACTTGATTTTTTTGCCAAACCAAGACGACGAGGCGGCCTTTTGCGCCGAGCTAATAAAAAAGCAAGTCAAAAAAGGCGGAACGTATTCAGACTGGGCGATCCTTTACAGAACCAACGCGCAGTCGCGTTACTTTGAGCGAACGTTAAGTCTTAATAAAATTCCAAATAAAATTGTCGGCTCTCTCAGATTCTTAGAGCGCGAGGAAGTAAAAGACGCTCTTGCATTCTTAAAACTTTGCGCAAATCCAAAAGATATAATCGCATTTCTTAGAATCATAAACAAACCAACTCGAGGAATTGGAACGACAAGTCAAGATAAGATAATCGAAGCTGTAAAAAAGGATTCCGAGAAAAACTCAGAACCGCCAAACATATTGCAGACCGCAGAAAAAATTTCAGAATCTCTCCCTAAGAAAGCTCGTGAAGGTGTTAAAACTTTTTGCGATTTAATGAATTATTTTTTTAAGAGAATCAACGAGTCAAACGGCACAGAGACCTTGGGTACTCTCATAGCAGAAATAATGCAGAAAAGCGAACTTGAAGAATACCATTCCAACAACGATGAAATTAATGGTGTCCAACGGATCGCAAATATAAATGAACTTGAAAACAGTGCCAACACATACAAGCTAAACGCAGACGGACTAATGCAATTTCTGGATTACATTGAACTCGAGGAAGTTCTTACACAACAAGATAAAAACAATTTTGACTGCGTAACTTTGATAACACTCCATAACACAAAAGGACTAGAATTTAATCGAGTAATAATCACTGGACTAGACCAAGGAATTTTTCCACGCTTTGAAAAGAAAGATGAAGAATTGGAAGAAGAGCGCCGGCTTTTTTATGTTGGTATAACTCGTGCAAAAGATGAACTTTATGTAACAAGTTTTGCAAATAGAATTATTAGCCGCGACAGGATGGGACGCCCGATAATGATGGAGCCCATGCAGCCCAGCGTCTTTTTGCAGGAAGCGGGCGCGGACACCTTCCGCGTTTTGGGAAACGTTCCGCCCAGTTTTGAAAGGGCGATTAACGGCTTTTCTGGCGGCGCGGATTTTGGCGAATACTCTGACGGCGACTTTTACGACGACACCCCGCAGTTTGGCGCGCGGGGCCGCGCCTCCAACGCTTACGGTGGAGGCCTTTCCTCCGCTCCCAAAATCAAGCACCCGCTGGCCAAAAAATACGGGCTGGGCCAGGCGGTCTACCACGACGACTACGGAGAGGGACAAATCGTAAAAGCCGAAATCCGCGAAAACGAATACGTGATTCACGTTCAGTTCCAAAACGGCGGAACAAAAAAGTTTTTGCCGGCCTACCAAGCCGCGCAACTTATGCTTATCAAGGACTAGAGGTATAAAATGAAAGGCGACTTGCTATTGATAATTGACATGCAAAAGGTTTACGCAAAGGGCGGCGAATGGGAATGCATGGACACCGAAGGCGCGGCGGCCAACATCTTGCGCGTCGTGGAGTCCGGCGCGGCTGATTCCGCCATAATAACAAAATTCATCGCCGACAAAAAACCGCGCGGCGTCTGGAAGGACTACAACCAAAAATACAAATCGATAAACGACGACAAAAACGCCAACGAGCTTTTGCCCCAAATCGCCGCGCTGGCCGGCCGCTTTAAGGTTTACCAAAAATCCAAGTACTCTTCGCTTAGCGTTCCCCAAATCCGCAAGGCGGCGCTAAAGGCAAAGCGCGTCGTGGTCGCGGGCGTCGTTGACGACTGCTGCGTGCTTTCCACCGTTTTTGAATTGATCGACGCTGGCGTTTACACGGTTTATTTGACCGACGCGACCAGCGGCCTTACAAAAGAAAAAGCCGCCGCCACTTGCCTTACGCTAGAAGGCTTGTCGCCGCTCCACGTAAAAATGATGACAACAGAGGATTTTGTTCAAGAAGCAAAGAAAAGCCAATAAAGCGCGTCATTTTGACCCACTTTTGGCTTAAAAAAGAGATGGCGCGTCAAACTGACGCAGAATGTTCCAAACTATACTTTTAATTTAATAAAAATTCCTCAAATCGGCAAGAAAAATCGCTAAAAATCGTCAAATTTCACCGCTTTTTGAATTTCCGTTCATTTTTTTAAAAGTTGGCACAGTTCTTGCTCTAAATATAGTAAAACAAACCATGCAAGGGGGAAACTATGGCGAGCGACAAGATTCTTTCAATTTATTTACAGGAAATTAACAAGGTTCCGCTTTTGACAAAAGAAGAGGAAAACGACCTTGCCGCAAAGGCAAAGGCTGGAGACCAGGCCGCCCGCCAGAGAATCGCCAGCGCCAACTTGCGATTTGTAGTTAACATCGCAAAAAAATACCGCCACAGCGGAATGGACATGACAGACCTTATCAGCGAGGGCAACGTTGGCCTTATGACAGCCATCGACAAGTTTGACCCGCAAAAAGGCTACCGCTTTATTTCATACGCGGTTTGGTGGATCCGCCAAAGCATCCTTAAAGCGATTTACGAAACAAAGGACGCCATTCGCCTGCCCCTTAACCGCATGAACGAATTGGTAAAAATCAAAAAGGCAAAGAAGTCTCTTGGAAACCGCAAGAGCGAAGAAGAAGAGATCAAGGAAGTTGCCGCCCAGCTTAACATGGAGCAGGACACGGTCCGCGACCTTTTGGCCATCAGCCAAGAAATGATTTCTTTGGATATGAGCGTTCAGTCAAAGCCCGGCGAAACTTCAACATTCGGCGATTTTATCGAAGACACCCGCTACCAGGGACCGGAAGAAGGCTCGCTTGACAGCGCGATGAAGCGCGAGGTGCGCGACGCGCTCCAGACCTTAAAGCCAAAAGAGGCCCAGGTTATCAGACTTCGCTATGGTTTGGACGGAGCGGAGCCAATGTCTCTTAAAGAAGTCGGCGACATTTGCAAGCTTACAAAAGAGCGCATTCGCCAGATAGAAAAGAACGCCATCGACCGAGTTCGCATTCCGGCGGCCGCCCGCCACTTGCAGGCCTACGTGGCTGCTTGAAAGGTTTGCAAGACCTTAAAGCGCGGACAAAATTTTCGGCAAGTCGTAAACAGATTCAATCTTGATTGTTCGGCCCGGATGCGGCGGAACGTCTTTGTTATAAGCGGCGCTCTCTGGATTCAGATGGGCGCCGTTTTTGTTTCCCACTAAAAGCGCGGTTCCGCCCAAAGCCTCAAAGCCGTCGGTGTACTTGTATTGGTCGTCCAAAAAAATCGTGTCGTCAATTGTTCCGCCGCATTTTTCCAAGGCGATCTTATAACTGTTGGCGTAGGGCTTTCCAAGCAAACCGCACGCGCGGATGTCAACCACGGCGCTAAACAAGTCTGCGATTTTTAGTTTTTCCAAAACGCGGCCGGCGTGCTCGCGCGGCGCGTTGGTCAAAACGATTTTCTTTTGTTCAATCGATTGCAAAAAGGACCGCAAGTCTTTGTCATAGGCCAATTCATCCGCTTCGTTGTCGGGATGAACTTTCGCAAAGTAGCCTTCAACGTCGGTAAGGCCGCGGCTTCTAAGCCATTCAAGCGTCGTGCTGTAATACGGAACGTTTTTATGCCTAAGCTCGGACGCGGCGTCTAAATCCATTCCCAAAAAATCGGCCACCGCGTCCATCATGCGCCTTGAGATTCCAGCGTCCATCGCGCTGGTCGGAGAGTAAAGAGTGTTGTCCAAGTCAAAGATTATGTTCTTTACAGTCATTTGATTTTCACTTTCGCCTTTTTGTCGACAAAAACTCTTTTCTTTATTTTTTGCGGATGCAAGGCGTATTCGTAAAGCGTGTAGCCTTTTTCGTTTACGGCCTTTACAAAGTTCATGTAAGGCGTGTTTGGGATCGCTTGCTCCGCCGCGGCGATATGCTGGTTGTATTCGTCCATGTTCTCTTCTTCCAGGAACATTTGGGCGATGAAAATGTTGGCAAAATATTTTTCGTAATTGTTTGAGGCGATTTTTACCGCTTTTTCGTAAATGCGCTTGGCCTTGGGCTTTGCGCCGCTAAGAACTTCCGAAACGTTGTAGTAGAACTGGCCGGCGTTTAAGTAAACGATGCAATTGTCGGGATCGGTCTCAAGCAATTTGTCGTAAACCTTTTTTTCTTGCAAGCCCAATTTTATCATTTGGCCGCGCTTCATGTATTGCATCGTAGAGTTAATCAAGTCAAAGGCCGAAAGCTTTAGGTAAGGATTTTGCTCGTCAAAGGGATGGCTCTCGTTCCACGCGATGATTTTTTCGTACTGCTCCGTAATCATCGGCTTAAGGCCGTCCATGTCGGGATCCGTCTCCCAAAGGTACTGCCAACGTTCCAGCGTCAAAAGATTGTCAAAGGTCAAGCGCGCTTCGTCGCCGATTTTGGACTGAACGTCATCGCTCCAAATTTTTTTGTGGTACTCTTCCAAAAACGCTTGCGAGGCCAAGTAATCTTTTTCTTGCCTTGAACGCGCGCGCATGTCATAAATCTCGGAAAGCAATTTTTTTTCGTAATCGCTAAAGTCGCCGGCAAAAGCCTGAACGGCAAAAAGGCACAGCGCCGAGAAGATAAAAACTGTCCGCAAAACAAAACGGCTCTTATTTTTTTCCATTTTTCTTTCCGTAATACTTATTCATTTTTGCGACGGCGCTGTCTTTGTCGTCGGCGTATTCAAAAGCGTCAATGCCGGCTTCGTTCAAGCGGCGGACAAAGGGAGTGTAAACATTTTCCGGCAAAACAGCGTCCGCTTCCTGCAAATGTTTTTGCCAAGCGGCGGCGTCCTTTTTTTTCCAGTCGATTTGCGAAAGATAGGCAAGGCCAAAAAATTTTTCGTAATCCGTGGCGCCAATTTGCGCCGCCTTCTTAAAATATTCCGCCGCCTTTGCGTCGCTTCCTCCGCCAATCGCCGGGGCAAAAGCGTACCACAAGCCGGCGTTTATGTACAAGCAGCCGCTATCAAAGCCCTTGCTTATCATCGCGTCGTAAAACTTTTTTTCTTCCAAGCCGATTGAAATTTTTTGCGAATACTTCATAAGCGGCATGGCTCCGTTGGCCACTTCGTACGCGGTCAAATCATAAAGGGGATTCCGTTCGCTTTTGGGATGAGCGGCGTTCCAAGCCGTAGTTTTGTTGAACTGGCCCAAAATGCAATCGTTGGTTTCCTTTGACTTGCAGTCGGTTTCCCACAAAAAATGGTAGCGCTCAAGCGCGAAATTATTTTCGTAAGCCAAAAGAGCCTCTTGGCTTACGCTCCCCTCTTTTATTGAAGAAAAGAATTCCGCGCGTTTTTTTTCAATCCAATCAAGAGCGGCCTTGTTGCCGTCGAGTTTTCGCGACTCAAGCCTGACTTGCAAGGTTTGTTTAAAAAGAGATTCTTCGTATTCAGTCCATTTTTGGCAAAAAGCGCCGGCGGCAAAAAACGCTAGCAAAGCTTGCAAAGCCGTCGCCGCAAATATTTTCTTCATACTATTATAATAAATTAAAAGGCAAATAGTTTCAACGCGGCGCGCTTTTATTTTTTTGCATTTGCGTAGTACTTTTTGACTTTTTCTTCAACGTCGTCCCTGTCTGTGGCATATTCAAACGTAGAGCAGCCGGCCTTGTTCAGATAGCGGACAAAATTTGTGTAGATGTTGTTGGGAGAAATCTTGTCGGCCTCGGCCAAATGCGCTTGGCTTGAAGCGCTGTCGCCCATTTTAAACTCGATTTGGGAAAGGAAAACATAGCCAAAAAATTTTTCGTAATCGCTAGGACCAAGATGGGGAGCGACAGCGAAATACCGTTTTGCCTTGTCGTTGCTTCCGCCGCCGATTGCCGGAGCAAAGGCGTACCAAAGGCCAGTGTGTAAATACAAAAGGCCCTTTTTGCATCCCGACGCCAACATCGATTCGTAAATCTTTTTATTGTCCATTCCCAAAGAAATTCTTTTGGAATATTTGAACCAGGGCATCGCGTTGTTTATGACTTCGCAGGCGGTCAGCGTGTACCATTCGCCGCGCTTTTCAAGCGGATGGCTTTGGTTCCACTCCATCACCTTGTTGAATTGCGACAAAATCAAATCGCCCGTGGCCTTTGCCTTATCGTCAAGCTCCCAAACGTAATGGTACTGCTCGCAGACAAAAACATTTTCAACGGCAAGCAAAGCCTCTTCGCCGGCCTCGCCTTTTTTTATTGAAGAAAGAAACTCCGCGCGCTTTTTTTCCAACCATTCCAACGACGTCTTTTGGTCCTTTTGCGAACGAGAGTCAAGGCGGATCTGCATGGCTCCCAACACAAGAGAATTTTCGTATTCCGTCCAACCAGAGCTAAAAGCGTCCGCGGCTCCAAGCGCAAAAATCGCGCCGGCCAAAATAGCCATAAAAAGTTTCTTCATAGTTTTATCATAAAGGAAACGCAAGATGCTTTCAAGAGAGGGTCAAATGCGCGAGCGTCTCTTGACAGATTCCCAAAAAACTGTATTTAATAGCCCTTATGCAATTTTCAAAAGATTTTATTTGGGGAACGGCTACAGCCGCAGCCCAGGTTGAAGGAGCCGCCGCCGAAGACGGAAAGCAGCCCAGCATTTGGGACCAATTTTCAAGATGGCCCGGAAAGACCCTTTGGGGCGCCTCGCCGGAGACTGCCTGCGACCACTACCACCGCTACAAGGAAGACGTCAAAATGTTGGCGGACCTAAAAATCCCCAACTACCGCTTTAGCGTTTCTTGGCCGCGCGTCATGGGCTACAGTCCCGACAGCCGCGGAAACGCGATTCATGGAACGCCCAACCAAAAGGGCTTGGACTTTTACGACCGCCTCATCGACGAGCTTTTGGCAAAAAACATCACGCCTTGGCTTACCCTTTACCACTGGGATTTGCCCTTGGAGTTGGAGCGAAAGGGCGGCTGGCGCAACCGCGACATCCGTTACTGGGCCGCGGAGTACACAGACCTTATCGTAAAGAAATTTTCCGACCGCGTGCAAAACTTTTTTACCATTAACGAAATGCCTTGCGTTCTTGGCGGCTACGTCGGCTGGATGGCCCCGGGCTTGCAGCTTCAGCAGGCGGAAGTGTTGAACGTGGCTCACAACATTCTTCTTACTCACGGAACGATGGCGCAAGCGATTCGCGCGGCCGCTCCCAAGGCAAAGATTTGCTTGGCCCACACCGGCTTTGGAAACTATCCAATTTCGGAAAGCAAGGAAGACATCGAGGCCTTTAAAAAATCGGTCGAGATTTACGAGCGCGAGCCTGGCGAAAAATACGGCTTCCAAAAAGGAAGCGGCCTCTTTATGGGCCACTGCCTTACCTACTGGTGCGACCCGATTTACTTTGGCCGCTACCCCGCCGGCGCGCAAAAAGCCTTTGGCAAGGACTTCCCGAAAATTCTTCCGGGCGACATGAAGATCATCTCAACTCCGGTTGACTTCCACGGCCAAAACATCTACGAAGGTATTCCAATCCGCGCGCCCAAGACCGCTCAAGAAAAAAAGAACGGCTTTGGCGTAGTGGACTTCCCGCACGGATATCCCGCCACGCACGCAAAGTGGCCGGTAACGCCAAAGTCTATGAACCACTTTTTCCAATTCATTTGGGAACGCTACAAAAAGCCGATTTTCATCACGGAGAACGGCATAAGCTGCGCCGACAACCTTAGCCCCGACAAAAAGTGTCACGACATCCAGCGCATCGACTTTGTCCGCGCCTACCTTGAAGAGCTTGGCAAGGCGATCAAAGCCGGCGCCGACATTCGCGGCTACTTCTACTGGTCGTTGATGGACAACTTTGAATGGGCGCGCGGCTACGGCGAGCGCTTTGGCTTGGTTCACGTTGACTACGAGACCCAAAAGCGCACTCCCAAAGACAGCGCTTACTGGTTCAGCGACCTCGTTCAGACTGGCAAGCTAAAGTGAAATCCTAGCGCGGAAAACGCGCAAGCAAAACAAAAAACGCCGCGATTTTTCGCGGCGTTTTTTGTTTTGCTTATCAAGCCCTCTTAGAGCTTGTCAAAGAATCCCTTGGCCTTCAAAAGCTCGGCGTTGAGGATTCCGCCAAGAGCGGCGCCGCGCTTTGTGTTGTGGCTAAGAGCGACAAACTTTACGTCAAACACGTTGCACTTGCGCAAGCGGCCGATGACGCAGGCCATTCCCTTTCCGGTCTCGCGGTCGCGGCGCGGCTGCGGGCGGTTCTCTTCGTGGCGCACGACAATCGGCTGTTCCGGCGCGCTGGGAAGCTTTAGCTCCTGCGGAACGGAAGTGTAGCTAGTCCAAACGCGCTCGATTTCCTCAAGGCTGGGCTTCTTGTCTTCCGGCAAGTCAAACTCAAGGTTTACGATTGCGGTGTGTCCGTCGATTACGGGAACGCGGGTGCAGGTAGAAGAAACAAGCGGGCCTGAGGCATTTTCAATCTTGCTGCCGTTGACCTTTCCCAAAATCTTAAGGCATTCCTTTTCGGTCTTTTCTTCCTCGCCGCCGATGTATGGAACGATGTTGTCAATCATATCGAACGACGGAACGCCGGGATAGCCCGCGCCGCTCACAGCCTGCTCGGTTGTGACGATCATTCTCTTTACAGGATAGCCGGCTTGGATAAGCGCGTGGAGCGGCATCATGTAAGTTTGGAGCGAGCAGTTGGGCTTTACAACGATAAAGCCCTTGTCCCAGCCGTGGCGCTTTTTTTGCTCCGCGATAACGTCAAGGTGCGAATAGTTGATTTCGGGAACCAGCATCGGAACGTCTTCTGTCCAACGATTGGCGCTGGCGTTTGAGACGACCGGGATTCCTTGGGCGGCGTAGCGCTCTTCCAAGGCCTTGATTTCGTCCTTGGACATTTCCAACGCGCTAAAGACAAACTTGCACTTTCCGAGCGCCGCCTTTTCGTCGTTGGCGTCCTGGACAATCAAGTCAGCCGCGTCGGCGGGAATTTCCGCTCCGATAAGCCAGCGGTTGGCCACGGCCTCGCGGTAGGGCTTTCCGGCGGAACGGGGGCTGGCCGCGACATAAGTTACGCGGAACCACGGATGGTTTTCCAACAACTTTACATAGCGCTGGCCGACCATTCCAGTCGCGCCCAAAACGCCAACATCAATTCTATTTTCTGCCATAATAATTTCTCCTGATTACTCTTCTTTCTCACAACTTGCAAGCCTGCAATGCGGCCTTGATTACCTTCTTGGCGTTTGCGTTCACTTCAACGAGCGGAGCGCGGACGCCGCCGGCCGGAAGGCCTTTAAGGTTCATCGCGTATTTGATAGAAGTCGGGTTTCCGTCAACAAAGGCCGCCTTGAAAATCGGAAGCAAGCGGAAGTGCGCTTTGCGCGCTTCGTCAAACTTTCCTTTAAGGCCGGCGTCAACCATAGCCTTGACTTCTTTGGGAGCCAAGTTGGAAACAACCGAAACGACTCCGTCTCCGCCGAGCGAAAGAAGCGGCAATGTCAATCCGTCGTCGCCTGACAAAACGGCGAAGTTTGGATGCTTTGCCTTAACTTTTGCAAGAACGTCGGCCATCTGGTTGATGTTGCCGCTGGCTTCCTTAACGCCAATAATGTTGGGCAATTCGGCGATGCGCGCCAAAGTGTCGGTGGCGATGTTGGTGCCTGTGCGTCCCTGAATGTTGTAAACCAAAATCGGAAGGCCGACTTTGCTTACAGCGGCAAAGTGGCGGTAGATTCCCTCTTGGCTGGGCTTGTTGTAATAAGGCGTTACGACCAAAGCGGCGTCGGCCCCGGCTTCCTTGGCGCGCTGGGTGTAGCGAACCGCGTCGCGGGTGTTGTTGCTTCCCGTTCCGACGATAATCGGAACGTTTTTGCCTGTTGATTTTTTGTATGCCGCTCGCTCCTCCATAATGATGTCGAGCATCTTGTCTTCTTCGTCTTCGTCAAGAGTAGGAGTTTCGCTTGTTGTGCAAAGAGGAACAAGTCCGTCGATTCCGGCTTTGAGTTGGTTTTTGACGTGTTTCCTGAATCCCTCAAAGTCCACGGCGCCGTTCTTTTTCATCGGCGTGATCATCGCTGTGTAAGTTCCCTTTAACTTTAACATATTTGCCTCCTATCGGCTCCCAATCATTGGGAAAATATTAGCGGTAATTTTAATGAATTTTTCAAACAAATTCAATAAGTTTTTTCCTTGCCCAAAACGCGAAAATCGCTGTATAATGGAAAACATCAAAAAGGAGGCTTATATGGCTAAACAAGCAAGAACATGGGGAATCTTCATCGCCCAATTGGCGTTGTCGATTTATTTAATCGTTACGGCGATTTGCCTTATCACAAAGGTAGGCTCGTCTATTTCTTCGGCGGAAATCAACGCCGTTGCGGGACTTTTCGGCAAGGCCGCTCCAGTAATCAGCGTTCTTATCGGAATCATTTTGGGCGTTTGCGGAGTAATGTTCGCGTTCAAGGCCTTTGGAATCGACTTTGGCAAGTTTGACGACTATGTAAAGTACGTTACAATCGTCCTTTGGATAATCGTAACTGTCATCACTTTGATTTTTTACATCAAGGAATGGACGTCTGTTTTGGTTTTGCACTGGCTCTTGGTTTTGGCAAAGAACGCCTTGATCATCGGTTCAATTTTAACAATTAAAAACGGAAAGTAATGAAAAGACTTTCGGCCGCTTTGTCGGCCGTTCTGTTGTCCGCCGCCTTGGCGATTTGCCTTTTGTCCTGCCAGCAGGCGGCGAACAACACTTACATAACAAACATCATCTCAGGCTCCCCAAAAGAAGAAAACACAAATTTTGAAACCCGCTCCGTTCCCTTTTTGTACCAAACGGACAGCAATATCTTGTTTACATTGTTCACGCGCATATACGACAAAAACGAATACGTCCCTTACGCGGGCGTCCGCTACTGGCTGCAAACCGTCTGCGACGTAAAGTTTGAGAGCTCAAGCTATTCGGACGGAGAATACACAATAGTCGGCTACGCGCTGGACAAAACATTCCCGATTGTCGTGAACACAAAGAACAACACGATTTACTGCTCCGCATGGGCCGGTTATTTGTCGCCGGACCCAAGCTTAGTGTTTGACAAGAGCGCGATGACAGACGCAAAAAAAGCCTATGACGGCCAGAGGGCAGTCACGTTCAACTTGGGAAAATACGGCTTTAAGATTTACAGCGGAATTGACGACGCCTACGCGCCTGTTTGCGTGTTAAACCAACTGTTCGCCTGCGCGCTCAAAAACGCGCAATTTCTTTACAACGGAAAAAATTTTTACTACTATAGCAAAGGCTTCACTGGCTACGAAGCGCTCAGGGACAGCCCTTGGTACAAGGATGAGAACGGAAACTTAAAGGATCGGCCAAAAGAATTGGTTGAGGCCAGCTACAACTTGCTTTGCTTTGCCCACGACAACCTTTACGGAAAACCCGGCTACTACGGCTTTGCGGACGGCGGAAACGGCTACGCAAAGGCCGACGTCGTGGCGGCCGCCGACGCGCTTTCGTTCGACGACATGCTAAACAAATATGACCCCGACACAAAGGCCCTGCTCAAGTCCTCAAATTACGTCGACTACCTAAAGGGCTTGGCGAAACTCACCTATTACACTTACGGCGACCAGCACGCAAGCGTAAAGTGGAACGAACGCGTCATGTTTGACAACACGGAAATAGAAAACGCGGTCAACGACATAATCAAAGACGGCTGCAGCGATAAATGGAAGTACGACAGAAAAAAATCTTCCGCCAGCCAAACCAACAGCCTAAACTGGTGGCGAAAGCAAAAGGGCATAATAGACGCCGATGGCGAAATAATAAGCGACAAAGCTTTGGAGCTTATTGACGGCGGAAAAACTCTCATAATCCGCTTTGACGAATTCAACCTCAACCAGTCAGGCGGCTGGAACGCTTATTACGCGACCGCATCCGAGGAGCCGGATCCTGACGCCACCAGCTCAAATCTCCCCGACGACACAGTCACCCTCTTCTACAAGGCCTTCTATCGCATCGCGCATAAAACTGAAGCTAAATATTCTGACTATAAAGACGTCAAGACCATCCTCATAGACGCCTCGTGCAACGGCGGCGGCGCGAAGCCCGTAATGCAGTACATCCTTTACCTCATCACAGGAAGGGGCGACTTGTATTACGACGACGTCCACACCGGCGCCAAAAACCACGAATTTGTAAAGGCGGACTTGAACCTTGACGGAAAAGTCGACTACAAAGACTCCGTTTACCGCGGAAACTTTTTCGGGCCAGCCGCGAGCTTGAACGTGGCGATACTGACTTCGTTCAGCTCATTCTCTTGCGGAAACGCCCTTCCCTTCTACGCCAAGGAACGCGGCGTTAAAATTATCGGCGAGCGGTCGGGCGGAGGAAGCTGCATTGTCGGACACGGCATTACGGCGGACGGCTTTCCATACCATTTTTCGGTCAACAGCCGTTTGAGCGCCCAAGACTTTAGCAAGACCGTCGAAAGCGGCGCTGAGGTCGACAAGCCCCTTATGAACGGAGACAGCTACGAGTGGTTCTATGACTACGACAACCCAACTACAAGCCATCTTATCGCGGCGCTAAAGGAACTTTTTGGCAGTTCGTATTAACCGCGCGCGGCTTTTAAGCCCATACACAAGTTTGGAGCCTCTCCACTAGAAAAAAACGGCGAAAATACGCTATAATTGCTCATCCTTTTTTATAAACGGGAAGCTTAAAATGAAAAGAACAGCCGCCGCGCTTTTAACAGCCTTTCTCTGCGGAACATTGGCCGCGCAAAAAGTGACAGTGAACGTCGAAGGACGGGGAGCCGGTAAAGACGCCCTCGTTCCCGTGACAGTAGAATGGAACGACGCATGGTTCGAGCCGTTTGAAAAACCGCAATACAACCACAAGCTGGCCAGGGCGGCCGGCGCCTTAAGCTGCTTGGCTTACGACGCCAAGGACAAAACGCCTGACAACGCATTGGCGCAAGCCTACGCAAAGTACGGCGTTCCTTACGAAAACATCGAATGGCATTACGACATCGACTATTCAGACGAAGTTTACGGAATAAACCAGGCCGCCTTTTCTTTGGGCTTTAAAAGGCTTCCAAGCGGCCGCGACTTGGTCTTTGTCGTTATAAGAGGAACGCCAGGCAACGAAGAAGAATGGCTTTCAAACATCAACATTCAGGACAGCTCCGTAAAGTTCCTAAAAAGCGCTCCGCCTGAATACCATGAAGGCTTTTTTAAAGCAGTCACCAAAGTCAAGCTAAGCTTGCTGGACTACGCCCAAAAGCGCAAACTTGACTTAAAGAAATCCTCTGTTTTGATTACAGGACACTCGCGCGGCGCGGCCTCGTCAAACCTTTTGAGCGCCGTCTTGGTTGACGAAGACATAGTTTCGCCGGACAGAGTTTTCGCATACACCTACGCCACGCCGAATGTCACGACGCGAAAAGACGCGCATGACGAAAAATACGATTATATTTTCAACATACTCAACGGCGAAGACATGGTTCCGGCGGCTCCAATCTATCAAAAAAAATGGAGCTTCACAAAATTCGGCGTCACAAAGGCGATTGTAAATTCCTGGACTTGCGACAGTCTTAAGGAATACCAAGAAGACTTTGTTCCAAAAATGAACGCGCTTTACACAAAATTGCTCGGCCGTGAATACCACCCGTTCAACACAGGAACGTTCATTCCGACAAAAGTCGGAGACAGCCTCGCCGTGATAAACCCAAGCGTAAGGTCGTTTTACAAAAGCTGGTTCCCGCTGCACAAGCGCCTTTCAAAAACGCTCGCCAAGCAGTTTCCGTCAGCGGAGGAACGCAAGCGCGAAGAAGCATGGGGAATGGCAAAAAAAGGCCACGACGACTCGCTTACCGGCCTAAGGCGCCTCTTTTACACGATTAAGAAAAAGGCCGACACAAGAACGCAAGTCTTGATTGAGTACAGCCTCAACGCCTTTGTCGACATGCACGCCATGCAATCCTACTTGTCTTGGCTTGTGGCGCTTGACGAGTTTGACCTTTTTTCCAGCAGGCAAAGCACAATCGTAAGAATAAAAGGCGTCTTTAACGGAGCGGTCGTTGACGAAAAGGGAAACATTTACGCGCGCATCTACGACGGCGTCCTGAACATTCGCGAAACAAAAGCCCCGCTCGCGGCTTGGCAAATCCCGCTAGGAAACTTTGGCCCGATTTCAATCGGCTTTCCTTATTCCCAAAAATTCTCTCTCTTGGTTTACCGCGACTCGCTTATCCCCACGCCGGTAAGAGTGACAATAGACCGCTACGATTCCGACGGAAGCTATCTTGGAACCATAAGCAAAAAATGCGCGGGCGCCCACCTTGGCAACGTCTACAGTTTTGAAGTCGGAAAGGAAGCTTTGGCCAAAACAGACGGAAGCCCGGCCAGCTACAAAAAGCTTAAGGGCCATGACGCAAAAATCGCGATCAAAGACGGCAAGCTAAAGAACACCGACGTTTCGCACATGAATTTTGAGGCCCACATCGACACCGACGGCTATTTGGAAGTGGGAATGACTAGCGGCCTGCAAAAACTTTATATGGTAGGCCTTTTTGGCTTTGTCATCAAAGATCCAAAAGCCACCCAGTCGTTCAGCTTGGGCCTCGGAACGCAGCACTGCCTTTGCGGACCTGTCATGTTGAACGCGGAAGCCTACGCGCGCTTTGCAAGGTACACATCATATTATTCATATTCAGAAGACTCCATTTATGCCGAAAAATGGCATTTCGCCATGGTTCCGGCAACCCGCTTTATGCTTTCGATAAAGCCGGCCAAGCGCATTCAATTCTACTCAGCCCTTGAATTGAACTTCAACATTCACGAAATGAACGAAGATTATTTTTACGGAGACTACATAAAATATCGCCACGACCCTTGGGTAATAAACGACAGCTTCAGCATTTTCCCAACCGTGCAATTTGGAATTAAATTATGAGCGGATCGACATTCGGAAAAATTTTTAAGGCCACGACTTTTGGCGAAAGCCATGGAACAGCGCTTGGCGTGGTAGTGGACGGAGTTCCGGCAGGAACAAAAATCGACTTGGCCAAAATCCAAGAGCGCCTTGACCGCCGCCGCCCCGGAGCAAAAGCCGGCGGAAAATTCAACGCGGCCGTCACCGCGCGAAGCGAAGCCGACAAAGCGGAAATCCTTAGCGGCGTCTTTGAAGGAAAAGCGCAAGGAACTCCGATCGCGATAGAAATAAGAAACACGTCGCAGCATTCAAGCGACTACTCAAACTTAAAGGACACTTTCCGCCCGGGACACGCGGACTACACTTACTTTGAAAAGTACGGCTTCCGCGACTACAGGGGCGGCGGACGCGCCAGCGGAAGGGAAACTTGCGCCAGAGTCGCGGCCGGGGCGATCGCCCAGCAATTTTTGGAGCAGACGCTCGGCAAAAAGTTCAGCGTAACCGCCTACACTTTGCGCGCCGCGGGAATCTCTTGCCAAAAAATCGACCTTAAGGCAATCGAGCAAAATCCTTTGCGCGCGGCAGACCTTAACGCCGCCCGCGCCATGCAGAAAAAAATCGAAGAGCTTAGGGCAGCAGGAGACTCGGCTGGCGGCGTTGTCGAATGTCAAATAAAGGGAGTTCCCGCAGGACTCGGCGAACCGGTTTTTGAAAAATTGGACGCCACCCTTGCCGCCGCCATGCTCAGCATCGGAGCGGTCAAAGGCATAGAATTTGGCGCGGGCTTTGCCGCCTGCGACATGACAGGCTCAGAGAACAACGACGTTATGAAAGTGAAAGGCGGCAAGGCTGCCTTTTCGACCAATAACGCAGGCGGCGTCTTGGGAGGAATCTCAAACGGCGACACGATAATTTTTAGGCTTGCAATCAAGCCCGTGCCCAGTATTTTTGTAGAGCAAGAAACGATAAAAAATAAAAACGGAAAGTTGGCCCAAACAAGCCTAAAAATTCAAGGCAGGCACGACGTTTGCTTGTGTCCGCGCATTGTTCCTGTCGTAGAAGCGATGGCCGCGCTTGTCATCGCCGACGCGCTCTTGCAAGAACGATCGGCGCGGATTTAGTCGCGGCAAAATTTAGCGCAAGCGATTAAGGGTGACAATGTCGGCGCCAGTGGCGAAGATTTCGTTCACCAGCAAGTCGAACTTTTCGTAAAGGCGCGGGCCGGAAAGTCCTGCTTTTCCCGCCTTTATTTCGATGATTCTTGGATCCTTAAAATCAACGTATTGGTAGCCGGCCGCCGCTCCCTCGGAGCGAATCTTTTCGTCCGCCTTGTGGTTGGGAGCGTGCCAGTAAAGGCTAAGCTCGTGGCCTGAGCATTGGTAGAACAAGTCCTCCAAGCGCGCCAAGCCTTTTGAAACGAATTTATTGTCGTCGTAAACAAACTTGTTTGTCAAATCAATGTTGTTAAAGAAAATCGCCGCGCACTCATGACCGCTGCTTGCGATTTCGCGAGTCTCTTTAGGATAACGGCGGACAAATTCTCCGTTAAAGAAAAAGTTGCATTTTAAGCCGTAACTGTGGCACAAAGCCAGCACAACGTCCAAGCCGTCCGGATTTTCGTCCGCGTCAAAGACCAAGGCCACTTGCCTGTTGCCGTTGTTGACGCGGGCGCTTTGAGCGACAAGGGCGCGGGTTGTGATGTCGCCCGAAAGAGTCCTTACATAAAGAGCGTTTGAGTAAAGCGCGTTCTTTGTGGTTCCGCAGAATACGCGATAGCTTTCGTTTTGCGCGACAGCCTTTTTTGCCGGAACGTCTTTTCTGCTCCAAGTCGAATCGTTTTTGTTGACGATGAATTTTTCTTTGTCAACGCCGTTGTCCAAAACAATGTCGCCCGCGTCGTTCCACCAAGCCTTTTGGGCGCTGGAGGCGAACAAATTTTCAGTTGAGCAATCGGCAAGCGAAAACTTTGAAACGTTTCGCGCGCCGCCAAGAATCAAGTTGCCGTTGTCGCGCCAAACCATAGTGTGAATCTTTTGGTTCTTTATCTGATAGTACAATTCAAAATTCTTTACGGAATAAATGTATGTGTTTTCGCCGCTGGTGATGGCAAGGAACATTCCGTCCGGACTAACGCAAATTCCGTTGTGAGTGTCCTTGACAAAAATGCGGCGCGACATCTTTCCGTTTGAGTTTATTGTGTAAATCGCAGCGCATTGGCTTCCGTTTCCGCGGCGCGCAAGTCTTGCGCAAAGCGTCGCCTCGCCCCAATCAGTCCAATACACGTTAAAGCCCAAAACAGCCATGTCGCTTTCGGCAAAAGAGCAAGAGTACAAAATTTGGACAAAAGCGCCGGCTTCTTCGCGCGGCTGTCTTTTATAGTAAGAGACGACTTCGTCTCCCTTGATTACGACAAATTCCGTTGCGTTCTTGTTGACCCAAAAACGGTCGGAGCTTCCGTCAAATTTTTGCGGAAGGCGGCCGATGATTTTTCCAACTTGGATAAAGTCGCTGTAAAGGCCGAGCGTATAGAGTTCCTTTATGTCGATTTGAAAAATCAAATCTTTTGAAAGGTATGTGATAAAGCCCGTGTCGCTCCAAACAACGTTCTGAATGGTTCCGCCGCCAAGCTTTCTAAATTCTTCTTGAATCAAAAGATTCTTAAAAAGCATTTCGGGATTGCAAAAATAAATCATCCCGTTTTTTTCATAAAGAAAATTCTTTCCGTCGGGCGACCATTTTACAGGAACGCTTGTGTAGCTAAAAGGAGCGTCTTCGTTTAAAATGATTTTCTTTGAAGTCGTTGTGTCAACGACAACAAGGCGGCCCTTAAACACGTCTTTTCTTTCAATCGCGCAATACCATTTGCCGGTCGCGCTGATTTCGGCCGGCAAAGGAGCGGAAGCGTCTTCTGGAATCGAAGAAACTTGGCTAAGCCACTGCAATTTTTTTTGCGAAAAGTCATAATAAGCGCGGCCGTAACGGTTCCTTACCAAAAGCCTGTTCGCTCCTTGGTAAACCGAAAGGCGCTCGGGAAAGCAAGTCACCGCTTGCGGAAAGGCTTCGGCCTTGCCGTTTACGATTTTGCTTTTAAATACGGTTGTATATTCTGTCGAACCGGAAATTTTATGAGTCAAACCAAACAAAAGCTCGTTATCTTCGCTCAAGTTGGGAGAAGAAAAAGTTATCTCCGCCGCGGCCGAGAAACAAAACGCAAGAGCCGCCAAAAGAGCCAACAATAAATTTCTAATTCGACAAAAAGATTTCATTTATGCATCTCCGCGCTCAAAGCAAGAGCGTTTAAATCTGTTTCCAAAACGTTAAGCTTTTCTTCCATCTTTTCAAGGCGCTGGAAATATTTTTCAAACTGCTTTTCTTCAATGCATTCAAAGGCGGAGTCAATCGCCTCTTCGCAGTCTTCGTCAGTCACTCGGCTTCTTCCGCACCAAGGGCAAAAAACATAATCCTTTTCGATTGTTCGGCCGCATCCGCCGCAAACACACACAGCGGTCATTTTTGGAAATTCCATTTATTAACTCCTATCTAATTAGCGTAAGCGGGTCAACGACCTTGCCGTTTTTGTAAACAGTCCAATGCAAGTGCGGGCCTGTTGAATATCCTGTCGATCCGACAAGGCCGATTTTTTGTCCTTGCTGAACGTAGTCGCCGGTGGAACTGATTTTCTTTGACATATGGCCGTACAAAGTTTGGTAGCCGTTTCCATGGTCAATGATGATGTAGTTTCCGTAAATGCGCGAAAAGCTTGCCTGCAAAACTTTTCCGCCAAGCGCCGCGAAAATCGGAGTGCCTGTCGGGCAAGCCATGTCCAAGCCGGGATGGTACTGCTTGACTCCGGTAAAGGGGTCGCCGCGCCAGCCGCACTTTGAAGTAAGGCGCCACTTTATCTTTAGGGGAACGGCCCAAGTTTCGCCCATCGCGCGGCGCAAAGCGTCTCTGTCCAACTTGGCGCCCGGAATGAACAATTCCTGGCCGACAGTCAATGTCATCGTGTCCAAATCGTTGGCGTCAAGAATGTCTTCAACGGCGGCGCCGTACTTGGCCGAGATTCCCTGGATTGTGTTTCCAGCCTTGACCTTGTACTTTAGTCCGTCGCAAGAAGGAATTATAAGCTTTTGTCCGGAATAAACCTGGCGGACGTTTTCGATTCCGTTCACCGCGATGATTGTCGAAATGTTTTTAAGGCCAAATTTGATTGTGATTCCGCCGATAGTTTCGCCGGCCTTTACCTTGTATGTTTGGTAAGTGACTTTGTCCTGGAAAAGCGGAGCGGAAGAAGCGCCGGCAACGTTTCCGTCGTCGTCAATGGCGGCCCCGGAACTCAAGGCGAATTTTGACATCGCTTCGTTGATGAATTTCATTTCGTCAATCGCTTCATTCTTGAGCGAAAGCGGATTTGAGCGGTTTTGCAAGTATTCGTAGGCCTTGTTGGCTCCCAAAGGAAGCAAGGCAAGCGCGGCGAGCAAAGGAAGGGTCCACAAGTACGACCCGATTTTTTTAAGCGTTAACAGAGGATAAAAGGGCTTAAACTTTATTTTGGGAAGAGCGATTCTAGGAAGGCCAAGCCCTCGGCTTAATCCTCCCCGCCTGACAGCGGCCGAACCGCCCACATAACTTATTATTTCCATACTTCAATTATCGGAATATAGAAGAAAAGATTAACTAAAATGAAAGATCAGGCGGACTAGAATTTCTTTTACCTTTATAGTAAACTCTGCTTATTCGTTTTAACAGGAGAAACTATGACATACGGTTTTTTTGACGACGAGCAAAAAGAATATGTAATCACCAGGCCCGACACGCCTACATCTTGGAGCAACTACCTTGGCTCCACCGAATACGGAGCGGTAATCACCAACAATGCCGGCGGCTACGGCTTTTACAAGTCAGGAGCCCAGGGCCGCTTTATGCGCCTCCGCTTTAACTCGGTTCCGATGGACGCCCCCGGACGATATTTTTACCTCCGCGACCAGGAAAGCGGCGACTATTGGTCGGCCAGCTGGCAGCCCTGCGGAAAACCCTTGGACCAGTACAAAAGCGAATGCCGCCACGGAACGGCCTATACAAAAATCACGTCTGAGTACTCGGAAATCAAGTCCGAGGCCCTTTATTACGTTCCCCTTGGACAGACTTTTGAATACTGGCGCCTCAAGCTTACAAACAACTCCTCAAAGGCCAGAAAAATCTCGGCCTTTACCTACTGCGAGCCTTCAAACCAGTGGAACACGACGCAAGACCAAGTGAACTTGCAGTACTCCCTCTTTATTTGCAAGGGAGAGCAAAAAGACAACCTTTTGCGCTTTGCCATCCACGACAACTTGTTCAAGCAGTTCCCCGACGACGAATTCGGAGGCCAGGCCCAGCTTTGCTGGATGTCGCTTGCCCAGGGAAAAGTCTCGGGCTTTGACACAAGCCGCGAAGCCTTCTTGGGAACTTACGGAAGCTACAAGGAGCCGGCTGCGGTAATCGCCGGAAAATGCTTTGGCTCAAAGGCTTACGGCGACAACTTCTGCGCCTCGTTCCAGAGCGACGTTGAATTGGCTCCCGGAGAGACAAAGGAAATTTTGGTTCTCTTTGGAATCGGAGACGCTTGGACGACCGGAAAGAAAATCACCGCCGAGTTTGGAAGCGTAAAGCGCGCCGACGAAGAGTTGGACAAGCTTAAAAAGAATTGGCACGCCAAGTTGGGAAGCTTTAAGGCCATGACTCCCGACGAGGACATTAACCACACAGTAAACGTTTGGGGCCTTTACAACTGCCTTATAACGTTCGCCTGGAGCCGCGCCGCCAGCTTGGTATACAACGGAGAGCGCGACGGTTTGGGCTACCGCGACAGCGTCCAGGACATTTTGGGCGTCGCCGCGGCTATCACAGACGAGGCGGAAGCGCGCCTTGTCCGAATGATTAGCGGCCAGTGCAAAAACGGCGGCGCGGTTCCCGTCATTTCCAAAGACTTTAACGCCGGCCACGAAAAGACTCCCGCTCCGGAAGAATTCCGCAGCGACGACTGCCAGTGGTTCTTCAACTCGATTCCCTGCTACGTTGCCGAAAGCGGAGACTTTGGCTTTTACAACAAGGTCGTTCCTTACGCCGACGGCGGCGAGGCGACGGTATTCGAGCACTTAAAGCAGGCTCTCTTGTTCAACCTTGAGCGAATGGGAGCCGACGGCCTTCCCTGCGGCTTGCTCGCCGACTGGAACGACTGCCTTAAGCTGGGCTACAAGGGCGAATCCTTGTTTGTCGCCTTCCAATTGCGCCTTGGCCTTACCACTTACGCCGACATCGCCCGCCGCCTTGGAAAGAACGCCGAAAGCGACTGGGCCCTCAAAGAGCGCGAAACTTTGGACAAGAACATTCAGAAAAAATGCTGGGACGGAAAATGGTTCATCTGGGCCGTCGCCGAAGACGGAACGGTTTACGGCACCCACACTATGGACGAAGGCCAGGTTTACTTTAACACCCAGGTTTGGGCGGTAATGAGCCAAGCGGCCACAGCCGACCAGGCCCGCGAATGCATGAAGACAGTAAAGGAAAAGCTTGCCACTCCTTACGGCCTTATGCTTTGCGCTCCGCCATTTGTAAAGGCGTCCCGCACAATCATGAGCTCGGTAGTTTACAACGCGGGAATCAAAGAAAACGCCGGAATCTTCAACCACACGCAAGGCTGGGGCGTAATCGCCGAAACCTTGATGGGCAACGGCGACCAGGCCTTTGAATACAGCAAGGCCTCGATTCCGCCGGCCTACAACAACAAGGCCGAGATCCGCCAAAGCGAGCCCTACGTCGTTGGCCAAACAACCTACTCGACATTCTCGCCCCGCGCCGGAAACACTCGCGTTTCTTGGCTGAGCGGAGCCGCCACTTGGAACTATTACTCGATCACCCAATACATTTTGGGAATCAGGCCCCAGTACGACAGCCTCTTGATCGACCCCTGCGTTCCGTCAAAGTGGGACGGCTTTAAGGTTGAGCGCCGCTGGCGCGGAATGAACCTTGAAATCGAGGTAAAGAACCCAAGCCACGTTTGCAAGGGAATTGAATACATCGAAGTGAACGGAAAGCGCTACGACAGCGCCACGGTTCCTGTCGCCGACTTAAAGGACGGAGACAAAATCGTAGCCGTAATGGGAAAAGACGCCAAAGCCTTCGAATGGCAGCGCCTCTAGTCTAAAGGCCTTGCAAGCCTAAAACAGTCCCTTGGGGAATGGCTAAACCGCCCAAAACGGGCGGTTTTTTTTGCCCAAAAACGCCCGCTAGGCGCAACAAATTCCCCCTTAAGTTGTCTAATAGTTAGAGGAAAATAAAATGGGAAAGAAAAATCTTTTTAAGACTATATACTCACTGCCTGAGATTTTTGCCAAGAATTTTCAAAAGTTCGCCAAAAAGCCCGCCATGATTTTGGGCGGCGACAAAAAAATCTCTTACGATGACATGCGCTGGGACATTTTTAAGACCTCAAACGTTTTGCGCGTCGGCGGAAAAACGCCCAAAAGCGTGGCGATTTTTATCGACGACTCTCCGCAGGCGATCGAAAGCTTTTACAGCGTCCTTGCGATTGGTTCCAAAGCCGCGCTTTTGCGCTACGATATGAGCAAGGCCGAAGTCGCTTCCGCCCTTGAAAACGAAAAGCCCGAAGCGGTATTCATCCGCGCGGCCAAAATGGATTTGCTCCCCGAAACTTTGAACGCCGTCGTTTATGAGATCGCCAACAACAGCGTCCTTAAAAAGCATGACAAAGAGGAAATCCAAAAGCGCGCCCAAGAGGCCGCCGACAATTCCAACGGAAAAGTATTGGCCGTCGCCTATTCAAGCGGCAACAAGCGCTCTGAATTTACAAGAGACGACTTGGCCAAAATGATTGGAAAAAAAGAAAAGAAGAGCTACGGCTCGCTTGTTGAATATGTGGCCAACCTCTTTAACGCCTTTATCAAGGGCCGCGCGGTTCAAGCCAATTTGTAGGAACAGTCAAGGCACGCTTCGCTTAAAGCCTTGACTCGTTCCTTTTGCGGCGCGAATAAAATTATCGCGCCGCAATAACTCTGCGGCGTTTTTTTTCACTCATTGTTCAAAATTCGCAAGGCCTTTGCCATCAAGCCTTCGCCCTTTTTTTGTTCTTCCACGGCCGACTCTTGGGCTTGCGAAAGATCAACGTCCGGCTCGGCCTCAACGGCGACTGTTTGTTCAACCTCAACTGACGCCGCGCCGTCCAAAGAATCCTGAACGTAAATCTTAAAGGGCTTTTCCAATTCAAGCGCGTCGGGCTCTGTCACTTTTTGGAAGGGGCTTACCGGCGACATAAGTTCGGCGATCTCGCCAAAGTTTTTTATTTCCTTGCTTAGGCCGCTTTCGTCGCTTGCAAGCGCGGCGTAAACCACGTTGCGGTACATGGCGAATTTTCCAAAGCCAAACAAGAACTCGTCGTTGTCCAAGCCAAGGCCGCCAAAGAAGTAAACGCGCTTAAGCTCGTATTTTTTTGCCAACTCAACGCAGAACGCTTTAAGCGCTGGCGAAACTGTTTTTTGTTCGGTGACTTTTTCAGTCACGACAACCAATGTCGTTATGTCTTCAATCTCGTTGAGTTCGTGCTTGTCAAGCTCTTCTTCGGGCCTGTCGGGATAAAGCGTCTTTTCGTCAACAACCTCAAAGGCTTCTGACACGCTCTGCATGCCATAAACAAAGCGCGGCTCCTGCGGCTCGGTCGCTTGCGGCTCTTCTTCTACCGGCTCGTCGCCCTCGCCGTCGTGGGCGTGGGCTTGCGCGTCGCGTATGCGGGCGGCAAATTCTTCTTCGCTTTCTTCCTGCACTCCGCGGGCAACGGCGTCGTCCAATTCTTCGGGCTTGATGCGGACTTTTTCCATCTCGTCATCTTCGTCCTCGTCTTCGTCGCCGCTTCCAGCGTTCTGTCCAAGAATGTCGGCGAGCAAGTCGTCGGAGGCGGAACTTTCATCGTTTATAATCGGCTCTTCAACGTCGTCAAGAATGCTTTCTTCGATTCCGCCGTTTTCATCGTCAAAAATGTCTTCGTCGCTAACGGCGGCGGCCTCCGCGCTTTCTTTTGCGGCGGCTTCTTCCTGGTATTCTTCGGAACTGGTGTCGACAATCTCCGCGACGACTTCTGTCTTAAGGGCGACGAAAATCGGATGCTCTACAAGCGGACAGTCTATGTAAACTTTTTCCAAAGCGTCGCAGCCTTGGAAGGCTTCGCTATGGCTTTGAACAACCGTTTGCGGAATCGTAGCCTGTCGCGCGGTGACTGGGACCTTTATCAAAGTCAAGTTTCCGTCGTCGCGGCGGGCAAAGAGACAGCCATCGTCGTCAACAAAAAATGCTGGGTTGTCGTCCGCAAAACGAATGTGCGAAAGGCTGGCGCAATTCCTAAAGGCGTCGTCTTCTATAAGCTTGAGGCCGGCCGGCAAAACGACCGTCTCCAAATTATCGCAATAGCCAAAGGCGCCGCTCCTTATAACGGCGACGCTCGGCGGCAAAGTGGCGGATTCAATCGAAACGCATTCAGAAAAAACGTTCCTTGGCAATTCCAAGATTCCGTTCCTAAAAGGAATGTCCTTAAGCGACGCGCAACACTCAAACATGCTTTCAGAAAAAGCCTTGATCGTGTCGCTCATTTCGATTTTTTCTAGCGAAAGGCAGCCGCGGAAAATTCCCGGCTCCACCGATTTAAGTTCTTTTGGCAAGCGGACAAACTGAAGCGCGTCGCAACCGGCAAAGGCTTCGTAGCCAATTTCGGTCACGCTGTCAGGAAGAACAAGCTGATTTATAGGAGCGTCGGCAAGGGCGCGCCTTTCAATCTTTTCCACCCCTTGCGGAACGGTAAGCTCTGCCGGGCAGTTTTGCTCATATACGCTGGAAAGAGTTTTATTGTTGTTTGTCAGAAAAAATACGTCGCTTGCCTGCATGTCTCTCAATTATACAATAGGATTTGGAATTTTTCAACAAAATTAACGCCGGGCGGACACAGCGGCCGTGATTGGGGCGGCTTCTTTGCTAAAAGTCGTAATGCGGACTGAGCCATTGGGCGTCACAGCCGAAATGCTCCATCCCTCTCTCATAATGGACAAAATTTTTCTGTCAGCCTGAGCGTCGCCGATTTTGTAAATAAAAGTGCGAACAGTGTTGTTCATAATTCCCCTTGACATCACGGTTTTTAAAATGCATCGATTTTATTATCGGCTTATTTAGGGGAATAGTTGAGCGTAAATACGAGCGGCCTAGTCAATTTTGACCTTGGCCCACTGGGGAAGCAGGCGCTGGGGGTCGTTTGCCAAAAGGGCTCGGCAAAAAAGTTCGCCGGCTTTGTCGTAAACCAAGCTCATCGTGATCGCCTCGTCGCCCTTAAAGTCGCTCAAAACGTAGTCGGCTATGTTTACGCCGGCCGGCTTGGAAATGCCAAAGCGCAGGCGCCAAAAGTCGGCGGTGCCCAAATTTTCTTTTGTGGAACGTAGGCCGTTGTGGCCGGCAAGACCGCCCGACCACTTTAAGCTAAAGGTTCCGATCGGAAGCTCAAGCTCGTCGTGGCAAACCAAAATTTCGGAAGGCTCGATCTTAAAAAAGTTGGCCAAGGCCAAAATCGATTCGCCGGACAGGTTCATAAAAGTGCCGGGCTTTAAAAAGTAAATTTTGTCGGGCGGATTTTTGGGCGTGACAAGCGTACCCTCTTTGTTCAAAAGCTGGGGGAAGTTCCGCTCAACCTTTTGCGCAAAATCGTCAAAAGAAAGGACCGCGTATTCGCCCTTAAATTTTTGCTGCCAATTGAGTTCCCCATAAAAAGGCAAGGCGCTGGCGAATTGCCACGCCGTGTTGTGCCTGTTCTTTGCGTAGTTGGAACCGATGTTCCCCAAAAATGCCGCCAATCGAATCATAGGAACAGTATAGCGACAAAGCGATTTGTCCGCAAGGCATGGGATTATCTAATCGCTATGTTGCGGATTGATATGCCGTCTTTTATGTCTTTTGTAAAACTGAATACCAATGCATCAACTTTTTTCCAGCTGAAAAGCCCCTTGTCGTTGACCCATTCTTCTTTTGAAGTCAGCCATGCGCCTGTAGGGCTTAAATCTTTTAGAGGCACGCTTACTTTATGCCATTTGCCGTCCGGCGGAAAATCTTTGGTCATAAAAGATTTTCCGCACCGCCATTCATAGCCGTTTTCATCTGATTCTGAAACAAGCATATCTCTGAAATATGTTTCAAATTCAAGGCCTTTTTGATTTGTTCTGACCTCAAATTCAAGAACAGCATTTTTGTTTACCAAGTCCGCAAAATCAACAGCTTCATCGAAACCGAATATCAGCACATTGTATTGATTAAGTTTCTCAATCCAAATGTATTTTTCACCGCCTTTTGAATCTATCTTATCAACTCTTGGCGTATCCCATGGAGATGTAAGACCTTCAAAAACAATGCCCTTTGCAAGCGAATCTGTGTAAATATCATAAGAACCTTTCTGTTTTGAAAGTGCGAACCATTTTTGCTTAAGCTTTGCGTCTTTTTTGACATGATTCAGTTCCATTGCAGCAAGAATATCTTCATTAAGGTCTTGCGGGAATTGCGGCAAATCCTTCATTGGATTTCCAGTATCAGAAGCATAATTGAAAATTCCAAATTTACCTGTATAATCCCAGCTTACTCTTATTATATTGCGCTCTTTCATCCATTTGGATTTCATCGCGTACCAGTTCGCGCGTTCCTGCTCGTCCGCGTAAGTCATCATAACGCCATATTCATTACACATAAGGGCGGAATTGCGCTTATTAGCAAACTCCACAGCCTTATCAAGCGGCGCTACAAGACTTTTTTCAGAGGCGTCTTTTTCATAATTTTTATAGTACGATTTTGCTTCATCAGTTGCGTTTTGCGGCACAGGCGGCATTTTTTCTTTTACATACGGAAACGGAACATGCTTAAAATAGCTCATCGGATTCCACCAATCCGCACCCTGATGGGTGAACAAAAACGGTGTGTAATCGTGAAAGTTATAGATGATGTTATCGTCTTTGTAGTCAGGCAGTTTCAGCATCTCGTCAAGACCATTTGAATGTTCGCCGCCAACTATTACAGTATGCTTTTTGTCGATGTTCCGGATTTCTTTAAGGACATTTCCCTGTACCTTGCCCCATTTCCGTATATCAGCTTCAAGATTTCCGCTGGAAAGATGCGGTTCGTTCATAATCTCATACAAGACATAATCGCTTTTATCTTTATATCGTTCCGCAATCTGCTTCCAGATTTTTACAAGCATTTTTTCAACATCGGGCTTTGTTGGATGGCCGTCTGAACAGTTATTGTGAAAATCAATAATCATGTACATCTGTAATTCTTCGCACCATTCAATAGCGTTATCGATAGTTTCCCAGAGCCAGTCTTCCACAATATAATCCGGCTTGCCGGAACTGAATTCTTCAAACCAAATCGGAACACGGATAATCTCAACACCGAGTTTTTTTATATTTTCAAAGTCCTGCTTTCCGTAAATGCATTTCCTTACATTTCCAAAGCCGCCCACTTCAAGCCATTCAGATAAGTTGAGCCCTTTTGCATAGGGCATGCTCTTATTTACACGCGGAACGCCCGCCGCAAACGCCGCGCCTGTCAAAAAAAGAATTGCCGCGGTTAATACTAATTTGCGGAGTGGTTTATAGCACATCCATCTAGCGGTTTTCATAAGAACCTCCGATAGTTTTATAGATTGTCGGGCTTGACCCGGACACCTTTTTCGATTGTTGTATTATAGCATGGGTTTTGCGAAATGTGGAAAAAAACGCTCGATTTTCGACCGCGACTTGCAACTGCCGCCCGTCTTGCAAGCGCGGCTTCTTTTCATTAAAATCATTTCCATGAATATAATTTCCACGCCGCATAAGCTTGGCGGCAAAATCACGGTGCCGGGCTCAAAGAGCCACACGATAAGGGCTCTCATTCTTTCCGCTCTGGCGGAAGGCAAGTCAAAGATTTCAAATCCGCTTTCCAGCGCGGACTGCCTTAGCGCCGCCAATGCGATTCCTCTTTTGGGAGCGGGCGTGGATTTTGGCGACGGTTCCGTTTGGACCGTAAGCGGAGCGGGAAAAAACATCCATCTTCCAAACGACGTGGTGAACGTAGGAAACTCCGGCTCCCTCCTCTACTTTTTGTCTCCGATTTGTTCCACCTTTGAAGGAACGGCTGTCTTTACCGGAGACTCAAGCATCCGAAAAAGGCCAGTGCATCACGTGGCCGACGTGATAAAGCAAATGGGAGCCGACGCTTGGTGCGCAGTGCCCGGAGCGACTACTTGCCCCTTGATCGTTCGCGGAAAAGCCGACGGAAGAAATGTGGTCAAAACAGAAGGCTCAATCTCAAGCCAATACATAACCGGAATGATGATGGCGGCGCTGCGCCTTCCCGGCGGCCTTAACATCGAATTGTCCGACCCAAAGGAAACGCCCTACCTTACGATGACAAAAGTTTGGCTAGAAGAATTCGGAGCGCAAGTCCAAATGTCGGACGATTTTAAAAAGATTTCCGTAACGCCGCCCGCGCGGCTTGACGCAAAAGACTTTGCCATTCCAAGCGACTGGGAAGGAGTCGCATTTCCGCTAATCGCCGCGCTTTTGACGGACAGCAAAATCACGATAGAAAACGTGGACTTTTCTGGAAGCCAAGGCGACGACAAAATCGTTGACGTTTTGCGCTCCGTCGGCGCCGACATCGTTTGCGACAAAGAAGCAAAGACCCTTACCGTTACCGGCGGAAAGCCCTTGAGCGCGCGCAATCTTCCCGACCAAACATTGCGCGTTCCGATTTCGGGCTTTCCTGACGCGATTTGCGCTCTGGCCGTGGCCGCCTGCTTTATCGAAGGAAAGACGATTATCGAAGACGCCGCCGTTTGCCGCCGCAAGGAAACCGACCGCATCTCCACGCTTAAAGTTGAGTTGGAAAAAGCCGGCGCCAAAATCGAAGAAGGCCCGGACTGGCTTGCGATTTACGGCGGCCAAAAAATGCATGGCGCGCAAATTCAAAGCCACGACGACCACAGAATCGCGATGGCGGCGGCCTGCCTTGGCCTTGCGCTTCCTGCCGGAGAAAAGATTGAAATTGTCGGAGCGGAATGCGCGGCGGTTTCCTTTCCGCGCTTTTACGAATTGATGAACGGCTTGGGCTGCGGCTTTGTCGAGCGCTAGTCCGCCGCGTCCCTAAAATTTGAAAGCATTTTGTGAAGGTTTTTCATAAGAGCGTCGCCGTCAACTTGCTCAAGCTTTGCGGCGCAAATCAACTTGTCGGGATTGTCGCGACACTTTTTTTCAAGCGCCTTGCCTTTTGAAGTAAGGCTAATGATTACGCTGCGCTCGTCGCTTTCAGAGCGTTCGCGCGCCACAAGATTTTTTTCCGCCATCTTTTTTAAAAGCGGAGTGAGCGTTCCCGAATCCAAAAAAATTTTCTGGCCCAAATCCTTTACGGGAATTTTGTCCTTTTCCCACAAGGCCATCAAGACGACGTACTCTGTGTACGTTAAGTTCAGCGGATCAAGAATTGGTTTGTATACTTTTATGATTTCCCTGGAGCAAGCGTACAAAGCAAAGCAAAGCTGGTTGTCAAGGCGCAAAAGCTCCGGATCGTTCCTATCTACTTGCATTTTTAAAGTATAGCGTAAAATTAAAAACAAATCAAGTAAATTGTGTTCAATTTAATTCCGCAGCGCCAGCCAAAAAGGAGTCGGCAAGCTTGTTCAAGGCGACGACCAAATCGTCTTCCTCAAGGAAGCCCGCCAAAGCCTTCATGTCGGTGACAACGATGCGGGCAAGCTCGTCTTGGGAATAATCCGTGTTTACGTCTTCCTCTTGAACGTAGTCCGTCAGCGCGCCCGACTTTCGCAAGGCGTGCGATGTCTTTAAGAGGCCGGGCCTTCCTTCCAACTTTGCGATCAAGTAGTCCAACGTCACGCGCGTGCGGCTTTGCAAAAATTCCTTTCTTTCGTTTTCGGGAAGGGATTCGCTAAGGGCGCGCAAGGTTTTGAAAAGCTTAATCTCGGCCGAATAATCGCGGTCGGAGCCGTCCTTTTTTAGAATGTTCTCAATCGCGGGAATCATCTCGGTGGCCTTTTGCACGGCGCTGTCAAAGGTCGGCGGCTCTGGTTCGGGCTCTGGTTCAGGCTCGCTTTCCTCTACCGGCTCTTCTTCAACTTCCGGCTCGGGCTCCGGTTCCGGCTCGGTCTCAATTGTAATTTCAGTTTGCTCGGCCGGCTCCGGGTCGGCGAATTGGTCGGTCACGTCTTCTTCGACCGGCTCTTGGGCAGGCTCTTCTTCCGGCTCCTCTTCGCCGGGAACGGTCGTTCCAAGAATGTCGTCGAACAAGTCGTCAAAATCGTCTTCCTCCGACGGCTCCTCCGGCTCTTCAGGAATTTCCTCAGCGGCGGCGGAAGCGGCTTCTTCTTCCGCTTCTTTCTCAGCCTCTTTTTCGGCCTTGTATTCTTCAAGCGCTTCGGCGGCTTTCTTTGCCGCTTCCTCGGCCATCAAGGCCATCTTTTCGTTCAACTCGTCTTGGCTTTGTTCGATAGCCTGAGCGTTGTCGGCCGCCTTTTGCGCGGCGTACCAAGCCTTTTCGGCGGAGTCGCTGGCCTTCTTGGCGTTGTCTTCGATTTGCGCCATTTTGTTCATCAAGTCGCGGTTTGCGTTTTCCAATTCGCGAAGGCGTTCGTCGGCGCGCGGATCAGGAGCGTAATTTTGCGGCGGATAGTCTCTAGGAGGATAGTCGCGCGGCGGCTCATAGCGCTGGGGCTGCGGCTGCGGTTCATACGGAGGCTCGTATGCGGGCTCAGAATTATAGGCCGGCTCATCTTCTTCGCGCGCCGGCTCGGAACTATATGGCGGTTCCTCAGAAGCCGGCTCGTCGGGAATCGCCGAGTCAAAGTCAAACGGCTTTTCTTCTTCTTCGGGCTTTTCCTTTAGCGCGGACTCGTCGTCCAAAAGGTTCATGTCGTTGGCCTTTTCGTCCTCTTCTTCCTCTTCGTCTGTAGTGTCGGCGATGTCGCCAAAATCTATTTCCGGCTCGTCGTCCAAAAGCGGAGACTTTCCAAACGCGTCAAAGTCAAAGTCGTCAGTTGTCAATGTGTCTTCTTCTTCCGCGTTTTCTTCCTCAAGATTTTCTTCCTGACCCATGTCAATTTGAACGCTGTCCGTTTCGTCAAAGCCCGCGTTCAAGTCGTCGTCCAAGCCAAGGTCAACGTCTGTCTGAATGTTTTCTTTTCCGATAGAAGCCGCGATTCTTGAAGAAGCGGTCTTTGCCATTTTGTTTTCGCTTCCCAATTCCAAAGCGCGGTTGTAGGCCGCCAAAGCTTCGTTGGGATTTCCCATCTCTTCTTCAATTTTTCCCAAGGCGACGTAAGTGGTCGCGTTGCTGGGAGCGGTTTGCCTGATGTACTCTTTTAAAACGTCTTGCGCTTTGTCCAACTTTCCCTTTTGCTTGTAGCGCTTGGAAGCGTTCTTAAGGTGCATCTTATATGAAGGGTCAAAACTTTCGATCTTTTTGTAGCAATCGTCGGCGCGCGTTTCTTCGTCGGAACAAATGTAGTATTGGCCGGCAAGGTCAAGAGTTTCCAAGTCGTCCTGGTCTTTTTCAAAAAGCGCCTTGATGTCTTTGTTGGCGGCCGCGAGCTTTTTCGCGCTTAAGTTTATCGAAACCGAATCTTTGATTACGCGGTCGTCGTCAACGGCGATTGACTTGGCCTTTTGAATCGCTTCAACCGCGTCAGCGTTCTTTCCTTGCGCTTCGTAGGCCTTGGCCAAGCCAAGCAAAGCCTTGACCCTTTTGGGATCCGACTTAAGCGAAAGATGGTATCGCTCCTCCGCTCCCTCGTAAAAGTCTTCGGCCATGTAAATGTCGCCCATCAAAGACTGGAGGCGCGCGCTATCGCCGTTTACCTTAATCGCTTGCTCGGTTACGTTCTCCGCTTCCTTGATTCTTCCCTTCTTAAAAAGAAGGCGCGCGTACTCAACGTAAGCTTCCTTCCAGCCCGGCTTGTAGCGCAAGGCCGCCTCGTATTCGCGGATGGAGCCGTCAATGTTGCCCGACGCTTCGTAGGTTTGCGCCAAATTAAAGTGCAAGATGGGATGGTTGGGGTCAACCTTAAGTCCCATTTGATAGGCTTGGATCGCCGCGTCGTATTCCTTTTTCTTTTCGTAAATCGAACCCATGTGGTTGTAAGCCAAAACGTCGTTGGGGTTCAGCGTGACTACAGTTTCAAAACAGTCGATCGCGTCCTTGAAATTTTCCTGGAACTTGTAGGTAAAGCCAAGGTTGTAGTAAACCTGAACTTCCTTGGCGCCGGCCTTTAAGGCCTTGTTCAAAACCTCGATTGACTTGTCGTACATTTTTATGCGGCGGTAGATTCCGCCCAAAGTCAAAAGAAAGTCTGGATTCTTTGGCTCAAGCGTCAAAAGCGTTTCGTAAATGTCCTGGGCTTTTTTGTCCTCGCCGCTTTTTATGTAAACGTTTCCCAAGCGCTTCAAAAGCTCCAAATCGCTTGGACTGTCTTTAAGCAAAGTGGAATAAAGGCGGGCGGCAAGCGCGTAGTCGCGCGACATAACCGCCGAGTCAGCCCTGCTTAAAATCAAACTATTCTCAGACATTTTTAACTATCTCCTTCCAGGACGCGCGTCAGCCTCATTCGAAAGGTTTCCGCTAATCCGCTCTTCATCTTTAGAATAAGTCGAAACGGCAAAATAGTAAATAGCTCCGTTCCTTAATCCCGTCAATCTAAACGACGTGATGTTGTCAACCTTAATCGGCGAAGGTCCTTGGTCAGCGTCGGTTCCCAAATATTCGCCGGGCCTGTTTCCGTAAAAAATATAATAGCCGCCGGCGTTTTCGTCAACAGAATAAGACCAAGACAAGTCCACTATTCCGTCGCCAGGAATCGCCTTAACTCTAAAGGGCGCTGTGGGCGGAGGAACTTGCGTGTAATTGATTTTAATTTCCGTAACCGACGGCGTGTGTCGGCCCGCTCCGTCCGGGAACAAGTCGGCGGCGATTTGGAAGTAACGGCCCCGCACGCCTTTGATTTGCTCCAAGTTTTTCACTTGAACCCAACTAGGCTCCTTTTCGTCCCAATTGTAAAAGTTGTCTCCGGCGCGGACATAATATCGAATTTCCGTTTGAGCGGGAACGTTGTCCAAAACTTGAAGGCTGTTCATAACCGAGCCGGGAGTGACCATAATCGGCAAGCTTTCAAAGCGGCCGCCGTCAATCTTGTACCTATCGTAATTTAAATTTTGCGGCTGGGAAGAATCGGTTACCTTTGACAAAATTCTAAAATCGTCAACGCAGCCTGTGTAGGCCGGCGCGATGCTGATGGAAGCCACCTCGCCCAAAACCGGCTGGCAAATCGTCTTTCCTTCGCGGCCGCCTTCGGTGATGTACTTTAAGGCTTCGACACGGGAGTCGATTTTGCATTCAAGCAAGCCGCTCTCTTCGTCGTATGAAATTTCGTGGTGGCTCCACTTGTTTGGAATCAAGGCGCTGTAGCTAAGGAGCGTGACCTCGCCGTTGTTGTCGGTCATTCCGTCAAAGACGTTTGTAAAATTCCACTGCATTCTGTTGTTAAAAAAGCAGGCTTCGATTCTTTGGAACGAAACGTAATTATTCACGATTCTTGACGAATGCCATTCAAAAACTTTCTCGCCGTTTTCTGCAATGGCGGGACAAAGCCAAAATTCAATTGTCCAAGAACCCGTTCCGCCTGAGCGGCCAAAAATCGTTTCGGAATTTCCGCGCAAGACAAGGCCCTTTCCGTTTCCGCGGCTTAAGGCGGAATAATGGCCCATCGCGGATTTTGGCGAACGCAAGAGAGAGTTGCTTTGAACGGTATAATGGCCGCTGTTGTCGTCAAAAGTATCGCGGGCGGCGTCAAAATTTTCAAAATCCAAAAGCAAGTCGGTTTCGCCCGTAATTGAGCGCGCGTTTGTCGAAAGCTCCACCGCCTCGTAGCCAAAGCGGCCCGTTCCAAAGGTCACGCCTTCCTTGCTTGAAAGCTCCGGCCAACCGGTTTTTCCGCCCAACACAATCGTCTTGCTTTCCGCAAAACAATTCCACCCCAAGATTAGCCAAAAGGCTAGACAAAAGCAGAGAAAAATGATTATCTTTTTATCAGCGTTCATCGCTTGTCCCCAACTATGAATTCAACAAATTCGGACCGAGAAAAATTACACCAAACCGCGCTAAAGGCTCCCTCTTCCAGCGGAGTTTACTTGTGGAGAAATCCGCAGGGAACCGTCATTTACGTCGGCAAGGCAAAAAATCTCAAGAACCGCCTTAGCTCTTACTTTTCAAAAGGCAAGGACATCAAAACTCGCATTTTAATCTCCCGCGCCCAATCAATTGAGTATATCACAACAGCGAACGAATACGAAGCGTTCCTGCTGGAAAACAATTTAATAAAAAAATACACGCCGCGCTACAACATCGACTTAAAGGACGGAAAATCGTATCCGGTTTTGCGAATAACCAACGACAAATTTCCTCGCCTTTTCAAAACCCGCATGATGGTTCAAGACGGCTCGCTCTACTTTGGGCCTTTTCCTGACGTGGCCGCTTTGGACACGTTTATCGACACCTTGTACAAGCTGTACCCCTTGCGCCACTGCAAGCAGTTTAAGGAGCGCGACTATCCTTGCCTTTACTATCACATCGGCCGCTGCAAGGCGCCCTGCTGCAAAAAAATCGACAAAGACTCCTACAATGCTTATATCGGAGAAATTTCCGAACTGCTTGAGGGAAAAGGAAAGGAAACCGAAGAAAAGCTTTCCAACGAAATGAAGGCCGCGGCCGCCGAACTTAACTTTGAAAAAGCCGCCAGAATCCGCGACGGCCTCAAGGCCCTGATGATAATGCAAAACCAAAACATTGTCGAAGACTTTAGCGCCGAGGACCGAGACTACATCGCCTTTTGGCGCGAGGGCGAGTTGGCCAGCTTTACCGTTCTCAAAATTCGCGAAGGAAAAGTCCAGGGCCGCGACAATTACCGCGTCACAAGCCTTAACGAAGACGACGAGCTTATGCCGGAATTCATCAACGCCTACTACACCGAAGAGACGGACCTTCCGCCGGCGATTTACGTTCCCACGCAAGAGGGCTTGGACTTTATGGAACGCTGGCTCAAGGAGCGTTTCACCACCCAGACAAAAATAGTTTTGGTGGCGGAACCGATGGAAAACTACAAACGCCACAAGGCCGCCCTGGACATGGCCCAGCAAAACGCCCACGAGGACATAATCCGCCGCTTGCGCGAGCGCGGCGACGTACCTGCCCTGCAAGAGTTAAAGGAGCAGCTGGGCCTTAAAACGCTGCCGGTAAGAATAGAAGGCTTTGACATCGCGCACATCGGAGGAAAATTCCCCGTCGCGTCGCTAATCAGCTTTTACAACGGAAACCCCGACAAAAAGAATTACCGCTACTTTAGGCTAAAGACCACCAACGGAATCATCGACGACTTTGCCTCAATGCGCGAGGCCGCGACGCGCCGCTACACAAGGCTTTTAAACGAAGGAACGGAACTTCCCGACTTGATATTGATAGACGGCGGCATCGGCCAAGTCAACGCGGTGGAAGGCGTCTTAAAGGCGCTGGACTTGGACATACCGGTGGCGGGCCTGGCCAAGCGTGACGAAGAGATTTACAAGCCGGGCGACTCGACGCCGATAACGCTTCCAAAACGAAGCGACGCCCTGCGTCTTTTGCAGCGAGTGCGCGACGAAACCCACCGTTTTGCCACCAGCCGAAACCAGCGCCTTAGGACAAAGGAAAACGTCGTGTCAGCCTTCTCGCAGCTGCCGGGAATCGGCCCCAAGCGCGAGCGGATTTTAACCCAAAAATTCATGACTTTGGAAAAGCTTGCCGCCGCCCAAGAGGCCGACGTCGCCCAAGCGCTTGGCGTAAAGGCCGACGCCGCCACGGAAATCTTGATGCAAGCGCGCCGCCTAAGCCAAGAGCGCAATCAAAAAAAAGAAGCGCAAATGCAGTCGCTTAAAGAGGCTGGAACCACAAAAGAGATCGCGGCGCATAATGAATGGATTGCGCATTTAGCGGATGAGGCTTAAACTAGCGCTTCAAGCAGCGCGACCAAAAGGGGAATCGTAACGACGCAAGCAGCGCTTGAAACGGCCACCAAAAGGCTTGCGTAATCGGCGTCCTTTTTGAACACAACCGCAAAGCTGGAAACGCTCATTCCGACCGGGCAACAAGCCGCGATAAAAAGAACGCTCATAATCAAATTGATTTCTGGAACGGAAGAAAAAGCGCTCAAAGCCAAAAGCGTCGCGCCCAGCAAAATCAAAGGACAAAAAACAAGGCGCAAGAAAACATCGCGCGCCAAAGGCTTTGCGAACGCTTTTACGGGCGCGGCGCGTTTTTGGCCTTCCATGCAATTCTCGCCAAAAGCGCTGAACAAAAGGCCCAGCAAAACCATGCTGACCGCGCCGTTGCAAGCGCCGATCATTTTTAACGGCTCGATTATCACATACGGAACCTTGAACGGCAGGCAAAAAACCGCAAGGCCGGCGGCGCAAGCCAAAACGTTTGGATTTGTCAAAATCTTTAGCGGCCTCATCGTTCCGGTCATAAGCCATTCGCCCCAAACCCAAAGCAAAACGTTAAAGACCAAAATGTAGCCCATAAGAAAAAAGACGCCCTCGCCTCCAAAAACGCCGTTTATGAGCGGAATGCCGATAAAGCCGGAATTGGTGAAAACGATTCCGATTTTGCTAAGCGAGTCGCGGCCGCGATTTTGGTCTTGTCCTGTCTTTTTGCGCGCGAACAAAGGCGTCGCAATGGCGATCATAATAAGGTGGAAGGCAAAGCTTACCCCAATCGCAAGGCCCAAGGACTGCAGCTTTTGGCCGCTAAATTCCACGTCAAAAGTGGAAACGATCATGCAGGGATTTATAACGTATAAAAGAATGCGGCTAAGGTACTGGGACTCTTTGGAGCCAAATTTATTCTTTCGCGAAAAGAAAAAACTTATAACGACGATAATCGCCATCACTATAAGCTGGCGGGCAACGGTTAAATACATAAAAGCATATTAGTGTAAAAAAGATTGAACGGTCAAGCCCGTGACACTAGACTTTTTTCGCTTTTTAGCCGATAATTACGATAGAATATAGTCACTTTGGAGATTATCTTATGAAAAAAGTTTTGATTTCAGCATTGTTTTTTGCCGCAGGTTTTCTCGCCTTCGCTTTTGACGATTCGCCTTTTATGAAACCCAACGGAGCCCCAAAAAGCTACACCCAGACTGAATTTACCATCAGTACAAAGTTTGGCGACTATTTTAGAACCCCCGCCGTAAAATACAAGCATACATTTAACGAGGCTGGCTTGGAAATCGAGTCCGCCGAATATTCAATCGCGGGCCAGCTGGCCAGCAAAATCGTTTACGAATACGGTCCGGACAAGCAGATCGCCTCTCAAAGCTGCTACGACGCGGACGGAAACCTTTTTTGGAAAGTCAGCGCGGTTTTTGACAAGAACGGAAAAAAAACCGAAGAAAACGAATACGATTCAAAAGGCGCCTTGCTTGGAAAGACAATTTACAAGTACGACGGCCCAGACTCAATAGACGAAACTTACTACAATTCCCGCGGCGACTTGATTTGGAAAAACACCTACAAGTACAACAGCGAGCAAAAATTGGTTGAAAACTGCTCTTATTTTTCAAACGGAACGTTGGACATAAAGAAAATTTTTGTTTACTCCACTGACGGAAAGCTTGCGGAAATCAATTCATACAATCAGTTGAACGAGCAAATCGCCCGCGAAGTGAACATCTACAACGCGGAAGGCCTTCTTACGGAATACGCGGTTTACGGCTCGGACGGAAAGCGCCGCTCTAGAATTTTCTACAAGTATGACGACAAAAAGAACGTAATCAAGCAAACCACTTACAACATCGCCCAAAAGTTTGGCAACACCGTAAACGAGATGGTCGGCCAGTCAGACTTTGAATACGATTATCCTAATCAGTAAGATACTTTGAAAAACGCGGCTTGGAATTAACGAATTCCTTAGCCGCGATTTTGTAATCCACCCAAGACGAAGTGAACAAAACCTTAAAGCCGGGAATGTAATACAAGTCCGTCGGCGAAACTTTGTCGTAAGCCACGTTCCTAGCCTTAAAGAATTCGTCAACCTTTTTTACGCATGTCTGCAAAACGTAGGCCAAGTAAGTGGAGCATACAAAGTGCTTTTGCTTTTTTGCGGAACTGATATAGCCCTTCTTTAAATCGCGGCCGCCCAACCTTGATTTTTCGCGCGGCATTTTCTTTCGCTTAAAGCCTTCAACTCCGACAACCAAATTTTTTGTGGCCCAATACTTTACCTTTTGTTCGGCAAAATCTTTTTCCAACATTTTTTTGGCGGCATCGTATTCTTCGGGAGTGACTTCAATCGCAAGCGTCGTCTGCGTTGACTTGTAGGGATTGCAAAGCTTCATGTATAAATTTTCTTCGGGAAGCAAGCACTTTTCTTTTTTCAAGTCCTTTCTTGAATATAAAGTCAAGCCGTAAAAGTCGTCCTCAAGTCCAAAGCCGATTGAAGAATGGCTTGCAAGTTCGGGATTGGGGTCGGCCATAATTATAAGGTTCTTTAACATGTTTACGCTAGAAGCCTTGTTGTCGTATTCAGGATAATAAAGGCGCATAAAAATATATTCGCTTTTGCCGGAAGCGGCTTCGCTGTTTGCGGCGCTTGTTTTTCCGTCGTCAAAATCCGCGTCGTAAATCTTAAAGTAATCGTCGCTCGCGTTTATTTCCAAACCGTCGCTCATTATCTGCGTCCGTTCGTCCACAAATTTGGTGGAACGGCAGGAAGCGAGCAAAGCGACAGAAATTACAAGCGCGGCATGAAGCACGCGCGGCGCGAAATTAGCGCCGCCATTTTTATGCATAAAACTTTTCATATTCGTTAACATAGCGAAAGCAAACCTTCGACAATCGCCTCGTGCTCTTTGGGAGCGATGCGGGCGTACAAAGTCTCAACCGTGTCGTCCGGCATTACAGGAACTTTTTTCTGGACTAAAATTTTTCCGGTGTCGCAGCCCGCGTCAACCAAGTGGATCGTGCAGCCGCTTTCTTTTTCGCCGGCGGCAAGAACAGCCTTGTGAACGTTCTCGCCCCACATGCCGACGCCGCCAAACTTTGGCAAAAGCGCCGGATGCAAATTGATTATGCGGCCTGAATATTCTTGCACAATCGCGCCGCTCAAAACGCTGAGGTAGCCGGCCAAAACAATTATGTCGGCCTTATGCTCTTTGCAAAGCGCAAGCATCGCGTCGCTAACGGCAAGCATTTTTTCTTCGCGGCTGGAAGCGGCGGCCTTGTCCTTTCCCAAAACGCTGACGGGACTGTTTACAAACGCGGGGATGTCCGCGGCCGCCGCGCGTTCCAAGGCGTAGGCGCTTTTTGTGTTGGAGGCGACAAGGACTATTTTGTAAGGACAATCAGCCGCAGATTTTTGGTAGTCAATCAGGGCCTGCAAATTCGTTCCGCCGCCGGACACCAAGACCGCGACGCGCTTAAGTCCGTCCATCAGTCTTAGTCCTCAAACAAGAGCGCGTCTTTTTGGCTTTCGACAGGACCCGCGGCTTTTGCCACGCGGCCAATCTTGTAGGCCTTCATATCAGGAATGCCGGGCTTTGAGTATTGCGAAGCGTTCTTGTTGAACATTTCGATTATCTTGTCCGCGTCCTTGTTGGCCACGGCAAGAACAAAACCGATTCCCATATTGAAAGTGTTGTAAACTTTTTCAACGTCTGCGCCGCGGCGGATTAATTCGCCAAAGACCGGCGGGATGTCCCAAGAGCCGCGGTTGATTACAGAAATCAACTGCTTTTTGGGATCCTCGGCTTTTGGATACATTCGGGGAATGTTCTCGTAAAAGCCGCCGCCTGTTACATGCACCATTCCGTGAACGCTCTTACGGTATTTTTTAAGAACCTGCATTACAGGCTTTACGTAAATGCGGGTCGGAGTGAGCAAAACTTCGCCAATAGTTTTTCCGGTTTCCTTTCCGTTCAACACAAAAGGCTCGTTAAAATCGGGAACCAATTTGCGGACAAGGGAAAAGCCGTTTGAGTGGACGCCGGTGGAAGAAAGGCCGATCAAAACGTCGCCTTCTTTGATGTCCTTTCCGGTAATCATCTCGGACTTGTCGCCGACGCCAACGCCAAAACCTGCAAGGTCGTATTTTCCTACGTCGTAAAAGCCGGGCATTTCGGCAGTCTCGCCGCCAAGCAAAGCGCAGCCGGTTTGAAGGCAACCTTCCGCCACGCCCTTTACAAGTTCGGCGGCCACGGGCGCTTCAAGCTTTCCGCAGGCGACGTAATCCAAGAAGAACAAGGTTTGCACGCCCGAGCACAAAATGTCGTTTACGCTCATGGCGACGCAGTCGATTCCGACCGTGTCATATTTTTTCATTTGGAAAGCGACGTCAAGCTTTGTTCCGACGCCGTCGGTGCCGCTTACCATTACAGGATTTTTTATTCCTTTGGGAACGGAGAACATTCCGTTAAAGCTTCCCAAGTCGCTAAGCAAGCCGGGAATGGCCGTCTGCTTTGCGTATTTTTTATACTCGCTTACCGCGCGGTAGCCTTCTTCAACGTCAACGCCAGATTGTTTGTAGTCCATATTGTTCTCCTATTCGCTAATTTTCTTTCCGTTCAATTCGCCGGGAACGCTCATCGGGTATTCGCCGGTAAAGCAGCCCTTGCAGTAGCCAAAGTTTTCGGGACTGCACGAGCGCAAAGCCTCTAACATTCCTTCGACAGAAATAAAGGCCAAAGAATCCGCTCCGATTTCCTTGCGGATTTCGTCAACGTCGTGCGCGCTGGAAATAAGCTCGGCGCGGCTTGGCGTGTCAATTCCAAAGTAGCAGGGAAATTTTACCGGCGGGCTTGAAACTCTAAAGTGAACTTCCTTGGCGCCCGCGCGGCGCAAGATTTGAATCAAGCGGCGGCTTGTCGTTCCGCGAACAATCGAGTCGTCGATGACAACGACGCTCTTTCCGTTCAACTCGGACTTAAGCGCGTTAAGCTTTACGTAAACCATGTTCTCGCGCTCTTTTTGCGTCGGAGCGATAAAGGTGCGGCCGATGTACTTGTTCTTTACAATAGCGTTTGAGTAAGGAATGCCTGCCGCGCGCGAGTATCCAAGCGCCGCGCCCAAGCCGCTGTCGGGAACGCCTACAACCAAGTCGGCCTTTGCGGGGCTTTCCTTTGCGAGCGTCGCTCCCATTCTATGGCGCGCTTCCTCGATTGAAATTCCGTCCATAACTGAATCAGGGCGGCCAAAGTAAATGTATTCAAAAATGCAGCTTCTCTTGGAAGTCTTTTCTCCAAACTCAAACGAAAGAACTCCGTCGTCGTTTATGATTACGATTTCGCCGGGAAGAATGTCGCGGACAAAAGTTCCGTTGACGGCGTCGATCGCGCAAGACTCGCTGGACAAAATCCAGCCTTTTCCGTTTTCCAACTTTCCAAGGCAAAGGGGACGGATGCCGTTGGGGTCGCGCGCTCCGACAAGGCCGTTTTCGGTCAAGACGCAAAGCGCGAAGGAGCCCTTAATCATTTGGATTGTGTCGGTCAACGCGCGCTCCAAGCCTTTTTTGTAGCTTTTTGCGATGAGCTTTACGATGACTTCCGTGTCGCTTGAGGAATTGAAAGTGCTTCCTGTTTCTTCAAGCATTTCGCGGAGCTGCTCGTAGTTGACAAGCTGGCCGTTGTGCGCCACGGCGACGCTTCCCAACTTCATTTGGCTTACCATAGGCTGAGCGTTTTCCACGCCCTTTCCGCCGGCGGTTGAGTAGCGAACGTGGCCTACCGCCGCGTAGCCCGAAAGATTTTTTATGTCGTCTTTGCTAAAAACGTCGCCGACAAGGCCAACGTCTTTTTTTACTTTGATTTCCGTTCCGTCGTAGACAGCGATGCCGGCGGATTCCTGGCCGCGGTGCTGCAAAGAGTAAAGGCCAAAGTAACAAGTGGCGGCGGGATTGGCGTCTTTTGGAAGCTGGCCGTCCTCGCCCTTGTTTATGTAAACGCCGTAAACGCCGCATTCGTCATGCAGCTTGTCGTCAAAGTTCTCTTCCATTTGAATCATAGTTCGATGTCCTTGTTGGATTGAGCGTCGTCGGCCAATTTTTTTCTAAAGGCCAAAAGCTTTTCTTTAAGTTCAGGATATTTGATTGAAAGAATTTGAACGGCCAAATAAGCGGCGTTCTTTGCGTTTCCGATTCCGACTGTCGCCACGGGAATTTGCGGGGGCATTTGAACGATAGAAAGAAGCGCGTCCATTCCGCCCAAACCGTTGGACTTGTCCGACACGCACTCAAGCGGCACTCCGATTACGGGGAGCGTAGTCATTCCGGCGATAACGCCTGGAAGCGCCGCCGCCAATCCCGCTCCGGCGACAATCACTTCAAAGCCGTCGGCCTCAACTTGGCTTACGGTCTTTCTTAAAAGTTCGCCGGCCCTGTGCGCGGAAATAACAAAAGCCTTGTATTCAACGCCAAATTCCTTCAATACGGCGGCGGCTTTTTTCATAGATTCAGTGTCGGATTTTGACCCAAAAAAGATAGCGACTTTCATAAAAGGATACTATCAGATTTGGGCTTTAAAATCAAGTACAGCCGCTTTTTTACACGTACTGCTTGACCGAACCGGCCCAAATTTTTACCGACAAGCTGTTGGGAAGATGGCGCTGGAGCCAGGCAACGACGCGGACGGCAAAGCGGTAAATCGAAACGGCCTTTCCGCGCCGCGCGTCTTTTATGGCTTTTGCGGCAACCTTGTCGGCGGTGACAATCAGCGGGAATTTTACCTTACGGCCGTTTAGGTTTTCGGGCAAAAGCGCGGTTTGAATCCAGCCCGGACAAACGGCGGTTACGACAATTCCCGACTCGCGAAGCTCTTCGCCAAGAGCGCGGGTGTAGCTGTAAACAAAGGCCTTTGTGGCCGCGTATAGGTTCATGTAAGGAAGCGGGCTAAAGGCGGACTGCGAGGCGACGTTCACAAGATGGTCGCCGGCCTTCATATAAGGAATGCAAATGTTGCAGATTGCCGCGATTGCCGTGCAATGCGTTGTTACGCTGACGGAAATTTCTTCTGTCGTAAAATCCTTTGACGCGCCAAAACGGCCCACGCCGGCGTTGTTGATAAGCCAACGGATTTGAAGCGCGGATTTCTTTTCTTCCGCCTTTAATTTGTCGCTGAGTTTTGAAAAGGATTTTATGTCGGACAAGTCCATTTTAAGCGGAACGATTTTCGCGCCAAATTCGGACTTCAAGCCTTCAAGTTTTTCCACGTTGCGGCCAATCGCCCAAAGTTCGTCAACGTCGTCAATAACTTGTCGGACAAACTCTTTTCCAAGTCCGCCCGCCGCTCCAGTAATAATCGCGATTTGCCTTGCGCTGCCGCTCATTTTGATTTCCCCACCACTTTTTTCAAATGAATGTAATTATTCTATCACATATTGAGGAAAATGTCACGCTTTTTTTACGCATCCCCTTCTATCACCATCTTTTCCAGGGCCTCGATTGGGGCGCCGATGCGCTTGTCTTTGCAGACAATAAGCTGGGAATAAATCTCAAAGTCGGCGCCCTTCCAAGCAAGGCGCTTTAGTTTTTTTGCCTTGACTTCGGCGCGGGCGGCCATCTCGGGCATAAAGGCCACGCCCAGCTGGTTGATCGCGAACTGCTTTAGCACTTCCTTGCTGCTGGTTTCCAGCGCGACGCGGGGAGCGATTCCGCTCCGCTTTAGGTCTTCCAAAAGCATATGCCTAAAGTTGCAGTTGTGCCCTGTAAGCAAAAGCGGAACGTCCGCAAGGTCTTTTTCGGCCACGCTCGCCTTCTTTGCAAGCGGATGGTTGGGGTTGGCGAAAAATGCCAGCTCTTCGCGCTTTTTTTGCAAAAGCAAAAGGCCTTCCTCTTCTATAATCGGGTTGAGCGTGTAAACCAAATCCAAGGCGCCATTTTTTAACATTTGCGGAAAAGTGTCGTGGTTTATAAAAGAAATTTGTATGTCAACCTTGGGGTACTTTTTGCGGTACTTTAAAAGAATTTTTGGAAGCAAGTCGTAGCACATCGACTCGGAAACGCCAAGCTTTATGATTCCGCAAGGCTCCTTTGACGGCGGAACTTCCAAAAAAATCTCGCGCTTTAGTTGCAGCATCTTTTCGGCGTAGCCGCAAAGCTTTTCGCCTTCCGCGGTAAGGACGATGGACTTTCCAAGCCGCTCGAACAAGAGGCAGCCCAGCTCGTCTTCCAGGCCCTTTATTTGCGCCGTGACGGTTGACTGCGCGTAGCCCAAAATGTTTCCCGCCGTGGTGAAGTTTTTTGTCTCCGCGATTTTTAGAAAGGTTTCCAGTTGAAAGATGTTCATATCCGCCTCCTTTATAGTATCGATATTTTCGATTATTTTAATCTAAACAATTCATTTTACTAATTGTTAATTTTTCGCTATTATACAGAAAAACAAACGGAGGTTCAAGCAAAAATGAGCGTAATCGCAAACAATTTGACAAAAATTTACAGGCTAAAGAAAAAGTCCTTCAAGACCGCCGTGGACAAGGTTTCGTTTGAAATCCCGGACGGAAAAATCACGGCCTTTGTGGGCCCCAACGGCGCGGGAAAGTCCACGACGATAAAAATGCTCACCGGCATTCTCACGCCAGACGGCGGAAGCGTCAGCATAAACGGCTTGGCCTACCCCAAGGACCGCAAAAAGATAATGCTCAAAATCGGAACGGTATTCGGACAAAAGAGCGTTTTGTGCTGGGACATTCCGGTACTGGACACGCTAAAGCTTTTTAAGGACATGTACGGCGTTCCCGAGGCGGACTACAAGCGCAACATGGAAATGTTCACCGACATTCTTGGCCTTGACGAATTCATAGGCCAGCCGCCGCGCCTTTTGAGCCTTGGCCAAAGAATGAAGGCCGACCTTGCGGCGTCGCTCCTCCACAACCCGGAGATTTTGTTCTTGGACGAACCGACAATCGGAATCGACGTCCTTTCCAAGGAACGAATCCGAAACTTTATTTTGCAAGTCAACAAGGAGCGAAAGACGACCGTCATTTTGACGACCCACGACGTTTCGGACATTGAAACGCTCTGCGAAAAAATGATGGTAATCGACAAGGGCGTTTTGCTTTACGACGGAAACTTGACAGAACTCAAGGCGCTGTACAAGACGACAGACCTTGAGGAAATCATCAAGAAGATTTATTTGAACGGAATCATCAGACAGGGAGACGTGGACAATGCGCAAGTATCTTGATTACATAATAATTGGAATAAAGGAGCGCGTCGCATACAAGAGCTCAATTTGGGCGGGCTTTTTGTCAAAGGTCGTCTACCTTTACATGCAGTACTGCTTGTGGTCCGCGCTCTTTATGTCGCAGGCAAAAGTTCCGCTTGCGATGACAAAGGAAGGAACCTTGCGCTACGTGATTGTGGCAACAATCATCTCTAGCTTTATGGAGTGCGACGCGATTTTGTGGATAAACGAACAAATCCACACGGGCGACATTGCCGTTCAGCTTATAAGGCCGATAAACTTTAACGCTCTTGTATTCGCCAAGCACGTCGGAGCGAGCGTAGTGCGATTTTTGTCTTGCTGCCTTCCGCTGGCAATCGCAGCAGCGCTCTTTTTTAGGATGCCGCTTGTTTGCGCGGAACAGCTTCCCTTTGCGGCCGCGTCGGTTTTGCTTTCATACGCGATACAATTTTTGTATTCGCTTGTCATCGGCTTGATGGCCTTTTGGCTTATCGTCACTTGGCCGCTCAACATGTTGATGGGAGCGTTTTACAAATTGCTTTCGGGCTCGTGGATTCCCTGCGCGATGTTCCCGGACTTTCTAAAAACGCTCAACGCCTTTTTGCCCTTCCGGGCGATGTACGAAATTCCCGTTACGATAATCACAAGCCCGATGGACGCAAAGACGATTTACGCAAAACTGGCTGTCCAGATTTTTTGGCTTTTGATTTTGTTCGGCCTTACAAAAATAACTTGGGCGGTCGGAACAAAGAAGTTGGTTGTCCAAGGAGGCTGATATGAGCGCTAAGAATTTGTTCAAGATGTACAAGCATTTTGTCGCGATATACGTAAAGGGAAAGATGGCCTACCATTGCGCGCTCTTGTTCGAGATGGTGGCGAACATAATTTTGATCGGCGTGTACATCGCGGGCTTTATGGTTATCTTCCACAACTTTGACGGAATAGCTGGCTGGAGTCGCGACGAAGTTTTGTTCATGTTCACGACCAGCTGGCTTACCTACAGCCTCAGCTGCTTTTTGTTTTGGAAGCCGATGAAGCAAATGGGAGAGCTTGTCCGCACGGGAAAGTTTGACTTGTATTTGACGCGGCCGATCAATCCGCTTTTGTACTTGGTCTTGCAGCAGTTTGAGTACACATTTCTTCCGCGGCTGGGCTTTGCCGCCTTCTTTTGGATTTACAGCATGAGGCAGTTGAACATTAGCTGGACGGCCGCGTCGCTTTTGTTTTACGCGCTCAACATGATCAGCGCCTTTGTGATATTCAGCGCGATAACGATTTTTACGGGAACGATAAGCTTTTGGGCGATTAAGAGCGAAGAAATAGTTTCGCTTTTGACCAACAACAATTACGGCCTAAAGAACTACACCGACTACCCGCTTGGAATTTATTCCAAGGGAATGCAAACACTTTTGACCTTTATTGTGCCCTACGCTTTTACGGGCTTTTACCCGGTCGCGCTGCTTTTGGAAAAGGACGTGCCATTCCCGGCCTTGCGCTTCGCCGCTCCCCTTGTCGCGTTAATCGCGGGAACGGCTTCTTGCGCTTTTTGGAAAAATGGCTTAAAACATTATGGGAGCGCGGGAGCGTGAAAACAAAAAAGGAAGAAAATCATGAGCGAAAAGATTTTGCCGCCGTGGGCGGACCAGATGCCGGAAGGCGCCTTTGTGTCATACGAGCCGACCTACAAGGTTGGAGAATACTTTGACCGCTTTCACAAAGAAAATTTTGGCGGCATGGACTACTACTTTTACGACCCCACGGAACACGGCTGGGCCAAGGACAAAAAATATCCAGTCTTGATTTTTATGCACGGTTACGGAAACGCCCTTGAAGGCGACGTATGCATAAACTACGCAGGCGCGGAATTCTATTCAAAAGAGGAATATCAAAAAGCGCTTGGCGGCGCGTACATACTCGTTCCGCTTGCAGCCGAACGCCGCGATGAAAAAGGACAATGCGTGGACAGCTGGGACGACTCATACCTTCCGCGCGTCCGCGACTTGGTTTGCAATTTCGAAAAAACGCGCGCGGCCGGACGCGTCTCCAAAAAAGTCCTCTACGGAAATTCCAGCGGCGCCACAATGTGCTTTAAGCTGGCCGCGGCCTACCCTGATTTTTTTGACATCATCGTTCCAATCGGAGGCGGCCACATTCCCGACGACGCGACACTGGACCTCTACGAGCGGAACGGAATAAAAACCTTCTTTGCAATCGGAAAGCATGACGAGCTTGTGGACTTTGAAAAAGACATAGCGCCCCGCCTTGACCGCATAAGCAAAATGAAAGGAAGCCGAGTCTTTACCCCAGAATGGGTTTACAACGGCGACGGCGGAATAGCGTCAATCAACTTTGGAATGGAAATGGGCCAGCACTGTCTTGTCAATCCAATGCACTGCAACTTGACCTTTGACAACGGAAAGCCGATGGACCCCAGCCTGCCGCAAGGAATCACAGGCTGGCTGCGCGAGGCGCTGGAAGAATAAGCGGCGGCATTAAACTCGTCTTGTCATCGCTTTTCTAGTAATCCTTAAGCTTCATTATGAACGCCTTTTTGGAGTCGCCGTCAAAGCCCAAGTTCTTGTAAAACTGATGGGCTTCTTTCCTAAAGCTGGCGCTTTCCAAAATCACTTTGTAGCAGTCTCTTTCGCGGGCAAAAGCGATCGCCCTTTCCATGATTTTTTTGCCAAGCCCTTGTCCCCTGTGATCCTTGTCGGTAACGACGTTCTCGACAAAGCAAGCCGAGCTTCCAAGCCGCGTAAGATTTGGGATTATAAGACAAAAGCAAGTTGAAACGACTTTTCCGTCCTCAATCGCGCCAAAATATTTTATGTTTTTGTTGCCCTCGATTTCGCTTTTCCAAACCGAGCGCGCGGCTTCCGCCGTAAAGCCTTCGTTTGAGCCGTCAAGCTGCTCGTACAATTTTACCAGCGACTCCAAATCGTCTTCGTTCAATTCACGAATTTCCATAATCTATCCCTCTATTGTTATTTCAGATTTTAAAAGTTCGATTGCCTGTTCAACAGAAATTACTTTTGCATAAGAGGGAATGATGATGTTAAAGCCATGTTCAAATCCTCGCCGGGTCCGTCGTCATGCTGAACATAGCAGACCTCTATGCCATTTTTGCGAGCCTCCGCAATCAGGCGCTTGATGTTTTCCTTTACAGTCTCAAAAGCAAAAAGATTTTCGTTAAAACATCCCTTTTGCGTGTCTACAACTAACAAAAGCATTTTTACTCCTGTTGAACCAATGCCCTTTCCAGAGCCCAGTTCTGCATTTCAAGATACATTTTGCCGCGAAGTTCTCCGCAGTCAATCCACATGAATTTATGGTCGTTGTCCGTAGGCTCAGATTTTTTTTCAGTCAGACTTCCTGCATAATATGTTTGAATCGGATGGAAATAGCCGATTGTTTCATGCAAAAAATACGATTCCGCGGAACAGATTTCTTCGCCGACAGTAGCTTCATAGCCCGCTTCTTCCAGGCACTCGCGTTTTATGCATTCGATGTGGCTTTCACATTTTTCGATGCCACCCCCGAGAAAGAAAAATCCCTTGGGTGTTTTTACAATTCCAACCCTGCCGTCTTTTACAGGAATCAGGTAAGAGCCTTCACGGTCAACATAGTCCGAGTTTTCCTTTGTTCCGAATATTTTATGCATAAGATTTTTGCCTACATCCCAGTTCCAAAAAGAATCCGCGCCCAGCTCCAGCATTTTGTTTTCGCAATCGTTACCATATCTATTCCTTTTTATAAATAAGATTCACCCCGTTTGAATCAGGCTTTCTCCTACGTATTTGTTTTTACATCAACACTATATTATCGTTTTGATAAAAATTCTACAAGAATAACGCTAAAAGATATATAAGAAAATGACTCTCTTGCAAGAATCGCGGCAATAGCGCTAGAATAACAACATGCCAATTCTAGACCAATCCAACGGCGCGGACTTTGAAAACGCCAAAAACGGCGCGACCGCGCGATACATTTTTTGCGACAGGGAACTTCTTCTTGTCGGCGGAACGCTTCCCGACAAAAATTTTTATGACGCCTTTGTCGCCGCGCAAACAGAAGAGTTCAACCTTGACTGCCAAATAATTGAACAGCCGCAAAATTATCTTGCCGCAAAAATCGCGAAGAAACCCGAATCTTTGGACGGCCAAAACGCGGCCGCGCCTTCTGGTCTTGCAAACACTTTTGGCGATAGCGGCGCCAGCTTTATCACCCTGCGGGAATTCTGCTATCAAAATCCTGTGCAAGCCAAAATGGCCTTGCGCGCAAAAGGCATTTTGTTTTGGCGCGACACATACCGCCACTGTCCCAAATGCGGCGCGGCATTCCAAAACGACAAGGCGGAAACGGCTCTAAACTGTCCCGCGTGTTCCTTTAAGCTTTATCCGCGAATCGAGCCGTGCGTGATCGTATTGATAAGCCGCGGCGACGAAATTCTTTTGGTAAGGAACAAGCGCGCTGCCAGAGACTTTTTTTCCTGTGTGGCAGGCTTTATGGAGCTTGGCGAATCCGCGGTCGAAGCGGTCAGGCGCGAAGTTAAAGAAGAAGTCGGGCTTGAAATCAAAAACATAAAGGCTGTCGGAAGCCAAAGCTGGCCCTTTCCCGACCAATTGATGCTGGCCTATACGGCAGACTGGCAAAGCGGCGACTTGGTCTTGCAAGAAGAAGAAATCGCCGAAGCCCGCTGGTTCAAACGCGACGACCTTCCGCCCTTGGAAATAATCCGCGGCTCGGTGGCGTGGAACCTTATTCACGGAAAGTTTTAAAATTATCGCGCAACAAAAAAAAGCCCGCGTCGTTCGCGGGCCTTTTTGTTATCTACCAAAATTTTATCACACCGCTTCAAGCGCCTGCTTAAGATCGGAAACCAAGTCTTCCTTGTCTTCAAGGCCGCAAGAAAGGCGGATGAGGCCGGCTGGGATTCCGGCGGCGGCAAGCTGCTCGTCGGACATTTGGCGGTGGGTGCTGGTCGCCGGATTAAGGCAGCAGGAGCGCGCGTCGGCGACATGCGTTTCTATTGCAAAAACTTTAAGAGCCTTCATAAACTTTCCGGCGGCTTCTCGGCCTCCCTTAAGCTCAAAGCTTACTACGCCGCATCCACCGTTTGGCAAATACTTTTGGGCAAGCGCGTGATACTTGTCGCCAGGCAAGCCCGAATAGTTAACCGCGGCCACTTTGTCGCTTGATGACAAAAATTCGGCGACGGCTTGGCCGTTTTCCGCGTGGCGCGCCATTCGGACGTGCAAGGACTCCAAGCCAAGGTTAAGGATAAAGGCGCTTTGCGGCGATTGGCTGCAGCCAAAGTCTCGCATCAATTGCGCCGTCGCCTTTGTGATAAAGGCGCCCGCTTGGCCAAACTTTTTGGCGTAGGCGATTCCGTGGTAAGATTCGTCGGGCTCGCAAAGGCCGGGGAACTTGTCCGCGTGGGCCAACCAATCAAAATTTCCTGAGTCAACAATCGCTCCGCCAACGCAGGAACCGTGGCCGTCCATGTATTTTGTGGTGGAATGGGTTACGATGTCCGCGCCCCACTCTATCGGCCTGCAGTGAACCGGCGTCGGAAAGGTGTTGTCAACGATAAGCGGAACGCCATGCGCGTGCGCGACTTTGGCGAACTTTTCTATGTCCAAAACTGTGAGCGCCGGGTTTGCGATTGTCTCGCCAAAAAGCGCCTTTGTGTTTGGCCTAAAGGCGGCGGAGAGTTCCTCTTCGCTAGCGTCGGGCGAAACGAAAGTGGTTTGAATTCCCATCTTGGCCATAGTCACGCTAATCAAGTTGAATGTTCCGCCGTAGATCGAAGACGAGGCTACGATATGGCCGCCGTTTTCGCAAATGTTAAAGAGCGCGAAAAAGTTCGCCGCCTGTCCGCTGGAAGTAAGCATGGCGGCCGCTCCGCCTTCGAGCGCGGCAATCTTTGCGGCGACAAAATCGCAGGTGGGGTTTTGCAAGCGCGAATAAAAATATCCCGACGCCTCCAAGTCAAACAAGGCGCCCATGTCCTCGCTTGTGTCGTATTTAAAAGTGGTTGACTGAACGATTGGGATTTGGCGCGGCTCTCCGTTTTTGGGCGTGTAGCCCGCCTGCACGCACTTTGTGTTAAGTTTCATATTTACTCCTAATTAATTGAATCGATATTGGCCTTGCCGGCCATTACATACGGAAGAACGTCTTCGTCTGCGTCAATCTTAACGCGGACAAAGGCGGGCACTTTTCTGGCCGGGTCAAAAACTTTTTTTGCCCAATCCTTGTCTAGCCCTGAGTCAAAGGTTTCGATTCCAAAGCCGCGCGCGATGTTAAGCAAGTCAGGCTTTTTTGCAAAAACGCTGGCGCTAAAGTTGTTCTTAAAAATATACTTTTGCTGCTGACGAACCATTCCAAGCGTTCCGTTTTCAAAAACGATTACGACCACGTTCAAGTTTTGCTCGGCCAAAGTTGCAAGCTCCTGCACGTTCATCATAATCGAGCCGTCGCCGGAAATGCAAACGACGCGCTTTTGCGGATTGGCCAAAGCCGCTCCGATAGCGGCGGGAAGTCCAAAGCCCATCGTTCCAAGCGAGCCGGAAGTCAAGAAAGTCCGCGGCTCTTGGACGGGATAATATTGCGCGGCCCACATTTGGTGCTGGCCGACGTCTGTCGTCACGATTACGTTTTTGCTTGGAAGAGCGGCGATAAAGGCGCGCGGGTTTTCCAAACCGGTCTTTTTGTTGCGGCCGCATTCGACCGTAAAAGTTTTCTTTCGCAGGGCCGACATTTTTTCTAGCCATGCTTTTCGAGCCGTTGCGTTTTCTTTGTTGAACGAATCTTTCTTTTCGCGGACAAGCTCGGCCAGCGCGGCCAGGGAGCTTTCCAAGTCGCAAACCAAAGAAATGTCGGCGGCAAAAATCTTGTTCACTTCGGCGGCGTCGATGTCGATGTGGACGATTTTCGCGTTGGGGCAAAATTCTTTTGCAAGTCCAATCGCGCGGTCGTCAAAGCGAACGCCAAGCGCGAGAACTAAGTCCGCGTCGTGCATCGCTTGGTTGGCCGCGACGGAGCCGTGCATTCCAACCATTCCCAAGTAAGAAGAGTCGGTCGCTGGAACGGCTCCGATTCCCATAAGGCTAGAGATTGCGGGAATTTTGTAAAGGCCAAAAAGCGCCTTAAGGTATTTAGCCACCTCGACGGAATTGCAGCCTCCTCCCAAATAGGCGACAGGCTTTTTGCTTTTGTCCATCGCTCCAAAAATCGCCTTGAGGCGCGCGGGAATTTCTTTTTTGTTTGTATGAAAGCGCACTTCTTTTTTTGCGCCAGAGATTTTTGGCCACGAGGAAAATTCAACTTCCTCAAGCTGAACGTTTCGCGGAACGTCAATCAAAACCGGGCCAGGGCGGCCGGTCGTGGCGATTTCAAAGGCCTTGGGAATCGCGGTCAAAAGTTCCGCCGCGCTCTTTACCATCATGCTGTGCTTTGTAATCGGGAACGAAAGGCCAAAGGTGTCGGCCTCTTGGAAGGCGTCCGTTCCGATCATAGAAAGGTTCACTTGCCCCGTAATCGCGATTATCGGAATCGAGTCGCAGCGAGCGTCGGCGATGGCCGTCAAAAGATTCATCGCGCCGGGGCCGCTTGTGGCCATGCAAACGGCAGGCTTTCCCGTAGTGCGGGCAAAGCCCTGCGCGATAAAGCCCGCGGCCTGTTCCTGGCGGACAAGGACGTGCTTGATTCCGCTTCGGGCCAATTCGTCGTAAAGCGGCAAAATCGATCCGCCCGGAATACCCGCCACTGTCGTGATTTTATACGCCTTTAAAAGTTCGCAAATTATCTGTGAGCCTGTCTTTTTCATGGGGAGCATTGTAGCAAAAATGGGGAGAAAATTCAATTTTTTTTACGAATTTTTTAAAAACGCGCGAATTTTTCGATAAAAATGTCTATCTTAATACTGGAGAAAAAATGAAATTAACAAAAGACTTGACAAAACGTATCAATAATGATACATTAAAAAAATGAACAAGGCTTATGTTGGAAGTTCTTTTGAAGATTTTCTCAAAGAAGAAAACATCGCTTCCGAAACAAGAAACGAGGCCGTAAAGCGCGTCCTCGCTTGCAACTTGCTTGACGAGATGAAGCGCCAAAAAATCACAAAAAGCGACATGGCTAAAAAAATGTCAACCTCGCGCGCGGCGCTAAACAGGCTTCTAAATCCAGACAACGATTCCGTCACGCTGGGCACTTTAACAAAAGCCGCCAATGTTCTTGGAAAAAAGCTGGTGTTAAAACTGCAATAGGCTGCCCTCGATTGGAGAAAGACTTCCTCCTAAAATAAAAAAACGCGGCCCGTGTGGAACCGCGTCTTGTGGAGTATATCGGACTCGAACCGACCACCTATAGATTGCGAACCTATCGCTCTACCAGATGAGCTAATACCCCAAGTGACGATTATTCTAGCGCATTTTGGGCCATTTGTTCAAGTGGCGCGAATGGATTTTTTGGCTTGCAATCGCGCGGCGCTTTTCGCTATACTAGCGGCATGAAAAATTTGGAGGAACGGTTTTTCGCGCGGCTGGGAAGGGGATTCTTGGCCTTTGTAAAGCGCGAGCCGGTATTGTTCGCGGCGATTTTTTTGGCGGCCGTCGCGGCGGCGCTTGTAAGGCCCCAGCCTAGCCTTTACGTCCAAGCGATTGACTTTAGGACGCTCGCCATTCTGTTTTGCCTTATGCTTGTGATAAAAGCCTTTCAAAGCCAAAACTATTTGGACTTTGCGGCAGCCCGCCTTACGCGTCTTTGCAAAAGCCGCCGCTCCCTTTACTTTTTGCTTACCAGCATCGTGTTTTTCAGCTCGATGCTGGTCACAAACGACGTGGCGCTTTTGACTTTCGTTCCGATATCGATATTGATATTCAAAAACCTTGGCTTTCCTTGCGCCAACTTAATCGTATTGGAAACGCTCGCGGCCAACCTTGGCTCCTGCGCCACCCCGATGGGAAACCCGCAAAACCTCTACCTATTTTCAAAATACGAATTTTCCGCGGCGGAGTTCTTTGGCCTCACCGCAAGGATTGCCGTTCCCTCGTTATTCGCGCTATTGGCGCTGGCGGTCTTATTTACCAAAAAGGCCCCGGGCCAAATCGACAAAATCAATCCTGAAGAATTGCAAAACCACCGCGTTTTTGTCAAATGGAATTTCAAAACTTTCCTTTACGCGGCCAATTTTGTCATCTGCCTTTTGACGGTCTTCCGCGCCTTGGACTGGCGGATCATGCTGGCCGTCACGCTAGTTCTTGCCGTCGTTTGCGACGCTCGCTTGCTTAAAAAAGTCGACTACAGCCTGCTCTTTACTTTCGCGGGATTTTTCATCTTTACAAAGACGCTTTCTACCGTTCCGGCGTTTTCTGACTTTTTGCAGGGAGCGTTAAAAAGCCGCCTTTCGACTTACATCGCGGGAATCGCGGCAAGCCAGGTTATCAGCAACGTTCCGGCGGCGCTCTTGCTAAGCGCCTTTGCCCAGGACGGAGCGGCCCTCCTGCTTGCGGTCAACGCGGGCGGCTTGGGAACTTTGATCGCCTCGATGGCAAGCGTCATCTCGTTCAAGCTTTACTCAACATCCGACGAGGCAAAATCTCCAAACGCTCCCAACTACATGTCCATCTTCACTTTGTGGAACGCGGCCCTCCTCCTTGTCATCGGAACGCTAGCCTACCTATTGTAAAGTACCAGGCAGCGTCCTTAGGACGCGGCAAAACCGCCCGAACATACGATTATTGCCTTGCTTTCGTAAATACGGGCGGCAATTGACAGTTGAGCGCGTTTCTTCTATAATAGACGGCATGAAATTGTCAGTTAAGAAATCGATTTTGAGCGCTTTTGCCGCGGCCATTTTGTCAGCGGGCGTCTTTGCCCAAGGCCCGGAGACAATCATCACAGCAAACGAATACTTTAAAAGCGTTTCTGAAGAATACGGAAAAATAAAAGACTACCAAGCCAACTCCAACATCACGATAGACAAAGAAGACATGAAGGCAAAGATCACTTACCTTCAGCCCGACAAAGTCCGCTTTGACTTTTCAAAGCCGGAAGACCAAGTCATCGTCTTTAACGGCGAAACTCTCACGATTTACTTGCCCGGCCATCAGGCTGTTTTGACTCAAAACGCCAACGCCGAAGATTCCGACGCAAAGGGAAACGCGGCCAACCTTGCCACAAGCGAGGGCCTTTCTTTGATGCGCCGCTATTACACAGTCAGCTACGAGACAAGCCAGGAAGCCGTTCCGCTTGACGAAGGCTCGGACGAAAAAGTCGTGCGCTTGGTTTTGTGGCGCCGCACTACAAGCGAAGCGTTCCGCTACATCAAGCTTTCTATCACTCCTAAAACAAAATTGATTCGTCGCATCGAAGCGGTCACGCCTTCGGACGTAACATACAAGATTGATTTTTCCGACTACGAGATCAACCAAGGCTTGACCGCCCAGCGCTTTAGCTACGACATTCCTTCGGCGGCGAACAGTTACGACAATTTTATGTTTTAATAGGAAAATACGATGGACAGTTACGGCGCCATTCTGCGACAAGCTCGCGAACAAAAAAAAGTATCGGTTGAGACAGCCGCAAAAGAAACTTCAATCTCGCAGCGCTACATAGAGGCTTTGGAAAGCGAAAACACTTCGGTCTTTCACGGCGAAGCCTATGTCGTAGGCTTTTTGAGAAACTATTCAGAATACCTAAACGTTGACGCCGCGCGCTTGACAAAACTTTACCACGCCGCCTTGGTGCAGGAGTCTCCCGTTCCCGAGGGCTTGTTTGAAAAGCCAAAACCGACATACTTTGTTCCAGCCATCGTGACAAGTTCCATCATCGTCGCCACAACCGTGATTTTGTTGATCCTTTATTTTGCCGTTTACAGACCCAAGCAAATCGCAAAGCAAAACGAGTACGCGGTTTCCAACAAGGTTCAGCAAAAAACTTACGAGCTTGACTCCAAGCCCTTGAACGAACGCCTTTACGTTGGCGACCAAATCTTGGTTCCCAGCCACGACGGAAACATCATGCTTACCGTCGCAAGCGACACGGACTCGCGCCTTGGCTTGCAAACTCCGGTTGGACTCCAGTACTTTGACCTTAGCGAAACGCGCGAGCTTGACATTGACGGCGACAGCGCGGTTGACCTTGTGATTGACGTTTGGGAAGTTTCTTCAAACAAGAATTCTCGCGGAGCGGAAGTTTACATCATGCTCAAGGACGGAAGCGCCGTAACCGAAAACGTTGACGAAACTTCAATTCCTTTGCTTGCGTCGCAGCAGGCCAACCAAACAATCATTCTTGAAGACAACAGGGCTTATCCCTTTACTCTTAACGCCAGCTTTAGAAACCCCTGCGTTTTCCGCTACGAAGTTGACAGAAAGGATTCTGTAGAAAATTACTACACCAACGGCGACGCTGTAACAATGACCGCCAACAACAAAACTCGCATTTGGATTAGCAACGGAAACACCGTAAAGTTCCAAGTAATCGCAGGCGGCCGCGCCCAAGATTTGGAAATCGCAAAGGCGGGCGAAGTCGTTGTAGAAGACATCAAGTGGATTCGCACCGACGACAACCGCTATCGTTTGGTAGTTGAAGGCCTTGACTAAATTTTTTCTTGACCAGCGCGGTTGCGCCAAAAATCAAGTCGACGGCGAAGTAATCATCTCCAATCTAATCAAAGAAGGCTGGAAGCAGGCGGAGACCGCCGACGAGGCCGACTTAATCATCATCAATTCCTGCGGCTTTATCGAAAGCGCCAAGAAAGAATCATTGGACGCTCTTTTGGGAGCGAGAAAAAAATACGCGGACAAAAAAATAATTTTGGCAGGCTGCCTCGCGCAACGCTACGCGAAAATTTTTAAGGACGAGCTTCCTGAGGCGGACGGCATTTTTGGGAACGGCGACTTAAGCCGCGTGGCGGCCTTCGCTAAAAAAATCGTAAAAGGAAAACGCGCGGTGGACACTCCGCCGCAAGCCGGAGTTTCTTGCGGAGAGCGGCTTAAGCTTTTGTCCTACAAAAATTCCGCCTACGTAAAAATAACCGAAGGCTGCTCAAACCATTGCAGCTTTTGCGCGATTCCCCTTATCCGCGGGGAACTGAGAAGCCGCCCGGCCGCCGACATCGTCGCCGAGATAAAAGCGCTTTTAAAGCGCGGCATCTTTGAGATAAACCTTATCGGCCAAGACCTTGCGGCCTACGGAACGGAAGGCGCGACGGCAAACGAAAGCAAGACCAAGAAGCGCGGCCTCTCCCCTCTCGCGGCCTTGCTAAAAAAAATCAGCGCGCTAAAGGGCGACTTTTGGATCCGCTTGCTTTACATCCACCCCGACCACTTTAACCCGGACATTTTGCAAGTCCTAAAAAACGACGCGCGCATTTTGCCCTACTTTGACATTCCCTTCCAAAGCGGAGACGACGGCGTAATCCGCGCGATGAACAGAAAAAATTCCGCGGCCTGCTACAAGGACCTTGTAAAGAACATTCGCGCCCAATTTCCGGCCGCGGCCTTGCGCACAACCTTTTTGGCGGGCTTTCCCGGCGAAACGGAAGAGGCCGCGCAAAACACTTTGCAATTTTTGGACGCGATTCAGCCCGACTGGAGCGGAGCCTTTGCCTACAGCCGCGAAGACGACACGCCCGCGGCCTTGATGAAAAAGCAAGTGACAAAAAAAATCGCCGCCGCGCGGGTTAAGGCCTTGCAAGACGCGCAGGAAAAAATAACCCAAAAGCGCTTGGCTGGCAGAGTCCGCAAAGGCGGAAAGCGTTTGGAATACAACGTTTTGGTTGAGGAAATCGTAGACAATCCCCGCAAGGGCTCGCAAGGCCAAGAAGCCGCCTACGCGATTGGCCGCGCCTGGTTCCAAGCCCCCGAAGTCGACGGAAACATTGTCATTGAATACGACGCGGATGACAAAAAGGCTGCGGCTAAAATAAAGTCCGGCGCGGTCGTTCGCGTCCGCGCGATCGCCGTTAGTGGCGTTGACATCTACGCGGAGTTGACAGAATAACGGATTTTCGTTACCCTATAAAACATGTTGGGTAACGAAAACGCCTCCACAAAAGCGCGGCTTTTGGAAACTTTACGGCAAACAGACAAAAGAGTTTCCGGCGAAGAGCTTTCCTCCGCCTTGGAAATTTCCAGAACTTCCGTTTGGAAAGCCGTCCAAAGCTTGCAAAAGGCCGGCTACCAAATCGACGCGCAAAAAAGCGGCTATTTATTAAAAGAAAACAATTCCGACAGCCTATGCCCCTTTGAGTTTGGAAAAGACGAAAGCCGCTTTGTCCACTTTAAGACAATCGGATCGACTATGGACGAGGCTAGAAAAATCGCTCTAAAGGGCCTTGAAGCGGGCGACCTTAGCGCGAAAGTCGTAACCGCCGACGAGCAAAGCCAAGGAAAGGGCCGCGGAAAACACCTTTGGAAAACGACGGACGGCTCCTTGGCCTTTACGCTTGTGACTTACCCAAAGCTCTTGGCCCATCAAAACGGCCGCGCCTTGATGGCGGCCCAAATCGCTATGGCATACGCGCTTGAAAAAACCAGCGGCAAAAGATTTTTCGTCCGCTGGCCCAACGACATATGGAGCGCCAATGGAAAGGTTTCAGGCATACTTGACGAATCGCTAAACGTCGGTGGCCTTTGCTCATACTTAAACCTTGGAATCGGCGCGAACATTAACAAATGCCCAAAAATCCAAGGCGTGGACAAAGCCCTTGACAAAAAGCGGCCTTCCGCCAGAAAAGAAATTCTCGAAGCCTTCTTAAAGGAATACTCATTGATGGAAGGCATGGTTTTTTCCGACGCGAACGACTTGCAAAAAATCTGGGACAAAAAAAATTTCGACGCGCAAAAAACAGTCCGCGCCGAAAACGGAGAGAAATTGATTTTTTCTGGAATCAACCCCTATGGCTGGGCCACATTCAATACATTAAGCGGCGCGAAGAAAATTTTCGCGCCGGGGAGCATAAGTTATGAAAAGCGTTAAAGTTCAAAAAAAGCTCACGCTCAGCGCCTTGTTCGCCGCTCTCATTTGCGCGGGCTGCTTTATCCAAATTCCGCTTCCGGGCGGAGTTCCGATTGTAATCCAAGACATGATGGCGATGCTAAGCGGCCTTTTGCTGGGGCCAGTTTTTGGAGGCCTTGCCGTCCTGCTCTTTTTGCTTTTGGGAGCGATAGGCATTCCGGTTTTTACAGGAAAGGCTGGCCTTCATGTTTTGCTGGCGGGGCCGACAAGCGGTTTTTTGTGGGGCTACTTTTTTGCGGCTGTCATTGGCGGAACGATTCTCGCGCTCTTTGAATTGACGCAAAAAGACGCCGCGGATAAAAGCGGCCATGACGAGGCCAGCCCTGAGCCGCAGGCAAAAAAAAGCCGCTCGATAAACATCGCGCGCATCGCAATAATAACCTTGGCCGCGCTCGTTGCGACAATCACAGCGTTCGCGTGCGGAGTCGCCGGCGGAATCATCGTAATGCATTTGCCGCTAGAAAAAGCCTTGCCGCTTTACGTTCTCCCCTTCATTCCGGGCAACCTTATAAAGCTTGTCCTTATGGTTTTATTGACAAAGAAATTCAGGCCGACGATTTTGGCCTACACAAATTAGGCGGCCAGCCAGATGGATTTAGAAGCGGCGCAAACATCTGATGGCGAGCGAAAAATTTTAGAGGTAAAAAACTTAACCCGCGTTTTTTCCGACGGAACAAAAGCGCTTGACGGCGTTTCTTTTTGCGCAAGCCAAGGCGACTTCATTGTCCTGGCCGGTTCCAACGGAAGCGGAAAAAGCGTCTTGATGTCGTTGATTGCCGGACTTGACGAGCCTACAAGCGGCAATGTTCAAATCCAAAAAGGCTTTGAAGCGGGCCTTGTCTTTCAAGACGCCGACGCGCAAATCCTTGGAGAAACGCCGTACGAAGACGTTATGTTCGGCGCGAAGGGCTTGGGCCTGGCCAAAACGCAGGCGGCGGCGCTTTGTCGCGAAGCCTTGGAAAAAGTCGGCCTTTTTGAAAAAAAAGATTTTAACGCGCGGACTTTAAGCGGCGGAGAAAAGCGCCGCCTTGCCGTGGCCGGAATTTTGGCACTGGGCCGCAAGCTTATAATCTTTGACGAGCCCTTCGCAAACCTTGACTGGCCTGGCGTAAAGCAAACGACTTTTATAATGCGAAGCCTAAAAGAGCAAAAGAAGACCGTCATCGTTTTGACCCACGAGATAGAAAAAGTTTTGGCTTTGGCAAACCGCATGATAGTTTTGGACAAGGGAAAGATTCGCTTTGACGGAAGCCCTGCCGACGGCCTTAAATTTCCGCTTGAAGAATGCGGAATAAAAAATCCGCTCAACTCCTACAAAACGCTAGAGGACTTGCAATGGTAGCGGCCTTGTTCTCATACCGGCGCGGCGCGTCTTTTTTGCACAGGACGAACGCCGGCCTTAAAATAATTTTTCTGCTCGCCTTTAGCGTCTTTGTCTTTTGGGGAAAGACGCCCGAAAGCGCAAAGGAAATTTTTAGCGGCCAGACAATCGCGCGAACGGCTCTTTGTTTTGCGGCGAGCGCCGCGCTGTTTTTTTTGTCGGGCGCCAATTGGAAAAGCCTCGCGGACCTGCGCTTTGTCCTAATTCTTGGCCTTATGGTCGCCGCGCTAAAAATCGTCGGATCGCCCGCCGCATCTTGGGTTGACGGCGCTTCTTACGCGCTTTTGTACAGCGTTCGCTTTTTGACAAGCGCGCTTGCAGCGCAATGCGTTTTTGAAACGACGACGATGGTCCAAATCCAAGAAGCGCTGCGACTGCCTCTTTTTGTAACGCTGGCGATAAATTTCATTCCGCAAATTTTTAGCGAATGGGAAAAGATAAAGCTTGCGGCGCGCGCAAGAACAAGCGCAAAGGCAAGGAAAAATCCAATAAGGGCGGCCGCGTTTTTTTTGCGGGAACTTCAAGCGCTATTGCTAGCGATGCTTCAAAAGGCCGAGACGACAAGGCGCGCGGCGGCAAACAGGCGGGGCTTTTAAGCGGAGCCAACGCACTTGTAAGCGGCGGCCTTTAGACGGCTGAATCGCTGAATTATTGCAAATTTCGCCTTTTGGGTTTACAATATACGGCATGAAAAGATCGTTTTCGTTCATTCTCGCGGGCCTTGTTCTTGCGGGCGCTTCTTTTGCGGAAGACTCATTTTTTGACAATTATGTCTACCAATCGTGGAATTCCTTTGGCGGGCTTAAAGGAACCACCGCCACCGACGTAATACAGACTCGCGACGGCTTTATCAATATCGGAACTTACGAAGGCCTTGTCCGCTTTGACGGCTTGGAATTCACCACGCTGAGGCGGGGAAAAGACAACAACATAACGTTCGCTTCGGCCAGGGCGCTCTTGCAGGACATTGACGGAAACACTTGGGTTTGCTCAAACGACGAAGGCTTGCAAATGCTTTCCCACGACGGAAACAACTTGTCCTTCACAACGCAAAACGGCCTTCCGAACAATTCAGTCCGCGCGATTGTCGAGGACAAAAAGCAAAACATTTGGGTTGGAACGTCGGCTGGCGTTGTTTGCTTGACCCACGAAAAGCATTTAATAAATCCGCAGTTTGAGCCGGGAACGGTTGCGAAGGGAATTCTTTGCACAAGCCTTTACTGCGACACCGCGGGCTGTGTTTGGCTTACGACAGAAAACGAAAAAGGACTTTTCATTTTCATCAACGGACTTTTCCGATCCGTTCCCTTTATGAACTCTTTCGAAGAATACACAGCAACGGCGATAACGCAAGACAAGCAAGGAAACTATTGGATAGCGCTTGGAACAAAGGGCATCTACCAAATAAAGAACGGTAAGGCCACGCGAGTTTTGACAGGAACCTTTTTGGACTACACGGCCACAGGAACGATTTACCCCGCTCCCGACGGAAACATTTGGTTTGGAACGAACGAAGGCCTTGTCGCATATAGCGGCGGAAAATTCTATGAATGCCGCATAAAGGGAATAGAAGGCGCCAAAATCAATAAAATAATTTGCGACCGCGAAGGAAACATTTGGATTTCGACAGACAGGAACGGAGTCGGAAAACTGACGCAAGGCCGCTTTAAAATGGTAAAAAGCTCAAACACAACAAACGCCATTGCCGAAGGGCGCGACGGAACAGTTTGGCTTGCGACCGACGAAGGAGTTCTTGCATACAAAAACGGAAAGCCGTTTTACAACCGCCTTACGGATTTTACAAAAGAGATTCGCGTCCGCCACGTAGAAATCGTCTCAAACGGAGACATCCTGGCCTGTTGCTATTCAAAGCCGGGACTCATCAGGTACAACGTCCGCTCCGGCCAAATAAAAACCTGGTCTACGGACGACGGACTTGCGGGAAACAAAATCCGCGTCGCGATAGAAAGCCAGCCCGGCGAAATATACGTTGGAACGACAAATGGCCTTAGCGTGATTCACCGGGACGGAAGCATAAAAAATTTCCGCCAAGTCAACGGACTCACAAACGAATACGTCATGTGCATTTACAAGGACAAGAACGACTTGTTCTGGATCGGAACCGACGGCGGCGGCGTTTACTACATGAAAGACGAAACGATTCTTGGCCGGCAAACATCCGAGCACGGCTTGCCGGGAAACATCATATTCAAGATTTGCCAAGACAAGCAGGGCTCTTATTGGATCAGCACAGGAACAGGGCTTGCCCGCTGCCCGTCGTACGACAGTTCCCAGCAGCGCCTGCCAACAAAATTCCAAACAGTGAATTCAGTCAACGGCTTGGAAACGGATTCCGTCTTCCAAATTTTCTTTGACAAAATGAACCAGGCTTGGATAACCAGCAATTACGGAATCGCATGCGCTCCCTTTGAGGACTTTGTCGCGGCGGCGGAAGGAACAAGAGGAAAAATCGCGATCAAGTATTACAACAAAAACGAAGGCTTTGATTCTGACGGTCCAACGTCAACTTCATTGAGCATGTGCGACCGCCTTGGCCGCTTGTGGTTTGCGACCGTTGACGGCTTTGCGATTTACGACCCGCAAAAAGTTCGCGCAAATCCAGTCCTTCCATTGGTCTGCATCGAAACCATAAAAATTGACTCTGTGGAACAAAAGCAGCCGACCAACTTTATCGAGCTAAAGCCGGGAACAAAGCGCGTCGAAATCAAATACACGGGCCTTAGCTTTAACGCTCCTGAAAAAATAAAATTCACGCACAGGCTGACCGGCTTTGAAGACGATTTTTCGGAAGCAAGCTCAATAAGGACGATTTCATACACCAACTTAAAGCCTGGCCGCCACACATTCATGGTCAACGCGATTAACGGCGAGGGCTTGATTTCTCCAAAAGCCGAGACAATGCTCTTTGTCCAAAAGCCCTACTTTTACCAAACAAAATGGTTTTGGGTTTTGGCCACAATCGCTTTCTTTGGAACGATCGTGACAATTTTTTACTTAAAGCAAAGGCGAATCAAGCTAGAAAACCTTCGCTTGGAAAACTTGGTGAAAAAGCGCACAAAGCAGTTGGAAATCGAGAAAGAAAAATCAGACCAATTGCTGCACGCCATTTTGCCGCACAAGATTGCCAACGAATTGCGCGACAACATTCACTCAATCGGCGAAAACTTCTCTGACGTGACGATTTTGTTCTCCGACATCCAAAACTTCACAAAGACTTCAAGCGAGCACACGGCGGAAGAAATCGCCTTCGCGCTCAACGACTTGTTCAGCCGCTTTGACGAACGCGCCAAAAACATGGGCGTTGAAAAAATCAAGACAATCGGAGACGCTTACATGGCCGGCTGCGGCTTGCCGGAACCCAACGAACGCCATGCCGAAATAATGGTAAAGTTCGCGCTTGGAATGATGGAAGACTTGGCGGCCTACAACGAAAAGGCGATGATAAAATTCAACATCAGAATCGGCTTGAACTCAGGCCCCGCCAACGCCGGCGTCATCGGAAAGACAAAATTCATCTACGACGTTTGGGGAAACACAGTCAATGTCGCAAGCCGCATGGAAAGCGCGGCGACGCCCGGCGAAATAAAAATTTCAGAAGCGGTTTACGAAAGAATCAAGGGCATGTCGAACTTTAACTTTAGCGAACCGATTGAATGCGACATTAAAGGCAAAGGCATTATGACAACTTACGACATTCTGCCGGGAGGAACAAAATGAAAGCCAGTAAATTCTTGGCACTTGCGGCCGCAAGCATTTTAGTTGCATTAACGGCGGCTTGCTCAAACAAAAAAAATCAAAACGTCGTAAAAGTGGGAATCTTGCATTCGCTGACAGGAGCGATGGCAAAAAGCGAAGAAGGCTTGGCCAACGCGGAGAAAATGGCGATTAGCGAAATAAACGCAAGGGGCGGCGTACTTGGAAAGCAAATCCAAATCGTTCAGCTTGACGGCCAAAGCGATCCAGCCGTGTTTAAAAAACAAGCGAGAAAGATGTTCGAGGAAGACAAGGTCGCGACAATTTTCGGCTGCTGGACATCCGCTTCAAGAAAAGAAGTCCTCAACGTCGTCGAGTCGCCCGACATTTACGGCTTGCTTTGGTACCCCTTGCAATATGAAGGAATGGAAGCAAGCCCAAACATAATGTACACAGGCAGCGCGCCAAACCAGCAAGTCGCTCCAGGCGTTGAATTCTGCTTTGACAATTTTGGAAAACGCATGTACTTAGTCGGCTCGGACTACATCTTTCCGCGAACGGCAAACAAAATCGCAAAGGCGCACTTGAATTATTTGGGGGGCGTTGTAGTCGGAGAGGAATACAAGCCGCTTGACGCCGACAATTTTAGGGACGTAATTCAAGACATAGTCGCCAAAAAGCCAGACGTCATAATCAACACAATCAACGGCGCGTCCAACAAAGCCTTTTTTATCCAGCTCCGGGAGGCCGGCGTGACGCCCAAAGACATTCCTGTAATGAGCTTTTCCGTTTCAGAAAGAGAGGCGCTTTACATCGGCCCCCAGTTTGTCGAAGGCCATCTGGCAACATGGTGTTACTTCCAAACCATCGCGTCGTTCCAAAACAAAACTTTTGTCCAGCGCTACAAGGAGTTGTACGGACAAGACAAAATTATCGGAGACCCGATGGAGGCGGCATATATCGCCGTCCAACTGTGGGCCTTGGCTTGCGAAAAAGCCGGCTCCTTTGACACCGAAAAAGTCAGAATCGCCGCCAAAGGCTTAAGCTACGACGCGCCCGAAGGAATCGTAAAAATCGACGGCGAAAACCAACACTTGCAAAAACGAGTCCGCATTGGCCGCATAAATTCAAAAGGCTTGATTGACGAAGTTTGGGAAAGCCCAAGCGCGATCAAGCCGGACCCCTACCTTAGCACTTACATTTGGGCAAAGGGCCTTTAGAATTCTTTGTAGTTTTGGTCAAAGCCCTCTTCCAGCCAAAGCGCTACGCTTTCGGAGAGGGCTTGTATTTTTTGAGCGCGGTTCTTTCCGGTAATCGAACATTCCCAAACAACGCCGACTCTGTGGCCTTGCTCCAAAAGGCTTTTGACTTCTTCCTTGTCGCGCTCTTTGTTGCGCTCGATTTTTTGCGTCCAATACTCCGTGTTGCTCTTTGGAATTCTTACTTTGCGGCAGGAACGGTGGCCGTGCCAAAAACAGCCGTTGACAAAAATCACCGCGTAGTAGCGCGGAAAATAAAGGTCGGGCTTTCCAGTCAAGCGCTTGTCGTTTTTCCTGAACCTAAAGCCCAGTCTGTGCAAGTAGGAACGGACCAAAAGCTCAGGCTTGGTGTCGCTGCTTTTAATTTGGGACATTACAAAATGCCGTTGCTCTTTTGTCAGCGTGTCCATCTTAATTCGCGCTCTTTAGCGCCTTTGCGATTTGAACGGCGATCAACTGAAGCACGTCAACCACGACTGAGTTGCCGAATTGCTTGTAGGCTTGGTTGGGCCTTTTTGAAATTTTGTAGGAATCAGGGTAGCCCATCAAACGAGCGCACTCGCGCGGATGCAAACGGCGCGGCTTTCCGTTGACCAAATAGCCTCCGGTCTTTGCAAAGACTCCTCCGCCGTAAGCGCTTAAGGTTACCGCGATTCCTTTTGTTGAATAGACGCGCTCGCCCTGGCCGCCCTTGTTTACGATCGCAAGCTTGATAGCCTTTGAGCTGTACTTTTCTTTTTTCTTTGGATTTAAGATCATCGGATAGCGCTCGTCATAAAGGGCGCGGGTTTCGTCGGATTCGGGGAGCAAAAAATCTTCCACGTGGCGCGTCAAAGGAAACGGCTTTGGAAACTCAAAATTGATTCTGCGGGAACCGTCGTCCGCGCAAGAAAATAAATCCTTTCTAAAGCAAACCATATAAACGCGCTCGCGTTTTTGGGGAACGCCGTAATCCCGCGCGCTCAAAACTTTCCAATAAAAAGCGTAGCCCAAATCTTCCATCGTTTTTTGAACGACTTGCAGCGTGCGGCCGCCGTCGTGGCGCGCGAAGTTCCGCACGTTTTCCATAAAGACAACTTTTGGCTTTTTTTCTTTTACGATGCGCGCCACGTCAAAGAACAAAGTTCCGCGGCTGTCCTCAAAACCGCGCATTTTTCCGCTAATCGAAAAAGCCTGGCAAGGAAAACCGGCGCAACAAATGTCATGGGCTGGAATTGATTTTTCGTCTACTTGAGTGATGTCGCCGTTGGGGCACTCGCCAAAGTTTTCTTGGTAAACTTTTTGCGCCTGCTTGTCCCATTCACTTGAATAAACGCAAGAGGCCCCCAAGGATTCAAGAGCCAAGCGAAAGCCGCCCAAGCCCGCAAACAAATCTATAAACTGGCAATCGGCTAACGCTTTGTTCTCTACTTCTACCATTCTTAGATTATAACGACGCGCCCTTTTTGGGTCAAGAATTCTTTTTTCTCAAAAATCCAAAGTCCGACAAAAAGATCGACAAAACGAACGTGGCGGCCATCGCGGGGAGCGTGCAGCCAAAGGCAAAGTCACAGCGCATAAAAAGCCTGTAGATTATAAAGCCCAAAATCCACAAGGCGACGCGCTTTCCGTCAATCGTTTTGCTGGAGAAATCGTTTTTAAGAACAAAAAAGTCTGCGAGCAGGATCGCCGTCATCGGAGCGAACACGCTTCCAATCAAATACAAAAAGTCCGTGATGTTGTCCATGTTAAATAAAATCGCGCCAACCGTTCCCAAGACAGCGACTATAATCGCCGCGACCTTTATGTTGATTTTTGAGTGAACGCTTTGGCTTGAAACGCCCGCGGAATACGCGTCAAGGTAAGTCGTTGTCACGGTTGAAAGAACGACAATCACAAGCGCGGCGATTCCCAAGCCAGTCTTTAGCATGACAACGTCGATTTCGCTTTGGCCGGCCACAAGCGCGGCTCCCATTCCAATCATGTACATCCAAACGCTGACAAAAAAATAAACGACAGCCGCGGCCAGCGAAACTGCGACAGGCCGTTTTGCGTCCTTTGTGTAGTCGCTGATCACAGGAAGCCAAGAAAGCGGCATCGCGACAGAAAGCTCTATCGCCGCGCCAAACGAAAGAGTCTGGTCCGCCATTCCTTCGCCCGCCGCGCCGGCCGCCATCGCAGCGCCAGAATCCGCCCCGCCAAAAAGGCCGCCAAAAATTTTCATGCAAAGCAAAATCGTAAGGCAAAAAAGAGCCACAGCCGCGGCGAAGTTGAGCTTGTCCAAATTACGGACGCCAGCCAAAATCCAAACAACAATCAAGACGCCAATCGCGAGCGCGGCGAACTTGGAATAATCTTTAGCGCCGTTAATGATTGTGTTTGCGCAGAGGGAGCCGTCGTAAATCATAATTCCAGTCCAGCCCAAAAGCTGCGCCGCGTTCAAAAGGCCAAAAAACTTGGCGCCAAATTTTCCAAACGACAAAGCGGTCGTCTGCATGGCGGCCATCTTTTTTTTGGCCCCAATAACGCCGGTCAAAAACAAAAGCGCGCAGCCAAGAACATGGCCGATTACAATAGCCGCCAATCCTTTTGCAAAGCCTAGCGGCGCGAAATAAGTTCCGGTAATAATTTCGGCAATGGAGACGCCCGCTCCAAACCAAATCAACGCTGATGAAAAAGCGCTCATATAAATCTCCTATAGGCCGGCCCAAATTGAAGGGGCCCGGCAGTTTTGGTCTTGCGACCGATACTAAAAGTCTCCGCCAATCGCAAATGCATGGTTCATAGGCCCAGAACCCTTTCCCAAATCGAGCATGGCGGCGAGCGCGCCTGTAAGATAGTTTTTGGCGGACTGGACGGACTCGACTAAACTTTTGCCCTTGGCCAAATTGCTTGCGATCGCGCTGGATAGGGTGCAACCGGTTCCGTGAGTGTTGGGATTTTGGATTCGTTTTCCGTTAATCCATTGGCCCATGCGCTCGCCGCCGGCTATGTTGCCGAAAAGATAATCGTTGGCGTCATTGAGGTTGTGGCCGCCCTTTATTAAAACCGCAACGCCAAACGACTGATAGATTTCTTGGGCAGCGGCTTCCATGTCGGCCGGGCTGTGGATAGGATTTCCGCAAAGAACTTCCGCTTCGGGAATGTTAGGCGTTATAACTGTCGCAAGCGGCAGCAAGCGTTCCTTCAAAGCGCCAATCGCGTCGTCGCTTATCAATTTTGCGCCGCTTGTGGCGACCATGACAGGGTCGACTACGATGTTCTTCAAATTAAATTCTTTGATTGAATCGGCGATGACTTGAATGAGCGCCGATGAAGATACCATTCCGACTTTTACCGCGTCGGGAAAAATGTCGGTGACTACCGCGCGGATTTGCTCGCGCAAAAATTCCGGCGTGGATTCCATAATGCTAGTTACGCCGGTCGTGTTCTGGGCGGTCAAGGCTGTGACGGCGCTCATGGCAAACACGCCGTTTGCCGTCATAGTCTTGATGTCCGCTTGAATGCCGGCGCCTCCGCTGGAATCGCTTCCAGCGATCGTTAAAGCAGTTTTCATTTTTGTCCTCCTAGGATTCTGCTTTATGCCAAGTGGTGCCCCCAAGGCATTTTATTTTTTCGCCGCCTTTTGGTCTTTCAAAGATCCGCGGCTTTCTCCGCTAATTTTTTTGTCGCGGCGCGAATGTCATCGTTGGCAAAAATCGCGCTGATGACGCTTACGCCCGCGATTCCGCTTCCCTTTAACTCGTGGACATTGCCCGCGTTGATTCCGCCGATGGCAACAACAGGAATTTTTACCGCCGCGCAAATTTCTTTTAGCGTCTCTATCGGAACGCTATCCGCGTCGGCCTTGCTTCCGGTTGCGAACACCGCTCCAACGCCAAGATAGTCGGCGCCTTGTTTTTCCGCCAAGACCGCTTGCTCAACGGTCTGCGCGCTTACCCCGATAATGCTGTCAGGCCCCAAAAGGCGGCGCGCCTCTAGGCAAGCCATGTCGGATTGGCCGACGTGAACTCCGTCCGCGTGGGCCTCTTTTGCAATCATTACGTTGTCGTTGACCACAAAGGGAACGCCGCGGCTGGCGCAAAGTTTTTTTAGCGCGCGGGCTTCGTTCAAAAACTCTTCCTCGCCCAAATCTTTTTCGCGCAATTGGACAAAAGTCGCGCCGCCGTCAATCGCTTGCGCGACGCATTCTGCAAGCGTTCTTCCGTTAAGCCAGTGACGGTCGGTGACGGCGTAGAGTCGCAGGGCGTCGCGCAGGCCGCCGCTTTTTAGGCTTGCAAACGATTCTTGTTTTTCGCCGCGCATTTTGGCCTTACTATCACTCGCGCTATCTAATTTCATACTTGGCGCCTTTTTCCAGGTCGTCGCCCGTCATGTTGAACAGCGCGTCGATGATGCGGTTGCGGTAAGTGGAATTGCCGTCGCCGGCCTGCATTCGTTCCCAAGCAAGCTCGCCGGCCAAGCCCATTAAGCAAACAGCCGCTGCTGTAGACTCCAAAATATTGTCGGGATTTGCGACGGCGTAGGCCGCGGTCACCGCGCTAAGCTGGCAGCCGGTTCCTGTAATGCGGCTCATTTCGGCGCGGCCGTTTCGGATAACGTAGCAGCGGTCGGCGGCGGAAACCAAGTCAATAGCGCCAGTAATCGCGACGACGCAATTTTTTTTCGCGGCAAAATCTTTTGCAAAGGCGACGGACTTTTCCAAATTGCTTTCCGTCACCGCGTCGGCGATGTCGGCGTCAACGCCCTTTGTCGTTCCGCTTCCTAGCGCCAAAGTTTTTATTTCGCTGATATTTCCGCGAACAATGTCAAAGCGGAATTTATTCAAAAGCTTTACGGCGGTATTCGTTCTAAGCGCGCTGGCTCCCGCTCCGACCGGGTCAAGCAAAATCTTGTGGCCCAACCCTTGCGCGACTTTGGCGCTTGCGAACATCGCCTTGATAGTCCGCTTGTTTAACGTTCCGATGTTGACGTTAAGGCCGCCGCAGATTTTTGTAATCTCCGCGGCGTCGCTGGGCTCGTCGGCCATGATGGGACTAGCGCCAATGGCCAACAAAACATTTGCCACGTCGTTTACCGTTACATAGTTTGTGATGTTGTGGATTAGAGGACAACGCGCGCGGACGTTGTCCAAACAAGTTTTGAACATATTTTTCTCCTTACGTTGGAATTACCCAAATCAAGTTCAAAGGTCAAGGCAGGCAGCCTACTCTCAGCCGGATTTTTCCAGCTCCCTTGTTTTTTATTTATCTAGCGATCAAAGCCGTCCATTGTCTGGATTTTTCCGTCGGCCTTGAATGTAAGCTCGCGGAACTTTACGTTGCGCTTTTGGTTTACGCCGTTGGAGCGCTCGCAGTCGTGGTAGAACAAGTACCACTTGCCGTTGAATTCCAAAATCGAATGGTGCGTAGTCCAGCCCAAAACCGGAGTCAAAATGCAGCCGCCGTAAGTGTAAGGGCCGTAAACATTCTTGCTTGTGGCGTAGCACAAAAGGTGGCTTGTTCCGGTTGAGTATGTAAAGTAGTAAGTTCCGTCTTTTTTGAAAAGCCAGGGATCCTCAAAATAGCGACGAACGTCGTCTCCACCCTTGAGCGGCTGGCCTTTTTCGTCAACGATGACCAAGTCGCGCAAGTCCTCGGAAAGCTCTTTCATATTGTCTTTGAGCAAAGCGATTTTTGGAGTGCAGGCGGGCTCGGCTCCCTGCGGCTCCTTGTTGTCAGCGCTCCACTTGTTGTTTCGGTACTGGTCAAGCTGACCGCCCCACAAGCCGCCCATCGTAAGGTAGTACTTTCCGTCGTCGTCTTGGAAGCAGCAGGGGTCAATGCTGTATGTTCCCTGAATGTAGTCGTCTTCCGGGGTGAAAGGTCCTTGGGGCTTGTCGCCGACGGCAACGCCTACGCGGAACATTCCCTTTTTGTCGCGGGCGGGAAAATAAAAGTAATACTTGCCGTCTTTTTCGGCGCAGTCGGGAGCCCACAATTGCTTTGAGGCCCACTTTACATCTTCCAATTTAAGGACGCAGCCGCAGTCGCGCGGCAAGGTTTCCGCGTCTTTCATTTCGTAAACGTGGTAGTCCACCATATCGTATTGGTCGCCGTTGTCGTTGCTGGCCACGTCAATGTCTTCGTCGTGCGAAGGATAAATGTAAATCTTTCCGTTAAAGACGTGGGCCGAAGGGTCGGCTGTGTAAAGGTCGTTGACCAAGGGCTTTTTTTGAATGCTCATTTTTTCTCCTATTGTTAATGCTACCATTCTACAATTAGAACGGCTTTTTGTCAAACGTTCAGCCTTGAATTTCGCGCGCATTGAATTTTTTCAAAAAATCTGCCATACTGTTCCACATGAAAACACTTTCCATTAAAGAAGAACTTTCTTCAACAAGCTATCCTGGACGCGGAATTATCCTTGGAAAATCCGCCTGCGGAAAATACGCGATCGCCGCCTACTTTATCATGGGCCGAAGCGAAAACAGCCGGAACCGCGTCTTTGTTCAAGACGGAGACGGAATCCGAACGCAAGCCTTTGACCCGTCAAAATTGACGGACCCCAGCCTTATCATTTACGCGCCTGTCCGCGTCTTGGGCGACAAGACAATCGTCACAAACGGCGACCAAACCGACACCGTTTACGACGAAATGTCAAAAGGAAAAACTTTTGAAGAGTCGCTTCGCGGCCGCGAGTTTGAGCCGGACGCTCCCAACTACACCCCGCGCATCTCAGGCGTAATGGAAGTAAAAGGCGGAGCCTACAACTTTGGCCTTTCGATCCTTAAAAGCGACAACGGAAACGCGGACAGCTGCAACCGCTTTACATACAAGTACTCAAATCCGCAAAACGGAAAGGCGCGCTTTATCCACACCTACATGGGCGACGGAAACCCGCTTCCCAGCTTTGAAGGAGAGCCGGCCTTGCTTGACGCTCCTTGCGCCAACATCGACGAATGGACAAACGAAATTTGGTCCGCGCTCAACGCCGACAACAAAGTTTCGCTTTGGACCCGCTGGATCGAAATCGCCACCGGCAAATTCGAATCGCGCATCGTAAACAAGAACGAATAGGACAATTTTTATGTTAAAGAAATCATTCACGCTTTTATTAATCCTCGCCGCCCTTTGCGCGATTTCATGCAAACCGCGCGCGGCCCATAGCAAGCTTCCCCGCTCCGCCTCATCGCTTGCAATGGAAAAATGCCTTTCCGCCGACCCGGCCCTTATGGCGCTTATGGAAAAGTCCATCAAAAAAGCGCGGGCGATAAATCCCGACCCCGAAACAAATCCCGTTGGCAACATCGCTGAGCTTTACGACTTTTTGGACTGGGCCGACTTTTGCATGCCCTGGAACGTTTTGTCAAAAGGAAAGCAGCCCGCGCTCTACGACCGCATCGACCAAAGCGTGGACTACTTTTGGTTCGTCATCGACCAGCCGCTTGAAGAGCTTGAAGGCCGCGGCTACTACTACCCCACATTGCAATACCATGAGCCGATCGCAACATGGTGCCGCGAATATTCCGACAACTGGGGAAGCTTTCTTTCCACCGAGGCAAGCTGGAACGACGACTATTACCAGAACATAAAAAACGACCCCAGCATGAACATGCAGTACGGTTGGTACGCCGACACGAATGTTTGGAAAACCTTCAACGAATGGTTCTCGCGCCATCTTGTAGATCCGTCCGTTCGGCCTATTAGCGACTCAGATGTCGTCGCTCCCGCCGACTCTACTCCGCAAGGAATTTGGAAGGTTGACGCGAACGGCGATTTGGTTCAAAAAGAAGGCGTTGCGATTAAGTCAGCCAACTTCACTTCTACGGCGCAATTGCTTGGCCCCGACTCCGCCTACAAAGACGCGTTCAAAGGCGGAACTTTGACGCACACATTCCTTGACGTAAACGACTACCACCGCTACCACTTTCCCGTCAGCGGAACGATAAAAGAGCTTCGAAAAATCAAAGGAACAAACGCCGCCGGCGGAATCACAGTTTGGGACGCAAAGAACAAGCGATACGTTCTTGAAGACGCGATTCCCGGCTGGCAAATGATTGAGACGCGCGACTGTGTCGTAATCGACACAAAAGAATTTGGCCTTGTCGCCATTTTGCCGATTGGAATGTCGCAGATTTGTTCATGCAACTGGGAAGAAAACCTTAAGGTTGGCCTAACAGTAAAGAAGGGCGACCCGATGGGCTACTTTCTTTTTGGCGGAAGCGACATCGTGATGGTCTTCCAATCAACGGCTGACGTTTCGCTTGTTTGCCAGCCAAACGACCACGGCGGCTACAAGCATGTCTTGATGGGCCAGCCCTACGCCAAAGTCTCCGCCAAGCAACTACCTTAATTTGTCGCCGTAAAGTTGTTTGGCGACATAAAGCTCTGGATGATACTCAAAGTGCATGTTGTCCCAAATGGCCCAGCGGCCGCCCCAAATAAAGCCTTCGTCTTCAAAGGCCTTTATTACGGCGGGCGGCGGCATCCAGCGCGACTTTAACGGAATCAGCATCCAGTTCTTGTTTCCCTTTTGCTTTTCGTAACCCCAATAAACGATTTTCTTGCCCCAGCCTTTTGGCAAAATGTCAATCGCGATTCCGTAGCTGTGAAAAGAGCGCGTGGGGCTGTCGCGGATTTCGCGCCAATTGTAGCCGGAGCACGAGCTTAAGGTTTTTAAAAAAAGCGAGACTTCCTTGTCGGTCTTTGCAAGCGCCCAAACCTTTGCCTCTATCTTGTCAAGCTTTTTTCCGATTTGCCGATGAACGTTCAGCGGCCTGTTCCACAAGGTCATGCTGCGCAAGTGCGTTTCGGTGGAGGCGCGGGTCTTGCAATCGTAAATCGCGTCAAAAATAAATTTAGAGGACACCGCTCCTTTTTTGCGGTTTTCGTTGGAGGAATACTCGCGTATCATTTGCTTTTTTTCTTCGCTAAAATCCGCGGGGTCTTCCAAGACTTGGTTGTACCTGTAAATCACGCGCCAATAATGGTCGCGGTTGGCCAACTGTTCCTTGGGAAGGTACAAGCCCTCAGCCCGGTAATAGACCGAAGTTTTTTTATAGGCGGTGACCTTTAGAGCCCAGTCCTTGACCTCTTTGTCGTAGTCCAATTCAAACTGGCACCAAGGATAAGCCTGGCGGAAAATTTCCAATTCCTCTTTTGGAGTCAAGTTTGAAAGGCGGGGCCAATTCTTGTCTTCTTCTTGAGCGGAACCGTTCAGCAAAAAACAAGACAAGGCTAAGAGAAAAATCGCAAAAAATTTTTTCATTTTTTTTAGGCTATTCCAAATAGCGGCCGATTGTTTGGCAAAGGGTTTCGGGAACGATAGGCTTTGTCAAAAAGTCTGTCATTCCGCATTCGAAAGTTCGTTTTTTGTCGCTGGGTTCGACTGTGGCTGTGACTGCGATTATCGGAGTTGTGGCGGAATCAGGCCTGTCCAAGTTTCTAATGCGCTTGGTGGCCTCAAAGCCGTCCATAACCGGCATTGCGATATCCATAAGAACGGCGCAAATGCTAAAAGGCTTGCTTTCGGAAAACTGGGTAAGAGCCTCGTTGCCGTTTTGGGCCACAAGCACGTTCATTCCGTAACGTTCCAAAATGGCCTTTGTGACTGAGTTGCTCATGTCGCTGTCGTCAACGACTAAAACTGTCTTGCCCGAAAAGAGCGAAAATAGGTTGCGTCCAAGCACTTTTTTCTCCGAATTACGATGCGTTTTATTATAGCGCGCAAGGTTTATTCTTTCAATAGAAGGGAGATCATTTTTTTTGCCGTGTCAAAAAAGGCCGGCTCGATTATTTGCGGGAATTTTTCCTCAATTTCTTTAAGTTGGGCCAAAAGCTCTTTGGGAACGGGCGAGCCGCCGATTAAAATCTCGCAAAAGCCCATCTCGCGCCTTTGCTTGGCGGCGTCGTTGTCGGTTTGGCAGAGGTAATGGACAAAATCCAGCTGGTAAAGGGCCGTCATTTGTTCCGGCGTCAGATTGGGGAACTTTATGTTTAGGTACAGGGGCGGATTTTCTTGCCAGAGGCCGGAACCGCCTTCCTGACCAAGATTGGGGCCCGCCGCTTGGTCTTGAACGGCCTCTAGCGCAAAGTCCGTAAGAATGCGCGGCAAGGTCTTTCCCTTAATCAGAGCGATGGCGGCGCTGGACCCGCTAAGGCGCGGATTTATTTCTATGATGTGCCATTTGTCATTGTGAAAGGCCAAGTCAACTTGCGCGATTCCCTCAAAGTCCAAAAGCCGCGCCAACCGCTCCAGCTCTGACTTTAGCTCATGGCACTTGTAGCGCGGCAAAGTAAGCGGGCCCAGCTTTACCGACTGCTTGGGGCTGCAAATGCCGTATTGGTTTACGCTGTACAAAAGCGGCGGAAAAACGTCCACGGTCGCGTCTTGGGCTTGCGACCCGTCTTGGCCGCGCTTTGTGACATGCACTTCCGTTCCAAACTGGGGGCCGTCCAAAAATTCTTCCACCAAGCGGGAGCTGTTGAACTTTTTTGACTCCAAGTAATTGCGTACCGCTCCCATCGTGTGAACAACTTCCATTCCGTAGGAACTAAGGCCCACCGTGTCCTTTATGATGACGGGAAAATTAAGCCGCTCGATTTGTCGCAAGATATATTCGCGGTAAACGTTTTCGCGCGCCTCGGGCTTTTTGCGTTCCGCCCAAAACATGTCGTAGTCAACGTAAACCGCCTTGGCGCAGTTAAAGCCGTTCCGCTCCAAAAAATCGTGGGTCCGCGCCTTGTCAAAGCAAACGGCCTGCGTATCCGCCCTGTGGCTTACGACGCGGACTCCATTCTGGCGCAAAATGTCGGCGACCATCGCGTCCTGCAAGCCAAGCCAATCGTAGGGCGTAATCCAAAAGCTTGCCGCGACGGCGACGTCGGGCTTTAGCGCCAAAATCTGCCGGGCGATTTTTTCCGCTCCACCCGCCTGCAAAAGGCAAACGTCGATTCCGTCCGGCTTTGAAATTTCCGCTCCCTCGTAGTCCAGCAAAAACATCGCGGGCAGCATCGTGGCGATCGCAAACTTGTGCTGCGGGAACGCGGCCGCCACCGCGCTCCATTCGTCCTTCCAAGACGGCAGCGTTTTTATGTGAACGATTTTTGGGTCAAAGTAGTTTGAGCATGAACTGTAAAAAACAACGCGCATTTTTGCCATTCTAGCGGATAAAACTTTTACGCGTCAAGAGCCGCAGCCCCGCTCGCAATTAATAGAACCAAACCAACAAACTCCAATTCGCGCAAAAACCACGCAACTTTTTTCCGTAATCCCGTCAAAAAAAGATAAAAAAAGCGCAAACAGGTGAATGATATATATGTATCCAAAACCAATAAGGAGTTTTTATGAAAAGAAAACCTTTTGACGAGCTCACCTTTGCCGACGACGGAATGTTTCAGACCGTCATGAAAGATCCGGATATTTCCGCGGAGCTGGTGGAGCGCTTGCTAGGCGTTCGCGTCAAGCAAGTTAAATACCCGGAACTTGAAAAAGCCATTGAGCCCTACTACACAACTCATGGCGTACGGTTGGACGTTTACCTAAAGGATGAGGACAAGGTGATTGACGTGGAGCTGCAATCCTATCCGCAAAAGGCCCTGGGAAAGCGAATGCGCTACTACCAAAGCATGGCAGATTGCGACTCTCTTATGAAAGGCCAGCCATACACAAAGCTAAAGGAAAGCTATATTCTGTTCATTTGCAAATTTGATCCTTTCCACGACGAAAAGAAAAAAGGGTACGGCCTGCCGCGCTACACATTCCAAAATATGTGCGTGGAAAATAATTCGGTGAATTTGGATGACAAAACCGTAAAAGTGGTATACAATGCTAAAGCATACGAAAGCGTGGAGGATCCAAAAGTCCGCGCGCTTTTGCGCTTTATCCAGACTGACGAGCCGGGCGAGGACGACTTTTCAAAGCGCCTTTCCGAGTTCGTGGCAAAAGCCAAGGAAAACGAAAAATTCCGAAAGGAGTACGCCGACATGAATTTGCACGATTTTGACATTATGACCGAAGCAAAGGAAGAAGGTCTTGCGGAAGGCGCGCAGCAAAAAGCCCTAGAAACCGCGCGAAAGCTTCTAAAAATGAATCTTGGAAATCCAGAACAAATCGCGCAAGCAGTCGGCCTTCCCCTAGAGCAAGTCCTAGAACTGCAAAAAGAACCCACTCCCGCCAACTAACCGCCATCTTGCGGAGGATGTCTCCCCCGCGGCTTCAATTCGTCGCTGGGCTCCTCATTTCCGCCTGCCCCCTCCGCGGGGAGTTCCCCGCGACGCCCCCGTCGTCTCGCAATTAATAGAACCAAACCAACAAACTCCAATTCGCGCAAAAACCGCGCAACTTTTTTCCGTAATCCCGTCAAAAAAAGCTAAAAAAAGCGCAAACAGGTGAATGATATATATGTAAAACTTTTTTTGTGAGGTACAAAAAAAATGGCAGAATATCAAAACACCATCCAAGGCCAGCCGCAGCCCAAGTTCCGCGACAGGCTTTTCATCGCAATCTTCGGAAAGGACACGGAACGAAGCAAGCGCTGGAGACTGGACTTGTACAACGTCCTCAACGGGACGAATTACACCGACCCCGACGCGCTAAAACTCAACACTATCGAAAACGTCATTTTCGTTACAATGTA
>JAEEGJ010002795.1_pt1 | contig 78171 bp, 70 predicted proteins | sample 8958761 | NCBI WGS metagenome assembly JAEEGJ01 (sample SAMN16246546, study PRJNA631951) | gut metagenome | biome: gut microbiome; feature: rumen; material: RS-attached | host: Bos | place: Iran: Karaj | collected 2018-10 | reverse complement strand
AACCTGGCCAAGTCGCTGCTCAAGCAGAACCGGCTGCAGGTTTCCGAGATTGCCGCCGCCGTGGGCATCGACGATCAGTCCTACTTTACGCGCTTCTTCAAGAAGAACGAAGGCTATACGCCTACCCGGTACCGGGAGATGCTCATCTCGGGTATAAAAAATCCTGATTAATGCTATCTACTGCGCCGGAGCCAGCAGGATTTCAGCACAGAAAGAAGAACGGCCGCCGACTCGTCCCTCGATGGCCCATCCATCCTCGACGGACGAGCGGAACAACTCGACCACTTCGCCGGGCAGGGCTTCCTTGTTGAAATTGATACGCAGACTCCGGACGCGGCGCGTGGCCAGTGTCTCGTAGTCCAGGCAGTCCATAGCCCAGACCACATAACGGGCATTGTTGGTGTGTCCCACGAAATCGATGTCCGAATAGGATACTTTGTGCTCGGCGACCTGCTCGATCTCGCCTTCCGGCATCTGGACCTTCCCGCAAGGGGTTTCAATGGCGTTTTCAGGGCAGATGGTATCGAGCGGAAGCTGGTCTTCCAGGTGCTCGCGCCGCAAGAGCCGGCGTGTGTTCATATCGATGATCAGCCAGGAGGAAGTGGCCACGACGGCGGGCTGCCCGTCAGCCCCGGTCATCCGGAAGTCGCGCACATAGAAGGGGCCCTCGAAGCCCTTGTGCCAGGTCTGCAGCGTCACGGCATCCTTCCAGCGCGGCATCGCGAGGAAATGCGCCTCGAAGCGCGAAAGCACCCAGGCTGTTCCGTAGCGCTGCAGCGCATCGAAGCCGAAGCCCAGCGAATCGGCCGACACATTGGCGATTTCCTGCGCCATATCCATGAAGGCGCCCGGTTTCAGATAATGGGAAACGTCGGTGTCGTAACAGGGCACCGTCAGTCGTTGCGTGGTTATTTTTTCGGTCTTTTCCATGAGGGTCAGGCTTTGTAGCGGGTTTCCGCATCCGGCGCTTCCGTCCTGTATCCGATGGGATTGCGCCGGTTGGCTTTGGCAAGGGAGGAAGGATTGCAGCGGATGGATTCTTCCAGGTGCCGCTGGGTGATCACTTCGTCGGCCAGGGCTGCGATCAACGCGGCATCGTTGGCGATGAAGGCGATGTCGGACGAGGCGTAGCCATCCGTCAGGGAGGCCAGCCGGTCCAGGTTGATGTCGTCGGCCAACGGACGGCCTTTCAAGTGATGGATGAACATCGCGCGACGGGTAGCGGCGTCCGGAGCGGGTACTTCGATCTGCAGGTCGAGACGGCCCTTGCGCAGGACGGCCGGGTCGATCATATCCATCCGGTTGGTGGTTCCGATGACGAAGATGCCGCGCTGGGCGCAGTTGTTGAGCTGGGAGAGGAACTCGTTGACTTCCTCCGGACGATGCCGCGCCGCATCACTGCCACGCGCGGGGACGAAGGAGTCGAATTCGTCAAAACACAGCACTGTCGGCGCCTTGGCCTGGGCTTCCTGGAAAAGGGCGGCAATCTTGCCCTGCGTACCGTGGATATAGGTACTGCCCAGGTCCGAACCGTTGACCACCATATAATTGAATCGGGACTCCTCGGCGAATTTTTCAGCGAAATAGGTTTTTCCGCACCCCGGAGGGCCGTAGAGCAGCATGCCGTTGGGCGGCAGCAGACGGTACTTCCGCGCCTTCTCGCGGTCGCGCAGGACCCAGATCACCCGCTCCGTGAGCATCTTCTTGAGATCTTCCATCCCGGCCACGTCGGCAAAGCCGCCCTGGCGCGTATTGCGCTGCATGGCTTTCTTGAGTTCCGTGCCGTCAGTTGTCGCCACCAGGCCCGAGGGGGAAGAAGGACGGGCGGGGCGCTGGGGAGTGGCTGTGCGATGACGGTCTTCCCCGGCCGTCGAGACGCCGAGAAGTTGCAGCATCTTGGCGGGAGAGGGCCGCTGCTGCGGATTGATGTGCAAACCGGTGAGCACCAGTTTCTGCAACTGGGGATCGGCCGCGTGCAGGGCCGCAGGCCATACCGTCTCGCGGCGGCGCGCCTCCCGGAGCTGGTCGATCTGCTGCCAGAGCGGCTCCTGTTCATCCAGGGTCAGGTTCCACGGCGCCTGTCCGCAAAGCATCGTAAAGACCAGCGCGGCGACGGAGAAAGCGTCGCTCTCCGGCGAGAAATGGCCTTCCAGTGCTTCCGGTGCCGTATAGAGCAGGTTCAAGTCCTCCAGGGGGAAGGGTGGGTTGCCGTCAAAGGGCGCGCAGGCGTGGCCCAGGTCGATGATCTTGGGGACCACCGCGCTGCCGGCCTGCGTTTCCAGCAAGATGTTGCGCGGAGTGATGTCGTTGTGGTTCAGGCCCAGTGAGTTTTGGAGATAGACCAGTCCCTCGAGCACAGGTATGATCATCGCCCGCACTTCCGGACCTGTGAACCGCCTCCCTTCGCCGAGCAGCTCTGAAAGGAGCACACCCCGGAAAAACTGCATGGCCAGCCAGGGGTAACTGTGCCCCTGGACGGAAAGGACGCTGTCGGTGACATACGAGATGACATTGGGATGGTCGACGCGGCGGCTCGACACGATTTCCGTTACCTCCCCTTCCGTGAACCAGGTGGCGGGCACCTTGTCCGGATCGAAGAGTTTCAGGAAGAACGTGCCCTTTTCCGGATTACCTACCACATAGCAGTCGTTGTACAGACCCTCCTTGATGAAGCGCTGCACCTTGTAGGGGCCGATCGGAGCATTGTCAGGCAGACGGATCATAACGACAAAGGATTAAAGCGGGGTGACATCCAGACTCAGGGACGAGCTGTAGAACGAAAGGCTGTTGACCTGCACCCGCTCGAGTAAGCGTGCGAGCTGTGGGATGGACGTCAGATTGAGCACCGCGCGGCCGCCCGAGAAGCTTTCCACGAACCCCTCCGGCAACTTCTGCATAAGTTTCTGCGAAGCCATGTCAAGAGCCATGTTGCCGGCTTTTCCCGCATCGAGCTGCAGGACCGCGCGGCGGCCGTCGAACTCGACCAGTTGCAAATCAGCCGAGACCGTGTGGGTGATCGGACGGTTGATGACCGGCAGGGAAATCGACGCCTCATAGGTGAACGTCAGCGTATCCGGTCCCTTGTATTGGATGCCGACAGACTGTCCGCTCCGCTGGCGGACCAGCTGGGAAATCTCGTCGTAAGATGCAGAAATAACCATTCTTCCTCAATTTTTTCTCAAATTTAACGATTGTTTCACGATATTTGCAGATAAAGCTGGAAAATTTCCCCCATGAGACGATTTATACCCGTCCTGATCCTTCTGACACTCTCCTGCGCGCTCCAGGCACAGGCCCTGCCGTTCGGCTCCGAGACCCTCTCCTACTCCGTACGGCACAATCTCTTTCCCGGCGACATCGGCACGATGACCTTCCGTGGAAAGGATGCCGGCGGCAACTACAAAGTAGAAGCGACCCTGAAAGCCGCTGTCGGAAACATCTATACGCTTGATTGCGATTATACCTCCGTTTTCCAGAAGGATGCACAGCTGACGCCGGTTTCGGCCACGCGCAGCCAGACCGAAAAGAAATACTGGGCCAAAGGCAAGTATGACTGGTCCGCACCCGGAAAGGTCCACCTCGACGTGACCAAGAGTACCCGGGCGCCCCGCGACGAGACCCTCAACTGGTCCGGCACCGTCCGCGACCTGCTGGGCACCATCTGGTGGCTCCGCAGTCTCGATTACGACAAGGCGATGACTTCCAGCAACGCCCTGCTTCTGGATCACGACGCCCTTCCCGTGACCATCTCTTCCTGCACCCGCAAGACCATCAAATCCGGCGGCAAGCAGACCCCTGTCATCGAAGTAGCCATCGCCCAGAACGGCAAGGAAGCCCTCCGCCTGACCCTGACCGACGACAGCCGCCGTATCCCGCTCAAGTTCTCCCTCTCCCTGCCCTTCGGTACCATCAAGGGCACCCTCAAGTCCTAACAATCCATCCTATGAGTCTGACCCGATTTGCAAGACTGGTATTCGCGCCGCGGGCGCGGGAGTTGAAACGTCAACGGACAGAAGGGGACGCCGCCCAAAGGGAGGCGCTCTCCTTTTTGATACACAGGGCCGCAGGTACCGAGTACGGGAAGCAGCACGGCTTCGCTTCGGTCCGCACCTACGAAGATTTCGCGGCATCCTGCCCTGTCAACACTTATGAGGAACTCAAGGGCGGCATCGACCGGATGCGGCACGGAGAGCGCGACATCCTCTGGCCCGGGGCCGTGAAGTGGTATGCCAAATCTTCCGGCACAACGGCCGACAAGTCGAAGTTCATCCCCGTAAGTGCCGAGGGCCTGCAGAAAGCCCACTACCAGGGTGGATTCGATTCCCTCGCCTATTACCTTGACAATCATCCGGAAAGTCGCATCTTCGACGGCAAGGCGCTCATCCTGGGCGGCAGCCACGCCCCGAACTACAACGTGAAGGACTCGCTGGTAGGCGACGTGAGCGCCATCATGCTCGAAAACATCAATCCCATCGCCAACCTGGTGCGTGTCCCCAAAAAGGAGACGGCGCTAATCGCCGACTTCGAGGTCAAGCGCGACCGTATCGCCCGCGAGACCATGAACCAGAACGTCACCAACATCAGCGGCGTTCCGTCCTGGATGATGTCGGTCCTGACGCGTGTGATGGAACTGTCCGGCAAGACGCACCTCGAAGAGGTCTGGCCCAATCTCGAAGTCTTTTTCCACGGCGGCGTGGCCTTCACGCCCTACCGTGCCCAGTACCAGCGCTTAATCACCTCGCCCAAGATGCATTATATGGAAACGTACAATGCCAGCGAGGGATTCTTCGGCCTCCAGGACGACCCGGCCGATCCGGCCATGCGCCTGACGCTCGACTACGGCATCTTCTACGAATTCATCCCGATGGAAGACTTCGGGAAGGAAAACCCTGCCGTCGTGCCGATCTGGGGCGTCGAGACCGGAAAGAACTACGCGATGGTCATCTCCACGTGCTGCGGTCTGTGGCGCTATCTGATCGGCGACACGGTCCGCTTCACCTCCAGGAATCCGTACAAGTTCGTCATCACCGGCCGGACGAAGCACTTCATCAACGCCTTCGGTGAAGAACTGATCGTCGACAATGCCGAACAAGGCCTGGCCTTCGCCTGCCGCGAAACCGGCGCCGAAGTGCTGGAATACACCGCCGCCCCCGTGTTCATGGACGACAACGCCCGTTGCCGGCACCAGTGGCTCATCGAGTTCTCGCGTCCGCCGGAAGACCCGGCGCTCTTCGCGCAGCTGCTCGACCGCAAGTTGCAGGAAGTCAACAGCGACTATGAAGCCAAACGCTTCAAGGACATCACGCTGCAGCCGCTCGAACTTACCGTCGCGCGCCCCGGCCTCTTCAACGACTGGCTGCGGCAGCGCGGCAAACTGGGCGGCCAGCACAAAGTCCCGCGCCTGAGCAACAGCCGCGAGCACATCGACCAGCTGCTCGCACTCAACACAAACCCTACCTTGTAAGCCTCCGAAACCATGCCCGTCAACGAAACCGTCACGCTCGACCTCGACCAGATCGTCAAAAGCCGCTTCGGCGAGAAAAAGATCCCCCAGTTCGTCCTGAACTGGCTCAAACGGTTCATCCACCAGGACCACCTCAACGGCTACCTGAGCAAAGGCTACCTGGGGGTGGAATTCGCCGAAAAGTCGCTGGAGTACTACGACGCCCACGTCACGGTGGAAGGACTGGAGAACCTCCCCGATGAAGGACGGTTCACCTTTGCGGGCAACCACCCGCTGGGCGGTCTCGACGCGATGAGCATCATCGGCACGGTGGGGCGCAAGTACGACGGCCATATCGTCATCCCCGCCAACGACTTCCTGATGGCGATCAAGCCGATCGCCGAATACACCATCCCTGTCAACAAGATGGGCGGCCAGAGCGCCGACCTGGTGGGCAAGATCAACGAAGCCTTTGACTCCGACCGTCAGGTCATCATCTTCCCGGCCGGTCTGTGCTCGCGCAAGATCGACGGCATCGTGCAGGACCTCCCCTGGAAGAAGACCTTCATCACGAAAAGCCGCCTGTCGCACCGCGACGTGATCCCGATGTGGTTCAGCGGACAGAACTCGAAACGCTTCTACCGGCTCGACAAGCTTCGCAACCTGCTCAAACTCAAGCTCAACATCGCCATGCTCACCTTGCCGGACGAACTCTACAAAAGCCAGCACAAGTCGTACCGGCTGATTTTCGGCAAGCCGATCCCCTGGCAGACCTTCACGTCTGAGAAGCGGGATGCCGAGTGGGCCGCCTGGGTCCGGGAAAAAGTTTACGAACTCCCTAAAACGGAAAACCTATGAAAATGGAACCGATCATCGCCCCTGTGGACAAGGAACTTCTCAAAGCCGAACTGACGGAAAAGCATTTCCTGCGCGACACCAACCACGCCGACAACAAGCTCTATATCGTAGACAACCAATGCGCACCGAATGTCCTGCGGGAAATCGGTCGCCTGCGGGAGATCGCCTTCCGGCAGGGTGGCGGCGGCACCGGAAAATCCATGGACCTGGATGCCTTCGACCTGGATCCCGCTTTCAAATACAAGCAGCTCGTCCTCTGGGATCCGGAGAATGAATGCATCATCGGCGGCTACCGTTATGTGCTCTGCGACCAGGTGATGTACGACCGAGACGGACAGCCCATCATGCCGTCGGCCCATCTGTTCCGTTTCACGCGCCGTTATCTGAAAGGGGCTTTCCCCAAGACCATCGAACTGAGCCGTTCTTTCATCCGTCCCGAATACCAGAGTGCCGCACAGGGGATGAAGAGCCTCTACTCGCTCGACAACCTCTTTGACGGCCTGGGCGGCCTGATCGTGCTTTACAAGGGACGGATGGAGTATTTCTTCGGCAAGATGACCATCTACCCTTCCTTCCCCGAGAAAGGGCTCCAGATGATCCTGTACTTCCTGCGCAAGCATTTCGGGAGCCGGGAAGCCGACCTGTACGGCCGCATCGACCGGATGGTGATTCCCAAGAACCCGGTCAAGATCCGCCTGTCCCGCGAACTGGGCAAGATCTTCACGGAAGACGATTTCCGCAGCGACTACAAGATCCTCAAGCGCGAAATCCAGCAACTGGGGGTCAACATCCCGCCGCTGGTCAACACCTATATGAACCTCTCGCCGACGATGAAATCGTTCGGCGCGGGCATCAACGACGAGTTCGGCGACGTCATCGAGGCCGGCATCCTGATCAAATTCGACGAGATGCACCCCGAAAAGACGCGCCGGCACCTGATCTTCCCCAATCTGAAGGGACTCCGCAGGCGGCTGGGCCACCTGCGGAAGAAGAACTAGAGCAACGCTTCGATCGCTTTTTCCAGCTGCTCAGGCGCTACGGTAGGTTCGTAGCGGGCCACGACTTTGCCCTTGCGGTCCACCAGGAACTTGGTGAAATTCCATTTGATGTCCGGATTGGACGCGTAGTCGGGATTCGAGCGGGCCAGCATCTGGTCCATGAATTCGGCCGTCTGGCCTTCGCCGAACCCGGCAAAAGGCTTCTCGGCATACAGCCACTTGAAGATCGGCGTGGCCTGCTCACCGTTGACATCCACCTTGTCCATCAGCGGAAAGGTGACGCCATAGTTGACGCGGCAGAACTCGGCAATCTCGTCGTTGGTGCCGGGCTCCTGGTGACCGAACTGGTCGCAAGGGAAACCGACCACGACCAGACCCTGGTCGCCATACTTCTTGTACAAGGCTTCCAGACCGTCATATTGCGGCGTGAAACCGCATTTGGAGGCCGTGTTGACAATCAGCAGGACCTTGCCTTTGTAATCGGAAAAGTTCACCTCCGTTCCTTCATTGGAAAGGGCCTTGAATCCGTAAATCGTGTTTGCGTCCGACGACTTGCAGGCCGTCAGCAGCAGCGCGGCGGCAAGCGTCATGATAAGGGAAATGTTTTTCATGTCAGGGAATGGATTGTTTGATGGATTACGGACTGCTAAAATACGGAAAATAATTTGTAAATTTGACATCGGATCCCAAAAACCAGTCGGATGAAACACGCAATCCTTCAATGGCTTCCCGCGCTGATGCTGCTGCTCGCAGCCACGGCCGCCTACGGCCAGCGCATCACCAACGCCAATTACCAGACCGTCGCCTACATCAAGTCAAACGGCACCATCCAGGACGCCTCCTACCGCACCGTCGGCTATATCAAATCGAACGGTACCATCCAGGACGCCTCCTACCGCACCATCGGCTACCTCAAAAGTGACGGCACCATCCAGGACAGCTCCTACCGCACGGTCGGCCACATCAAGGACGACGGCACCGTCCAGGACAGCTCCTATCGCACCATCGGCCACGTCAAGAAAGACGGCACCGTCCAGGACGCCTCCTACCGCACCATCGGCCACGCCCGCGACATCCCGCTCCGCTGGGCCGCGTTCTTCTTCTTTTTCAGTGCGAATTGAAAAAAGCGGCAGGTCTTCCAGGGCCTGCCGCTTAATGTTAAGCGTTTAAAAACGCTAGAGTTCCACCTTCGTGGGCTTGACCATGTTCTTCGGGTCGAGGATCTTGTCGAGCTGCTGCTTGGTGAGGTACTTCTTGTCGAGGACGAGCTGATAAACGCTGCCGCCGGTGACAAGGGCTTCCTTGGCGACCTCGGTGCACTTGGCATAGCCGATGTAAGGCTTGAGGGCGGTGACGATACCGATGCTGTGCTCAGCCAGGTCCTTGCAACGCTTCTTGTTGGCGGTGATGCCGTCGACACACTCGATGCGGAGGGTGTTGAGGGCGTTCTTCATCCAGGTCTGCGATTCGACGATCGACTCGACGAGGACCGGTTCCATCACGTTCAGCTCGAGCTGGGCGGCTTCGGAAGCCATGGTGATGCAGGTGTCGTTGCCGATCACCTTGAAGCATACCTGGTTGGTGACCTCGGGGATGACGGGGTTCACCTTGCCCGGCATGATGGAGCTGCCCGGCTGCTTCGGAGGGAGGTTGATTTCGGCAAGGCCAGTACGGGGACCGGAGGCGAGCAGACGGAGGTCGTTGCAGATCTTCGAGATGCGGATGGCGATGTTCTTCAGCTCGGCGTGGTAGCACACCATGCAGGAGGTGTCATTGGTGGCTTCCACAAGGTCCTTGGCCAGGGTTATCTTCCAGCCGGAGATCTTTTTGATGTGCTTGGTGCAGGCCTCGGCGTAGCCCGGTTCAGCGGTGATGCCGGTACCGATGGCGGTAGCGCCCATATTGATGACGAGGAACTCCTGTGCAGCGGCGTCCAGGCGCTTCATTTCCGTCTCGACGGCGGTGGCAAAAGCGCCGAAGGTCTGGCCGAGGGTCATCGGAACGGCGTCCTGCAGCTGCGTGCGACCCATCTTGATGATGTTGGCGAAGCTGCGCTGCTTGGCACGGAAGGATTTGGCCAGCGCCTTCATCGCGGCCATCAGGTCCTGATGGATCATGTAAAGGCCCAGGTGCATGGCCGTCGGATATGCGTCGTTGGTCGACTGGGCCATGTTGATGTGGTCGTTGGGGTGGATGACGGTGTATTCGCCATGCTTCTTGCCCAGGATTTCGAGCGCGCGGTTGGCGATGACCTCGTTGGCGTTCATGTTGGCGGAGGTGCCGGCACCGCCCTGGATCATGTCGATCGGGAAGTGTTCGGTGTGCTTGCCTTCCATCAGCTCCTTGCAGGCTTCAACGACGGCGTTGGTGATCTCGTCGGAGACCAGGCCCAGGTCGTGGTTGGCCAGGATGGCGCCCATCTTGACGATGCCGAAGGCCTTGACGAACTCCGGGTGGTCACCCAGGAGATTGCGGCTGATATCGAAGTTTTCGATGCAGCGAAGCGTCTGTACGCCGAAGAGGGCCTCTGCAGGAACCTCCTTGTCGCCCAGCAAGTCGTGCTCTGAACGGGTCTTGCCGGAAGTCTTGAATTTGTATTCGATCATGTCTTGTAGTATAGTATAATTAAGGGTTAGGCAAAAAACTTTTCTATGCGCCCCAGTGCGGTCGGCAGGGCGAAGATCACGACCCGGTCGTAGGGTTTGATCCAGGTGTCTTCCGTGGCGATGATGGTCTCGTTTCCGCGGATGACGCCGCCGATGATGGTGTCGGAAGGGAGGTGGAGGTCCTTGATCGGCGCTTTGGTAATCTGGCTGTCCGGGTTGACGATGTATTCGATTACCTCGGCGTCGGAGCCGCCGATCACCTTGACGGTGCGGACCTTCGTACTCATCGTGAAGCGGAAGATGCGGCCGGCGGTGATGATCTTCTTGTTGATGACGGCATCTACGCCCATTCCTTCAGCCAACTTGATGTATTCGATGTTCTCGACCTCTGCGATGGTCTTGGCTACGCCCATCTTCTTGGCGGCCACGCAGGCCAGGATGTTGGTCTCCGAACTGGAAGTTACGGCCACGAAGGCGTCGCAGCTCTTGACGTCCTCCTCATAGAGGAAGTCGGAGTTGCGGCCGTCGCCGTTGATAACCAGCGTCCGGTCGAGGTTTTCGGAGAGGACTTCGCAGCGGTCGCGGTTGATCTCGATGATCTTCACGAACTCAGCCGTCTTCTCGAACTGGCGGGCCACCATCTCGCCGATGCGGCCGCCGCCCAGGATGGTGAGCCGTTTGATTTCGAGATATTGTTTGCCCGACCAGGACATCAACTCGCCGATGTATTCCCGGCGGGTGACGACATAAACCATGTCGCCCCGCTTGAAGAGCGTGTCCCGCTGGGGGATAAGGGTCTCGCCGCTGCGGGCGATGGCCACGACCTTGAAGGGGAGGGCGTTCTGTTCATAGGGGAAGTCGGCGGTGCTCTTGTTGAGCATCCGCGAGCCTTCTTCGATGCGGAAGACCACCAGCTGGAGCTGTCCGCGCGCGAAGTCGACGAACTCCGAGACGTCCGACTGCTTGAGCAGGTCGCCGATCTCGGTGGCGGCTATCTTTTCGGGATAGAACAGCAGGTCGATGCCCATATCGGTGAACATCACCTTGTTGTCGTAGTTGAGGTATTCCGCGTCGTTGATGCGGGCGGTGACCTTCTTGGCCCCCAGTTTCTTGGCGATGATGGCTGACACCAGGTTGACGTCCTGTTCCTTGGCCGGGCTCACGGCCACGAACAGGTCGGCCTTGTCGACGCCGGCCGACTTGAGGACGGTGATGGAGGTGGGATTGCCTTGGACGGTAAGCACGTCCATGCTTTCACTTACGAGCGCGAGCCGCTCCTCGTCGTGGTCGATGATGGTAATCTCGTGATACCCCTCGCTGAGCATCTTGGCCAGGTGGCATCCGACTTCTCCGGCTCCGGCAATGACTATCTTCATATCCTAATGCAGTTTGGCTCCGATGAGCGTCATGAATTCGTTGCGGGTGCGGATGTCCCTCAGGAAGGTGCCGGTGAAGGCGGAGGTGGTGGTCACGGAGTTCTGTTTCTGGACGCCGCGTACCTGCATGCACATATGGGCGGCTTCGATGACGACGGCCACGCCGAGCGGATGCAAAGTGTCGTGGATGCAGTCGCGGATCTGGACCGTAAGCCGTTCCTGAACCTGGAGCCGGCGTGCGAAAGTCTCCACCACACGGGCGATTTTGCTCAGGCCGGTGATGTATCCGTCGGGAATGTAGGCCACGTGCGCCTTGCCGTAGAAGGGCAGCATATGATGTTCGCACATCGAGTAAAGTTCGATGTCCTTGACAACCACCATCTGATGGTACTCTTCCCGGAACATGGCCGAGCGGAGGATTTCGGCGCCGTCTTCCTCGTATCCCTTGGTCAGGAACTGCATCGAGCGGGCCACGCGCAGCGGGGTCTTGAGCAGGCCTTCCCGTTCGGGATTTTCGCCGATGAGCCGCAGGATCTCCCGGTAGTGACCTGCCAGTTCCTGCGTCAGGGGTTCGTCGTAATCTTCTTTCTTGATATAAGCCATATCGTCTAAAAGTATGGCAAGTTACGAATTAAATTTCACTTTTTCGAAATAATTCGTACTTTAGGACGCTAAATGCTTACCTATGCGGATTCTTGTCGTTGCCGCCGTAGATTTCGAACTGGAGACAGCCCGCTGCCTCCGGGGAGGGCTTGACGTCACTTTCCTGTGCGCCGGCGTAGGCGCCCGTGAGACAGCCCGCTCCTTGGAGCGGCTGCTTGCATCCGGTGATTTCGACCGCGTGCTGGACATCGGCATCGCCGGTGGCTATGGCCAGCACCTCCCGCTGGGTTCCGTCGTCCACGTGACGGAAGAACAGCATGGCGACGCCCCCGGCGCTCCGCTGCGGAATCCTTCGCCTTGGCCGGAACTCTCATTCCTTCCTTCTGCCAAAGGCAATACCCTGCAGACGCTGGACGACCGCTACCGTACCGTCCAGGCCGACGTGGAGACGATGGAAGGCGCCGCCTTCTTCGAAGTCTGCCTCCGGCACGGCGTCTCTTTCGCCGAGATCCGCGCGGTCTCGAATGTCGTAGGGGAACTCGACCACGCCCGCTGGAATATTCCGGCCGCACTTTCGGGACTTGAATCCGCGCTGAAAACCCTCAAAGCCCGCTTGTCATGAAACTCTCCCTCGCCTTTTCCTCCTGTCCCAACGATACCTTCATGTTTCACGCCCTGGTCCACGGGCTGGTCGACACGGAAGGCCTTTCTTTCGACGTGGACATCTACGATGTGGAGGAACTCAACGAGCGTGCGCAGCGGGAGACCTACGACGTGACCAAGATCAGCTACCACGGCTGGTTCACGGTCCGCGACCGTTACGACATCCTTTCGTCGGGCTCCGCCCTGGGCTGGGACTGCGGGCCGCTGCTGGTGCGACGTGCCGACGATGCAGGCGTAATGGAACGTCGCCCCCTGCGGATCGCCGTTCCCGGCCGCTATACCACCGGCGCGCTGCTCTGCACACTGGCCTATCCCGGGCTCGGTGTGCAGGAACCCATGCTCTTCTCCGAGATTGAAGGCGCAGTGGGCCGGGGAGATGTGGACCTGGGCGTCCTGATCCACGAAGGACGCTTTACCTACCGTGACAAAGGACTGGAACTGGTCCGCGACCTGGGTGCCTGGTGGCAGGAGGCATCGGGTTGCCCGATCCCGCTCGGCGGTATCGCCGTGAAGCGTTCCCTTGGCGCGGAAATTGCTGCCTCTTTCGACCGCGTGCTGCACCGGAGCATCTCGTATGCATTCGCTCATCCGGAAGCCTCGCGCGATTATGTCGCCTCGTACGCCCGCGAGTTGTCGGCACAGATCCAGCAACAGCACATCGATATGTTCGTGGGTCGTTTCTCCCTCGACCTGGGAGAGGAAGGCCGCCGGGCCGTCGATACTTTGTATAAACGTTATGAGCGAGATTATCTGCGTGGAGGGAGTCAGGAAGCTGTACCGCACGGGCGACAATGTGGTCAGGGCGCTTGACGGCGTGGACCTCCGGATCCGGAAAGGAGAATATGTCGCGATTATGGGCCCTTCGGGCTCAGGCAAATCAACGATGATGAATCTACTGGGCTGTCTCGACGTCCCCACGTCGGGCCGCTATCTGCTGAACGGTTGCGACGTGAGCCGCATGGACGACGACCAGCTGTCCGAAATACGGAACCGGGAGATCGGTTTCGTGTTCCAGTCGTTCAATCTGCTGCCCCGTATGACCGCGCTGGAAAACGTGGCGCTGCCCCTGCTCTATGCAGGGGTGGGAAAGGAGGAACGACTGCGCCGGGCCGCAGAATCCCTGCGCCAGGTTGGCCTCGCGCAGCGCATGGAGCACAGGCCAGACGCCCTCTCGGGCGGACAACGGCAAAGAGTGGCCATCGCCCGCGCGCTGGTCACCCATCCTTCGATCATCCTGGCCGACGAGCCCACGGGCAACCTCGATACGGCCACCTCGGAAGAGGTGATGAAACTTTTCGCCGCCATCCATCGTAAAGGAAATACAGTGATACTAGTGACACACGAAGAAGACATCGCACGCCATGCCGGAAGAATTGTCTATCTTCGTGACGGAAAAATCGAACGCGATGAAAATCTACACGAAAACCGGTGACGCCGGCACCACCTCCCTCGTCGGCGGGACGCGCGTCAGCAAAGCGCATCCCCGCGTGATGACCTACGGGGACCTCGATGAACTGATCAGCTATCTGGGCCTGCTCCGCTGCGAGACAGCCGGCAAGGAGCTGCCCCTGCGTCGCATCCAGATCCATCTGATGAATGTGAGCGCCCATCTGGCCAACGACGGCCGCTCACTCAAGCTCAAACCGCTCGACGAAGCCGAGACCGCTTTCCTCGAGAGCGAGATCGACCGCATGACGGCGGAACTGCCGCCCCAGACCGCCTTTGTCCTGCCGGGCGAACCCCACGCCGCCTCGCTGGCCCACGTGGCCCGTACCGTATGCCGCCGGGCCGAGCGCAGCGCCGTCGGAATCGAGCCCAAAACCGACCAGGACGCCATCGCCATCCGTTACATCAACCGCCTGAGTGACTATCTGTTCACATTGGCAAGATACTTGTGCGAGGGGCACGATGATTACTGGTTGCCGTAAAGTGTTATAAAAAAAATTGTTGTATTGTTTTTTTTATATATTTGCGGCCCCAATTTGAGAGAGAAAAACAATAACACAAAAGCACTATGTATTGGACACTTGAGCTTGCATCCAAACTGGAAGATGCCCCCTGGCCCGCAACCCGGGAAGAATTGATCGATTATGCCACCCGCTCGGGAGCTCCGCTCGAAGTGATTGAGAACCTGGAAGACCTCGAAGAGGACGGCGAAGTATACGATTCCATCGAAGATATCTGGCCAGACTATCCGACCAAAGACGATTTTTTCTTCGACGAAGAGGAGTATTGATGCAAAATAACACCCTGTATTTCAGATAAGTTATTGAAAATCAACGTATGGGACAGGTTTAAAATAAACTTGTCCCATTCTTTTTTTATCAATTAATGTCATAATAAACTTGTCTATTATTGTACTTTTTGTCTTTTTTGGGGTTTTATGAGGATTGCATTGCTACGAATTATTGTTTAAATTTGTCTTTGGATGCTTTTTCAATCTTAGCGGCATTCCCGAAATGGCCATGAAAAAACTTGCCGGACTCCTGACGATAAGCTTGCTGATGCTTGCGATAGGCTGCGAAAAACTGCCTGATCCCTACATCCAAACCGATCCAACGCCAACGCCCACGCCCACGCCTACGCCAACCCCCAATCCGCAACCAGAACCGGTTCCGGTTGAGTCGATCTCGCTCGACCATACCGCTATCACTCTTCTCGTTGACGAGTCGTTAACCCTTGTGCCTACGGTATTACCCGAAAATGCCGCAGACAAAAACGTGACATGGGTGAGTTCCGACCCCCTTGTCGCGTCCGTCTCCTCCGGCCGCGTGACGGGTATCAGCCCCGGCACCGCGACCATCATGGCCAAAACGGGCGATAAAGAGGCGAGTTGTGCCGTCACCGTGGTCAAGGGAGGCTTCCCAGACGGAGAAGTTCCGCCGAGCAATGAAATCTGGTATACGACGAAAGACAACCAGCCGCTTTCCCAAGTCAATAACCAAGGCGCCTGTGTCCTCACGGCCAACACTTACAGCAACGGAATGGGTGTCCTCCGCTTCAGCGGCCCCATTACCCGCCTCGAGGCAGTTTCCTCCGAAGCGAAACAGTGTTCCCGCCTCACCGGACTGCTGATCCCCGACAGTGTGGAACAGATCGGCCCGCGAATTTTCTGGGATGCTCCCGGTATCAAAGAATTCCGGATACCAGCCTCTTTGAAGAGCGTCTCTCCGTTCATTTCGCACGAAAAGTTGTCCCTGAAACGCTTGACCGGACATCATATCTCAGAAGACGGACGCTGCGTCATCATCGACGGCGCTCTCCTGGCTTTTGCGCCGGGAGGACTCTCTTCCTACGAGATTCCGTCGGGTGTCGTCCGGATTGCGGAGAGTGCCTTCTCCATGACGCAGGAACTTCAGTCCGTCGTGATTCCCGACGGAGTCACGGCTTTGGAAAGAGAGTGTTTCAGCTGGTCGAAGCTGGAATCCGTCACGATTCCCGCGTCCGTCCAAGCCTTGGACGTATATTCCTTCCTCGGCTGCCCCAATCTGAAAAACCTGCTGGGCGACAGCCATTTCATTTCGGCAGACCGAAAATTCCTTTTCGATGAGCATTCCTTCTTACCGATGATGTTGTTCTTCTTTGCCGGACGGGATGATGAATCCTATCAGATTCCCGAAGGAATCTGTGCCATCGAGAACTATGCCTTCAAAGACTGCAAGAAACTCAAGAGCATCACCTTCCCGGAGAGCCTCAGTTTCATCGCGGGAGTGGCCTTCGAAGGATGCGACAACCTGGACGGGCTGTATGGAAGCCACGTCACGTCGGACCACAAAGGATTCATCTACGACGGTATCCTGCAATTCCTGCTGCCCTCCATCAGCAACGACTACGTCGTCCCTGACGACGTGACCCGGCTCGGCGACCATATCTTCGACGGCAGGGAGAAACTCCGCTCCGTTACGATGGGTGACCAGGTGACCGCCATCGGCAATTACGCCTTCGCCAACTGCCCGTCGCTCAAGACTGTCACCTTGTCCGCCAACCTGATCGAGATCGGATTCAATCCGTTCGATCGTTCCCGGGCACTGGAATCGGTTTATTTCCGAGGCATTCTCCCGCCGTCCTGCAGTGCGATCGATATGGTTGACAATCCCAAGCTGACCATTTACGTTCCCGCCCAGGCCCTCCGGCTTTACACCGAAAACATCCAATGGAAGTTGTACTGGGATGTCATGAAGCCCTATGAGTACAACGACCTCCCCGAACCGGACTTCTACCTGTCCAAGGATTATTCCAAGGAAGGAGAGGTTACTGTCTTCCAGAAGGCTTCCGAGGGGAATGGAATCGACATCGTCTTTATGGGCGACGCCTATTCCGACCGTCAGGTAGCCGACGGCACGTATATGAATGATATGAAAGCCTGCGTCGAGCAGTTCTTTGCCGTCGAACCGTACAAGTCGTTCCGCTCGCTGTTCAATATCTATATCGTCACCACCGTCTCCGCGACGGAAGGCTACGAGCGGGGCGGCCGGAGCCTCGGCACTTATTTCGGCATGGGCGCCTTTATGGGCGGAAACGATGCCAAGTGCTTCGACCTCGCCCGAAAGGCCATCCTGGAAGAGAAGCGGATGGACGAAGTCCTGATCCTGGTCTGCGGCTACCAGTCGCTCTCGGGCACTGTCCACATGGCCGGTTGCTGCAACTTCAATGAACCCAAAACCTGGAAAGGGCATGAATTCGCCTGCGGTTCCGCAGTCACCTATTTCACGAAACTGGACGAATCCTTCGAGAGAACCGGCGAAACGCTCCGTCACGAAGCCGGCGGGCACGGATTCGCCAAGCTGGCCGATGAGTATCATTATTCGGGAACCGTCTCGACGAGCGACAAAGAGTTGATTGAGCGGCGTTCGGCCTATATGTGGTATTCCAATGTGGACATCACCTCCGACCCCGCCAAAATCAAATGGGCCCAATTCCTGGCTGATGACCGCTACAAGAATCAAGTCGGCATCTACGAAGGAGGTTTCACCTACCAGTATGGCGTATGGCGTCCTACGCTGAACGGTATCATGAATGACAACCGGGGCGGTTTCAACGCACCTTCCCGCTACACCATCTGGTACCGGATCCACAAGCTGGCTTACGGAAGCAGCTGGGACGGTACTTTTGAGGACTTCGTAACCTACGATGCCATCAACCGTTAGTTCCCGTCAGGTCCGAACACTTTTTCCCGCATCGCGCAGGCTCCGCAGCCTGCGCTTTTTTTGATGTAGCGGTTCATCGTGTCCACGTGCGAGAATCCGCTCATCTCGGCGATGTCCTCGGGCGGCGTATCCTTGTACCGGTCGCTGAGCATCAGTTCAATGGCATACTGCGTCCGGTAGGCGTTCACAAACTGGAAGATGCCCCCTGGCCCGCAACCCGGGAAGAACTGATTGATTACGCCACCCGCTCGGGAGCTCCGCTCGAAGTGATCGAGAACCTGGAAGACCTCGAAGAAGACGGCGAAGTCTACGACTCCATCGAGGACATCTGGCCTGACTACCCGACCAAGGACGACTTCTTCTTCGACGAAGAGGAATATTAATCCGGTCAGTTAGTCTTCATAACAGACAGCGGCAGGGCCTTGACGGGCCCTGCCGCTATTTATTGGCTATAGCTGATGGACGATCAGTGCGACGACGATTCCGGTCAGGGCGCCCATCAGGACCTGGAGGCGGGTGTGGCCGAGGAATTCCTTGAGGCGTTCTTTAGCCGGCATCTTCAGCATTTTCTGGAGGTGCTCGTGCAGCTCGTTGATGGCCTTGGCCTGCTTACCGCTCTCGAAACGGACGCCGGAGGCGTCGTGCATGACCAAGAAGGCCAGGACGGCGGTGATGGCGAACTGGATGGAGGTAAAACCGAAGCAAAGCAGGCAGGTCGTGGCCAGCGCACAGACCACGGCCGAGTGTGTGCTCGGCATCCCGCCATCGGACAAAAAACAATCAAGAACCAGTTTCCGGTTCTTGATCGTAGAGATGGTGGCCTTGATGACCTGTGCCGTTACCCAGGCAGCGCCGGGGCTGAGAAGATACTCAACCGAAATCATGGGATGGGTCAGTGGATGTATACTGACGCATAATCGGTGCTTCCGTCATCGAAGGTGGTTTCGACCGCCACGATGCCGAAACGGTGGTTGCCCCAGTAAGTGACACTCTTCACGCCGTCGGCTTTATTGGTCTCGCCCTCAACCTGAATGACCTTGATTTTCATGCCGCGCCAGCTGAAATCGTTGTCGGTGGAGACGTGCGTCACCTTGCGGCCGTTGCTGTAGGTGTCGCCTTCCTGGGAGTCGTACTTGATGACAATGCCGTTGCTTTCGCCGGAAACGTTCTCGATGCCGTTGGTGGTCACCTTGAACTTCACATCGTGCACACGGACTTTATCGCCGTCCACGTCAAAATATTTCGGATGGCTCTCGATGAGCTTCTTGTAGCGCGGGTCCGTCATGGTGAAGGTCCCTTCGATGGTGGAGATACCGTTGTCGAGCGACACGACTTTGACGTCGATGTTGCTGGCGCCGTTGAAGCTACCGGTAAGGGTGGTGCCGACTTCGCCGAGTTCGGACTGCTCTCCCGTGATGGTCTCGAACCCTTCACAGGAAACGACGGCGAACAGTACGGAGACCGAGAGGAGAATCGTAAAAATCTTTTTCATACGCGCAGGTATTGTGTTACTATCCACAAAAGTAGTAATAATTTACAAATTTGCCTATCTTTGGTAATAATTCTAATAACCGGGATTGTATGTACTTGAGAGGGTCTTCCATGATGCGCACTGTGTTGTTGGCGGTCCTTCTGTCCAGTTTCATTCCCCTGACTGCCCAGTCTTCCGCCAGTCTGGCCCGCTTCTCCGAAATGACCGGCAGCCCGCTTCCCGTCGAAGGCAACAAGGTACAGATCCTCGACGACGCCCATGTCTTCTATGATGAATTGATCAAGGGCATCCGCGAAGCGCAGGCGTTCGTTTTCATGGAATACTACATCTTTCGCGAAGATTCCATCTCCACGGTCATCCTGGATGCACTTGCCGAAAAGGCGCGGGAAGGCGTACGGACCTGTCTGATCCTGGACCATTACGGATGCGCCCAACACATGGAGGAAAAGGGACACCGGCTGCGCATGAAACCGTTTCGGAACGGCTACCTGGACCCTTATCTCGACAGCGGCGTTGACATCGTCTTTTATAACCAGGGCATCGTTTTCCCGCGCAATCACAGGAAACTCACGCTGATCGACGGAAAGGTCGCATTCACCGGCGGGATGAACGTCACGGACCTGTATCTCGACGGCATTGAAGGCGTAGGCAAGTTCTGGGACATGCATCTCAAGATAGAAGGGCCCGCTGTACAATCTTTCAACACGGGATTTGTCCGGATGTGGAACGAGTGTGGAAGCAGTCCCCTTGCCGTCTCCTTCCCCGATGCACCGTCACCCTGTGGGGAAGTCCCGCTTATCATCCTGGAAACACAGGGATCCGACATCCATCCCAATCCGGAAGAATTGTTTACGTCGCTCTTCGCCATGGCGCAGGACACGATACGGTTTATCAGCGGATATTTTCGCCCGCCCAAAGCCATCCTGAACAGCCTCAGGGATGCCGCCCGGCGGGGCGTCGCCGTGGAAATGCTGATGGGGGCTTCTTCCGATATGCCGCCTATTCTGGACAAAGTGCTGATGCAAAAAGCGATACGGCTTGCCCAAGAAGAGCATTTCACGCTCTACCTCCAGCCTGGCGGATTCCATCACGAGAAGGTCGTTTCCATTGACGGGCACCTGATCGTCATCGGTTCGCACAACCTCGACCAGCTTTCCTTCCAAACGAATCACGAAATCGGTGTTTTGATGGACGCCCCTGCCGTAGCCAGGGAATTCGACGCGTATTTTGACGCACATGCACATTCCGGAACATGATGAGACGTCGCTTATTCCTGATACTGGCCCTGACCCTGTGCGGCACAGTCGCATCCGCCCAGACCGATACCCTGCCCGGCCGGGTCAACCGTCTGGACGCGGCAGTCATCGTGTCAGAGTCTGCCGCGTCGCGGCTCCTGCGGGCCCAGACGGGACTGGAAGCCATCGATGCCGGCATCATCGGAAAAGTTCCGGCCTTCCTGGGCGAGAGAGATATCATTAAAGTCATCCAGATGCTCCCGGGCGTCCAGGCGCCCAGCGAGGGCTCTTCCGGCTTTTCGGTACGCGGCGGACTGATCGACCAGAATCTCATCCTGTTCGATGGGGCGCCGCTGTATTGTGCCGGCCATTTCCTCGGTTTCATCTCCATGTTCAACCATGACATCCTGAACACGACCGACCTGTACAAGGGAGACTTTCCGGCCAAGTACGGCGGAAGGATATCCTCGGTCCTCGTCACCACCTCGAAAGACGGGGACATGGAGCAATTCCATGGCCATGCTTCCCTAGGTCTCCTTTCCTCCGGAATCCATCTGGAAGGGCCGCTGCGCAAGGAAAAAGTGAGTTTCTGCCTGAGCGGCAGACGGTCTTTCCTCGACGCAATCTTCCCCTTCATCAAGCAGGTTCCGGCGCAGTCCAGGCTGCGCTTCTACGATGCCAACGCCAAGCTGACCTGGGTCGCCACTTCCCGTGACCGTTTCTATTTGAGCGGCTTTATCGGGGGTGACAGATTCGGCAGTTCCCTTACGCAATACGGGCTGAATCTGATGGACTTCCGCTATTCCAACCGTACTGCGTCGCTGCGATGGAAGCACGATTTCACGCCTGCCCTGCAAACCAATGTTACGTTGTATTATTCGAAATACAAGTTCGACCTGGCCTGTGACTACAACTACGCCATCTTCGACTACGGCTCCTTTGTGCGGGAGACCGGGCTGAAAGCGGATCTCACCTGGCAGATCAACGCGGACAACACCTTGGAAGCGGGGCTTCAGCTACCCTATTTCCGCATTGACTCGGGAGACTGCGTGCCGCGCGACGGCAACCTCACTATCAGCGAGATCCACATCGCGCCCAACTTCGCCGTCCAGCCCAATCTCTATGTCGAGAACAGGACCCGGCTCGGTCGTGCCATGCTCCGGTACGGCCTGCGCATCTCCGAATACACCTCCATGGGCATGACTGACCAGCGCTATTACGATCCCGTCACGCATCAGCAGACGGCCGTGCGTTATTTCGGTTTCGGGGAGCCGATCCAGACCTACTGGGGACTGGAGCCGCGGCTTTCCGCATCCGTCGCGCTGGATGGATCATCTTCTGTAAAAGCATCCTATACCCGGGTATATCAGTATTTCCAGCAGGCACTTGTCAGCACCTCCGGAAGTCCGCTGGATGTCTGGCTCCCGGCCTCCCCGACCGTCAAGCCGCAGATTTCCGATCAGTTTTCGCTGGGGTACTACCGGAACTTCCTTGACAATGCGGTGGAATCTTCCGCCGAGCTGTTCTACAAGAACAACAAGAACACGCTCGATTTCGTCGAGAATACCGGTGTCATCCTGGACCGGCCGGACCGGGAAGCGTTCCTGCGCTTCGGAAAGTCCTATGCCTATGGAGCTGAGTTGATGGTGCGGTATCATTTCGAAAAATGGAACGGATGGCTTGGGTACACCTACTCCAAGGCCATGTATGAAATCCCGGAGATCAACGAAGGGAAGCCCTATGCTTCGCCGGTCAACCACGACCATAGCGTGAACTTCCTTCTTTCCTATGCGTTCTCCCAGCGGCTCGCGGCATCCGCTGCCTGGGTCTTTTACAGTGGAGCCCCCATGACCTTCCCGGTGTCCCGGTTTGCCCTCGGCGACTCGTATGCCCCGGTCTTCACGGCCTGCAACGAGGGCCGTTTGCCGGCTTATCATCGTCTGGACCTGTCCCTTACGCTGAAGACCCGGAAACGGGTCGAGAACCGCCGCTGGAGCGGAGAATGGAACTTCTCCCTCTACAACGCGTACTCCCGGCATAACGTGTGGTCCGTTGCATATTCCTACAGCCGGTACGAAGACAAACCGCGGGCTGCCAAAATATATCTCTTTCCCATTCTTCCTTCCGTATCCTATAACATCCAGTTCTGATGAGAAGGTTCTGTCATTATCTACTAACCGTCCTGCTGACGCTCGCATCCTGCTCCGAGGCCATCGACATCGATCCCGGCGTGCAGCCCGTGCGGAGTTTCGTCGTGGACGGGATGATTACGGACCAGGTTTGTCATCAGACTGTCCGGCTGTCGATGACGGAAGACTTCTACAGCCCGCTCTCGGAAGTGCCCTGGGTAAGCGGCGCGACTGTTAGCGTTACTTGTGGAGATGAAGTCTTTGTGTATGAAGAGGATGCTTCCTCTCCGGGCACATACCGCTCCGTCATGGCATTCAAGGGTGAAACCGGCAAGTCATACCGGCTGGACGTCGATGCGGTGATCGATGGAGTTGCGGCACATTTCCAGGCTGAAGACACAGTCCCTAAGCCCGGTGGCCAGCTAGATGCCCTCGACTACTGCTATTCCCCGGACATGGATAATTTGTGGACGCTTGCAATCTGGGGTCGGGATTACCTCGACAGCCGAAGCCGCTATCTGATCCAGGTGGGTATCAACGGACACTTCAAGCCCCTGGATAAGAGCGTCGAACTGCCTGACGACCATTTTGACGGGATGATCTTCTCGGGATTCACCCTGTCCGCCCTGCTTCATACGGAAGCTATGTGGAAAACGTACGGAGACAGCTTCAAGCCTCTGGAGAGAGGTGACATCATAACCCTGAGGGCATATACCCTGTCAGAAGGATACGGTGAATTCCTGATGAAATACAGCCACTTCATCTTCGGCACGGTCCCCCTCCTGACAGACCAGCCCGGCAACCTGATGACCAATGTCACCGGCACCGCCCCGGCCGTCGGCTATTTCGGCGCCTGCGCCGTCCTCGAAGCCAGCTGCACCGTCGACGACCCTTACCGGACGGAATTCCCCGAGCACTGAACAATTAGCGGGTTACTCAACTCTTTTTTGTTCCAGTTGTGCGTACTGCCCGGACCGCCCCGCTTCGGTTTTCGTCCAGATGAATGCGTACCTGCTTCTGGACCATGCCTTTGGTTTCCATCGGCCGGATCCAGTCGCCTCCTTTGAGAACGGTAACGGTAAAGTCGACATTGGCTTCAGCCGGAACCAACAGGTCCTGTGCTTGATAGTCAGCTCGCAACAACTGCGTGTCGGAAAGGATAGCATCTCGCTGAGCCTGAACGATTTGAATCCTGCAGGAAATATCGTCTGCCTGGATCGTGACAGTGGCCGTCCTTTCGTCATACGACGTATTGGGCTGACATTTCACGGAGATGCTGACCGGCTCGTCGGAGGACAATCCGGAATTGGGCGTCAACGTGCACCAGGACTCGGATGAGGTGATGCGCCAGTCTCGGTTGACTGTGATGGAAATGGTCTGGCTGGCTCCGTCGACCGTGAAAGCCAGGTGGTCGGGCGCAGAGATGAAAGCAGGTTTCTGACAGGATCCTGCTCCCAATATCAGCAATATACAAGACAAAAAATAGATAAGCTGCTTCATGAAGACAAAGATATTATTTTATCCAATCATCGGATGATCCTGTGAGATGTATCACAAATGTAACAAAAAAAAAAGGCGAACAATGCACCGAGGTGGCCAAGGAAGCGCTCGTGACCGGTGGCAACGTCTCTGATCAGGTTCCGAAGATCTGTTCCCGCATGGCGCAGGCTGTCAAGCCTGCGCTTTTTTTGATGTAGCGGTTCATCGTGTCCACGTGCGAGAATCCGCTCATCTCGGCGATGTCCTCGGGCGGCGTATCCTTGTACCGGTCGCTGAGCATCAGTTCAATGGCATACTGCGCCCGGTAGGCGTTCACAAACTGGGAGAAGTTCAGTCCGCGGCCCTTGAGCGCCCTTGTGATGTAGGTCCGGTTGGTAAGCACTTCCCGCGCCATATCGTCGCGGGAAAGCTGTTTGCGCAGAAACAGGCGCTTTTTCCGCATCAGGGCATCCATCCTGGCAAAGATCTCATCATCACTGACCCGGCGTTTTCGACTCATTTCTTTTGCGAAACTCCTTACACCACTCGGCAGGTGTGAATCCGGTATTCCGGCCGAAGGCCGTATTGAAGGTCGTCATCGAATTGAAACCGACCCTCCGGCAGAGTTGCGTGATGGTCTGTTCCGGATTCTGGGCATAGAGCCGCATCGCCTCGCGCACGCGATAGTAATGGACCAGCTGGCAGAAGTTCTTGTTGAGTTTGATCTTGATGGTCTGGGCCAGGTAACTTTTGTTGGTGTAGAGCCGTTCGGCCAGGTCGCCTACCCGGATGTCGGGATTCAGATAGAGTTTCTCGCGTTCAAGGACGTTGCAGAGCCTGTCCTTGAGTTCCTCCATATCCGAATCCTTCAGGCTGGGCCCGGCGTCTTCCAGCATCCGGTCGGCGTGGGGAATCGCCCGGTCCTGGTGTGGATATTCCTTTTCGGCGACAGGCTCTTTCGGCGGTGACGCTTTCGCACGCTTCCGTTCGCGGATGAAGAGGAAAACCAGCAGGCAGGCCAGCGGTACATAAGCGATCAATAGGATGAGTCCGTTCATAGTTTCACTGCATAATTTCGTGGCGCGAAACTACGAACAAAAAAGGCGGCTTGATCGCAGAACGATATAACCACCTTATAACCAGCCTAAAATCGGATTTGTAAAATACTGTTTCCCTGCTGGTTCAAGAAAGCGTCCAAGTTTTTTCTACTCCGCATTGACGGCAAACAACACGGCTTCGGTTTTCTCGGAATGGTTCGTCAGAATGATGCGGGCGGTCGTTTCTTCCGGGAATGTGCAGTAATACGCGTCGCTGCCATCAAAAGATGCCGTGACATTTCCGGAGAGAGAAAGGGCGGCGATTTCACAATAGCCCGAGCAGACGACAGCCAGTTCAAGGGTCTGGCCGGGCTGAAGGACGTAGTAATTGCACAGGATATTGCCTCCGGACAGTTTGTTGTCCGTCGAAGGAGCCATCGGGACAGGGAGGTCGGCCATCTGGTCGGCAAAAGGGCGGGAACCGTCCAGGTTGGCGGCCAGATCCATCAGACATAGCGGATCGAAGATGAAGTATCCGTTGAACGAACGCGGTTCGTACCCGGTTACGGTCTGGAAAGCGTAACGGACCAGTCCCAGGCTGTCCAATCTGTCTGAAACGCGCAGCAAGCCGTCAGCATCACTTTCCGCCAAGGCTTCCCCGGCAACGGCGAACGATTCACGGAGCGGGTTCAGGAGCGATCCGGGCTTGCCGGCTTGCAACGGAATCAGATCCTTGCCCAGGCCGCGATAGGTTACTCCCGCTGCCTGCATATAGTTGACATCCTTGGGATTGTTCTTCGTTGAAACCTTTTCTTTGACGAACGCCAGGAAACTGGGTGTCACCGGCCGGGATTTGCTCTGCTGGGCAGCGATCAATGCCGACAGCGTACCGATTCCCTCCTTGACCGTATAGAGGCTTTCGTTCTTTTCGTCGATAACCGTCAGCCGGCCATCGGCAGAGACTGTCAGGACAGTTTTATCCGTCAGCTGGTCACCCGGTTTTATCTGTGCGGTCTTTGCCTTGTCCTTGGACACGATATCTCCCTTCACCGTATAGACGAGATAGGATTGCGCCACGCACGGAAGAGAAAGGATGATACTGATTGAAAAGACTAACAACTGTTTCATAGGAGTGGAATTAGGTAAACAATGAATGTTGGATGAAACGGCACGGATACCGTTTGGAAAGCGCTATGATGGAAGAACGGTACAGCTTCCTGCTTTCCAGCGTCAGGGCGAAAAGCGTCAGGACGATGGCGATGTCGATGCAGTAGCCCCATTTCGTAAAGATGACGAAAGTAAGATAGGTCAGGAGGGCGGAACACAGGAACAAGGTGTTGCCGGGCACGATCCTCGATTCCCGCAGGAAGGTCGCCGGAACGACCCGTTTCCCCTGCCCGGTCGCTTTCACGAGCGCTTCCACCGTGACCTGGAACAGGAAACACAGGACAAAGGCCAGGATCCAGTTGATCCAGGAAGGAAGATAACGGACGCTTTTCCCCATCAGCGTATCGATGGAATAAGCCTGAATCTCGACGCCCGGCATCTTCCCCAGCGGAGAGACATGGGCATCCCGTTCTTCCCGGAAACCACCGAGCAGGACGATCTTCCCTTCCAGGAAATCGGCCGCATCCTCGATGTCATCGGGCGAAAACACGCGGAAACTGACATTCCGGTAGTTGATCAGCCAGTCTTCCCCGTGATTATCCAGGGAACGGCCGGAATACTGCTCCACGACGGCAGCAGGAAAAGACTTGACCACTTCCTGACCGAGCCGGTTCCTGACACTGAGCTTCCGGACAGGCAGGTTGTCCAGATTGTTCTTCAAATTGGCATATCCTTCCTTCACGGCGACACTGTCGACGAAGAAGGAATGGACCGCGGAAGTAAAGCACGCCTGCTGACTGTCGTAATCCGTCAGTTTACAAGTGAAGACCATATTGTCTCCGTATGTACGGACCACGTCCAGAAGCCGGGCATTGCCCTCAGTATCCGATCTGACCCCTTCGAAGATGGCATCCACCCCGATGCAGGCGGGATCGCACAGGACGACACGTTCCAGCAGGACAGCGATGTCCCCTCTGTCTTCGACGTCACTGATATCCACAATCGCGACCGTACCGCTCTCCTCCGACCTGCCGTAATGCTGGATGTCGAAAAACAGGTCGGTGACGCTGAAAGCTTTCAGCGCCTTGGCGACAGGATTGAGAAAGGAGATATTGTAGGTCACAACCGACAGCACGCCCAACAGGATGAACGCCCCGATCACGATCAGCAGATGATCGCGATGGAAAAAGAATCGCCCGGATGTCCTTTTGGAAGCCATATCAGTGGTCAAAAATAGAAAAATTTCCGCTAAATTTGCTAAAGAATCCCTTGAATTGTCCGTTATGGTCTCACTCCGTTCCACCCGCACCTGCCTCTTCGGGCTTTCCTTGTTGCTGACATTGTCTCTCTCCGCACAACCTGTCGATACGCTCGCACTCCGGGCAAAGACGGATTCGCTGAGCCGGACAGCGCTCGAATACTATCAGAGCGGCGACCCTGAATCCGCATTGGAAGGGTTTCTGGAAATTGCCCGAATACTGGAGCTGTTTCCGGGAGCGCAACATCCCAGTTATGCAAACTGCCTGAACAACATCGGAGCCTGTTACTATCTACTGGGGGGCTACGACGAGGCCATCGCTTTTTATTCCCAGGCGATGGAAATCCGAAAGGAGGTCCTGGGAGAACATCACGCGGATTATGCGGCCAGCCTCAACAACCTCGGTGCCTGCTATTGGGATCTCGGACTGTACGACGATGCCCTGGCCTATTTGACCCGGGCGCTGGAAATCCGTCTGGAGGTATTGGGAGAAAAGCATCCGGATTATGCGATGACGCTCAACAACCTGGGGCTTTGCTATTGGGATACGGGCGATTTCGGCAAAGGTACCGACTACCTTATCCAGGCGATGCAGATCCGCCGGGAAGTACTGGGAGAAGAGCATCCGGATTACGCGGCCAGCCTGAACAACCTCGGCCGTTCTTTCTATGACCTGTGTGATTATGACAGGGCTATCGCCTATTATACGGAGGCTTTGCGTATTCATCACGACTGTTACGGCGATTTGAATCAATTCTCGGCCTCAGACTATCTGGGTATCGGCAACTGCCTTTCTCAACTCGATCGTTTCAGCGAGGCCATCGAATGTTTTGAAAAAGCGATGGAAATCTATGAATCGCTCTTTGGCAGCGATCATCCGGATTATGCGTCAGTCCTCCAGAATATCGGTCTCTGCTACGGATATCTGGACGATTATGACAAAGCCTTGGCGTATCAGCAAAAAGCGTTGGAAATCCGAAAGGAAGTCCTGGGCGAGCGCCATCCCAACTATGCGATGAGCCTCTATAATTTAGGGGAATACTACAGACTCGTGGAAGATTATGAAAAGGCCGTTTCCTACATCGAGGAAGCTTTGCGCATCTTTCGCGATGTTTTCGGAGAGCGGAGCGAGAATTACGCAAGCGGCCTTTCACGCCTCGGGCATACCTATTCGGATCTGGGCGACCGGGATTCCGCGTCCGTCCATCTCCGGCATTTCTACGCCCTCGCTTCCGACATCGTGTTGGATGCTTTCACGTATCTTCCTCAGAACCAGAGAAGTACATTTTGGAATACCTATAACGTCCATTTCTCGTTCAACCTTCCCATCTATACATACCTCTTCTCGGATGACAAGCAATTCATGCAGACCGCCTACAACGGTGCCTTGTTCTCCAAGGGCCTGCTGCTGAATGCCGAAACGGAGATGCGCCGGCTGATCCTCGAGAGCGGCGATGAAGACGCGCTCTCGCTCTACGACCAATACCTTGAGGAGCGTCAACTCCTGGACGAACTGTACGGACTGCCCGTGGAGGAGCGTCCCTTGCCCACGGATTCCCTCGAGACCCTCTGCGAATCGCTGGAGCGGGAACTCCAACAGAAGAGCCGGGCTTTCGGGGACTACAAGAAAAACCTCTCCATCAACTGGAAAGATGTCCAGGCGACATTGGGAAAGCGGGATATCGCCATCGAGTTCCTGGAAGCCTCTGTCTCCGAAGACACGACGCGCTACTGCGCACTGACGCTCAAACCGGGCTACGATGCGCCCCACTTCGTCGAGCTCTTCGATGCCAGGGACCTGGAGGCCCTGAAGGCGAAATATGCCGGAAGGCGCAATGCCGAAGGCATGATTTACGGCGACAAAGCCTTGTACGATCTGGTCTGGAAACCCCTTGAAAGCGAACTTAAGGGCGTGAAAAACATCTACTTCGGCCCGACCGGCGAACTCTACCAGACCGCCATCGAATATGCCGACAATGGCAAGGGGCCCTTCGCCGACCAGAAGAACATCTTCCGCCTGTCTTCGACGCGACAACTGGCCGTGGAACGGGGTCAAACGCAGCGCAGACGCTCCGCCGTCTTCGGCGGCCTGAAATACGGCGCTTCGGAAGAGGTGCTGCTGGCTGACAGCCGGAAATACACGCAGCGCAGCCTGCCGGAGGACGCTTTCTTCCACGTCGATTCCCTGGACATCCGCGGCGCGGGAGGCGGCCTGATGGTCGCCGACCTGCCGGGAACGGAGACGGAAGCCCTGGAAATCGATGCCTTGCTCCGAAAGGAAGGGCTGGACAATACGCTCCGTACGGGAGAAGACGGCACCGAAGCCGCTTTCAAGGATCTCTCAGGACGACAGGAAAATATCATCCACATCGCAACCCACGGCTTCTATTGGAACGGTCGTCAGGCCCGCCGCATCGGCGAACGCCTCGGACGCAGTTTGGATGACAACGCCGGCCGGATCCAGGAAGATGTTTCGATGACGCGGTCAGGCCTGCTGTTCTCCGGTGCCAATAACACCCTGCGCGGCAATTACCAAAAAATAGAAGGCGTGGAAGACGGCATCCTGACTGCCAAGGAAATCGCGCAGATGGACCTGCGCGGAACGGACCTGCTGGTCCTCTCGGCTTGCCAGACGGGCTTGGGCGAAGTGAGCGGCGAAGGCGTCTTCGGCCTCCAGCGAGGCTTCAAGAAGGCCGGCGTCAATACCATCCTGATGAGCCTCTGGGAAGTCGACGACCAGGCCACCAGCCTGCTGATGACAGCGTTCTATAAGGAATTGGCGAAGGGACGGTCAAAGGCCGACGCCTTGAAAGCCGCGCAGAAAGCGGTCAGGGAATGCAAGGATAAAGACTTCTCATCGCCCTACTACTGGGCTGCCTTCATCCTGCTTGACGGAGCGTAAAAGCTATTTCTTGATCACATCAAAGCCCGTTCCGTAGACACCGGTCACGCTGCCGACGGAGAGGAATGCCTGTGGATCCTCTTCCTTGATCAGGTTGAGCAGGAATTTCAATTCGTGCTTGCGGGCCACGACCACCAGGACCGTTGCACTGTTCTTTGTGTACCAGCCCTTTCCTTCGAGGGACGTCACGCCGCGATGAAGGTCGTTGGTAATCCGGTCGGCGATTTTCTCATATTGCTTGGAGAAAATCAGGATCTGCACGGACTGCTTGCTGCCCGAGACGAACAGGTCGAGCGCATAGCTGAACACGCCGGCCATCACATAGCCGTAAACCAGATTGGCGATGCGCTCACCCCAGCTGCCTTCCGTCGGGACGATCAGGGAGGAACCGATGATGAAAATATCGAGAATCAGCAGGATACGGCCCGGGGAGATAGCCCGGTACTTGTTGATCATCAGGGCGATGATGTCTGTTCCACCGGAACTGCCGCCCTGCGAGAAGGTGAGCGAGATACCCAGTGCGGAAAGTGCGCCGCCCAGGATGACGCTCAGGAGCTTGCCGTTCTCGATGGCGATGATCTGGATGAAATCTTCCGGAATGACCATCGGAGCGACTCGCAGCAGGATCGTGGTCACCACCATCGCATAGACGGTCTTCACGCCGAAGGCGGGTCCGAGTACTTTGAGGGCGATCAGCAGCAGTATCGCATTGATGATGAAGAACGAGTAGCTCACGTGGAATCCGGTGCAGTACTGGATCACGGCCGAGATACCGGTCACGCCACCGCCCACAAGATGGTGTGGAATGATGAAGATCGTCCACGCCAAGACGTAGAAAAGCAGGCCGATCGTGATGATCGCGTACGACTTGAGCGTCGAAAGGGCTTTGTTCTTTTCCATTTAACAGACGATATTGATGATTTTGCCCGGGACGACGATGACCTTGCGGATCGCCGCTCCCTGCAGATATTTCTCCGTTGATGCGTCGGCACGCACGGCAGCTTCCACTTCCTCCCGGCTCATGCTCTTGGGAAGTTCGATCAGGAAACGCATCTTGCCGTTGAACTGCACGGGATACTTGACCGTATCTTCGACCGTATAGGCGGGATTGTAAACCGGGAACGAAGCGAAGCTGATGCTTTCTTCGTGACCGAGCAGCTGCCAGAGCTCCTCGCAGATATGCGGGGCGAAGGGACTGAGCACGATCAGGAGCGGCTCGAGGATCTCACGCTTGTTGCAGCCCAGATCGGTGAGATCACCCACGGCAATCATGAAGGCACTCACTGTAGTGTTGAACGAGAAGTGCTCGATGTCATCCTGCGCCTTGGCGATCAACTTGTGGAGCACCTTGAGTTCGGCAGGCGTGGCTTTCCCGTCACTCACCGAGAAGGTGTCACGGTCGAAGAACAGTTTCCAGAAGCGGCGGAGGAAGCGATGCACACCGTCGATACCCTTGGTGTCCCAGGGCTTGCTCTGCTCGAGCGGGCCGAGGAACATCTCGTACATACGCAGGGTGTCGGCGCCGTAGCGCTCGCATACGTGGTCGGGGTTGACCACGTTGAACATCGACTTGCTCATCTTCTCGACCGCAGTGCCGCAGATGTACTCGCCGTCTTCGAGGATGAATTCGGCCGTGGCGAAATCCGGCATCCAGTGGCGGAAGGCATCGGTATCGAGCCGGTCGCCGCTGACGATGTTCACGTCGACGTGGATTTCGGTCGTGTCGTACTGGTCTTTCAGGCCATAGGAGACGAAGGTATTGGTGTTCTTGATACGGTACACGAACTTGCTCTGTCCCTGGATCATACCCTGGTTGATGAGCTTCTTGAAGGGTTCCTGCTCGCAGACGTAACCGCAGTCGTAGAGGAACTTGTTCCAGAAACGGGAATAGATGAGGTGACCGGTGGCGTGTTCCGTACCGCCGATATACAGGTCGACGTCGCGCCAGTACGCGTCATCCTCGCGGCTGACCAGCGCCTGGTCGTTGTGCGGATCCATATAGCGCAGGTAATAGGCGCTGCTGCCGGCGAATCCGGGCATTGTGCTGGTCTCGATGGGATATCCTTTGTACGTCCAGTCCTTGGCGCGGGCCAATGGCGGTTCGCCGCTCTCCGTAGGAAGGAACTTGTCTACGGCAGGCAGTTGGAGCGGCAGGCAATCCATCGGCATCGCCTGCGGAATCCCGTCCTTGTAGTAGATCGGGAACGGCTCGCCCCAGTAGCGCTGGCGCGAGAAGATGGCGTCACGCAGACGGTAGTTGATCTTGCGACGGCCCAGGCCGTGTGCTTCGATGTAGTCGATGGCAGCCGGGATGGCTTGCTTGACATCCATTCCATTGAGGAAACCGGAGTTGCACATGACGCCCGACTTGGCGTCAAAACTGCTTTCGGAGATGTCGCTCCCCTCGATGACAGGTACGATAGGCAGGTCAAAGGTCCTGGCGAAGACATAGTCGCGGCTGTCATGTGCCGGAACGGCCATGATGGCGCCGGTACCGTAGCCCGCGAGTACGTATTCGGAAATCCAGACGGGGACCTTTTCGCCCGTCAGGGGATTGAGGGCATAGGAGCCCGAGAAGACGCCCGTCGCCTTGCGGGTCTCGGCGATGCGTTCGCGTTCGGTCTTCTTCTTGGCCTGGAGCAGATAGGCCTCGACGGCCTCTTTCTGTTCCGGTGTGGTGAGTTTCTCCACCCAGTCGCTTTCCGGTGCGAGCACCATGAAGGTGACGCCGAAGATCGTATCGGCACGCGTGGTGAAAATCGTCATTTCGTATTCCTTGTCGCCGTTGAAGACGTGGAACACCATCTCGGCGCCCTGGCTCTTGCCGATCCAGTTGCGCTGCATCTCCTTGAGGGAGTCGGTCCAGTCAAGCTGGTCCAGACCGCTGAGCAGGCGCTCCGCATAGGCGCTCACGCGCAGCTGCCACTGTTTCATCTTCTTCTGTTCCACCGGGAAACCGCCACGCACGGAATAACCTTCCTTCACCTCGTCGTTGGCCAGCACGGTACCCAGCTTCGGGCACCAGTTGACCGAGGTCTCGCCCAGGTAGGCGATCCGGTACTGCATCAGCAGGTCGGACTGTTCCTTTTCGGAGAGACCGTCCCAGCGGCCTTCGGCCCGGAATTTCGCAATCAGCGTATCGATCGGTTCGGCCTTGTCGGTTTCGGGATTGTACCAGTGGTTGAACATCTCCAGGAAAGCCCACTGCGTCCACTTGTAGTATGCGGGGTCGCAGGTACGGACTTCGCGCGACCAGTCGTAGGAGAAACCGATGCGGTCCATCTGCTGACGGTAGCGGGCAATGTTCTGTTCGGTGGTACGGGCGGGATGCTGACCGGTCTGGATGGCATACTGCTCGGCAGGAAGACCGAAGGCGTCGTAGCCCATGGGGTGCAGGACGTTGAAGCCTTTCAGGCGCTTGTAGCGGCTGTAGATGTCGCTGGCGATGTAGCCCAGCGGATGACCCACGTGCAAGCCCGCTCCCGAAGGATAAGGGAACATGTCGAGCACATAATACTTGGGACGGGTCGGGTCAGTTTCAGCCCGGAAGGTGTGGTGCGCAGCCCAGTAGGCCTGCCACTTCTTTTCAATCTCTACAAAGTTGTATTCCATGAAGCGCCTGTTTGAAATTCAGGCGCAAAGATAGTTATTTCAGGCGAAATTCCACCGGAATGACGATTCTTGTGCGGACTTTCACACCTTTGATCTGGCCGGGAATCCATTTCGGGGAAACCTCCACCACGCGGACCGCTTCGTCGTCGAGCAGTTCGTCGATGCCGTGCTCCACGGTCACGTCGGTGACGCTGCCGTCTTTTTCGATAATGAAACTTACCAGCACCTGCCCCTGGAGATTCCGCTCGATAGCCTCGCGGGGGTACTTCAGATACTTGTACACCCAGCTCTGCAGGAAGTGCCGCTCATTGGAATGGAAGAACTGGGGCCGGACGTCGCACTCGGCGACGGTATAGACTTTGTCCGCACGGTTGCTCCGGGCGGCGGGATCGGCATCGGCGAAAGAGATCTCGTCGATGCACGAGACCGTCATCAGGAAATGGTACAGGTAGTTGCACGCCGCTTCCATGGCGAGTGCATCCACCAGGCGCGGCGTATCCTTGATGGTGCGGTGCTCCCGCGTCGGGCCGGTCGTAAAGAGGAACACCGGAATCTGCCGCTCGTAGAACGGCAGATAGTCCGAAGACAGGCCCGGCGAGGGGATTACGACGGGCAGCGTAACGACCGACTCCCGGGCGGTCTGATCGAGGATATAGTCGAGGTCCCTGCGGGAAAGCTGCGAGAAACAGCTCAGCGGATGGTCTTCTCCGCTGCGGCCCAGGCAGTCCAGGTCGACCATGGCCTTGACCTGGCGGATCTGTTCAAAGGCCCGGTTGGCGAAATACCAGGAACCGGCCATCCCCTGCTCGCCGGCGCCGAAGCCCACGAACAGGACAGAGCGTCGCAGCAGCCCTTTGTACTGGGCCGCCATCCGGGCCAGTTCGATGAGCATCGCCACGCCCGAGGCGTTGGCATCCGCTCCGGGATAGAGCTGGACGACCGGCTCGCCGTCGACCGTCAGGGTGTGGGTGCCCAGATGGTCGTAGTGCGCCCCCACGACGATATACTCCTCCCGCAGCTGCGGATCGCTTCCTTCCACGATGCCCACTATATTCTGCGAGCGGATGTCGCCGGCATCGCCTGTTATCCGGAAATCCTGGCCCAGCGAGTCGGTGAGCATCAGCACGCCGGCATCGCGCAGCGCATCGTAGAGGTAACGGGCGGCCATCCGCTCTCCGGCCGTGCCGGCGCGTCGGCCTTCCATCTCTTCGGAGCTGAGCGCCTCGACGTGGCGCCGGAGGGACGGGGCAACAGCAAAATTCTGTGCGGCAAGGCCTGCCGCACAGAATTCAAGCATCAGGAGTATGATCAGTTTTCCTTTCAATTATTTCTTGTAAAACGGCATCTTCACCACTTCCGCCTTGAGGAGCTTGCCGCGAACTTCGATGAAGATCTCACTGCCGACTTTGTTGTAGGGAACATCTACATATCCCATGCCAATCGCCTTCTTGACGCTCGGGCCCATGGTGCCGGAAGTGACGTGGCCGATCTGTTTGCCTTCGGCGTCGCAGATGGGCATCTCGTGACGGGCGATGCCGCGGTCCACAAGTTCGAAGCCGACGAGCTTGCGCTTCAGGCCGGCCGCCTTCTGGTCGAGCAGGTACTGCTTGTCGATGAAGTCACCCTTGACATCGTTGAACTTGGTGATCCAGCCCAGACCGGCCTCCAGCGGGGAAGTCGTGTCGTCGATATCGTTGCCATAGAGGCAGAAGCCCATTTCCAGACGGAGCGTGTCGCGGGCGCCCAGGCCGATCGGCTGGATGCCGAAAGGTTCGCCGGCCTCGAAGACAGCCTTCCAGAGCTGGTCGCCATACTCGTTGGGAACATAGACCTCGCATCCGCCGCTGCCGGTATAGCCGGTGGTCGAGAGGATGGCGTCGGGAATACCGGCCACTTCAAGCTGCTTGAACGTGTAGTATTCCATCGAAAGGATGTCTTCCTTGCAGAGTTTCTGCATGACCTCCATGGCCTTCGGGCCCTGGATGGCGAGCTGGCAGGTGGCGTCGGAGGCGTTCACCAGTTCCTTGCCCACTTCCAGGCCGAACTTCGGCGCGATGGCGCACAGGTGGTTCCAGTCTTTCTCGATGTTGGCCGCATTGACGGCGAGCAGGTATTTCTCCGTACTGAAGCAGTAGAGGATGAAGTCGTCGACGATGCCGCCCTTTCCGTTGGGGAAGCAGGTGTACTGTGCCTTGCCAGGGAAGAGGACTGAGGCGTCGTTGGAAGAGACGTACTGCATGAAGGGGAGCGCCTTCGGGCCGCAGACCCAGATTTCGCCCATGTGGGAGACATCGAACACGCCGACGCCTTCGCGGACGGTAGCATGTTCCTCGTTGATACCCTTGTATTGGATCGGCATGTTGTAGCCGGCAAACGGAGCCATCTTCGCACCCAGCGCGATGTGCTTCTCAGTGAATACGGTATTTTTCATATTTCTTTGTGTAGTTTCTGACTGGTGTTGTAGATCCAGGGCTCGGTCAGGGGGAAAAGACGGAGGGCCTTCATGGCAGCTATATCGCGCCGGACGACCTCGATTGAGTCGCTGCCTTCCACACAGACGACCTTCAGGCCGCTCTTGAAATCGAAGCAGCGGACACGGAAACCGTTTTCCTTCAACTTTTTGCTGTAGATCTCCACGCCGACGGTATCCTTGAATGCACCCGCTACGGCATAGTAGCGGTGCAGGACCGCCGACTCGGCGGCAGCCGCAGCGGCGGCTTCTTCCGCGGCGATGCGCTCGCGCTCCGCCTCCACGGCGGCGATGGAATCGCGGACGGCCTGCTCGCGGGCCTCTTTCGCCTGCCGCAGAACCGCCAGGTCGGCCGAGGTCGGCTTTCCGAGCGAGGCGCGCACCCGGTCGCAACCCGGTGCGAGGAGCAGCAAGGCGGCCAGCAGGGCCAAAGCGAAGAGCTGATTTCTCATATTCGAACAAAGATAGCACAAAAAAGTCATAAAAAGTTTAACTTTACATCCTAAAGTGGACTTGATGTTAAAAACAATCCGGAAATTCTTTCTCCTCCCGTTGCTGCTGGCCTGTTGCCTGAAGGCCCATGCAGGCACGCCCGACACCATCCGGATCGTCTTCATCGGCGACGTGATGTCGCACGGCCCGCAAGTGACCGCCGCCCTGCGCAGCGGCGGCAACCGCAACGACCCCGCCGATTTCGACTACAGCTCCTATTTCAAGCACATCCTTCCCCGGATCGAAGCAGCTGATTTCGCCGTGGCCAACATGGAATTCCCCATCGGCATCACGCCTTACTCCGGTTATCCCCAGTTCTCCGCGCCGCAAAGCCTTGCCTACGAAGCGCAGCGCAGCGGCATCGACCTGTTCCTGACTGCCAACAACCATATCTGCGACAAGGGCCGCGCCGGCATCGACAGCACCTATGTCGTCTATTCGCGGATGGGCATCCCCTTCACGGGCGTCTATCGCTCAGAAGGCGAGGAATACGAAAACAACCCGCTGATCGTGGACATCAAGGGCATCCGGGTCGCCTTCATCAACTTCACCTACGGCACCAACGGCCTCCCCGTCCCGCCGCCCTGGCGCGTCAACCTGCTCGACCCGGAGCACGTGGAAGCCGTCGTCCGGCGCGCACAGGACCGGCAGGCCGACCTGATCGTGGCCCTGCCGCACTGGGGTCTGGAATACCATCTCGAACCCAGCCTCCAGCAGCGCGAATGGGTGAAGCGTCTGTTCGAACTGGGCGTGGACGCCGTCATCGGCGGCCATCCCCACGTCGTACAGCCGACCCTCTTCGAGCCGCCGCACGCTGTCGCTTATTCGCTGGGCAACTACGTTTCCAACCAGAGCGACGTCAACACACAGATCGAGATGCTCTACGAACTGGTCGTGGTCAGCGACGGCTACCGGGCCACCATCGCCGATGCCTTCCCCACCTATCTGTGGTGCTCCCGGCACGGCGGACTGGAAAAGAACTATACCGTCATCCCTATCCTTGAATGGATCGGCCGCCGCGACGAGTGGCTCAACCGGAGCGACTACGACAAGATGGTCCGCGAATGGGAAGCGCTCAAGCGGCATTTCAACTTGTAACCGAAACAACCCTATATGGAAAAAACCATCCTCCTCGAAGAAATCGACCCCATCGACATCTACGGCATCAACAACCGCCTGTTCGACCTGCTCACCAGTCACTATCCCAAGATCAAAGCCGTCGCCCGCGGCGCGGAAATCTACCTGATCGGTCCCCAGAGCGAGCTCGAAGACTTCGAAGAGAAAATCAATCTGCTCCGGCGCAAACGGATGACCAAGAGCGTCCTGACCGAATACGACGTGGAAGCGCTCTTCGAAGGCACCGACCGCAGCGTCGAATCGGGCGAGATCCCTGTCGGGCCGAACGTGGAAAGCATCATCCTCTACAGCAACGAGGGACGGCCCATCAAGGCCCGGACGCCCAACCAGAAACGGATGGTGGCCGAGTGTTACCGCAACGACCTGGTCTTCGCCATCGGCCCTGCCGGCAGCGGCAAGACCTACACGGCCATCGCCCTGGCCGTGCGGGCGCTCAAGAACCGTGAAGTCAAGCGCATCATCCTCACCCGCCCCGCCGTGGAGGCGGGCGAGCGGCTCGGTTTCCTGCCCGGCGACCTGAAGGAAAAACTCGATCCCTATCTCCAGCCGCTCTACGACGCGCTGGGCGATATGATTCCCGCCAAGCGGCTCCAGTCGTTCATGGAAGAGGGCATCATCCAGATCGCACCGCTGGCCTATATGCGCGGCCGGACGCTCGACAGGGCGTTCGTCATCCTCGACGAGGCACAGAACACCTCGCTGGGCCAGCTCAAAATGTTCCTCACGCGTATGGGGTGCGACGCCAAGTTCATCGTCACAGGAGATGCTACGCAGATCGACTTGCCCAACAAGAGCGACTCAGGCCTGATGCGGGGCGTCGGCCTGGTCAAGGACATCAAGGGAATCAGTATCGTGGAATTCGGGAAGGAAGATATCGTCCGTCACCCGCTGGTGACTAAAATTGTGGATGCGTTCGAACGCATCTGACGCTTGCCCGCATATCGTCCTTGTCCGTATAGGACATCGGAAAATCGCCCAGGTCGTACCAGATGTAACGGTAATAGGCCTGGGTGTCGTTTTTCTCGGTAGCCGACCACCAGCAGCCGTATTCGCTGTAACCCGTCACGAGTTTCTCGCTGCCGACGAAGGTGAAGCCCAGCGGGAGGGCGTTCCAGCCGAAATCATTGGTATGGGCGTTGTCGGGAGAATAGGGCCAGATCCGTTTGCCGTTCATCTTGGCATCGACCGAGGCCAGTACGCCTAGCCCTTTCCAGTTGTCGATGAAAGGCAGGGGCTTGCCGGCAAGGGCTTCTGCGAACGACTCCCAGTCTTCCTGCGTGGGGACACGCCAGCCTTCCGGGCAGACCTCCATCTCCACGGCTTCATTCCAGGTATAGAAACTGCCGAACAGGGGCGCTGCCGCGTCCGACGCCTGGAACGGAGTGCCGACGCCATCCCAGGCCAGGTTCTGCGAAAACCAGTCCAGGTCGCCGATGGTTACGTAGTAATAGGCCTGGTCGTCCCGCTCATCGATGATGTACTGATCATCACGGCTCAGGCCGGAGAGCGAGGTGTTCCAGGTTGTGTCGATGGTCGTCACCTGCTGGGAGGTGCTGCTGGAGTAGAAACCGGGGGCGTAGGAATGGGCGGAGACGGTGAAGACCCCGAGACTGTCGGGGAACTTGACGGTGATCGTGGAGGCTGTCAGGGTATCGGAATAGACACCGGAGACGAACCATTTGTAGAAGACTTCCTTCGGATAGATGATGCCCGAAGCGGTCATCGTCACCGTTTCGCCCTTGAGGACATAATAAGGGATGTCATAGACAATGGTGCCGGACATCGAGCCGGGCGTCTCTTCTTCCTCCTCTTCCTGCTTGCAGGCTGTCACGGCGGTCAGGGCGAAAAGCACGAGTGCCAGGATGGCCAGCGGGCAGAATTTTTTGATCGGATCCATCAGTCTTGTCGGTTTTACAACTTGCAAAGATGCATAAATAATCGTAAATTTGCAAGAAATGTACCGTTCCGCCATCCTGCTGCTGACCGCCTTGCTGCTGCTTTCCGGCGCTTGTGCAAGGCAGGGCGACTATGTCCGTATCGAAGGATTCGCACAGGGTTCCACCTATCACGTGATCTGCCACCCCGTCAAGGGGATGAACGCCGCCCGTCTGCAGGCCCGCTTTGATGCCCGCCTCCAGGAAATCGACCAATCGCTGAGCGGCTACAACAAAGGCTCCCTCCTCTCCCGTCTCAACGCGGGAGAAGACCTTCCCCTGGACGGCCTGTTCATCGAGTGTTTCGAGCGCTCGAAGGAAATCTGGGCGGAGAGTGGCGGGGCCTTCGACCCTTCGGCCGCCCCGCTGTTCGATCTCTGGGGCTTCGGCTTCTCCAACAAGGGACAGGTCAGCGACGCGGCCATCGACTCGATCCTGGCCTTCGTCGGGATGGACCTGTTGACGCTCGAGGAACGCACCGACGGCACGCACCTGGTCAAGGCCGATCCCCGCTGCCAGCTCAATTTCAACGCAATAGCCCAAGGATATTCGTGCGACGTAGTGGCCCGCATCCTCGATTCGCTCGGCTGCGGCGACTACCTGGTCGACATCGGCCGCGAAATCCGTTGCAAGGGCCGCAATGCCGCCGGGGAGAAATGGCGCATCGGGCTGGACCGGCCTTCCGACGGGAATATGGAGGAAGGCAAGGACCTGCAGGCCATCCTGCACGTGAGCGACTGTGGCATCGTCACCTCGGGCAACTACCGCAAATTCTACGTGGAGGACGGCCGGAAATACGCCCACACCATCGACCCGGTTTCGGGTCGGCCCGTATCGCACAATCTCCTGAGTGCGACCGTCATCGCCGCAGACGCCACCACTGCCGACGCCTATGCCACCTGGCTGATGGTCATCGGACTGGACCGCGCCCGGCAGTTCCTGGACGACCGCCCGGAACTCGAAGCCCTGCTCGTCTACGAACAGGACGGGGAAATGGAGAATTACTGGAAAATGCAAAACAACGAATGATATGAACCGAAGAGATTTCCTCAAGACATCGGCATTGGGCGCAGCCGCACTCGGCTTCACGGGCCTGACCGGTTGCAAGGTCACCCCGAAGCGCCCCGCTTTCGACACCCTCATCAAGAACGGCGTCATCCATGCCGGCGACGGCAAGGCGCCCATCGAGGGCGACATCGCCATCCGTGGCGGAAAAATCGCCGCTATCGGCAAGAATCTGGGATCCGACGCTGCAAACATCATCGATGCGCAGGGGCTGGTCGTCTCGCCGGGATTCATCGACATCCACGTCCACACGGATACCAATCTCTTCGACGCGCCCAAGGGCGACAGCCGTATTTTCCAGGGCATTACCAGCGAAGTAGGCGGCAACTGCGGTTACTGCCCGTTCGTCTATTCCGACGAGGCCTGGGAGGGCTACAAAAACCGGCCGCGGCACGGAGGCCCCGCCTGGAGAAACATCGACGGCTTCTACAAACGCCTGACCGAAAACAAGATCGGCATCAATTATTCGAGTCTGGTCGGGCACGGCGACGTGCGCGAAGCCGTCGTCGGCCCCTACAACGTGAAGGCTACCGACGACGACTTGAAGAAGATGTGTGATATTCTCGACCAACAGCTCAGCCTGGGTGCCATCGGCCTTTCCTACGGCCTGGAATACGCTCCCGGCTGCTACTGCGATACGCGGGAGATGGTGCAGCTCAACAAAGTTGTCGCCAAGCACAACGCCCTCTATACCATCCATATGCGCAATGAGGACGATCACGTGCTCGAAGCCATGGACGAAGCCATCGAGGCAGCCCGCTTCTCCGGCGCCCGGCTGGAAATCTCCCACCTCAAGGCGCAGAACCCGGCCAACTTCGACAAGATCGACCGGATGCTCCGCAAGATCGACGACGCCTGGGCCGAGGGCATCGACATCGCTTTCGACCGCTATCCCTACACGGCTTTCTCGACCGGTTTCACCTCGTTCATCCCCATCGAACTGCGCGACGGCACCAGCGAAGACATCTATGCCCGTCTGAACAACCCGGAAACCTGCAAGAAGATCCGCAAATACGCCTACAGCCGCCTCGAACGCTTCGGTGGCCCGCAGCAGGTAGTCGTGGCCGGCTGCAACGATCCAGCCAACGCCGTCTATGCCGGCAAGAACCTGGCGGAATGCTGCAAGATTTCCGGTATGGACGAATGGGAGATGATCCGCTACCTGCTCATATCCGAAAAACTGGAGGTCAACCAGGCCACTTTCGCCATGAAGGAAGAGAACCTCAAGAAGATCTACGCCCATAGGCTGTCGATGCCCGCCTCCGACGGCAGTGTCTATTCGCCGGAAGGCCCGCTGGGCAAGGAGCTCCCCCACCCGCGTTCCTACGGCACGTTCCCGCGTTTCTTCGAGAAATTCGTCCGGGAAGACAAAGTCGTGGACATGGCCACCGCCATCTGGAAATGCACCGGACTGCCCGCTTCCCGCGCCAAGTTCAAGGAGAGAGGCCTGCTCATCCCGGGATACGCCGCCGACATCACGGTCTTCAATCCCGATACCATCGCCGACCTGTCGACCTACGCCAAGCCGCACACCTTCCCCGCCGGCATCGAACACGTGTTCGTCAATGGCGTCCACACTATAAAAAACGGCTCCCACACAGGAGCCCTGGCGGGAGTCGTTCTGGGTAACGATCAGCTGAATCGCTAGAAGCGGCCGCGGATACCGACCTGGACGATGCCATTCATGCCGACGCCGAGTTCCATGAAGCCGCTGAAGGCGCGACCCACTTCCAGGCCGACCAGCGAGAGATGGCCCGTAGGCAGCCAGAGCGTGCCCTGGATCTGATCGTCCTCGACCAGTTTGCCGTGCATGGCCATCACGCCCAGGCCCACTTTCGAGTACATGCCGAAGATGTCTGAGCGGGTACGGAACCAGTCAAACTTGGTGGTGCCCATCAGCGTATAGATGTTGGCGGCAGCGGCCGTCAACAGACCCGACTTGTCTTCAAGATTGACGCTCATCCGGTTGATGCCCGCCGTCGCACCGACGGAGAACCATTTGTTGATCTGATAAGTGTAACCGAGGTTGAGGATGCCCTTGGTACCGCCGCTCTTGATAGCGACGTAATCGTCGTCGCCGGTGATCCTGCCGATCAAGTCGGCCTTGCTGACCACGCTTCCGATCATGGAACCCAGCAGCGAAACGCCGTAGCTGGCCGAAATCTCATTGGGATGGGACAGTTTGTAGTACTGCGGATAGGCTTGCGCCTGGGCCTGCTGGACAGCCGTCAGGCAGAAAACGGCCACGAGAGCCAGAATGATTTTCTTCATTTTCTTTCGGGTTATGATAGGGATTGTTTGTATTTCTCCGTTTGTTCTTCAATAAGCTTGCCAAGGACGCCGGGGTCGAAATAATTGATCTTCATGGCGCGCTTGACGGCGGCAAGCGTTTCCGCGGCGGCGGCGCGTGCCGTCTCCGATCCTTTGCGGAGCACCTCGTAAACATACGGGATGTCCTGCTCCAGTTCCTTGCGGCGACAGCGGATGGGCTCGAGGGTTTCGTTCAGGACGGCGGTCAGGAAATTCTTGCACATCACGTCGCCCAGGCCGCCGGCCCGGTACTGTGCCTTGACCTCGTCGAGCGAGTGGAAATCAAAGGAGACCTTGCGTCCGTGGAAGCAGTCGCCGTAGCGGTCGAAATGCTCCGGACGGCAGAAGGCATCGAGATAGGTAAACACCGTATTGCCCTCCACCTTGCCCGGATCGCTCACCTGCAGGTGGCCCGGATCGGTGTACATGCCCCGTACTTTGGCTGCCACTTCTTCCGCAGAGTCGGACAGGTAGATGCAGTTGCCCAGCGACTTGCTCATCTTGGCCTTTCCGTCGGTGCCGGGCAGGCGCAGGCAGGCGGCGTTGTCGGGCAGGAGGATTTCCGGCTCGACGAGCGTCTCGCCGTAGGTGGCGTTGAACTTGCGCACGATCTCCCGGGTCTGCTCGATCATCGGCTCCTGGTCTTCGCCCACCGGGACGGTGGTCGCCTGGAAGGCGGTGATGTCGGCCGCCTGGCTGATGGGATAGCAGAAGAAGCCGACCGGCGTGCCGGCCTTGTTGTCCGCGCCTTCCGCATCGTTGAAGCCGCGCATCTGGATCTCGGCCTTGACGGTCGGGTTGCGCTGCACGCGCTGCACCGTGACCAGATTCATGTAGAAGAAGGTCAGTTCGGTCAGCTCGCTCACCTGCGACTGGATGAAGAGGACGGATTTGGCCGGATCGAGGCCGCAGGACAGGTAGTCCAGCGCTACCTCGATGATGTTCTGCCGCACCTTTTCGGGGTTGTCGGCGTTGTCGGTCAGGGCCTGCGCATCGGCGATCATGATGAAGATCTTCTCGTACTCGCCGGAGTTCTGCAGCTCGACGCGGCGGCGCAGGGAACCGACATAATGGCCTATATGGAGTCGTCCGGTGGGTCTGTCACCGGTAAGGATTATCTTTCCCATCTGGTAATTGTCAATCTTTTACGGTTTTGAGCTGCTCGCGGATCTTGGCTTCGATCTCGTCGGCCAGCTGCGGATTGTCGGAGAGCAGTTTCTTGACTGCATCGCGGCCCTGGGCCAGGCGCGTCTCGCCATAGCTGAACCACGATCCGCTCTTCTTGATCACGTCGAGGTCCACGCCCAGGTCGACGATCTCGCCGATGTGCGAGATGCCTTCGCCGAAGACGATGTCGAATTCCGCTTTCTTGAACGGCGGCGCCATCTTGTTCTTGACGATCTTGGCGCGGGTGCGGTTGCCCGTGGCTTCGTCCCCGTCCTTGAGCTGGGTGACGCGGCGCACGTCGATGCGCACCGAGGCGTAGAACTTGAGCGCGTTGCCGCCCGTGGTGGTTTCGGGATTGCCGAAGAGGATGCCGATCTTCTCGCGGAGCTGGTTGATGAAGATGCAGCAGGTGTTGGTCTTGGAGATGTTGGCCGTGAGTTTGCGGAGAGCCTGGCTCATCAGGCGGGCCTGCAGACCCACTTTGTTGTCGCCCATTTCACCTTCGATCTCGGCTTTCGGGGTAAGGGCCGCCACCGAGTCGATGACGATGATGTCGATGGCGCCGCTGCGGATCAGGTTGTCGGCGATTTCAAGCGCCTGTTCGCCATTGTCGGGCTGGGAGATGAGCAGCGTGTCGATGTTCACGCCCAAGTTGACGGCGTAGGTGCGGTCGAAAGCGTGCTCGGCGTCGATGATCGCGGCGATGCCGCCCTGCTTCTGGGCCTGGGCGATGGCGTGGATGGCCAGCGTGGTCTTGCCGCTGGACTCGGGACCGTAGATCTCGATGACCCTTCCTCTCGGATAGCCGCCGATACCCAGGGCGTGATCCAGGGCGATGGAGCCGGTCGGAATGATGGAAACTTCCTGGGAAGGCTGGTCTCCCATCTTCATAATGGTGCCTTTGCCGTAGTCCTTCTCGATCTTGGCGATCGTTGCTTGCAAGGCTTTCAGCTTCTCGGCATTCTTCGCGGCGCCCGCATTCGTCATTTCTTCATTTTCTTTTGCCATACTGGGATGATTTAAGGGTTTTACATCGCTGACACGTTCCATCTATCGTCGCAAAGATACTTTTTTTTGTGGGAAAATGCATCCTTTTATCTTAAATTTGCAGGAGAGATGAAAGAACGACTCTTGGGCAAGACGCTCTCCGGTTTGCAGGAGGTGGCTTCGCGGCTGGGACTTCCCGCCTTCGCCGCGAAACAGATCGCCCAGTGGCTCTACGGCAAGCGCGTGAAGGACATCGACCAGATGACCAACCTGTCCAAAGCAGCCCGCGCCGCCCTCGCTGAAGAATATGAAGTCGGGCGCCTGGAGCCCGCTGCCGTATACACGTCGAAAGACGGCACCCGCAAGTATCTCTTCCCCACCTCCCTGCCCGAAAAGTACATCGAGACCGTGATGATTCCCCAGTACGAAGACGGCTCGGAGGGCGGCCTGGCACGCGCGACTGCCTGCGTCTCCTCGCAGATCGGCTGCAAGATGAATTGCAGCTTCTGCATGACGGGGCGCGGCGGCTTCCACGGCCAGCTTTCCGCCGGGGAGATCGTCTCCCAGCTGCTGAGCATCGATGAGGCGGACGACCTGACCAACGCCGTCTTCATGGGCATGGGCGAGCCGCTCGACAACTGGCCGCAAGTGTCCGCCGCCCTGGAAATCATCACCGCCGACTGGGGGCTGGGCTGGAGTCCCAAGCGCGTAACCCTCTCGACGATCGGCGTGCTGCCCAAACTGAAGCTGTTCCTCGATGAGAGCCGCTGCCATCTGGCCGTGAGCCTGCACGATCCCTTCCCCGAGGAGCGTGCTTCCCTGATGCCGGTCCAGAAGACCTGGGACATCCGCCAGGTCGTCGACCTGATCCGGCAATACGATTTCACGGGGCAGCGCCGCGTAAGTTTCGAATATACGATGTTCGCCGGCGTCAACGACAGCCGCCGCCACGCCGACGCACTGGCACGCCTGCTGCGGGGGCTGGAGTGCCGGGTGAACCTGATCCGCTTCCACGCCATCCCGGACGCTCCGCTGCGGACCTCGGGTCCGGAAGCGATCGCCGCTTTCCAGGCACGCCTCCAGAAAGCGGGCATAACGACCACGTTGCGCGCCTCGCGCGGCGAAGACATCATGGCCGCCTGCGGCCTGCTCGCAGGCAAAGGACTGAAAAAGAATGACTGACGATAGATTATGAAAAAGATTCTGACGACCTTCCTGCTGCTGACGCTCTGCCTCCCTGTCCTCAGGGCAGAAGATGAAGGAACACCCGAACCGCAGAAGAAACGTCCTACCGTAGGCCTCGTGCTCTCCGGTGGCGGCGCAAAAGGTATGGCTCATATCGGCGCCCTGAAAGTCATTGAAGACCTCGGTATCCCGATCGACTATGTCGTGGGAACGAGTATCGGTTCGATCATCGGCGGTTTCTACGCCCTGGGCTATGATGCCGATGAGTTGGACTCCCTCGTGCGTGCCCAGGACTGGGACGTCCTGATGCTGGACCAGGTCGACAGGCGGAATGTCTCCTTCTCCTTCAAGGAAGACAGCGACCGTTACCTTCTGGCCATTCCCTTCCTGAACCACAAGAACCTGACGGAACAGACAGAGGCTGATAAAGGCAAAGGTCTGCTGCGCAACATGCCCAGCGCCTATGTATCGGGCCAGAACCTCGACCAGCTTTTCACCAAACTGTCGGTCGGCTATCAGGACGACATCGACTTCAATACCCTTCCCATCCCCTTCGCCTGCGTAGCCGTCGACCTCAACACGAAGGAAGAAGTGGTGTGGCATAGTGGCGACATCGTCACCGCCATCCGTTCCAGCATGTCGATCCCGGGTTATTTCGCCCCCGTACAAGTCGGTGACAGATACCTGATCGACGGCGGCATGCTCAACAACCTGCCGGTTGACGTGGTCAAGCAGATGGGCGCCGACTACGTGATTACCATCGACCTGCACCACTACAAGAAAGCCCGGCCCGACACCGACCAGACCATTCCGGAGATGGTCGCCACGATGCTCAGTATGATGAACGGCGAAAAATACCATTCCGGCATCGCAGCTTCCGATATCGTCATCTCCCCGAACGTGAGCGAATACGGCGTGCTGGCATTCGACGAACACAGTGTCGACGCGCTGATCGACAGCGGAAGGGTCGCAGCGCTGGAGGTCATGCCGAAGCTGCGTTCCCTGGCCGGACATCTGAAAGAATATCCGGACCTTGACCAGCAGCGTCCGCCCCACGCAGTGGACCTGAGCCGGGACTCCGTGCGCATCTCACAGATGGAGGTCCACGGCTCCGAAGCTTCCGAGGTGGCCTGGCTCCTGTCCAAGACCGACATCGCACCGGGCAAGTACGTCACCGGCGACGACATGGACAAGGCCATGAACTTCTTCTACAGCACCCGTTGCTTCCGGAAAGCGACCTATTCCATAGCCGGAAAGGAAGACGAGGGTTACCGCCTCAAGATCAACTTCATACCGCAACGTGTCCACCAGGCCGGCATCGGATTCCGTTTTGACAGCGAGGAGATGGCTTCCATCCTGCTGGGCGTGAGCCTGAACAAGCGCAAGCTGTTCGGATCGAAGCTCGATTTCGAAGTGGAGCTCGGACTCAATGCCAACGGCATGCTCCGCTACGGCTATACGTTCCGCAACCTGACCCGGCTAAACGTATCGGCGCAGCTGCTCCACACAAGCATGGATGTCTATGCCGACCTCTCCGTTTATGATGAAGAGCCTGTCTCACGGAAATACGGTCTGGACCGCACGGAACGCTACAATGTCTTCCGCAGCGAAGTCAACTATCAGATCACCGGCTGGAAGAGCGCCGACATCCAGTTCGGCGTACGCTATGACAATATGGAATGCCGGGAAATGTCCGCCGTCAATTTCATTGACGGACACTACAAGGCACAGGCAGCCATCCCGTACGCCTCCTGGCGCCTGGATAATCTGAATGACGCTTACTTTCCCACCCAGGGTTTCCAGTTGAGGCTGGAAGGCGGAGCGTACTTCATCTGGGGCGAGAAAAACCTCTACAATGATGACAACACCTCCTACAGCCAGCGTTCCTACGAGGCCCAGCTCGACTTCAAGGCCGCCATCCCGCTCAGCGAACGGGTGACCCTGGTCCCCCAACTATGGAACCGCTGGTTGTTCGGCAATCCGTTCAATTACTACAGCAACTATGTCGGCGGAACGATGTACGGCCGCTATACCCAGAAACAGATTCCTTTCATCGGCCTCAACCATACCTACGCCGTTCACGACAGGCTGGACGTCGCCCGGGCCGACCTGCGGATCAAACTGTTCAAACAGCACTACCTTAACCTGACCGCCAACTACATGTTCAACTGGGGCGTCATCCGGAGTCTCAACATGTTCGAGCATCACTACGGTTTCGGAGCCGCCTATGCCGTCAACACGTTCATCGGCCCGATCCAGTTCCTCGTCCACTGGTCCGACCTGTCCCGGAAAGTCGGCTTCCACTTCTCGCTGGGCTACGACTTCTGATACCTGTTCCCGATGAAACGCATTCTCACCATCCTGCTCCTTCTGTTCCTGTCGAGCCCGGCCCTGCTGGCGCAGCGGCCGAAGGTCGGTGTCGTCCTGTGCGGCGGCGGAGCCAAGGGAGCCGCCCACGTGGGTGTCCTGAAAGTTTTGGAAGAGAATGACATCCCCATCGACCTGATCGTCGGCACCAGTATGGGGGCCATCGTCGGCGGTCTGTATTCCATCGGATACAGTGCTTCCGAGCTCGATTCACTGATCATGGCCCAGGACTGGAACGTGGTGATGAGCGACCGTATTCCCCGCAGCAGCCGCTCCTTCCAGAGCAGGCGGCGGCAGGATGAATACATCCTGCGCATCCCCTTCGGGGCCGGCGACTACAGCCGGCTCGGCGCCGGCATGCAGCGCCGGCCCGACGAAGGATCGTTCCTGAGCAACATCCCCCTGGCCATGGTGGACGGACAGAACATCTACAATCTTTTCACCAAACTGTCGGTCGGTTACCAGGATTCCCTCGACTTCTCGCGCATGCCCATTCCCTTCGCCTGCGTGGCCGTCGACCTGATCAGCAAGAAAGAAGTCGTTTTCAAGAGCGGCCGTTTCGTCGACGCCATCCGTTCCTCCATGGCCATCCCCGGATATTTTTCGCCCGTACGGATCGATAACATGGTGCTCATCGACGGCGGCGCCCTCAACAATTATCCGGTCGACGTAGCCCGGGCCATGGGTGCCGACATCATCATCGGCGTCAAACTGGGCGAACTGGACAACAAGGAACCTGTCATCGAGAACATCGGTGACCTGGCGCTCGAGGTGATGGACCTGTTCACAGATACCAAACTTGCCGCCGCCATCGCCGATACCGACATCCTCATCACGCCCAGTACCAAGGGGTTCAACACGTTGAGTTTCGATACGGAGAGCCTGCGCACATTGATAGACAACGGTGAGACCGCGGCCCGCGGCAAAGTGGAGGACCTCCGGAAGATGAAAGACTATCTCGACCGCTCCACCCAGCACTTCATCGGCCCGATGAAGCAACCCGAGCGCTACCGGAAGGCCGTCCGCCTGGACCGCGATTCCATCACCCTGGGCAGCGTAAACTATACCGGCCTGGCGACCAAGGATGTCAACCTGCTGCTGGGAAAAAGCTGTCTCAAACCGGGCGCCCGCATCAGCGGCCAGGACCTGGAGCAGGAAATCACACGCTTTTACAATACGGCTGCCTTCCAGTCGGTGACCTACCTGCTGCGGGGCCAGACCGATCCGTACGGTCTGGAACTCAACTTTGTCCCTGGCCGACCGTCCGAACTGGGACTTGGGTTCCGTTTCGACAGCGAGGAGATCGCCGCCATCCTGTTGGGCATCAATATCAACGCCCACACGCTGTATGGCTCCAAATTCTCGCTCAAGGCCAAGCTTGCCTATAACATGCAGGCCGAGTTCAAGTATTCCTATGCGTTCAAATCGCTGGCCCAGTTCGACGTTTCGTACGACGTCCGTTCTTCGAACCTCAACATCCTCAACAAGGGGATGATCAGCAACATGGGCTTCATGAACCACGCGGTGACCGCCGCTTTCTCGACCAGCAAGGTCCGGGAAATCGACATCCGCATGGGTGCCCGCCTGGACTTCTTCAAATACCGGCGCCTGCTCTCAGAGGCGGAAACGCTGCCGACCTACGACACCGACCTGGACCGCAACAAGTTCCTGAGCGCTTTCATCCGGGCGGAATATGACAGCCGCGACCAGCAGTACTACCCCATGCGGGGTTTCAATGTCAACGGGGAGTTCCACTATTACCTCAACCGCCTCTTCGACGACAGGGCCGATTTCAGCACCCTCCAGTTGCATGCTAGCACCGTGATTCCAGCGGGAAACCGGCTTGCCTTCACGCTTTCCCTCGACAACCGCTCCATTCTCTGCAAAGACAGTGCACCCCTGGTCCTCGGTAACTATATGGGCGGCTTCCTGTCCGGCCGTTATCTCGACCACCAGATCCCGTTCATCGGGTTCACGCATACCCACGTATTCAAAGATTACCTGACCATCGCTACCCTCGAGTCTCGCTACCGGATCCTTGACAACCACTATGTCTATGGTTCGGCCGCCTATGCCGTGGATTTCGAGCATCTCAAGGATGCTTTCCAGGGCAAGCCCGTCATCGGTGCCCGGATCGGGTATTCCTACAACTCGTTCATCGGCCCGCTTTCAGCCAGTGTCATCTGGTCGAACTATACCCGGCAGGTCGGCGCCTACGTCAGCATCGGTTACTATTTCTGATCCATGGACAAAGACGTGATGCTCAACCGGTTGATGCGGCAGTGTGCCTTGCGTGAATACTGCCGCAGCGATATCCGCCGCAAACTCGACGGACTGCCGCAGGCAGAGGCGGACGAGATCCTCTCGAAACTCTGTCACGAGGGCTACGTGGACGATGCACGCTACGCCCGGGCTTTCGCCCGCGACAAAAGTGCACTGCAGGGTTGGGGAAGTCTCAAAATTAAGTTAGCTTTGCAGAGAAAAGCCATCGATGCGGCCGCGATCGCATCGGCATTGGAAGCGATCGACACGCCGGCCGCCGAGGCCAGGAAGGAACAGGTGCTGCGGGCGAAATGGAACGCGCTCGACCGGGAGGATGACCCGGCGCGGCGTCAGGCCAAATTCTTCCGCTATGCGATGAGCCGCGGCTACGGTTACGAAGAAACAAAACGGATTTATGATTACCTCAGAAGAGATTAAAACGATTAAACAGCGGATAGAGACGTTGGGGAGGTTTCTTTGACATCCCCGGGAAACGTTCTGAACTAGCTGAAAAACAAGCCAAAACCACTGCACCCGACTTTTGGGACGACCCGAAGGCCGCGGAAGCTTTCATGAAAGGTGTCTCCGCTGTCAAATACTGGGTCGACGGCTACGATGCCCTCGAAGCCGGCTACGCCGACCTGGAGACCCTGCTGGACTTCGGGGAAGACGCAGCCGACGACATCGACGCCGCCTACAAGGACCTTGTCGATAAGCTGGAGGCCCTGGAAATGCGCAACATGCTCGGCGCCGAAGGTGACAACCTGGGCGCCGTGCTGACCATCAACTCCGGTGCCGGCGGTACCGAATCCAACGACTGGTCGTCGATGCTCATGCGTATGTACACCCGCTGGGGCGAACGCAACGGCTACAAGATGACCGTCACCGAACTGTTGGAAGGTGACGAGGCCGGCATCAAATCGTGCACCATCCAGTTCGAAGGCGATTACGCCTACGGCTACCTGAAAGCCGAGAACGGCGTCCACCGTCTTGTCCGCATCTCGCCCTACAACGCCCAGGGCAAGCGCCAGACCACCTTCTCGTCGGTTTTCGTGTACCCGCTGGTCGACGATACCATCCAGATCGAGATCAACCCCGCCGACCTGGAATGGGATACCTTCCGTTCCTCCGGGGCGGGCGGCCAAAACGTCAACAAGGTCGAAACCGGCGTGCGAGTGCGGCACATCCCTACCGGCATCACCGTCGAAAACACCGAAACCCGCTCGCAGCTTGACAATCGCCAGAACGCCCTACGCATCCTCAAGTCGCATCTCTATGACCTGGAGCTCAAGAAGCGCCAGGAGAAGCAGGCCGAGCTCGAAGGGCAGAAGAAACGCATCGAATGGGGCTCGCAGATCCGCTCCTACGTACTCCATCCCTACAAGATGGTCAAGGACCTTCGCACCGGCTACGAGACCTCCGATACCCAGGGCGTCCTCGACGGCGACCTGAACGCCTTCATGAAAGAATACCTTATGCGAAACGATCTTTAAATCAAATACACTATGGAATTCAAATACGCACCCATGTTCCAGCTCGGTGAAGACACCACCGAGTACTACAGAATCCCCGGTTCCGAAGCCTGGGTCTCGGTCGGCGACTTCGAAGGCAAACCCATGCTGAAAGTCAAGCCCGAGGCGCTCACCGTGATGGCGAACACCGCTTTCCGCGATGTCTCGTTCATGCTCCGTCCGGCGCACAACGCCCAGGTGGCGAAAATCCTCTCCGACCCGGAAGCTTCCGAAAACGACAAATACGTGGCTCTCACCATGCTGCGCAATGCTGAAGTAGCCTGCAAGGGCAAGCTCCCGTTCTGCCAGGATACGGGCACGGCCATCATCCACGGAGAGAAAGGCCAGCAGGTCTGGACCGGCTTCTGCGACGAGGAGGCCCTCTCGAAAGGCGTCTTCAAGACGTACACCGAAGAGAATCTCCGCTACAGCCAGAATGCTCCGCTGACCATGTACGATGAAGTCAACACGAAGTGCAACCTGCCCGCCCAGATCGACATCGAGGCGACGGAAGGCATGGAGTACCGTTTCCTCTGCGTGACCAAAGGCGGCGGCAGCGCCAACAAGAGCTATCTCTACCAGGAGACCAAAGCCATCCTCAATCCCGGCACGCTGGTACCTTTCCTCGTAGGAAAGATGAAGACCCTCGGTACAGCAGCCTGCCCGCCATACCACATCGCCTTCGTCATCGGCGGCACCTCGGCTGAGCGCAACCTGCTTACCGTCAAGCTGGCTTCCTGCAAGTATTACGACAATCTCCCGACCACCGGCGATGAGACCGGCCGCGCCTTCCGCGACGTGGAACTCGAGAAAAAGGTGTGGGAAGAAGCCTGCAAGATCGGCCTTGGCGCCCAGTTCGGCGGCAAGTACATGGCGCACGACGTACGCATCATCCGCCTGCCACGCCACGGCGCGAGCTGCCCGGTGGGCCTGGGCGTGAGCTGCTCGGCTGACCGCAATATCAAGTGCAAGATCGACAGGGAAGGTGTCTGGATCGAGAAACTCGACGACAATCCGGGCCGCTGGATTCCGGAGGAACTCCGCAAGGCCGGCGAGGGCAACGCCGTGAAGATCAACCTCGACCAGCCGATGTCCGAGGTCTGCAAGATCCTGACGAAATACCCCATCGGCACGCGCCTGAGCCTGAACGGCACCATCATCGTAGGCCGCGACATCGCCCACGCGAAGATCAAGGAACGTCTGGACCGCGGCGAGGAGATGCCGCAGTACCTGAAAGAGCACCCCATTTATTACGCCGGCCCGGCCAAGACTCCGGCAGGCATGGCCTGCGGCTCGATGGGCCCGACGACGGCCGGCCGCATGGACCCGTACGTCGACCTGTTCCAGGACCACGGCGGATCGATGGTCATGCTGGCCAAGGGCAACCGCAGTCAGGCCGTGACCGACGCCTGCAAGAAGCACGGAGGCTTCTACCTCGGCTCGATCGGCGGCCCGGCCGCCATCCTGGCCCAGAACAACATCAAGAGTATCGAGTGCGTCGAATATCCCGAACTCGGTATGGAGGCCATCTGGAAAATCCGCGTGGAGAACTTCCCCGCCTTCATCCTCGTGGATGACAAAGGCAACGATTTCTTCGCACAGTTCAAATAGACGGCCGGGGGCTCAGACACCGGAGGCGCCGACGCTCCCCCCCCTACTTTTGCCGCGACGACAACCTGAGACAGCTCAGCGTGTCGTCGCGGCAGCTTTTTCCCCGAAAACGGCCGTTTTCGTTCCGCGACGACAACGTAGCGCCCTTCACAATGTCGTCGCCCGCAGCGCCTGCCGAGGAAAACCTATCGCCTCTGCTGTACCTGTCGAAGGCGGTACGCAACATTTTCGGGATGTTTGCATCTTATTATATAGCGACTTCCTTTAAGGTCATGAAGATTCTACGTTTGCTTGCACTGCTTTTGCTGACGATGGTCCTGACAACGGCGTGTCCTTCCATCGAGCCCGAGCCAGAGCCGGAGCCGAATGACGGATATGTGCAACTGCTTTCCCGGTATGAAGCGCTTGTCGACTACACGCCCTGGCCGGCGGAGACCAAGCCGGATGCGAACCTGACGGGTCCGGGCGGCAACTTTTCCTATTGGTGGGAGCACAGGACGGAAGTCAGTGGTGCAGAAGCCTTGTGGGGGCTGTGCCGTCTGAAGGACGAGCAACTTGCCACGATGTCTACCCGCAACCTTGCCCGGACGGTCTACCTCTATCCCTATGGTTTTGAATTTGACGCTTTTCCAGATTCATACAATGGCATTTTCCTAGAGATGGGACGTTTCAACGGTACACAGGAACTGATGCGGCGCAGCAGCGGTGCAGCAGAACTGCTGCACTTGTATCAGGAAGTGCACTATCCCCAGAAGGCCCCTGGCACTTATATACCGCTCGACTATACGGAATACCTGAACGAAAGTCTGGCATTCGTCAAACTGCCGTATCTTTCCTTCCTGCTCATAACGGCCGTCGACTACGGACGCTTTCAACCTCAGGAAATCCGTACGCTGGCCAATGCCATCGCGAATAAAATGGGAGAAATCGCTGCCGCCAATGCCGCCAACAACAATGAATTGTACTCTTGGATCGGAAACGTACGTATCCCTTATGTTCTCGGCGCATTCGTGGCCTATCGGTATGATGCAGCCCTCAGGGAGAAGGAGCGTTATGACCTCCGGTCTTTCATTGACTACTCGTTCAATCCTTATCTCGATGCGCCAGGATTACCGCTCAAATTAGACACGTCGCAGAATGTCTGGGTCCTGGACCAGGACTTGATTTCCAAGATTACGGAAATTGTGTCTACAAGCCTGCTCCGATTGATGCAGTAGCAGAATCCTTTTTTTTCGGTATATTTGCATCCGGTATGAAGGTTTTTGTCTATACGGTTGCGGGGCATACTTTTTCGGTGAGGGCGGAGGAAGGGATTGATTTGTCGGAGGCTCTCTCGCAGTATGTTCCTTTCGCGGAGGTTCCTGCCGCGGAAAAGGACAGCGTGTTTCGGTTGCGGGTTGTGCCTGCTTCCGGACTCGATGTGCCGCAGGGGCTGACAGAAGAGTTCAGTCAGGATGATGACGGGTCGCAGATCCGGCTATGCCGGACGCCTGAAGGCGCCGGCTGGTTCGAATTCAGCCTGTGGGGGAAGTTGTCCGGTGTCATGTTAGTCGATGCGGCCTTCACGCAAGCCACGTTGGCCGTCCATGACCATGGTTCCTTCGCGCTGAACAATGCCCTGATGGTGATGTATGCCATGCGCACCGCCAGGCTCGGCACGGCGCTCTTCCATGCAGCTGTCATTGGCCAGGGCGGGCGGGGCTATCTCTTCTTGGGCAAGAGCGGCACGGGCAAGAGCACGCATGCACGCCTGTGGCTCAAGTATATAGACGGATCGGAACTGGTGAACGACGACAACCCCGTCGTACGGGTGCTGGAGGACGGAACGGTTCGCGTGTACGGCTCCCCTTGGAGCGGAAAAACACCGTGTTACAAGAACGTCAGCCTGCCGGCGGGTGGTTTTGTCCTGCTGGAACAGGCTCCCCGCAACGTCATCTGCCGGCTGAATGGTATCCGTGCCTATGCGGCGCTGGTGCCATCCATTTCCGGAAAGCGTTGGGACCGTGCCATTGCGGACGGGCTGCACGAAACGGAAAACGCCCTGGCATCCCGCATCCCGGTCTGGCAGTTGCAATGCCTGCCCGACGAAGAAGCGGCGCGCCTCTGCCACGAAACCATCTCAAAGGTCTGACGATGAACAAAGTGAGCGACGAACAGATTATCGGCGACGCCATCCGTCTCGTAAGCGAAGGGATGGCAGTCACGATGCTGGTGAAAGGACGTAGTATGCTTCCCTTTATCCTGGGTGGCAGAGAAAGCGCAGTGCTGACCCAGCCGGGTGAGATAAAAACAGGCGACGTGGTGCTGGCCCGGATCGATGGCCGGCGTTACGTGCTGCATCGCGTGATGGAAGTATCCGACGATCGCGTTGTGCTGATGGGCGACGGAAACATCCACGGCCAGGAAGTTTGCCGGCCTGAAGACGTGCTGGCCCGCGCTGATGAAGTCGTGGGCGCCGATGGGAAGCACCGGCGGCTCGACACGCCGCGTCAGCGGCGCCGCGCCCGCCTTTGGCGCCGCCTGCTGCCGGTTCGCCGCTGGCTGTTAGCTATTTATAAACGAACAATCATTAGGAATATCCCCCTACAATGAAAAGAAAAGACGGATTTGTGCTGCGCGAAGTGTGCGGCGAAAAGGTAATCGTGGGCGAGGGCCTGGGCGCCATCGACTTCGGAAAGCTGCTGTCGCTCAACGACACGGCGGCCTGGCTTTGGAACAAGGCTGGAGAACTGGGTGAATTTACGGCAGAGACGCTCGCAGACGCGCTTTGCGAAGTCTATGAGGTGTCGTCCGAAACGGCGCTCGCCGATGTGAAATCTCTGCTGGCCCAGTGGGAAGAGCTGGGCATCGTGGCGTGAGATACGTCCGCTGGATATGGCGCCAGATGCAGGGTATCCGCTGGAATACCCTGGTGCGGATCCTCGTGGGTATCGCACAGGTTGCGCTCGGCTTGTGGATGGTCGCGCTCAGCCGCCGCTTCATCGACGAGACCATCCGTACTGGTACTGACCGGGAAGTCTGGCTCATGGTGGCCCTGCTGGCCGTCGTGATGCTGGGCGGCGTGGCGCTCCGCCAGCTGTACTACTATATGTCGACCATGGCGCAGACCCGACAGTCCAACCTGATCCGGATCAAAGCTTTCAGCCGCCTGTTCGACCAACAGCTCTATACCGGGAAGGAACTCCATTCCGGAGACGTCTCTTCCCGGCTTGCCAAAGATATCGACGTGGTAGCGGAAGCTTCCACGTCGCTGCTGCCCCGCGCCGTGATCACGCTCATCCAGCTGATCGGCGCCTTTCTGTTGATGCATTCGATGGACCGCGCGCTCGCCTGGGCGCTGCTGATCCTCACGCCGCTGGTGCTGGTTTTCGGGAAGTTCATCGCCCGCCCGCTCCGACAGATGACGCTCGACATCCGGCGCGACGAAAGCCAGATCCAAATGCAGGTGCAGGAAGGCATGGAACACAATGCCACCCTGCGCTCGCTGGGTAGCGAACAATGGGTGACCGACCGGCTTGACACGATGCAGAAAGGCCTGATGGGCCGCGTGAAACGGCGTACTCGTTTCACCGTCGTGACCCGGATTATCCTGGCATCCTGCTTTACCCTTGGTTATCTGCTGGCTTTCGTCTGGGGCGGTCTGCAACTGCGTGCCGGCGCCATTACCTTCGGCGTGATGACCGCCTTCCTGCAGCTGGTGGGCCAGATCCAGAATCCAATATTGACCCTGCTCAATATGGTGCCACAGCTGATCCACACCACGGCCAGCATCGACCGGCTGGAAGAGCTGTTGCAGACACAGGGGCCGGAATCCACCCCCGAAGTTGTCCTGCCGGTCTCCGAGGGCGTCGCCGGCGTACGGATCGAGCAGTTGCAGTTCCGTTATGTTTCGGGCGACCGCGATATCTTCCACGGTTTTACACACGATTTCCGGCCCGGCAGCAAGACTGCGCTCTCCGGAATGACGGGTGTCGGAAAGACGACGCTCTTCCGGCTCATGCTTGCCTTGGTCGAACCCGGCAGCGGCCGGATCCTGCTCTACGATGGCAAGAAAGAGCAGCCGGTTTCTCCCGCCACCCGGGGCGACTTCGTCTTTGTTCCTCAAGGCAATACGCTGATGAGCGGCACGGTTCGGTTCAACCTGCAACTGGCCTGCCCCGATGCGACGGACGCGGAACTCCGGGAAGTCCTTCACACGGCCGTGGCCGACTTTGTTTTCGACCTGCCGGATGGGCTGGATACGGAACTGGGCGAACGGGGCATCGGTCTGAGCGAAGGCCAGGCTCAGCGCATCGCCATAGCCCGCGGCCTGCTCCGTCCCGGCAGCATCCTGCTTCTTGACGAAATCAGCGCCGCGCTCGACGAAGCCACCGAACGCGAACTTTTCTCCCGGCTTTTCCAGGCCTACCCCGAACGCACGATGATTTTCATCACCCACCGCCCCGCCGTCGCCGCCCTCTGCGACGAAACCATCCGCCTCGGCTGAGCCTCCCACCCCACCCCTGCTGCCCACCTACTTTCGCCGCGATGACGCTGTGGGATAGCTCACGTTGTCGTCGCGGAGCAAAAACGGCCGTTTTTTGGCAAAAACGGCCGCGACGACATTCTGGGAGACCTCAGCGTGTCGTCGCAGCGAAAAGAGATCGCCCCGTGGCGCCGTTGGAGAGGCGCTCTTCGAGGGTGACGATGCGCATCTTGCCTTCGTCTTGCTTGGCCATGAGGATCATACCTTTGCTTTCGATGCCGCGGATGGTGAGGGGCTGGAGGTTGGCCAGGATGCAGATCTGCTTGCCTCCCATCTCCTCGGGCGTGTAGTACTGGGCGATGACGCTGACGATGGTCCGCTGGTCGAGACCCGTATCGATGGTCAGTTTAACACAGGTGCCGGGGCTGTCATCGTGGCTGCCGCAGGTACAGTCTGTGGTTCCGTCGCCGAAGCAAACGGCGCATAGTGCGCCAACGCTGCCGACAGATCGAGGCTGCCCTCTACCGGCACCGAAAAAAATGAAAAATGCTACAGCCGCTGGTTCGGGCCCGGCTTCTGCTTCATCCGCTATCCGTTTTTACCCGTTTCATTTTTCCTTTCTTTTTCAAGGAAACGCTTTCTGGGGTCGAAATAATCTGGGAATTATGTTGTAACAGTATGGTTTTCAGCGGTTTTCGATTCCCATTCGGTTTTGCTTTTTTGCAAGCCGGAGTTGTTGGGCACGTGCTATCTTTGCAACCCAAACACAAGATCCCATGAGTGACCATTACAATCTGACAGCAGCGCAAACAGAGAGAATCCGGGAGACGGCAGCGCGCTTCAACGAACCCTGGACCCGGGAAGAGAAGAATGCAGTAATTGAATTGTTTCGGGACGGCAAGCGCATAGAAGAAATCGCGCTCGCCCAGGGAAGGACCCATAATGCCATCAAAATCAAACTGACAGAAGCAGGCGAGATTGCTCCTTATATGTCAAGGCGGAACCAGCCCTGGACAGAAGAAGAGACGGAGCGGCTGGGCCGCTTCCACTCCCAAGGCTATCCCATTGCCTCGTGCGCAAAAATGTTGGGGCGCATCCGCAGTGAAGCGGAAGAGCGGCTGATTGAAATAGGCCTGCTGACCGTATCCGACCAACAGACAGTTCGACAGTCTTCAGCCTTCCCCAAGGCCTATGAGCCCTGGTCAGAAGACGAAATCAACCAGCTGAAATCCGAACTTGAAGCGCACCGGCAAACATTGGCAGCCCTGACGGACATCGCCGCCCGGCACGGCCGATCCCTCGGCTCCATCCTTGCCCGCGCCACAAAAGACGGCCTCTGTACCCAAGAGACTCCGGAATGTCCCGACCTTCAGGAATGACCTTCAGGAATGAGAAAGATTTATCACATCTGCTTATCCTCCCACGATGAAGTATTGTTCCGTTGTGAAAGAGATTATGTCATCGGCTTCAACTGTCTGGCAGAAGCGGCCTTTTATACCGGGAGCAAACTACTGGCCGACGGTTTCATGTCAACCCATTGGCACACGATTGTGCAAACAGAAGACCCTGCAGGCTTCATCCAGAAGGAAAGGTATGCCTATACTCGTTATTTCAATGCCGCTTACGGTCGTATAGGCCGACTGGCCGAAAAAGAAGCCTTCGTCACGGAAATCGAAGGGATACACCGGTTGACCACCGCATTGAATTATGTAAACCGCCAAGGGCTTCATCACGGTGTGGCAGCGACGCCGTTCGGATATCCCTTTTGTTCGGCCGGTTCCTATTTCCGACGAGACTTGGGCCGGCTTGTCTACGAAACGCCTCCACTGATCCTGCCTGAACAGCGGCATCGATATCTTACGCGAAAAACAACGGTACCGGAAGGATGCCGTATGGGCCTCAACGGGCAATTGCTGCGCGAAGACATCATTGATACGTCTTATGTGGAGCAGGTCTATCTGACACCGCGTAATTATATTTTCCAGATGAACCGGTTGTCAGACGAACGGTCTCTGGAAGAACAGAAACGAGAACAATCCCCTACGCCGCTGATAACCATTGATGTTATCGAAAAGGGCACACCGGATTTCGATACCCGGCAATTGCTACTCAATGAGCAGGGGCGCGTCAACAGAAGCATGATGACCGATCTTGAACTCTGCCGGCTGATCGACAGTTTCTATCTTCCCTGGCTGAAGGGAAAGGACGAAGGTGTATCAGTATATACCTGTTCTTTGCAGGAAAAAACCGAACTGTTCGATGTTATCCGTTTCGATCTCAATCGGTACCGGAATGCCCCGACCCAGGACAGACGAACCCTGTTAGGTCGTGCGGAGCTGTGTGGCAAGACGGCAACGGATAACCAACTCAGGCGATGTCTTGTCCTTCGCTAGTTTTGCCGCGACGACGTTGTGAAGGGCGCTACGTTGTCGTCGCGGAACGAAAAGGACCGGTTTCGGGGAAAAAGCAACCGCGACGACACGCTGAGCGGTCTCAGGTTGTCGTCGCGGCGAAAGTAGAGAGCGGGGCAGCTGGTGCGGCGCTCCTCGTGGGTGACGATGCGCATCTTTGAAATCTGCCGTCATCTCCGAACTTTATGCAAACATCTTTATAGTTTTTTAATTATATTTGTGAAATTCACCAGATTATCTTCCAAGCCATGAAACGTTCGAAGACCACCAAACGGAGCCTGTTGAGCTTGTTGGGCGGCTTGATGCTGCTGGCGTTTGTCGCGCCGACAGCTTTGACGTCCTGTCAGAATGAGCAGCCTGATGTCGACCTGACCATCCGGATGAAATTCGACGGGATTGTCGACGCCATAATGCAAATGAGTACGACCTTGGAGGAGAAACTGGCGCTGATCGAGTCAGCCATGAAGGATGGCTTCGCCGACAACCAGGCAGCGCAGGAGTTAGTCCGTTCTGCCCTTGCTTCCCTTTCCGGCTCGACGGAGGAGAAACTGGCGGCCATCGAAGCCACGGTTACGGCCCAAACGGCCAGTTTGGAGATGAAACTGGCGCTGATCGAAGCCGCCGTCAAGGATGGCTTCGCCGACGGGCAGGCGCAGCAGGAACTGCTGCTGCAGGCCGTCGATGCACTGGAGGGCTCGGTGGAAGAAAAGTTGGCGGCCATCGAAGAGGCGGTGAAGGGGCAGACGACCTGCCTGGAGACAAAGATCGGTCTGGTCGAAGCGGCCGTAAAGGAAGGCCTGGCCGACAGTGCGACGGCGCAGGATCTCATCCGGACTGCCCTCGAATCGTTAGGCGGTACGCTCGAAGACAAGATGGCGGCAGTGGTCTCGGCCATCAGCAGCCAGACGGCGGATCTGTCCACAAAACTGGGCCTGATCGAAGCCGCGGTCAAGGAAGGATTCACCGAAGCGAAGGCGCAGCAGGAAATGATCCAGACGGCCCTTGATTCCCTGGACGGCACCCTGGAAGAGAAACTGGCGGCCATCCAGACGGCAGTAACCAGCCAGACAGTCAGTCTCGAGGCAAAACTTGACCTGATTGAGGCCGCGCTCGCGGAAAACGTTACCGACGACAAGTCGGCGCAGGAACTCATCAAGAAAGCCATTGAGTCGCTGAATGGTTCATTGGCAGCAAAGATGGCAACCATCGAGAGAGCCATCAGCGGCCAGACGACGGACCTGGAGACAAAGCTCGCTGCCATCGAGACTGCCTTGAAGAACGGTATTGGCGACGTAGCAGAGGCCCAGGGCCTGATCCAGCAGGCGCTGACCTCGCTGACGGGGACGGAAACGGACAAGTTAGACGAAATCGAAAAAGCCATAACAAGCCAGACCTCGAGTCTGGACACCTATCTGAAAGCCATTGAGACGGCGGTAGAGAAAGGCTTCACCGATACGAAGGGAAAGCTGGACCTGATTGCGAAAGCCGTCAACGGCCTCGGCGGCACAGCGGATGAAGTACTGGATAAACTGCAGAAAGCCATGTCGGGACAGTTGTCGAAACTGGACTCGAAGCTGGACGCGATCAAGGACGCCGTGACGAAGGGCTTCGTCGGCGCAAACGAGGCGCTGGGGCTGATCAAGGCTGCGATCGATGCGGCTCAGAAAAGCGTAGGCACATCAGCCGATAACCTGAAAACTGCGCTCGCCAAATTGATCAAGGCCATCCAGGATATAGACAAGGCGATTTCGGACAACGTGGCGGCTACCCTGACGAAAATGCTTGACGCGATTGTGAATCAGCCGGACTACAGCAAACTCCTCGAGGAGATCAAGGACGCCATCGATCAGCTCATCCCGACCATTTCCATCGAAATCTCCGATGAGTATATGGAAAATGACGAGGTGATGATGCTGACGGAGGATTCCCTCCGCATCGCCTACACCGTGACTTCGAACTTCGATGCCACAGTGACCGTTACACCTTCCGACGACATTTCCGCCACCGTCGTCCCAGACACAGATGATCCGCTGAAAGGTGTCATACAGATCGAGTCCGGAAAGAGCATCACGGATGGGAAAACCAAGGTCGAAATCACGGCATCCAACAAGGGTGCTTCCGTGAAGCGTACACTGTTCATTAAGGAGGCGTATCTCAAACCTCTTGAACCGATCACTCAGATCACCGAAACGATCCATGTCACCTTTGATTGCACCACCCTGGAGCTTAAGCTCAAGTCCAATATGGAAACCTCCAAGCCGGAGGTTCCCGATTCGCTGAGAAATGAATCCGTACCCTGGCTCAAGGTACTTTCCTACGACAAGACGGACGAAACCACGACGATCCAGGTCAAACTCCAGCCCAATATGGGACTCAGCATCCGCGAGACAAGCGTGACCGTCAAGGAAACGAGGTTCCATAGAGCTGCCCTCGAGTTCAGAATACAACAAGGGTATGACGATAAGATTATCGATTTCGAAGACAAGGACTTATTCGATAAGATACGTGAAACCGTGGATATCGACAACGACTTCAAAATCTGTAACGCCGAAGCCAAGATGGTCAAATCGTTGAATGATTTGTTCGGAAATGAGCTGACCGAAGGTGCTACCTACGAGTCTTTCGATGAATTCCAGTATTTCACCGGCATCGAAACGATTCCTGCGGGGAGCTTCAAGGGCTGGAAGAACCTCCAATCCATCACGCTTCCAGAAAGCATCACGACGATCCAGGGCGGGTATGGTGACGAAGATGGTCCCTTTGTGGAATGCAGCAGCCTGAAAAAAATTTCCGGAAAGTTTGCGACAGACGATGGACAAGCCTTGAACTATAACGGAATCCTTCTCAAAGTCCTGGAGGAAATTGCCGATTATATTATTCCTGATGGCGTACAGGTCGTCGGCAGTAAGGCCTTCTACAAATCAATGATCTCCAGCGTTACCTTCCCCACCTCCTTGAAGACGATCCGCGACCATGCTTTCGAGTATTCAATGATCAATGCCGTAAACTTCTCGATCAATCCCGGTAACGAAACAACTTATGTCGATTCCATCGCCGAGAACAGTTTCGTCCATTGTTTCTATTTGAAAGAATTCAATGGGCCGACTAACGGAACCGTCCGGGTGACCCCTGACAAACTGGGCTTGTATCAGGGTACGACCCTGCTTGCATTCGCCTGGGGTTCGACCTTGAAGTCAAACGAATCGCCCATAACGGCCTGGTCCATTCCCGATAGTCTGGGCATCCAGAAGCTGCCCGAAAGCGTCTTCGATGCGGAAGGGGCCAGTAGCGGCTCTTACCTGTTGCGTAAACTGGGGCTACCTTCCACGCTCACGTACATCTGTAAGGGCGCTTTTCAATACCTGCAAAATGTCTCTGACGATAATAATAAGTTTAGTATCTATTTCAAGGGGGGAGACCCGCCAGAAACGGTTGAAAAGGATGCGTTTATGAATGTCACGCAGAAAACGGTCTACCTCTATGTACCCGCTGTCCTTAACAGCGACTATCCGCTCAATATAGATGCAAATGCAACCAATAAGCGGATAACAAATTATCTGGTTATGATGGGAATGGGCTACGACTTCTTCATGGCCTATTACTACACCAACTGGCCTTTCTGAATAAGCATCAACCGATCGTTGCGCCGTTGGTAAGGCGCTCTTCGGGGGTGACGATGCGCATCTTCCCGTCAATCTGCTTGGCCATGAGGATCATGCCCTTGCTCTCGATGCCGCGGATGGTGCGCGGCTGGAGGTTGGCCAGGATGCAGATCTGTTTGCCGACCATCTCTTCCGGCGTGTAGTACTGAGCGATGCCGCTCACGATGACGCGCTGGTCGAGGCCGGTGTCGATGGTGAGCTTCAGCAGTTTGTCGGTCTTGGGGACGCGCTCGGCCGCAAGGACGGTCGCCGTGCGGATGTCCATCTTCGTGAATTCTTCGAAGGTGCAGGCCTCCTTGGCCGGCTCGACCTTCGGCGCGGCAGCAGCCGCTGCCGCGGCCTCGGCCGCCTCGCGGGCCGCTTTGATTTCGGCCAGCCGCGCAATCTGTTTCTCGATCTCTGCGTCCTCGATCTTCGAGAACAACAGTTCCGCCGGATTGAGCTTATGCCCGACGGGCAACAGGTCACTGCGGCCGAAATCATCCCAGGAAAGCGGCTGCACGTTCAGGATACGGTTCAGCTTCTCCACCGAGAACGGCAGGAACGGGGCGAACGCCACGGAAAGCGAAGCACAGAGCTGGATCGAGGTATAAAGGATTGTCGCCGTACGTGCCATATCGGTCTTGGCCACAGCCCAAGGCTCGGTGTCGGAGATATACTTGTTGCCGACGCGGGCGAGGTTCATCGCCTCGCGGAGCGCCTCACGGAACTTGAAGGTCTCCAGGTTCTCCTCGATGGCCTGCTTGAGGACCGGTATCTGCGCAAGTGCTTCCTTATCGATATCCTGGAACGCGCCCGGTTCGGGGATGCAGCCACCGAAATACTTGTGCGTCAGTACCACGGCCCGGTTCACGAAGTTGCCGAAGATGGCCAGCAACTCGCTGTTGTGACGTGCCTGGAAATCCTTCCAGGTAAAGTCGTTGTCTTTGGTCTCCGGCGCATTGGCCGTCAGCACGTAGCGGAGCGTATCCTGCTTGCCCGGGAAGTCCTGCAGGTATTCGTGGAGCCAGACCGCCCAGTTGCGGGAAGTCGAGATCTTGTCGCCCTCGAGGTTCAGGAACTCGTTGGCCGGAACGTTCTCGGGCAGGATGAAGCCGTCACCGTAAGCTTTGAGCATCGACGGGAAGACGATGCAGTGGAACACGATGTTGTCCTTGCCGATGAAATGGATCATCCGCGTGTCCTGGCTCTTCCACCACTGCTCCCAAGAGTCAGGCAGCAGTTCGATGGTGTTGGAGATATAACCGATCGGCGCGTCGAACCACACGTAGAGCACCTTCCCTTCCGCCCCTTCCACCGGCACGGGCACGCCCCAGTCGAGGTCGCGAGAGACGGCACGCGGCTGCAGTCCGCCGTCCAGCCAGCTCTTGCACTGGCCATAGACGTTGGACTTCCATTCCTTGTGGCCTTCGAGGATCCATTCGCGAAGCCACGGTTCGTACTCGTTCAGCGGCAGGTACCAGTGCTTCGTCATCTTTTTGACCGGCTCTGCGCCGCTCACCTTGGAATGCGGGTTGATGAGTTCCTCAGGACTCAGCGTGGAACCGCATTTCTCGCACTGGTCGCCGTAAGCGCCTTCATTGCCGCACTTGGGGCAGGTGCCCACGATGTAACGGTCAGCCAGGAACACCTTGGCTTCCGGATCGTAGAACTGCTCGCTTTCCTTCTCGATGAACTTGCCTTCCTCATAGAGCTTGCGGAAGAACTCAGCCGCATACTTGTGGTGCGTGGCCGAAGAGGTGCGGGAGTAGATGTCGAAGGTGATGCCGAAATCGGCAAACGACTTTTTGATGAGCGAATGATACTTGTCGACAATATCTTGCGGGGAACATCCTTCCTTGCGGGCCGCCATGGTGATGGGCACGCCGTGCTCGTCGGAGCCGCAGACAAAGAGCGTCTCGCGCCCGCGCATCCGCAGATAGCGGACATAGATATCGGCAGGGACATAGACACCGGCCAGATGTCCGATATGGACCGGGCCGTTCGCATACGGCAACGCGCAAGTGATGAGATTCCTTTTTTTCATAATCTGTTCAATTCTTTAGATAGTCTGTTCTTTACTGTATTGAGTAGCTGAAGCCGGCCGACCAGTTCCCGGAGCGTGTCCTGCTGGCCTCCCTTCTGCGCCTGTGTGATTTCTTTCGCGGTAGCTGCACACTGTTCCTCCGTGATGCGGAGCTTGTAGAGCAGCACCGATTTGGGGACCGTCCGTCCCAAAGCCTGTTCCTCAGGGGGGATGGATTCCTCGTAGGTCTTGACCGTCAACGGATGTTCTTCCAGGATCAGGTCGAAGACCGCCTTGTTGACAGCCTGGTCCTCGCCCGTAGTGAAATACCGTATCATCCGTTGCTGGCGCGGCTCATAGTCCTCCTGCGGCAAGGTGGCCGCAAAGGAATAGTACCGGTCAAAGATAGTCCGGTACAAGTCGTTCACGAACACGATCTCGTCGTCCGCCAGCGCGTCGCGGATATACTGGGAAACCGTGATTTCCCCGTGGGACTCGCTGCCGTAGTACATATCTTCTTCAAAGTGCATCGGGTATTCCCCGAATTTCACCAGATAGTAAGTCAGTTCGCGCTCCGGGACAGCCAGGTATTTGTCGCGGATCACATAGCCCGCAGGCTGCACGGATACCGCCCCGGCATCTTCGCCCTCCTCAGGAAGGTCGGCCGGGATCAGTTCTTCAGGCACCGGAGACTGCTGCGCCCCACCCTGCCAGGACTGAGTCTGGTCCTCGAAGCGGCGGCGCGAGCGCTCCAGCGCCTTTTTCTGGCGCCGGACCGATGCGATCGTGGCAAGCACGGAGTCCGTCTTCTGGTCGAATTTTTCGGCCACCAGTTCCACATAGATGTTGCGCAGGATCGGATCGGGTACCATAGCGACGCTCTGCACGATGTCACGGATAACCTGGGCCCGGCGTACCGGGTCGCGCTCACTCTCCTCGAGCAGCAGGTCGCTCTTGAAAGAGATGAAATCCTTTTCGTTCTCCTCGATATATTCCCGGATCTCGATCAGGGAATGGCTCTTGGCAAAGGTGTCGGGATCATCTTCGGGCGGCAGCTGGACCACCTTCACGCTGAGACCCTCTTCCAACACGAGATCGATACCGCGCAGCGCCGCTTTAATACCGGCCGCGTCACCGTCGTAGATGATCGTTACCTTGTCGGTAAAGCGCTTGATCAGGCGGATCTGCTCCACCGTGAGCGAGGTGCCGGACGAGGCCACCACATTGGTGACGCCGGCCTGATGCATCGAAATCACGTCGGCATAGCCTTCCACCAGGATGCAATTGTCGTTCTTTGCTATGGCATTCTTGGCCTGGAAGATACCGTAGAGCGAGCGGCTCTTGTCGTAGATCTCGCTCTGGGGGCTGTTCACATATTTGGCCACGCTCTTGTCGGTCTTCAGCGTACGACCGCCGAATGCGATGACACGCCCGCTGATGGAGTGGATCGGGAAGATGACCCGGTCGAAGAAACGGTCGTAGAGTTCTCCGGTCCCCTCGCGTTCCAGACACAAGCCCGCATCGACCAGATACTCTTTCTTGTAACCATCTTTCAGGGCTTTGGCGCAAAGGGTCAGCGGACGGGAAGCGGCATAGCCCAAGCCGAATTGGCGGATCGTCTCGTCGCTGAACTTGCGTTCATGGAAGTAGCTCAGGCCGATAGCTTTCCCTATCTCCGTGTTCCAGAGGATGTCGGAATAAAACTTCTGGGCATAGTCGGTCACCACCAACAGGCTCTCGTAGCGCATGCGGTGGGCGATTTCCTCGGCCGTCTCTTCTTTTTCGACGATTTCAATATGGTATTTTTTCGCCAGATAGCGCAGCGCCTCGACATAGGTCAGGTGCTCGTGCTCCATCAGGAAGGTCACGGCATTACCGGCTTTGCCGCATGCGAAGCATTTGAAGATGCCCTTGGTGGAGGAGACGCTCATCGACGGGTTTTTGTCCTGATGGAAAGGACACAGGCCCAGATAGTTCGCACCGCGCTTACGCAGCGATACGAAGTCACCGATGACCTCTTCGATCCGGACGGCGTCCATGATCTTGTCGACAGTGGCGCGATCGATCATCGGCTTACCTCCCCCTCAAGAGCTCCAGCTCTTCCTTGCTATAAAGCAACCTGTCAAGAACCGGCGACATGAAATCCGTAAACAGATACGAAGCGGCGATAAACAACGCCAGCAACGCTGCCAGCACAATCAGAACGATCACCCACGGCTGCAACTTCTTCCTGTGATGAACCTCAGCGGCAACCTCCTTCCGATCCTGGATTACCTCGTCATTCCCGACCTGATCGGGAATCTCACTCCGCTGTTCCGGTTTTTCGTCTCGCTCGCAAGAAAAATGCTCGCGATCCGAAAAACCATCCACGACTCCGCTCGCCTGAACGTCATTCTGTCGTTCTTCTTCGTCATTCCCGGCTTTATCGGGAATCTCTTCCTTCGGAAGTTTGATCGAAATCGGTTCGAAGCCGATGCCGTCGGGCCAGATGTCGAGGTCGTCGGCGGGGACGAAGAAGAATTCATTGCGCGCGTTGGCCCGCATCACGCCGAGGCCGGGGAGGCGGCAGATCTTGCTGCCTTCCAGTTCGGAGCTCAGGCGGCTCAGGCACCAGCCCAGTTCCACGCCGGCCTGTTCGAGCGACACGCCGGCCTCCCGCATCACCTTGTTCAGCAAGGGGCGGCCCTCGGAGAGCGAGACTTCGCCTTTATGGAAAGACATCTTCCGGTACGGCGGATGGATCGTGGTCTGCCGGTCCGAATACGCGGCAGGCATCATCTCGGCCGTGAACGTGCCCAGATACGGAACGTCCACCCGGTCGTTCTCCACGATCAGGTCCTTGATGCATTTCGAAAAAAGCGTAATCTCCATAAAAACCTGTTACGGTACCACTCTCTCCAACTTGAAGCCATCCAAGCCTTTGTAGCGGTACCAGCCTATGGCTTCGTCACTGTTGTTGCGTCCCCACTTGATATCCTTGCCGATGCGGGGAAGGAAAAGGTTTTCGTTCCCTTCCCACATATCGAGATTGTCCAACATTTCCGTGCGCCCTTCCACGTCCGTATAGTAGAAAGTCCCGGACTCATTGTCATATTCATAGAAGGCCAGAAAGATCACCGGATCCTCTTCCAAATTGACGTCCTTGAATTTTACGCAGAAACGCTGTGTCCCGTCGGGAAGGTTCCAGTAGCACATCTCCCCTTGCCGGATAAAACTGCTCTCTCCATAGCTGAGCGAAAGGTAGCCATGCGGCTTGTCCAGGTCAAAAAGCACATCAGGACTGTGTTTGCCCTTGAGGGCCTGGCCGATGTCGTGGGCAATCCGATACTCATCGTGCGCCTTGGCGTAGGCTGCTGCAAAGTCCGCAATTCCCACCTTGGCCTTGACTTCCACGGCTTCGAAACAATCACCTTCCGAATTCCGCCATAAATCAGCGAGTTGCTGTGCATAAGCGCCTACCGTTGCAAGAAACGCGATACAGATAAGCAGAATGATTCGTTTCATGGGACAAATGTACGCTTTTTTGCCCACAAAAAGCCGGAATCGTCGAAAAACCCGTAATTTTGCGCCCTGTATGCTTGTTATCGTATGAGAAGATATCTTTCAACCCTCCTTCTGCTTCTCCTCTTTCTTCCAAGCAGTCCTTGCGCCCACGCGCAGGTCTACAGCGGAGAGCGGAAATTCGACGGCATCCACCGGAACGAAGTAAGCGCCAATCTGGCAGGTGGATTCAATGTCGTCTCCGGCGCGTTTTTCGGCGAAGCCGCCACATATACCCACCATTTCACCGACCGCTGGAGCCTGAGTGCCGGGCAGCAGGTCCAATTCCTCAAATGGCTCTGTTCCGCCGACGTGATGGGAACCTACCGTCTCCCGCTGGGCCGTACCAACCTGTACTTCGACGGCCGGCTCGTCAATAATTTCTATACCCAATGGGACCAGTATGAAATCCTGATCAATGCTTCCGCCTTTTGGGAGACTTCCCATTTCGACCTGCGACTCGGCATGAGTTACATCCATTACTATAAGTACAAGATCAAGGAGGAGTATCAATGGTTCACCGATGCAGGCTACACCGAGCCGCCGACCATCACCTTCGGTGTCGGCCTCAACGTGCTGCCGCGGACCAGTTCCTGGAACCTCGGCCTGTTCCTGCGCAATTATGACCAGTTCTACTACGAGAACTGGAACATCAACTGGGGCGTACGCTTCCACGCTACGCTCCCCTGGAACGAGATGAAACTCTTCGGCGAATTCAACATCCGGCCTGCCGGCAGTCTGAGCCAGCTCGCCACCCGCTACGAAACTTCCTTGAAAATGGGCATCAAATACGTCTGGTAACATGAAAACGACATACATCCTGGCGGGCCTGCTGCTCGCAACTTTCACCCTGTCATCCTGCCATACGCTGGAAGAAAAGATCAGTCCTGCAGGCATCCTGATCGCCGGCACCGCCGTCGAAGACCGCGTCGACATGTCCTACAATTTCTTCCTCAATCATTACGAAGATGTTGTCTTTCTCATTGCCGAAGATGACTATACCTTCCTTGTCGGTGCAGACAGCCATATCACCACGGACCCCGGCCGTATGGACGAAATGCTGGCCATCGGGCTGAAGGACGACGATCTTTTCTACGCCCACCTGGGCGATATCGCAGACACGAAAGCGCGCTACTACGTCACCCTCGACTCGCTGCTTCAAGAAGGGAAAAAGCGTTATGTAGCTGCCCATTACAGAGAAATCGACCCGTTTCATTACGTTTACAACGGCAATCCGGACGAGAACCCGCTGACCTACACCTACGACGAAATCGTCTTCCCGTTCTTCCCCGTGGTGGGCAACCACGACATTACCCGCAACGGCTGGGCGCTGTGGTCGTCGATCTTCCATTCGTCGTTCTACGAAATCGACGTACTCGTCATGCTCAAAGACGGGAACGTCGCCGTCGACCATCTCATCTTCCTGGATTCGGCCAGCGGTACGCTCGGCCAGACCCAGATCAAACTCATCGAAGAGGGCGTCCTGAACGGCAAATACCTGACGGGCGGCTACCGCAATACCTTCGTCTTCTCGCATACCAACATCTTCCGCCCGCAGTTCAACGAATTCGCGTCGACCTTCACGCGGGAAGAGACCTTCTATCTGCTCGACAAATTCGAAGAATGGAATGTCTCCTGCGTATTCTGCGGTCACGTGCACATGTGGGACGAGCGCAACTACAACGGCGTCCACTACCTCACGCTCGAAGCGATGAGCGAACGCAACAACCCCGACCCCGGCGACTATTTGGTCCGCATCCACGTAGGCGCAGACGGCTCCCTCTCCTGGACCCCCGTCCACATGAACTACACACCCAAACGCTAACCAAGAAAAGAACGGTGCCCCCGGGCACGAAAAAACCGACTGATAGAATCAGTCGAAACGGCCGAAGGCCGAGGGGGTTCGGGGGATGTGCCCCCGTAAAAACGGTGCCCCCGGGCACGAAAAAACCGACTGATTTCTCAGTCGGTTTTTTCAGTGCCCGGAACAGGCATTTAACCCAGAAAACAAAGGAAACAAAAAGAATGTATTTCCGGTGATTTTCAGCCTATTAGCACTTTGCAAAGATAGTGATATTTCCTTTAATTATACCTTTTTTTCGCTATTCGTACACTTTTCGTACACCTCAAAACAATTTGTTTTCTATCTTTGTATCACAAAGATACAAACAAAGGAAACAAAAAAAAGTATGGCAAAACAGGTGAACCGGGTAAAAGAGAACCCGAAAATAATGGAACGGCCCTTAAAAGATGGCCGAATTGCCCTATATCTGGAATACTATTTCGGACGGACACAAGAGCAAAAAAGGGATGCAGCCGGAAAACCTATGTTTTACCCGGAAGGATATAAAAAAGCCGGGCAACCGATCTATATTATCAAACACGATCGCCGGAAGAAGGAATTAAAGTTATACCTCGTTGATAAGCCCAGAACCCCAGAAGAAAGAGAGAGCAACCGGGAAACCCTGTTACTAGCCCAGAAGATCCGCCAAAAAGAGCAAGACGCCCTATTAAACGATGTTATGGGCTACCGCCTCAACACCTACAAAAACGCCAATATCATTTCTTTTTTTGAAACCTATATCGCCGATTACACAAAGACGGATATTCGGAACGTGCAGCTATCAATAAACCGATTCAAAACCTTTCTCCGGGAATATCGCCCGGCCTGTGCCACCCGGAAAACCGCCAAAGAGATTGAAGCGATCCGGCAAGAATGGGAAGATAGGTACAAAGGGAAACAGGGCCACCACCCAATAAATGAAAATTATTATTATAGATTCTCTTTGAAACCCGCCCAGCTTACTAAGGAAATGATAGCCGATTTTGTGGACTATCTTAAAGACAATAGCGAAGGAGAAGGGGCAAATACCGCCTTTGCCAGATTCAAGAAGGTTATCCGGGAGGCAGTAAGTAAAGGTATTTTGAAATCAAACCCTTGCGCCGGGATCACTTGCCCGCGAACCGATGTTCTAACAAAGGATATATTAAGCCCGGAAGAAATAGCCGCGCTTGTTAATACCCACTATGAAGGGGAAAACCCTATTATTCGCCGTGCCTTTATTTTGAGCCTCTATACAGGTATAAGATTTTGTGATGTAAAGAATCTCCGTTACAGTGATATTGACTATCCAAACGCCCTTTTGAGTTTTGAGCAAAGCAAAACGGCAGGGCATAGCAAAGCTAGCCGGGTTTTCATTCCGATAAGAGCGGATTTGTTGGAATTGATAGGCACCCCCGAAGGATATGCAAAGAGCCGGACGGATAGGATTTTTGACCTTCCCAGCCATACAATGTGCCTAAAAGCGCTACGCCATTGGACGGCCCGCGCCGGGATCCAAAAACATATCACCTGGCATTGTGCCCGCCATAGCTTTGCAACAAACATTCTAGAGAGCGGGGCAAACGTGAAAGTAGTAGCGGAATTATTGGGGCATAGCGGGTTGAAATATGTAGAAAGATATACACGCGCTTTGGATGAAGCCAAGAAAGCAGCAGTTAATAGTTTGCCAACCCTCAACACCGGAAAGATATGAGAACCGCAATTAAAGCCGCCCTTTCGGTGACAATAGACCAGATCCGGCGCGATTATTACGGCCTGTTGGATCAACACCTTTCTAGCCTGCTAGCAATCTATGAACAGGATGGCAGAAATGAAAAGGAGCGAAAAAGAATTCTTATTGCCGATATTCGCGCTATTGGATCCAGACGGATTGAATATACAGCAGCAGCCGCTGATTTTGATTATCTAGATTGGCTTGACGATTTGATCGAAGGGCATATTACACAAGTGCTGGAAATAGGCGTATCTTTCCCGGCCAATCACGAAATAGCGATAGATGAAATTGACAAGGGGTTTTCGTGGGGATTCTTTCTTATGAATGGCAATCCGAAGTTAAAAAGACACCTTTCGGAATGTGGGTGGATGGTTTCAAAAGATGATGAAGCAACTTATAAGTTTTTATCCGAATTAAGGGAGAGCAGAAAGCCGGAGAAAGAAGCCGGAGAAATAGCTGCACCACGAGGGAGCAGCCGGGAAAAAAGATATTTTAGGTGTGCGATAGATGCCGGATTAATGGAGAGAAGGGGGAACGGTTATTTCTGGAATGGGAGCCGGGCCAGCCTATGCCGATTTCTGGGCTTATTGTACCCCACCGGAACCCCATTTAAGGCCCTGGAATCTTTGTTTACATACAACAGGGATGGAAGGCCAGCAAAGGTAGTAAGACTTGATGTTGGAATCCCCGCCGCTATGGGTAGTAAGTTGGAACCGGAAATAGATAATCTATTCAAAAATAAGGGATAGCCCGGATCTGACCGGATTCTGGCCTGCTGCTGGGATCCCCTTCCAGGGCTCCAGCCGATCGCCGTTGTTCCGGCTCTCCTGGTGGATGACACCACCCGCCGGAGCCAGCAGCGCCCGGCCAATCTCCGTGAATCCTGTTAACCTCAACACCCCGACTTTTTAGTGGAATAATCAACCCACCAATCCACCCACCAAAACCCACCAAATTATTAAGTTTCTTCAGATGAACTTTGCGAAGGAAACAAAATGCAAATTATAACATAAAAATGGCAACGAACTTTGAAAAATTGAGCATATCCCCAGAATTTGCCGGGATGCTCACCGCGCTAAAAGCCTATGATGAAGCACTAGGAAAATTTGCAGATGCCCTACGCCTAGCCTATGGTGACACACGGGGGGAAGAAATGTTTAACGATACTTTTTGTTCGTTTATCCCCGGTGAAGAAGCGATAAAAAAAGAAATAGCGGATTGGTTGGATATGAGAGTAGGAGAAATCAACATCAAATCTTTATAGTATGAAAACGCACAACACACAACGGGAAACGGAAAACACCATCGAAAAACGGCTCTTGACATTAAAAGAGGCTTGCCAATATATCGGGATAAGCCGAAGTTATATGCACAAGTTAACCGCGGCTAGAAAAATCCCTTTTTCAAAACCTTATGGGAAGATTATCTATTTTGATAAAGCGGAGTTGGAGGAATGGCTATTGAATAAAAACAGGGTGAAAACGAATGAGGAAATAAACGATGAAGCCGACCGGTATAGAAAATAGGGGCGATGTGTTTATTTGTGCCTACTATCACTTAAAGAAACTCCAGGATGATAGAAGCAAACAAAGGATGGATTTAATCGGGAGTACCGGTTATTACGAACCCATTGAGAGAAACAGGGATTCAAACGGGGAAATCTTGTTTTATATTGGTTCAAACAATTATAGCCGAACCCCCGTAGATCTCGCAATCAAAGTAAAGCGGGGAAAGCATATATCTAGAATTGAACGCCCGGAGTTAAACGCGAAATATGCCACCGGCGATGTAAAAGACACCGGCGATGCCCTATTATTCAGATTCAATAACTTTTCCCGAATAAACGGCAGGATCCTTCCAGGATCAGAAATTGAAATCTTTGTAATAAAGGGGGGCAACAACGACAAGGTATTGCTCTATTCAATGGTAACTAAAGGGCTGCTTGATAAAGATATTATAAACAATACCAGGGACGCCGAAACGCCGGAACAGGTGGTAAAACGATTGAGGAAAGCAAAAGAGCCGCGGCAATTGGAGATTGATTTTGAAGATCAAATCGAAACATCCCTTATTAAAACTCTTTCAGAAATATAGCTAGTTGCAAAACCCCTGTTGATTCAAACAGGAACCTAGCCGCCGCCCGGCCCCTGCTCTTACCGATGCGTTTTTAGTGATGTGAAAACCATTGTGGGCCGGGTGGATTCTGGAAGCCGAAACGCCGGAACAGGTGGACAAGTTCCGGCTCTCCTGGTGGATGCCGCCACCCACCTGAGCCAGCAGCGCCCGGCCAATCTCCGTGAATCCTGTTAACCTCAACACCCGCCGCTGCTGTGCAGTATATATAACAAACGGCAGCGGTAACGAATTTCGTTACCTGTAAAGGATTCGCGCCGGATTCTGGCCCGCTGCCGGCGTCCCTTCCAGATATTCCCACCGCTTGCCGTTGAGGTTAACAATATATTGGCGCCCTCTGTTATTTCCGTAACAATGTACGATACAATTGGATTGCATATTGATAAGTCATTCTTGCGAAGTGGAGCGGATGATCTGCACCGCCTTGTGCTTCCTAAGCTTGACAGATGGGATCGCGATTATAAGGTACCGGGTAAATACAACGGTTCGTTAGGAAATCTTTCGGTTTGGGTAACCCCTTATTGGGTGAACATACAGGGGAGTTTGCCGAAATGGTATTTGGGTGACAACCTCCAAACCATAAACCGCCAGCAAACAAAATTTGCCATAGAAAAATTGAGCGACTATTTTTCCTTACCTATGGATAAGGCCAGATTGACGAGAATTGACACCGCCGCCAACCTTACAATGAAATACCCGCTAGATGTGTATTTCGGGAGATTTGGGGAATTGATCTGGTTTAAAAAAGTCCCTTTGCCGAATGGGTGGAGTTATAGACAGCAAAACCGCCAACTTGAATTTTACGATAAAATAGCAGAAATGAAGATAATGAAAGTATTTATCCCCCCAATTTATCAAGACCGGCATATATTACGGTATGAATATAGATACTTGCACAAATTACGGAGATCCCTAAATGTGACAGATCTACGGGGAAAGACTTTATACAATGATACTTTTTATCAAATGTTGGTAAAAAGATGGGAAACCGGTTACTTTGCTATTGAAAAAACTATCCTAAACATTAACGATACACCAATGGATTTTGAAACACCCGCCAAAATGCTTGAAATCGGTTTTCGTATGCTTTTACAGGAACCAGGAAAAGAATCTGCTTTTATCCAAAGCATCCAGGAACGCCAAAAGATGGGGAAACTTAACAAAATGCAGGCAAAGCGATTAAGAGACCAGATAAGAAAAGTAAAAGAAGATGCCGGAAGCCCAGCCGACAGGGGGGATGAAGTTTTAATAGAAATGGATGAAAGCATAAGAGCCGCCGCGATGCTTAACGGAGCCGGAGGCGCCAACAGGAAAGGAAAACAGAAATAACGTATATAATAGCCAACCGGTATGAATGATTGTAGAAAAATTGTTGAACTTGAAACGAGAATTGTTGAACTTGAAAAAAAATATATACAATTAGAGCAACAATTTGACAATTTAATAAGCGCCCCCTTAACACAAAAGAAAGCTTCAGATTACTTGCATATTTCCCGGCACACACTTCGCCGACATACCGAAATGGGCTTACTTTCAGCGATACCAGGCACAACAAAATACAGGGTATCAGAACTTGAAAGATATAAAGCGATACACGGGAAAAAAAGATAACAGCCGGGGGCCGCTCTCGCGCTCTCTGGATCCTCAACGCCGTTGAGGTAAACAAGTTCCCATCGGAGCCGGTCACGCCGGATCTGGCCGGATTCTGGCCCGCTGCCGGGCGTCCCTTCCAGATCTTCCTATCGCTTGCCGTTGAGGTTAACAAGTTCTGGCCGGTGCCAGCTTCCCGCGCCGGGTTGATCCTGCCCGCCGTGCCGCCTCTCTGCCTCTCTGGAGCCTCAACACCCATGTCGTAAGAATTGCCGCGGCCGTTGAGGTCCAGGAAAGGCCGTTCACGGCCGCCACAATGCACCGCCGCCGATGGAGCGGCCAACGATGCCGCCGCGATCCCGCGC
>JAEEGJ010002793.1_pt1 | contig 78216 bp, 67 predicted proteins | sample 8958761 | NCBI WGS metagenome assembly JAEEGJ01 (sample SAMN16246546, study PRJNA631951) | gut metagenome | biome: gut microbiome; feature: rumen; material: RS-attached | host: Bos | place: Iran: Karaj | collected 2018-10 | reverse complement strand
CTTTATCTGTCTTGTTCCATATCATTAGGCTACCCGACCATTGTGGATCCGGGGCGCAACTGAAAAGAATCAAGGAAGCGGCCAGTATGTATAATCTTCTAATTGCGGACATCTCAATTCCGATTTATCTAACTCTCAAAGATAATCATTATTCTCTGGACACAGCAGAACTTGATAGATTCTTTCGGTCGCATTTGGTCGCGTTTCTTTTATTTTGGTCGCATTTGGTCGCGTTTTCCGCTCATTATTTGAATACACCGCTGGGTTATAACAACCACTTGATAGACAAAACAATCAATAGCCACCAAGAATACACGATAGACACCGATAACTACGCACCCGCCCGGGGCACGAATTAGACCTTGTAAGTTATTGATTTATAAACACTTTACAAGGTCTGTTTTTTGCATTCACCAATTTTGGCCACAATTTGGACACGTTTTGAAATGCCCGGGAATGTGATTCCAAGCCGGTCGGCAAACTTCTCTTTTACCTTCGGTTTTTGCGTGCAACGGAACCGATTGACTATTAAAAAATTAAACGACTGCCCTATACGGAAATAGCAACAGGATGTAAGCATAAGATATTGAACATCAGGCTATTGCACTGCACGGCCGCCAATGCAGCCAAGAATCTATTTTTTCCTTTCTGTCATCGGATTCCTTTTGGACTTGGGCCTAGGAAGGGCGGGTACGGTCGCTTTTATAATGGCTGCCAGAAAGTCCCTGTCATCCACGTCGGTAATCAGGAAATGTTCCTTGGCCCCCGGGTAAGGGGGGCGCATCACGACCTCTTTCAACAGAGCGGCACCTTGAGACGTGGGCTTGATATACAGATTGTTATCACAGATCAAACCGAACAAGGTGCCGTCACAGAAGATGCAATAGTCTCCCATCATCTTCTTGACGACGATTTCCCCGGCGTCCGAACACTGGTCAATGATGTATTGTACGAAGTCTGGATTGCAAGCCATATTGTATTATATCTTTTTTTATTGGGCGCCGAATTTGAACGAGTCAATTATAGTTCAGCAGGCTGTTCAACTGCCGGGCATAGTCAAGGTTGGAGTCGATGGATTCCTTGTCCGGATAAGGCTTCAAGAATACGGAATAATCCGGCTCTGGATCCTCCTCGATGGCAACGTCTGCACGTGCATCTGTAAAAGCAAGCACCTCTTCCTCTGGAATTCCTATCAGTTTCATGTTCTTGCGGTTCATACGCCGCAGATTGTCCGAACAGTAAGCGAGCCATGCCTTATGTGAGTTGGGCATTTGCAACTGTCTCCGTACTAGCTCATCCATGAGCAACTTCTCAGTGAAGCATGAGCCGGGATAATCCGAATAATGATTGAAGATCCGCTCCTGATGTCCGGCATATTCAAGGGCTTCATTGTTGATTTCCTCTTCGATCCAGTTCATCTGGGAAAAACAGGCTCCAACATTGTCCACGAACCGAAAACTCCCCAGGTTTTTCCAAGTGTCTATATTACTGCTGAAGATGGTTTCGGCAGTATTGTCATGGCGAATGATCGGTGCTTGGAAAACCTCCTGTACAGCATCTTCAAAGGGGTCATCGCCAAGTCTTGCGACTTCGTCTATAGGCAGCCGGAGCAGCCAGACGGCGATACTGTCCATACGGTCCCAGTCTTTCGCCGATTCATCCAAGGTCCGGGCAAACGACTCGATGCTGCTCATGACCATCAGGGCAGTGAGCTTGCGTTCTTTCTTCTGGTTGTTCCGTTCAACCAGTTTGCTCGTGCCGAAGGTTAAAACAATGGAAACGGTAGTGGCAAGGATGGCGACAACAAAATCCTTCCACCAGTTCCTGTCAAAGAATTTGTTTGGCATAGTTATAACTCGATTTTTCTGACTCTCAAAGGTAAACATTATTCTCTGGACACTGCAGAACTTGATTGATTCTTTCTATTATCTTTTCACCAAAATGATGAGGCGTGAGACCGATAAACCGGAACTCTCAATCGTTGGCAGCAACACTTCTTCTATGAAATCGACCCGGTCAAAAACTGTCGGCTTGAAATAAGAGGAAACTGCAACCACAATGTTTGTAGCCGGATTCACATAAATAACATTTCCGCTATTGCCAATGGCCGCATAAACTCCTTTCCCTGGATGAACGATCCACCATAGATACCCATAAGACATCCCACGAAAGGATTTGCTTTCAATAGTTTGTGGTCTGGTCATTTCTTCTATCCATTGATGCGGAACGACTTGTCTGCCATCCCAAATGCCTTTCTGGAGGCACAGCTGACCAATCTTGGCCATATCCGCCGCGCACATACAAAGTCCGTATCCCGGGGTTCCCAGTCCCTGAGGGTCAGCGAACCAGACATTCTCCTTAGGTTCTTTGCCGATGGTAAACTGTACATGCTCCTCAGCAGACAGGGCATAATAATTCGAATGCCCGGCTATTCCGAGAGGGCCAAAGAGGTACTTGTTGGCAAATTCCACGGTCTGCATCCCGGTCGCCTTGAACAGAATGCCGGAAAGGATATGCAGGCAAACCGTCTTGTAGTTGAACTCGCCAGTAATCCCTTTCCTCCCGCCAAGGAAATCCAGTGAGGCTTTCGTCCAATCCATGCTGGAGCAAACCTTGCTCCAAGGATCGCCCTTCCCTTTATACGGGGCACGCATGGTGAGAAGGTGTTTCACCGTAACGTCATAAATAGTCCGCTCTCCACGTTTTACCTGATAATCCGGAAAGTAGGAAAGGACCTTGTCATCCACACTGCCGATCATTCCCTTTCCGACGGCGATTCCAACAAGCAGCGCCATTATGCTCTTCGTGGCGGACATGATGTGCGTACAGTCTGTCCTCTTATACCCATTCCACTCGTGAGAATAGATCTCCTGCCCGTCCTTCAGAACGCAAATCTGGCAGATATTTGGTTGACTCCCCGCGATATGGGTTTCGAGATCCCCTATGTCCATGGCTCTATATAAGTTTCAATTTTGCCTTAAGCCGCTGGCGGGCCTTGGTGACGGAGGCGGGCGAAATGCCCAGAAGGATTGCCTGTTCGGAGACGGAGCACACGTTCCAATTCAACCCATTCTCCATCCTGGATGTACCGGGGAGCGGCGTGGAGCTGTTCCAGCAGGTGGTTTTGTCCCGTCAGCGTTTGCATAAGCACATAAGAGTCAACATCGCCACCAGGACCTGTATCCGCTTGTGGAACGAACCTCTCCCGCTCGTCGGCTCCGGCGCGGATAACCATCAGGAAGGCCCGGACATTCTTCCCAAGGATTCCGGATACCTGCTAATGCTGACATTCAAAACGACATCACCAAAAACTATAAGGATATCGTTGAAAAGATCAACGAGATAACGAATCAGATTTACTCAAGTATGGAGGCTATCATCGCCCTTGCATCCTGAAGATTACCCCGGTGCAGGATTGCTCCTGTTTCCCCGTCCAGAAGAATCGTAGTCGGGATACCGTCAAGAGCATACTCGAACCAAACCCCGTTGTCATTCCGACCGGGTTTTGTGTCCTTAACATTGATCCAGTTCATCACGTTTTCAGCGAGAAAAGACTTCCAGTCCGCTTCCATTGATTTCGGGTCTTCAGAAACCGAGTAAATCTCCAACCCTTTTCCGTGATACTCGGCATACAATGCTTTCAAAGAAGGGATGGCGTCCCGGCAAGGGTCGCACCAGGTAGCCCAGAAGTCCAGCAGGACCAGGCGATTTGCCGGGTTGTTGACTACAGAACTCAAGCTGACAGGATTTCCATCCATATCGGGAAATTCCATATCGATGTAATAGTTCTGTCCTTCAGCTCCAGCCAATGCCGGTTCCGTCTTTGCTCGACGAGTCAATTCTTCACGCAGTTCGGATATGTATGTCTTCGATGCGATCTCCGGAGCCAAATGGTCCAGGATATTCAGAGATTCTACGGCAGAATTGGAAACACTGCCTGCGTAATACAACGCAAGGATGCCGTTTTCCCCGGCATTGATAATCTCATTCCATCGCCTGAGGGCCGCATCATCTTCTCCGTTCAAATAAAGGAGGTCGATATCCCTTTCAAAGTCGTTAGCCGGTGTACCGGTGGCGCAAATGGACATGTCATCCTCATCCGTAGCATCGACATCGGCAACGATTGTTCCCGGCTCCAAGAAAAAGTCCTTCAATTGCTTCCCTTCTTTTGAATACAAATAGACATGGGTCGGGGCCGATACGCGGGGATGGAACTCAAAGGACCCGTCCTTGACCCGAGTCGTTCCAATCACGTTGAAGTGGTCGAACGCATCTTCCAATTCGAGTTTCATCCCATCCTTGATACCCTTGACCGTTCCTTTTACAGTGCAATACTCAGGTTGGGACTGGCAGCTGCTGAGGAAAAGAAGCAGGCTAAAACAAACCAATGCAAATAGATTCTTTTTCATTAAATTCCGTTTTATATAATTCTCATTCTTGCTTTCCGATCACCTTAAGGAAGCGCTTGTCGTTCATCTGCTCGTTCGTAACGTATTTGCCTTCACTGAAAAATGCATAGGTAGTAATGGGCGTAGGAGCGCTCTGTGCCTCCTCCTTACTTTGCAGATGGATTGCTTTGAACGGTACCCCCTGTTCCTTCGCCAAGGCTTCAAGAACCGGAACGTATTTACCGTTAAAGGGACATTGGCTGGTGTAATACAGTACATAGCCCGGTTCGTCGATATGAGGATGCTTCGCACACTCTTTGAACCTTGGGGCAATGGCGTCGGCAGAGAACGGCAGATACCAAAGCTGGATGCCGTTATCGGCTTCGTCACATATCTTGAATCCCTTATGGTCCAAGAACTTCGGATCGGAGAGGAAAGGTTTCTTCTTGGCAGAAGAAAGGATGCATAGTCCAATCTTCCCCTTGTTTTTGCTGTCTTTGATACACTCTTCAAGAAGGTCGTTGGAATAACCATGACCTTTGAAAGATCCGGAAACCCATAGACAGTCGATGTACATATAGTTGTCAGCCACGATAGGGTTCCAGGCATTTTCAGCAGGGATGAACTCGATGAAGCACTTCCCTCGTTCAACGCTCTTCAAGAAAACCAATCCGTCGTCAAAGCGTTCGGCCAGCCAGGCTTTCTTGGACGACACTTGCACATCTTTATTATTTGAAATCGCGCAGCAAATATGCTCCCGTTCCAGATTGTCTTTTGTGACCCTGATATATTCCATGACGTTGAGAAAATCTAACTCAGTTGCCTTTTTTCTTCGCCCAAGTATTGGCTAAAACTACTGCGACGATTGCCAAAACGGCCAAGCAGGGATAAAAGATACCTGCGGCTAAATCAGCATTCTTCATAAGGAAGAGAAAGAACAGGGCGGCCAGAACATAATGGAAACAGGCGACAATCAGCCGTAGGCGTTTGATGTCATACTGCTTCTGCTTCTCTGGTGAAGAAGTGTTATAACCGGCAATAAGCCCGTCGCACTTGCCTCGAAGATAAGCAGTTCCGACGAGGGCTAGAATGACGGCAAGAGCAATGATCCAAAACATAACCAATCAATAATCTGCAGCAATTTACAAAAAAAACCACTCAATATGCTATATTCGCGTATTCAAACGACAAAAATTAAACCAATGAGAATTCGACTTGTTTTATCAGCGTTATCAGTTGCGGTCGCTGTCTCTTCCTGCGGCCCTGTCAAGTATTCATCTTCCGAGAATCTCAATCTGAAAAGCGTAGACGAATATGCTTTCATAGAACCGGTGTCTGATATCCTTTATTATGACAGGAAGAACAAGCCCGTGTATGATTATGAATTGTCCGATGAAGCTGCGGATCTCATAGCCAGCATTGTCTCTTCACAAAGATACCCGTTCTCGGGGGTCATATATATGGATTATGACGGGTCGGACCGTGAAATCCGTAAGTGGATCCAGAACATCGGTTCGGTCTCGACATCCCGCTTGGACAGGGTGAGGGTCCCGAAAGACCTCCTCGATGCGATTGACCGCAGCGGTCACCGGTATGGCGTCGTCATCTTTTCTTCCGGTTACATACGTTCCAGGGAGGCCATACGTTATGAGGAGACGCAAGAGGCCGTCGGAAACGCGATCGGAGCCGTCCTTGATGCGATACTCAGCAAGAAGGACAAGGACAATGATGACGGTAAGAAGAAATCGACATACGAGCCGTATTCGAATCCCGAGAACAAGACCCCTTATGACTGCAACATGTATTGCGTGGTGATAGACTCTGAAAGTGATGAGATAGTCCACTATATCCATCCTCTGCCTTTCCTTGAGAAAGATCCTCTCAACGGCAGGGACATGGAGTCCATGCTCAACAGGCTGCTGAGAGACTTCTGGGAATGAATTTTTTGCAAATAACCAATCAATAGCTTGTATGAAAAAGATAGGCGTTATCAGGTCTGCAGTCATATGTGCTTTGGCACTGTTCTGCGGCGTCTTTGTAAATGCACAGACAAAGGCTCCGGGCGATCTCCTGGACAAATCCGACTTTGAAACCGAAATCGATGGCAAGCCGGTTTCCCTCTACACTATTACGAACGGCAGGATCACCGCCCAGATAACCAATTACGGCGGTTATATCGTGGGTATTTATACTCCGGACAAAAACGGAAACTATACCAATGTCGTAGGTCATAACGACAATATCCAGCAGTACCAGACATTCAGCCGGAATCCTGTCGGGTCGGCTCTCGGCCGCTATGCCAACCGTATCGGGAATGCCTCGTTCACCCTGGACGGTGTGAAGTACGAAGTGACCAAGAATAACGGAGAGCATACCCTCCATGGGGGAAGGAACGGATTTGACCATACCGTCTGGGACGTGGAAAAGGTCGCCGATGATTCCGTCGTGCTGAGTTGTGTCCTCGAAGATGGATTGGACGGATTCCCGGGAACCTTGAAGACCTTCCTGACGTTTTCCATAACCGAAGACGACGGTGTCGCGATCGATTACAGGGCTACGACGGACAAGCCTACCGTCTGCAACCTGTCCCATCACGTCTATTTCAACCTCGACGGATTCCCGGCGGAGAATGTCCTCAATCATGTCATCTGGATAAACGCCGATGCCATCACGGAAGTGAACAACTCCCTTATCCCTACGGGAAAACTTCTGCCGGTGGAGGGGACTCCGTATGATTTCCGCAAGCCCGTAGTGCTTGGAGACAGGCAGATTGCCGCTCCCGCCGGGCGTGGCGGCTTCGGAGGCCCAGGCGCTCCGGCCCCGGAGATCCCCGAAGGGATGGTGCGCAGCTTCGACCAGAACTTCTGTCTGAACCATGCTGAGGAAGGGCAGTTCGGCCTTGTTGCCAGCGCCTACTCTCCGGCTTCGGGAAGGGTGATGGAAGTCCTCAATGATAAGCCCGGCCTCCAGTTCTTTACGGGTAACCGCCTGGCTTTCGCCATGGAGTCGCAGTTGTATCCGGACACACTCAACCGTCCCGAGTTCCCCGGCAATGCTGTGCTGCGCCCGGGAGAGACCTATCACCATACGGTCGTTTACCGTTTCTCGACAAGATAGGCCCCATCCGGGCTAGTCCGAGCAGTTTTCGTCCAGATGTCGAATAATTTGGTTTTGATCGATAAAATGTGTACTTTGCAACGTTTTAACCATACGATTAATAACCAAAAAGAGTCTTTTCGCTTTCGATATGGACGAAGTGAAAGTAATCGAGATAAAGAAGAGCGTCTTCGCAGAGAACGAGAAGGACGCCGATGAACTCCGAAGGGAGTTGAAGGCCAAAGGAGTATATCTTTTGAACCTGATGTCTTCGCCCGGCAGCGGAAAAACCACCACTCTGATAAGGGCGATCAACCTTTTGAAAGACAAGGTCCGGATCGCCGTGATGGAGGCGGACATCGACAGCAATGTCGATGCCGTCAAGATCAAGGAGGAGACCGGCATCCAATCCATCCAGCTCCATACCGGTGGCATGTGCCACCTGGACGCCGAGATGACTCGCCAGGGCTTGGACAACCTCTCTCTCGAGGACTTCGATCTCGTCGTGCTGGAGAATGTCGGCAACCTCGTCTGTCCGGCCGAATTCGATACCGGAAGCTGTCGCAATGCAATGATCCTTTCCGTCCCGGAAGGGGATGACAAGCCGTTGAAATATCCCTTGATGTTCTCCGTCTGCGACGTGGTCGTAATCAACAAGACGGACGTCCTTCCGTATTTTGACTTCGATATGGAAAAATGCCGGGAATACATCCGCCTGCGCAACCCCAAGGCTCAGGTCATTCCCATCTGCGCCAGGACCGGTGAAGGCGTTCAGGCCTTCGCTGACTGGCTGCTCTCCGAAGTCACTGCTTGGAAACAACGATAAAACATACTTGTATGCCTGAAATGTCAACCAAGTTCGTCCCCAAGCACAAAGGGGACAAGAACCCCAACCCGAAGCTGATCAAGTTCGTCCGCCACGTCACGGACCGCATCCCCGGCAAGGTCAAGATGACCACCGACGCTCCGGAGTACTGGGGCCTCGCTTGCCTCTTCGAGGACGAGATGGACGCGGTCACCCGCGAAGCGGCGCTGGACCTGCTCCTGGACATGCTTCCGAAGAATTTCTTCAAGGTGCGTGAGCACAGGACCTACGCCCTCCTGCATCAGTGGAACAAGGACAAGCATTATACGCCCGATGACAAGAGCTTCGACGAACTGCTGGACAAGCTTGCATATCTGGGAATGCTCGAGTATGACTACGGCGACAAGTATACTGACGAAGGTCCCGTACCCGGGACCACATACAACAGAGAGGACCGCATCTATTGGGTCCCGATGTTCGTCCCCGGCTCCGCCGAGTACACGAACATGAACACCGAGCTGATGGACCGCCACCCCGAGCTTGCGATGTTCTTCGAGCGCATGACCTTCCTTCCGCTGGAGAAGGTCACGCCCATGGTTCCGATGGGTGGCTCCGGAATCGGAATGCATGTCATCCCTGTGGAAAAGGCCATTTCGATGGAGAACCAATCCGTCGATATCGAGCATATTTCCTATTGGCTTAAGAAATACGAAGGCCATCTCGGCGTGGGCATCTGCTCCTGCAGGTACGGCCGAAAGAAGCTGGATGAAGGCTGCGCCGACGATTACCGCGACTGGTGCATCGGCGTAGGAGACATGGCGGACTACCTGAGGGAGACCGGCCGCGGCCACGACATCACTTACGACGAGGCCATGGCCATCCTCAAGAAGGCTGAAGACCACGGATTCGTGCACCAGATCACCAATATCGACGGTGAAGGCAAGATATTCGCCATCTGCAACTGCAACGTCAAGATCTGTAACGCCCTCCGCACTTCGCAGTTGTTCAATACGCCCAACCTTTCGCGCAGCGCCTATGTCGCCGAGGTGGACCCGAAGAACTGCGTCGCCTGCGGCCGCTGCGTCGAGTACTGCCCAGCCGGAGCCGTGAAGCTCGGCCAGAAACTCTGCACCAAGAGCGGTCCCGTCAAGTATCCCAAGCACGAGCTTCCCGACTCCGTCAAATGGGGCAAGGAGAAGTGGACCGAAGACTATCGCGACCGAAATCGCATCAACTGCTATGAGACGGGCACGTCGCCTTGCAAGACCGCCTGCCCGGCCCATATCGCCGTACAAGGCTATCTGAAGAAGGCTGCCGAGGGCAAATACACCGAGGCGCTTGAGCTCATCAAACGCGAGAATCCGTTCCCGGCCGTGTGCGGCCGCATCTGCAACCGCCGTTGCGAGGATGCCTGCACCCGCGGCACCATCGACCAGCCCATCGCCATTGACGCGGTCAAGAAGTTCATCGCCGAACAGGATCTCAAGGCTGAGACCCGCTTCGTCCCCGAAGTGAATATCGTCTCCAACATCCTTGACCGCTGGCCGGAGAAGATCGCCGTCATCGGCGGTGGCCCGGCAGGCCTGAGCTGCGCCTATTATCTCGCTACGATGGGCTACAATCCCACGGTGTTCGAGAAGAACGAAGAGCCCGGCGGAATGCTTCGCTACGGTATCCCTTCCTACAAGCTCGAGAAGGATGTCATCGCGGCCGAAATCGATATTATGAAGGAAATAGGGGTGGATATCCGCACCGGCGTAGAGGTCGGCAAGGATGTCACGATCCAGTCCCTCCGCAAGGAGGGTTACAAGGGTTTCTATGTGGCCGTCGGCTGCCAGGGAGGCCGTCTGCCGGGCATTCCCGGCGAGGCGCTCCCCGGCACGACGACCGCCATCGACTTCCTCCACGACGCCAATACCGGCAAGGTGAAGATGTCGGGCAAGGTCGTCGTCGTGGGCGGAGGCAACGTCGCCATCGACGCGGCGCGCGTGGCGAAGCGCAGCGGCGCTTCCGAGGTGACGATGCTCTCGCTCGAGACCGAGGACATCATGCCCGCCTCGCTCGAAGAGCGCACCGAGGCCTGTGAGGACGGTGTCGTCCTGAACCCCGGCTGGGGCCCCAAGGAGGTCCTCGGAGACGGCAAGGTGGAAGGAATCGTCTTCAAGAAATGCACGTCCGTATTCGATGAGGATCATAAGTTCGCGCCGAAATATGACGAAAGCGAGCTAATTACCCTCGATGCTGACATGGTCATCTTCGCCATCGGCCAGACCGTGGTTTTGAAGGACCTCCTGAAGGACACCAAGGTGGAGTTCTTCCGCGGAGTCTATCCCATTGCCGACAAGCTCACTTACCAGACCGCAGAGGAGGATATCTTCGTAGGAGGCGACGTGTTCACCGGCCCTAAGTTCGCCATCGACGCCATTGCGGCCGGCAAGGAAGCGGCCGAGTCGCTGCACAGGTATGTGCAGCACGGGCACATGACCATCGGCCGCAACCGCCGCGATTTCATCGAACTGGACAAGTCCGACATAGTGGTCGAGTCCTATGACAATTCCTCGCGTCAGGATCCGGGCGTGAAGCCCGCCGGCGATGCATTCCGCGAATACCATGGCACCCTCACTGAGGAGCAGGTGCGCAAGGAGACGGCCCGCTGCCTCTCCTGCGGCGCGTCCGTCGTGGACGAGAACAAGTGCATAGGCTGCGGCGTCTGCACCACCAAGTGCGGTTTCGATGCCATCCACCTGCACCGCGTCCATCCGGAGGCAAGCCACCTGGTCACTTCCGAAGACAAGTTCAGCGGCATCCTTCCGTATATGATCAAGCGTGCCGGCCGCATCGCCTTCAAGAAGAAGTAGGATGCACGAACTGGGGATAGTATTCTACATCATCCGCGACGTCAAGGAAGCCGCGGAGGCCAATCATGTCGGACATGTTTCGGCCGTGGTGATGAATATCGGCGAGGTGTCCACCGTCGTCCCCGAATATCTGACCGACTGTTGGAGATGGGCTGCCGACAAGGAAGAACTGTTGAAAGGGAGCGAACTCCGGATCAACATCATTCCGGCAGTGACGCATTGCGACGGCTGCGGATGCGAGTACGGAACGGTCCGGCACGGAAGGACCTGTCCGGAATGCGGCAGCGGGAACACCTGGCTCCTTCGTGGAAATGAAGTGGAAATAAAGGAAATTGAAGTACCGAACAATTAAAATCCAATAAGAATATGTGCTGTTTTTTAGTTCCTTTGGCACAAGCGGTGGCGACCAGCGCCTGCCGCAGGAATATTGAAAGGTCAGGCCGCGGCCTGGACGGCAATCCCTTCAGGCGTCATCTCCCGGCTTTGGAGAAGATGCTCTGGGGCGGATCCGTCATGCTCATTGTCGATCACATTATCAATGGCGAACTTACATGGCGCTTCCCCTTCTTCACCGCCCTCGACCAGGTCGGCGGAGGAGCCGTGATGCTCCGTGAACTCCTTACAGTAGGACTGCCGATGTCCTTGGTCCTTACGGCCCTCTGGGCCGTTTATGCCCTGGTCAAGGAGCGCCGCCACAAAACCGCTATCTTATAATCATCATAACAACTAAAACCAACTGCAATGTTTTTCCAAGTCTATGGCGAACATGCTTTCGCCCAGTGGGGGATGCTGCTGGTCGTTCTTCTCGGCCTTATCCTCCTGAATGAGTTCGCACGCCGGACAAAGACCGGCGGTATCATCACCTTCCTGGCCATCCCGCTGGCCCTCACCGTTTATTTCCTCGCCATCTGGATCGGTGTCAGGACAGGCAAACAGTGGGCCCTTGAAAACCAGACCCATGTATATATGCAGGGATGGTTCCACTATGCCAAGCTGTACGCCGCTACGGCGGGCTGTATCGGCTTCATGATGATCAAGTACAAATGGGGTATCGGCGCCAAGCACTGGTTCAAGCCTTTCCCGTTCATCATCGTTGCCATCAACATCCTCATCGCCTGCGTCTCCGACTTTGAGTCCGCGGTGATGGGATGGAACAAATGGTGGCTCACTTCCGAAGGCGTATGGCAATACGGAGGCTGGCACAACGTGATGAACGGAGTGGCCGGTATCCTCAACATCTTCTGTATGACCGCGTGGTGGAACGTCTATGCCTCCAAGGACAAGAAGGATATGATCTGGGCCGACATGACCTGGGTGTACATCGTCATCTATGACATCTGGAACTTCGCATACACCTACAACTGCCTGCCTACGCACAGCTGGTACTGCGGTATCGCCCTGCTTCTCGCCCCGACCGTAGCGGCCCTCTGCTGGAACCGCGGCGGATGGATCCAGAACCGCGCCAACACCCTCGCGATCTGGTGCATGTTCGCACAGGTGTTCCCTCTCTTCCAGGAGACCTTCAAGGACGGCCGCCAGTGGTTCAACTGGGCTACGCTTCCCGTCCTTTATCCCGAAGGCGTCGGTACCATCGAGAAGCTTTATGCCGCAGGCGGTCAGGCCGCCGTCGACGGCATCGTGGGTACGACCGTGGATCCGTCGATGGTCGCTGCCAATCCTTCGATGATGGTATTCATCAGCGCCCTTGCGCTGATCACCAACATCATCGCACTCGGATACATCATCTATGTGTCGAAGAAGCGCCACATCAACCCTTACAAGGAGGATGTGTTCGTGAATCAGAAGTACTACAAGGACGCTATGGCCCGCGCAGACGTGGCTTAGAAAGTCTTGTGGATCACAGTCGGATCCATCTGGTCCAGACTCTTTACACCGGTGGCGGCCATTACTCCTGCGAGTTCGGCCGTCATCGCTTTTATACGCTTGGCGACGGCGTCGACACCCTGCTGGACGAGCGGCATCAGGTGACGGCCCACAGAGACGGCGTCGACGCCCAGTGCAAGGCACTTGTAGGCGTCCATGCCGCTGACGACTCCGCAGTCCAGGAAGATTTTCATCTTCCCTCCTACCGCATCAAGGATAGGCTCCAGGGCCATGAGCGGAGGTATGGAATACTTGACGCGTCCGCCGTGATGGGAAAGGACGATGCCTGATACTCCGGCGTCGAGGCATTTGCGCGCGTCGCTGACGCTGAGCACGCCCTTGACGATGAACGGGACGCTTGATGCCTTGACGAACGATTTGAGGTCCTCGAAGGTCTCGTTCTTCATGGGAACCCCCATCACCACGTCGTATCCTCCGGTAGAGTTGAACGAATGGTCGATGTCCATGCCGATGGCGAAGCAACCGGCACCGATCGCGTGCTTGATCCTCCTGAACACCTCGGCGTTGTCCCTGTGCGGCTTGATGACCTTGATGGTCCTGGCCCCTGTGGCGAGCACCTCTTCAAGCTCCTTGTCCTCGCCCATGCCCATCCAGTGGACAGCGTTGCAATCCTTTGCGGCCTGCGCATAGATGGCCATTCCGTTTGCGGGATTATGCAGGTGCGAGAGGGCGGCGGTCATGATCGGAGTGTCGAAAGACTCGCCGAACAGTTCGAACTTCGTCGAAGGAATGTCCGAATCGAGATAGCGGGTCTCCAGCATCAGCGAATCGAAATAGTAGCGGGTGAAGGAGTCAGGATCTCCTGGCCTCCAGGCGGGAATGTAGTTCTGTGCCGCGCCGCCCTGCTGCTGCGGCGCAGCCGCAGGCGCTTCAGCGGTTCGGGCGGAGGCGATTGAAGGTACCGACATTGCGGCTACTGAAGCCGTGGATACTTTGACAAACGATCTTCTGGACATCTGTTTCTCTTTCATAGTGCGGTTATTGATTAATTTCTGCGTCTTTGCCAGGGCCTGTTGAAAGGAATCTCCTGCGCTTCGGAGGGACGTGCCACCGGGCTTTCGTTCCCGAACAGGTATGACGGTTCGAACCCTCCGCAGTCGATGACAATCTTCTCGAACACTGTTCCGGGCTCTATCGGCTTGATGGTGAGCGTATGCTCGCCGGCCGCTCCGGCGATGTCGAAGCTTTCGACGGCGTCCACCACTCTCGTGGCGACGGTGGGGTAGTAAACCGAATAGATATTCTCGGGCTCTTCGTTGAGGCGGCCGTTGAAGTTGATTTCCTTAGCCGGTCCGCCGTCGATGCTGGCGGCGAAGCGATGGCCTTCGCGGCGCGCGAAGGCGAGGGTGGCGTTGAGAACGAAGTGGACCTTGACGCTTTTGACGTCGGAAGTGAGCTTGAACCTGTAGCTGATCTCCGCTCCGTCAGTAGCCTTGCTGTAAGGCTGCAGGGAGATGCCGCTGAGCGTGCGTCCCATATAAGGGATGACAGTCCATCTGGCTTCAGCCGCATCCTTGGATGCATAGAAATGCTCCGCCTCCATGGTCACTGTACCGTTCTTCTCGGTGAACTCGTAAAGTCCCGGCTTGACCTCCCCTTCGAAGCGGCCGACGGCCGGCTGGATATCAGCCGGGAAGTTGTCGTTCCAGCTGGTGTAGCCGATATGCTTCTGGGTCATCATTCCGTTCCACTTGCCTCCGGCAATGTCGGTATTGTATGCGGCGTTGAACATAGCGTCGCGTTTGAAGTCCCTTTCGCAGCGGTCGGCCCATTCGTTGGCGGCGGGATTGCCTTCGGTGAGGAGCTTGTGGTTCATCGCCTGGGAGTAGTACATGTCATATACATTGGCCAGCGCTTGCGTGGGGAACAGGATGATCTGCTGGTACACGTCGCGGTACTTCGGGTCCAAGGCCATATACTGGCGCAAGGCCTCCGCCTCGAGGCGGGCCCATTCGTCGGCGACTTGCTTCCACTCTCCGGACTCGAGATTGTATGTGTTTTTGTCGAGCATCTCGGCCGTGATGCGGCCGCTGTACTTGCAGAGGAGGTTCAGTATGCGCGTCGCTTCCGCGGCCTGGTCCGCGCCGAACTGCTGCTCGCAGAACCCGTATGTGTGCTCGAGCAGCGTGGACGCGGAGTACTTGAACGGGCTCCAGGCCATATCCAGGAACAGGGAAATGGGATACTCCATCGGCTTGAGATCGCCGACGTTGAGGACCCATATCTTGTCCACGCCGTAGTCGTAGGTCAGCTGCATCTGCTCCCAAAGGTGCTGCACCGGGGTGACGTTGAGCCACTTGGAGTTGCGGGGGGCGCCGACGTAATCGACGTGGTAGTACATACCCCATCCACCCTTGTGCAGGCGTTCCTCGGCATTGGGGAGCTTGCGGACGTCGCCCCAGTTGTCGTCCGAAATGAGGATGATGACATCGTCTGGGACGCGGAGTCCCTTCTCGTAGTAGAGTTGGACTTCCTTGTAGAGCGCCCAGACCTGCGGACGCTGCTCGGCGGGCTTGCCCGTCACCTTCCTGATGATCTGGCGCTGGTCCCTGAAGAGGCCTTCCATCATCTTGATGTTCTGCTCGTCGGAGCCGGCAAGGGCCGCGTCGCCGTCGCCGCGCATTCCGATGGTGATGAGGTCTTCATTGTCCTTCGACCGCTCGATTCCTTCGCGGAAGAAGCGCTGGAGCTCCTTCTTGTTCTTGGTGTAGTCCCAGACTCCGCCGTATGCCTTGGGGTTGCGGGCCCACTCCTGATGGTTGCGGGCCATCGGTTCGTGATGCGAAGTGCCCATCACTATGCCCATGTCATCCGCGGTCTTGGAGTTGAGAGGGTCGTCGGCATAGAATGCCCAGCCCCACATCGCCGGCCACATGAAGTTGCCGCGCAGGCGGAGGATGAGTTCGAAGACATCGGCATAGAACTCATGACCGCCGAAATCCGTACCGTAGTAGTTCTTTACCCAACTGGTCAGGCAAGGCGCCTCGTCGTTGAGGAATATTCCGCGGTACTTGACCGCCGGCTCTCCGGCGGTGTAAACGCCGGGCTCGATGGACACATTGTCGTGATGCTCGATGGGAGTGTCCGCCCAGAAATACCACGGCGACACGCCCATCTGCTCGCTGAGCTCGTAGATGCCGTAAACCGTTCCGCGACGGTCGCTTCCGGCGATGACAAGGGCCTCATCGACACCTTCAACCGGGTTCTTTACCACGGTCATTATGTATTTCTCGTTCTTGCCCTGGAGTTCGCCGCGGTCTATCTTTCCGCTGCTGAGGATCTGCGAGATGTATTTTGTACCTATGGTACCGACAATGATCATCCTGCCGGACTTCGGCTCGTATAGGACGGGCGCTTCGGAGCCGCATACTGCCTTGAAGTCTTTCTGGAGCGCTTTCAGCGCGATCTGCACTGCGACATTGTCCGCCTCATCCGCGAGGATGGCTGCGGGGGTGCATCCGTCTATCACTGGGAATCGGTCGGGTGAAAGGTCGAAATGTGAAATCCCCTTGTGGTCGATGGCCAAAACCTGGCTGGCGCCCACCAAGAATGCGAACAAGAGTGAGGCAAGTATCCTTTTCATAGTATGTTATTTTTATCTGTTTGTCAGAAGCTTATCTTGGATTTCCTGCAATACTCGATGGCGGAGGCGTTGCCGCTCTTGGCGGCCAGCGACGCATAGTAGTAGGTCTTGCTGATGTCGATCTTGGAATACTGCATGGCGAGGTCGTAGAGGGTGTATCCGAGGGTCTCGTCCTTGAACACGCTCTTGCGGATATCTTTTTCTGTGGTATTGAACATACGGCAGTAAGCCGCCACCGCTTCTTCGTAATACTTGATGGCGCCGGCCTTGTCGCCCTTGCGGGCATAGCTGTCTCCGAGGGCGTCGAACATCCAGTAGTCGAGCGTGAGGGACTTGCCGAGATTCTCGTCGAGCCAGAGCTTGGCCAGCTTGATGCAATCGTCGTTGCGGTGCAGTATGTTCAGCACCATCGCGTATTGGTACTCGCTGTACATTGTCAGCACCCCCATCTCCTGCAGCACCTCGAAGCAGTCGGCAGCCTGCGCATACTGCTTGGTGTCCATGTATTCCTTGAGGGCGAGGCGATACTTCTCGGTGGGGTCGGACTCCTCGACCACGGTCTCGGACACTTCGGCGAAGTCCTCCTCGAAACGGTCGTCGATGATGAGCCTGCTTCCCTCCTGCGATACGGTTCCGAAGCAGTCGAAGGCGGAATTGCCGACTACCAGCGGAACGGTCTGCTTGGTGACCACGAATGCCGGAAGGTTCTGGACTATGACCTTGCCTATCTTGAGATTGCGGATCACGAACGACGCCGCCTTGGTCGAGCTGCCGTTGGGCATCTTGACCGTGGTCATTCCATTAACGTCGGCGTCGGCGATATATCCGTTCTCATAAAGGAACATATACGTGGTGGAGGACACGCTGGCATACCAGCTGTCCGGAGTGTAATAGGTCCTGACGCCGACTCCGTTGATGGAGGCGGCCATGGTGTACCTGCCGTCGGGCTCCTGGTTCAACTGTATGACGGTCTGGGCGCGCAAGGCCGGAGCCGCGAGCGCGGCTGTCAGCATGGCGGCGATAAAAAGCGGAATTCTCATGTTTTCGTGCGGTTAGATAACAAATATAGGAAAATAACACGATTTAAAGACGTATTCAATCTTTCTTTGTATATTGCAGAAGAGAAATTACTTTGCCTTCAATGCTATGAAAAGAATCCTCGTCATCTCTGTTATGGCCCTGCTGGCGTCCTGTCTCTCAGCACAGCCGAAAGTCACCCTTGAGGTCAATGCCGCTGAAAAGGTCGGCTCCATGGACCCTATCTGGGCCTGGTTCGGCTATGACGAGCCGAACTATACCACGATGAGGGACGGCCGCAAGCTCCTTTCCGAGATATCGGAGCTGAGCCCCGTCCCCGTAAGGATACGCACGCATAACCTGATGACCTCGGGCGACGGCATAGCGGCCATGAAATGGGGCTCCACCAACATTTACACGGAAGATGCTGACGGCAATCCCGTATATTACTGGGAGATCATCGACCATATATTCGACACCTTCGTGGACAGGGGGATGAAGCCTCTGGTCGAGGTGGGATTCATGCCAGAGGCGCTGACCACCGCCGAGACGCATTACAGGCATCACTGGAGCCCCGAGAACCAGAGGGACCTTTTCACGGGATGGACTTATCCTCCGAGCGACTACGAGAAGTGGGCGGAGCTCGTGTACCAGTGGGTGCGGCACAGCATCGACAGGTACGGGAGGGAGGAGGTCGAAACCTGGTGGTGGGAGCTGTGGAACGAGCCTGACATAGGATATTGGCACGGTACGCCCGAGGAGTTCTGCAAGCTGTACGACTATACTTCCGAGGCCATCATCCGCGCTTTGCCGACAGCCACGGTCGGAGGCCCCGACACCACCAATCCCAACGGCGGCAGGGCCGCGAACTATCTCAAGACCTTCCTCGACCACTGTTCCGAAGGAACCAATTACGTAACGGGCCGGAAAGGCTCGCATCTCGACTTCATCGCCTTCCACGCCAAGGGCGCGCCCACCGTCGTGGACGGCCACGTCAGAATGAACGCCGGAGCCCAGCTCCGGGCAATAGATGCAGGGTGCGCCATCGTAGCTTCCTATCCCAAGTTCAAGAATCTGCCGATAGTTATCGGCGAATCCGATCCTGAGGGCTGCGCCGCCTGCGGCATGTACACCAATCCCGAGAATGCCTACCGCAACGGCACCATGTATTCCAGCTATACCGCATCGACCTTCGCCCGCAAATACGAGATAGCTGCAAGGCACGGCGTGCATCTCGCCGGAGCCGTGACCTGGGCGTTCGAGTTCGAGAACCAGCCGTGGTTCCACGGCTTCCGCGACCTTGCCACCAACGGTGTGGACAAGCCTGTGCTGAACGCTTTCCGAATGTTCGGAAAGATGTCCGGCGACCGCGTCGCCGTAAAAGGCAATTCCTACTCTCTGGACGAGATGCTCGAAGGCAGCGTACGGGAGCGCGACGATGTCTCCGCGCTTGCGTCCCTCTCCGACCATTCCCTCGCGGTAATGGTCTGGGACTACCACGACGACAACGTCGCGGACCCGGGCTCAGAAGTGGAGGTCCGTATCAGCGGCATTCCCGCCAAGAAAGCGACCTTGAAGCATTACCGTATCGACGCCGACCACAGCAATTCCTATGAGGCGTGGATCGCGATGGGTTCTCCTCAGGACCCTTCTCCAGCACAGTACAAAGCCCTCGAACAGGCGGGTAAGCTCGCTGAATTCGAGTCTGCCAGGGACGTGAAGGTCAGGAAGGGCGGCTATTCCGCCTCTTTCAATCTTCCCCGCCAGGGCATTTCTCTTCTCCTCTTTGAATGGTAAACCTTAAACATAAACATATATGAATCTGAAAAGAAACCTCGGCCTTGCGCTGCTCTCCTTCGTGACCGTCGCGGCATTTGCCCAGCACCCGCTGCCGGTTCACAGTTATCTCGAGATCTATGACCTGGACAGCGGTACCCACAAGGTCATAAAGGAGTTTGACTACGTGGTAGAGGCTCCCAACTGGACTCCCGACGGGCAGTGGCTGGTGTTCAATTCCGGCGGCAAACTGTATAAGATGGCTCCGGACGGCTCGACGGACCCGATCGAGATTCCCACCGGTTCCATCACCCAGTGCAACAACGACCATGTCATCACCGTGGATAATAAATGGATAGGCTTGAGCAGCAGCGACCCGTCGATTGGCAGAGGCGGATCCTATGTGTTCATAATGCCTTTCGAAGGCGGCGAGCCCCGCAAGATCACCCCGCTCAGCACCAGCTATCTCCACGGCATCAGCCCGGACGGCAAGACTATCGCCTATTTCGCCCAGCGCGGGACTGGTGAGGAGCGCAGCCAGGACATCTACACGATGTCGGTCAAGGGAGGAAAGGAGATCCGCATGACCGATGCTCCTGGAGTGGATGACGGCCCGGAATACAGCCGTGACGGCAAGTACATCTGGTTCAACAGCGAGCGTACCGGCCGCATGCAGGCCTGGAGGATGATGGCCAACGGCAAGGACCAGACGCAGATGACCTTCGACGAGGACATGAACTCCTGGTTCCCGCATATCTCCCCCGACGGCACAAAGGTCGTTTACATAGCTTATCACGACTATGAGCTCCAGCCTTCACAGCATCTGCCCGACCTTAATGTCCAGCTCCGCATGATTCCCGCCACCGGCGGCGAACCCAAGGTGCTGGTGGAGTTCTTCGGCGGCCAGGGCAGCATCAACGTCAACTCCTGGAGTCCGGACAGCAAGAAGTTCGCTTACATCACCTACCGCCCCACCGAGGAGCTTACGGCCCCGAAGAAGGAGATGGCGGTCCAGCTATACTCCGTACGTTCGCTCATCGGCACTCCGGAGTTGTTCGCCAAGAATCATGATTATGTCTTGAGGAGATTGTCCGAGATGGGATATACCGGAGTGGAAGCCATCAGCTATGCCGACGGCCGGTTCTCCGGCCTCGCCCCGGCCGCATTCCGCCGGGAGGTGGAGAAATATGGTCTCAAGATTATTTCTTCGCACGCGACTCACGGCTTGAGCCGGGCGGAATTGGTCTCGGGAAACTTCTCGGAGGCTCTCAAATGGTGGGATACCTGCATCGCGGCGCACAAGGCCGCCGGCATCCCCAGGATAGTGATGACATACTCCCCTCTGCCGGAGACTGAGGCTGAACTTGCCACCATGGCGGCCTACCTGGATGCCATCGGCGCCAAATGCCGCGAAGCCGGCATCCGCTTCGGCTACCACAGCCACGACCACGAGTACAGCAAGGTCGCCGGCACCACGATGCTGGACTATTACATCAGCCACACCGCTCCGGAGAACGTCTTCTTCCAGATGGACGTTTACTGGGCCGTCATCGGCGACGCCAGCCCCATCGAGTATTTCAACAAATACCCCGGCCGTTTCGAGGTCCTGCACATCAAGGACAAGTACGAGCTCGGCCAGAGCGGAATGGTCAATTTCGAAGCCATCTTCAACAACGCCGCAAGGGCCGGGATGAAGGCCTATGTCGTGGAGATGGAGTACGCCAGCACCCCCAACATCCTCCGTGGCCTCCGGCAGAGCGCCCTGTATCTCCGGAACGCCTCCTACGTCCTGCCGGACTATTCCAACCTGCCCGCGGAGCAAATGCGCAGAAGATAGAACTCGGATGCGATTCGATTTCTCCTACTTTTTTTTATTTTTGCGATAAAACAATTTTAACATACTGAAAAATGAAAATCATCATTCGCGACAATGCAAAGGAAGGCGGCCTGTGGGCTGCGCATTATATCGCAGCCAAGATCAAGGAGAAGGCTGCGCGTACATCCGAGCCCTTCGTCCTTGGTCTCCCTACCGGTTCCACCCCGCTCAGCACTTATGCTGAACTGGTCCGAATGGTCAAGGCGGGAGAGCTCTCATTCAAGAATGTCATATCGTTCAACATGGACGAGTATGTCGGCCTGCCCGTGGAGCATCCCGAGAGCTACCATTCGTTCATGTTCACCAACCTGTTCAACCATATTGACGAACCTCTGGAGAATATCCATATCCTCAACGGAAACGCTCCCGACCTTGCCGCCGAGTGCGCAGCATATGAGGAGGCTATCGTCAAGGCTGGAGGTATCGACCTCTTCATGGGCGGTATAGGTGAGGACGGCCACATCGCTTTCAACGAGCCGTTCTCCCCGCTTGAGTCTCGCACCAGGGTGGTCACCCTCACCCAGGACACGCGTGAGGTGAACTCCCGCTTCTTCGGTGGCGACCCCGAGGCCGTCCCTGCACAGGCATTGTCCGTCGGTGTCGGCACTGTCATGGACTCCAAGGAGGTTATGATCCTTGCCTATGGCTCCAAGAAGGCCAGGGCACTGGCCAGCGCCATCGAAGGCCCCATGTCGCACTACAATACAGTCAGCGCACTGCAGAAGCACCCTGCCGGCATCATCGTCTGCGACGAGGCCGCCATTGGCGAGGTAAAGGTGAACAGCTACCGTTATTTCAAGGCCGTGGAGGCCGCTGAAACGAGGTAAATGCCGGAATAGTTTCAATTGAACTGTAAGACCGAGTTCTTGTTTTTTCGGAGATTTCTGTTTAACTTAACACGGATTATTGATAATTTCAACCGCATAATTTTCGACAGACATGGCCAAGAAATCCTTTCTAGACAGGATAAGCGACTTGACAAAGATTGCCCATCGAGCCAATTTTTCAAGTGTGGACAAACATATCGCGAATCTCAATTTCGAGACTCGTTTCTCCGAGATGGTGTCCACGCGCTACACCTGTAATTCCTTCATCGACAGGAAGATCAACCCTTCGAAGATAGACAAGATGCTCAAAGTCGCCCGCATCGCGCCGTCCCAGGGCGACTGCCCGTCCATTCACGTATGGGCAGTCACCAGCGACGAGGCTCTGGCGCGCATGCGTGAGGTGCATCCCACCTTCAACGCTCCCGCGGTGTTCATGGTGGGCTGCGACAGGGCGAAGGCCTGGGTGCGCGGTTTCGACAACAAGAGCAGCGCCGACACTGATGCCGCCGTGGTTTCCATGCATATCCTGCTGGAGGCTTCCGACCTCGGCCTCGGGACCGTATGGCTCTCCGAATTCGATCCTGCCAAGGTAGCGGAACTGTTCCCCGAGACTAAAGGTTACGAAATCGCCGCTCTGCTGGCGGTCGGTCATCCCGACCCGAACGAAGAGCCCGGTATCAACAAGAACGAGCATAAGCCGCTCGAAGATTTCGCGACGGTTCTTTAGAAGTATTTCTTCTCCTCGCGGTCCAGGGCTATGAAGATGAAAATCAAGATGGTGAAGGCCCAGAGCGAGGAGCCTCCGTAAGACAGCAGAGGCAGTGGAATGCCGATCACCGGCATCAGTCCGATGGTCATTCCTACATTGATAAAGAGATGCATGAATATGCAGCTCGCCACACAATAGCCGTAAATCCTGGTAAAGGATTCACGGCTTTTTTCCGCATCTATGATGATGCGGGAGATCATGAAAACATACAGCAGGATGACCACGGCGCAGCCGACGAATCCCCATTCTTCTCCGACAGTGCAGAAAATGAAGTCGGTGCTCTGCTCCGGTACGAAACCGTAGGTGGTCTGCGTGCCCTGGAGGAATCCCTTTCCGAAGAGTCCGCCCGATCCGATTGCGATCTTGGACTGGTTGACGTTGTATCCCACGCCGGCCAGGTCTTCCTTCATGCCCAGGAGAACTTCGATACGGGCGCGCTGGTGGTCCTGGAGGACGTCGTTGAAGAGGAACTCGGTGGAGAACGTCAGCAGTACTCCGAGCAGGAAAGCACCGATGGCTGCCCATAGATAGATATGCTTGTCGCGGTAGGCGCGGACCATGCAGACAGGGATGGCAAGGGCGCTTACGCCGAGCAGCAGGTACAGCGGCTTGAACTTCAGGAGGTATGTCCACTTGCCCGCGGCGAGGGTGATGGCGTCGGCCACGGACTGGTCCACAGTCCCAAGGACCGACGCTCCGGGCACCAGCCATTCGCATATCCATGACCAAAGCCTTGGAAGGAATGCGAAGAAGATGAGCGGAAGTCCGCAGCGTTTGACCCAGGTTCCGAAACGGCTGGTCCGGAAAAAATACGACAGTGTGACGATGGCGGCCAGGACCAGTATGGACGTGTACGACGAAGCCGTCAGCGTCAGGATGAACAGCAGGATGCACATGCCGACGATGGCGAGCAGCCATCCGCTCAAACCCTCCCTGTAGAGGACGAAGAGGAATCCGACATAGACTAGAGCAGATCCTGTCTCGCTTTCCGCCACGATGGTGAGCATCGGCAGGCCGATGATCAGCGCGACGGTCAGGAAGTCCTTGGTATTGCTTATCTTGAAGTTTGGCTTGCTCATCGTGGCTGCAAGGACCAGCGATGTCGTGATCTTGGATATCTCCGCAGGCTGGAACTTGATGGGACCGAACTCGAACCAGGAGTGCGAGCCCTTGACGTCCTTGGACACGAATATAACCAGCACCAGCAAGGCTCCGACGACCACATATGACGGAATGGATATCACTTCCCACAATCGTGGGTTGAGGACGAAGAGTATGAGGGCGGCGAGGCCAAGCGAGGTGATGATCCACACGAACTGCTTTCCGCTCCTGACGCTCCAGTCGAATATGCTGGAAGGCTCTGCGGAGTGGATGGACGCGTAGATGTTGATCCAGCCGATGAATATCAGGACCAGATAGCAGATGACCAGCTTCCAGTCCACGGCCTGTTTAAGCCCACGCTTGTATTGGTTGCTCGGCTCCAGCATGTCAGTCTGTCTTTACTCTGGCCATCAGGTCGGCCTGGAGGATGCGGTCTTCGACGTATTTCCTCTCCGGCCTGATGTCTCCGGTCAGGTATTTCTCCACCATCAGCGATGCGATCGGGCAAGCCCAGGTCGCGCCGAATCCGGCATTTTCTATATAGGCCGCTATCGCGATTTGGGGATCGTCCTTGGGCGCGAAGCAGATGAACACGGAGTTGTCGGCGCCGCGGGGGTTCTGGGCGGTGCCGGTCTTGCCGCAGACGTCCAGGCCGGGGATGGCCGCGGAAGTGGCCGTACCGCCCGCGGCGCCTCCGCCGTTCACGGCCATGTACATGCCGTTGATGACCTTCTTGAAGTTCATCGTATCGACCAGGGTGTACTGGCGCTCGCGGTATTTGTCATCGATCGAGACATTCTCGGAGTCCTTGATGATGTGCGGGATGATGTACCAGCCGCGGTTGGCTACCGTGGCGCAGAGATTGGCGATCTGGAGCGGCGTCACGCCGATCTCTCCCTGTCCGATGGACAGCGAGATGATCGTCTGGAAGCGCCAGCCCTTGCGGCCGTAGGCTTTGTTGTAGTAGGCCGACGTGGGGATGTTGCCGCCAAGTTCGGAAGGGAAGTCGCTTCCGAGCTTACGGCCGAAGCCGAAGCTGGTGACGTATTCCCTCCACTTGTCGAAGGCGTCCTGGATGGAGGCGTACTTGCGGTTCTCCAGGATGTTTCGGAACACATAGCAGAAATAACCGTTGCAGGAAGTGGCGATGGCGTCCAGCAGGGCGAGAGGCGAGGCGTGCCCGTGGCAGCCGAGCCTCCTGCCGTTGCCGTACGGGAATCCGTGGCTGCAAGGATATTTGTCCGACGGCTGGAGGACGCCCTCCTCCAGGCCGATCAGGCCGTTTACGAGTTTGAATACCGATCCGGGAGGGTACGACGCCATGACCGTGCGGTTGAACATCGGGCGGTACGGGTCGTTGATGAGCTCGTTGTAATGCTGGCCTATGTCGGCAAGCTGGTCAACGCTGATACCCGGGCTGGAGACCATTGCCAGGATCTCTCCAGTCTTGGGTTCGATGGCGACCACGCTCCCGACCTTGTTCTGCATGAGCCTCTGTCCGTAGTTCTGGAGCTGCGCGTCGATGGTCGTCACGATGTCGTCCCCCGGGATGGCCTCCACGTCCATGGCTCCGTCGTTGTAAGCGGTCTGGATCTGATTGTGCGAGTCACGAAGGTACACGTGGTAGCCTTTGGTGCCCCTGAGCTCCCTTTCGCGGGCCGCTTCGATGCCGGTACGGCCGATGTAATCGCCCGACTTGTATTCCCCGGGATGCTGCTTGAGGTAGTCGGCGTCCACTTCGGAGACATAACCGAGGAGATTGCCGCCGGCATCTACGGGATAGTCGCGGATACTGCGGAGCTGTCCCTTGAAACCGGGGAACTTGTATTGGATCTCCGCGAAACGCATGTATGTCTGGGGAGCCACCTGCTTGATCATCGTCTGCGACTGATAGCCGATGGTGGAGCGGTACTTGCGGTAGTACGCCATCCTGTCGCGGATGAATTGGACGTCCACGTCCAGGGCATCCGCCAGGGCGAGGGTATCGAAAGGCTTGACTTCGCGGGGGGTGACTATGATGTCGTATGCCGTCTTGTTTCCGACGAGGATCTCTCCGTTTCGGTCATAGATGATGCCGCGGGTGGGGTAGATGGTCTCATAGACCATCGAGTTGTTGTCGGAACTGATCTTGTATTCGTCGTGGACGATCTGGATGGAGAACAATTTGGCCAGGAGAGTGGCGGCCACCACTCCAAGTCCGATGAGAAGCCTGTTCTTCCGGTTGAGGTCCATGGCTTATCTCCGTACTCCGCTGGTCCTTTCGGGAGCCAGGATGTTCGCGACGAAGATCGAGAGGATGTATCCGCCGGCCAGCGAGGCCGCGAAGCGGATGCCGCTGAACCAGAGCGGCCGCGTGCCGGCTCCGTCCGCCCAGATGTACAGGATGAGGAAGAGGGCCTGGGCCATTATGATGGCCACGGACATCTTCCATACTCCCTGGCGTGGGATGGAGATGTCTTCCTTGCGGGCGAAGACCTCGTCTCCGAAGACCAGACGGATGATGCCCAGTCTGCAGAAGGCGACGGGCACCAGGGCGAAGACGTTGAGTCCCGGCATGCCGTCCGAAAGCAGGTCGACCGCGATCCCCGTGGCGAAGGCGATGAACAGCGCCGGGATGGTCCCGCGACGGATAGGGATGAGAAGTATCATCGCGGGCAGTATCGACAGCATCACATACTGCGAGAGCCTGAAGAAGTTGGCTATGCAGATCTGCACGAGCAGCAGGAGGATGAAGGAGGTCAGGAATCTTGCGTTGCTCATGGTCTATTCCTCCTCGGTCTGGTTTTCAAGGTTCTCGAGATACATGATCTCCTCGCGCCCGGAGTTGGACACTACGGTGACGTAGCGGAGCGCCGTGAAATTCTGGAACAGATCGACGTCAATCTCGTTGACGGCGCCGTTGACTACCTTGGAACTTCCGGCGATGCCGAGAGGTATGTCGGGCGGGAAGAGCGAGGAATATCCGCTGGTCCAGACGGTGTCTCCCGGAGCGTACTTGTACTGCAGGGGAATCTCCTTGAGGACGGCTCCGTCCATTGAGACGCCGTCCCAGGTGAGCGGGCCCACGGCGCCTTCATTGCCCAGGCGGGCGCTGATGCTGATGCCCGTGTTCATGAAGGACAGGCCATAAGAGTAATGCTTGTCCACCGCATCGATGATGCCGACGATGCCCGAAGGCGTGATGACCCCGGACTGGGGCTGCACGCCGTCTTCATAGCCCTTGTCGAGGATGAAATAGTTGTGCTGCTTGTTGCGGCTGATCTTCACTATGCTGGCGGGGATGTGGGTGAAACCGGCGAAGATAAGCGTGCTGTCGTTCAGCATGCCGTTCTCGACGGCGGCCTGGACCCTGTCCTGGCTGTGCCGGAGCGCCTCCGTGAGCATTGCGTTCTCGGCCGCGAGGTTCTCGTTCTCGGCCTTTAGGGAGAAATAGTGTCCTATGCTGTCGAATCCTCCCCAGACCCAGGCCATTACGCGGTGCGAGGCCTTGGTCACCCAGATGTCCTGGAGGCTCCCGGAATGCTTGAGCATGCTGAGCGCGGCAATCTCCATCAAGATGAAAACTACCGTGCCTATGACTTTAGCCCATATCTTCCGCTCGTCGACCATCCTACCTCATGAGGAACGAGTAGTTCTCGGTATTCTTGAGGGCGATGCAGGTGCCGCGCGCCACGGAGTGGAGGGGATCCTCCGCCACGTGGAACGGGATGTTGACTTTTTCGGAGAAACGCTTGGCAAGGCCCCTGAGCAGGGCGCCGCCGCCGGAGAGGAAGATACCGTTCTCCACGATGTCGGAGTAGAGCTCCGGAGGAGTCTGCTCGAGCACGTGGAGGATAGAGGTCTCGATCTTGGCGATGGATTTGTCGAGGCAGTGGGCGATCTCCTGATATGTGATGGTGGCCTCGACCGGGTGGGCGGTCATGAGGTTCGGGCCGCGGGCCACGAACGGCTCCGGCTCCTCGTCGAGGTTCTGGATGACTGCTCCGACCGCGATCTTGATCTTCTCGGCGGTAATCTCACCGACCTTGATGTTGTGCTGCTGGCGCAGGTAATACTGGATGTCGCTGGTGAACACGTCGCCGGCGGTACGGATACTGTCCTGGACCACCAGGCCTCCGAGGGAGATGACTGCGATCTCGGTGGTGCCGCCGCCTATGTCGACGACCATGTTGCCCTTAGGAGCCTCGACGTCGAGACCGATACCGAGGGCGGCCGCCATAGGCTCGAAGATCAGATACACGTCGCGTGCTCCGGCATGCTCGGAGGAGTCGCGGACGGCGCGGATCTCGACTTCGGTACTGCCCGAAGGGATGCCGACGACTATCTTGATGTTAGGGGTGAACAGGGACTTGTGCTTGGCGTTCACCTGCTTGATGAACCCGCGGATCATCATCTCCGCGGCGTTGAAGTCCGCGATCACGCCGTCCCTAAGAGGACGGACGGTCTTGATGCCGGGGTTGGAACGCTCGTGCATCAGCTTGGCCTTCTGGCCGATGGCGATGCACTTGCCGGAATTATTGTCGATGGCGACGATGCTTGGCTCATCGAGAACGATCTGGTCGTTCTGGAAGATGATGGTATTGGCCGTGCCAAGGTCCATTGCCAGCTCTTGAGTCCAGAAAGAAAGTGCCATATGATAAAGCTTCTAAAAGTTCGGAAAAAAATAGTTCTTTGTATTGAACGGTAAAGGTACAAAAAATAGTTAAATTTGCTGGAGTTTTTCACACTTATGGAGAGAAAAAAATATGTGGTGGTAATGGCGGCCGGCCACGGGGTCCGGATGGGGTCCGCATTGCCCAAGCAGTTCATCGAGCTCGGCGGCAGACCCATCCTCCAGCGTACGATAGAGTGTTTCGTCCGCGCCGTGCCTGACATAAAGGTCATCACTGTCCTGCCCAAGGAGTATGTGCAGGGGTGGAAGAACCTTTGTTCGAAGAACAACTTCTACTACCCGCAGCTGCTGGTGGAAGGCGGCATCACGCGCTTCCATTCGGTCCGGAACGCATTGAAGAAGGTTCCGGACGGAGCGGTCGTCGCCATCCAGGACGGCGTCCGCCCGCTCGTCACTCCCGAGCTCGTCTCCAGGATGTTCGGGATGATGGACGGCTGCCGCGCCCTTATACCCGTCCTGCCCTCCGTCGATACCCTCAAGGCGGTCCGCAGGGTCAAGGATTCCTCCGGAAACGAAGTGCTGGAGACCATACCCGATATGGTTCTGGACCGCGAATGCATCTTCAGGGCGCAGACGCCGCAGATATTCCTCTCCGAGGACATCCGCGCCGCATACGGCCAGGCCTTCGACACATCCTTCACGGACGACGCATCCGTCGCCGTGAAAAAGAATATACCCCTCTCCTACGTCGAAGGAGAGAGGTACAATATCAAGATCACGACCCAGGATGACCTGGAATTCGCCAAAGCTATTCTGTCTTTGAAGAATTGGCTGTGAAACTCACGCTGGAGTAGTCCTTGACCCACACCTGACGCTCGAATGCCTCGTCCAGGGAGATCATAGTATCCGTGGACTGGATGTATGGTATCTTCTGGATGGTGTTCAGCAGCACTTCCATCAAGTGGTCGTTGTCGAAGCAATAGACCTTGACGAAGAGCGCGGCCCTGCCGGTTACGAAATGACACTCCACGATCTCGGGGATATGCTTGAGGGAATTGACCACCTGGGGATATTTGTTGGCTTCGGACAGTACGACGCTGATGAACGCGCAGACGTTCAGGCCGAGCGCCTGGGGCTTGACCAGCAGCCGGGACCCGGTGATGACTCCGTTGGTTTCCAGTTTCTTGACTCTCTGATGGATGGCGGCTCCGGATACTCCGCACTCCCTGGCGATCTCCAGGAACGGCATCCTGGCGTTGTTGACGAGGAATGAAAGGATCTTCTGATCGACTTCGTCGATATGGTAGGATGTTGACATATTACTTACGGTTTCAAACCAAAACGTTGCGAATATAAATAAAAATATTTTTATACCGCAACGTTTGTATGGCTTAAATCGTTATATGTCAATTCATAGTACCTACTGCTTCTTCCTCCGGTAGGTTTTGGCGGTAGGTTTCGAATTGTTAATTATTTCGAGGCACTCGGCTTCGGTGAGCTTGGAGGCGTCCTTGCCCTTCGGAATCCTGAAATTCGCGCCATCCTTCTTGATATAAGGGCCGAACCTTCCGTTGAGGACGCTGATGCCGCTGTCCTTGAACTCGAGCATGGTGGCGTTGACGGGAATGGAGTTGCGCTCCTTCTCTATCAGTTTGACACAGTCCTCCAGCGAAACCTTGAGGGGATCGGCTCCCTTCGGAAGGGAAATGATCTTGTCTCCGTGCTTGATGTACGGGCCGAAACGGCCTTTCATGGCAACGATGTCGACGCCTTCGAAAGCACCCACTTTCCTGGGCAGACGGAAGAGCTTCAGGGCATCCTCCAGGGTGAGGGTCTCGATCAGCTGGCCCTTGTCCAGGCTGGCGAACTGCCTGTTCTCTCCCTCTCCTTTCTGTACGTAAGGCCCGAACTGTCCGAAACGGGCGGTGATGGGCTGGCCGTCGGAAGGATCGACGCCTATCTCACGGCTGACCTTGCTGTACTGGCGGTCTTCGAGCACCGTCTCTATCTTGTGGTGGAAGGGAGAATAGAACGATCCGATGACGGAGTTCCAGACCTTGCTGCCTTCCGCGATCTGGTCGAAGTCCTTCTCGACATTGGCGGTGAAGTCATAGTCGAGGATGTCCGGGAAGTTCTGTACGAGATAGTCGGTGACTATCATACCGATCTCCTGCGGGAGGAGTTTGCCCTTCTCCGCGCCGACGACTTCGGTCTTGGCGGTTTCGGAGATGACGCCGTTCTTGAGGGTAAGGTTGGTTACAGGGACCTTGCGGCCTTCCTTGTCTCCCTTGACGATGTATCCGCGGCCCGTCGTGAGAGTGCTGATGGTCGGAGCATAAGTGGAAGGACGGCCGATGCCGAGCTCTTCGAGCTTCTTGACCAGCGTGGCTTCGGAATAGCGCTGGGGCGCCTGGGTGAACTTGCACTCCGCGGTGATCGACTTGGCGTCCATTACGTCGCCTTCGTGGATGGGAGGGAGGACGGTGTCCTCTCCGGCGGCGGAGTCGTCGTCAGTGCTTTCCATATAGAGCTTGAGGAATCCGTCGAAGAGCACCTGGGAAGCCTGGATGTTGAAGACCTCGGGGCGCTTGTCGGAATCGACCTTGATGGCGGTGTTCAGCATCCGGGCGTCGGACATCTGGGAAGCGACGGTACGTTTCCAGATGAGGCTGTAGAGCTTCTGTTCCTGTGCAGTACCTTCGATGGATGTGTTCTCTATGAAAGTCGGACGGATGGCTTCATGGGCCTCCTGGGCTCCCTTGGCGCTGGTGCGGAACTGGCGGGTATGCGAATACTCCTCTCCGAAATTGTCGATGATGAACTTCTTGGAAGTCCCAAGCGCGAGGGTGGAGAGATTGGTGGAGTCGGTACGCATATAGGTAATGAGACCGCGCTCGTACAGGCTCTGCGCCAGGCGCATCGTCAGGCTTACCGGGAAATGGAGCTTGCGTGCGGCCTCCTGCTGCAGCGTGGAGGTGGTGAAGGGAGGGGCGGGGAAGCGTGTTCCTTCCTTGGCCTCTATGGAGGAGACCGTGAAGCGCGCTCCGATGCTGTCCTCAAGGAACCTGCGGGCCTCTTCGATGCCGTTGAAACGCGTGCCGAGAACAGCCTTGACCTTGACGGAAGCAGGGGTTCCCGCGGGATGGAAAACGGCTTCCACGCGGTAGAACGGTTCGTTCTCGAACGCCATGATCTCCTTCTCCCTGTCCACTACGAGCCGCAGGGCGACGGATTGGACGCGTCCCGCCGAGAGCTTCGGCTGGATCTTGCGCCAGAGCACCGGAGACAGTTCGAAGCCGACGAGGCGGTCGAGCACGCGGCGCGCCTGTTGCGCGTTCACGAGATTCATGTCGATGGTGCGCGGATTCTTGACGGCGTTCTGGATGGCGTCCTTGGTGATCTCGTGGAAGACGATCCTCTTAGTCTTGGCGGGATCGAGGCCCAAGGTCTCGCAGAGGTGCCAGGAGATGGCCTCTCCTTCGCGGTCCTCATCGGAAGCAAGCCACACCGCGGACGACTCGGCCGCGGCCTTGCGCAGCTCCGCCACCACCCGGCGCTTGTCCGCCGGGACTACGTATTCGGGCTCGAACCCTTTATCCACATTGACGCTGAGCTTCTTGTCCTGGAGGTCGCGGATGTGGCCGAAGCTGGCCTTGACCGTGAAATCCTTTCCCAAATACTTCTGGAATGTCTTGGCTTTTGCCGGAGACTCAACGATTACCAAATTCTCCATCACTTGTCTGTCAAAATCAAAATTGACTGCAAAGAAAATCACAAACTGGGTAATTTTCCAAATTTTAATGCGTAATTTTGTCGGGATTGTCCTCTGACTTCGAGCACTCGACGAAGTCGAGAAAAATATATAATATGAAAGAGACGACACGCAAGAAAATAACCAAGTGGTTCTGGGTCCTGATGATCGCTCCGGTGGCGCTCATTTTCGCTCTTCTGCTCCTCGTCTGGATCTTTGCCAAGATCCCGTCGTTCGAGGAGCTCGAGAACCCTGACAGCAAGCTTGCCACGCAGGTGCTCGCCGAGGACGGCGAGATCCTGACCACTTTCCATATCGAGAACCGCACATACGCCAGCTACGAAGACCTGGCTCCCAGCCTTGTCCAGGCGGCGGTCGCCACCGAGGACAAGCGTTTCTATAATCACTCCGGCATCGACATGATCGGCCTCGGCCGCGTTTTCTTCAAGACCTTGCTCATGCGCGACACCAGCCAGGGAGGAGGAAGCACCATCACCCAGCAGCTGGCCAAGACCCTGTATCCCCGCCGTACCGTGAACAGCAAGATTCCCGGATGGTCCAAGGTCGTGATGGTCTGGACCAAGCTCAAGGAATGGATCACGGCCGTGAAGCTGGAAAGGAACTATACCAAGGAGGAGATCGTGGACATGTATCTCAACTCCATCTTCTTCGGCAGCAGTGCGTACGGTATCAAGGCCGCTGCCCTGACGTTCTTCGACAAGCAGCCCGCCGACCTTACCGTTGAGGAGAGCGCCATGCTCGTTGGAATGGTCAACAAGCCCACGCGCTACAATCCCCGCCTCAACCCCGACAAGGCTCTCGCCCGCCGCAATTTCGTCATTGAACGCATGGAGAAGTCCGGCTACCTCACCAAGGACGAGTGCGACTCCATCTGCCAGATCCCCATCAATGTCGACAAGTACGAGGTCCAGGACCACAACGCCGGACACGCACCGTACTTCCGCGACATGCTCCGCCGCGTGATGTCCGCCCATAAGCCCAAACGCTCGTCGTATTCGAACCGCGAGGACTATGCCGCCGACTCGCTCCGCTGGATCCAGGACGATCTTTATGGATGGCTCGACAAGAATACCAAGGCCAACGGCGACCCTTACGACCTTGACCGCGACGGCCTGCGCATCTACACCACCATCAATTTCAAGATGCAGCAGTATGCCGAGGAAGCGGTGGAGGAGCACCTCGGCAAGACTCTCCAGAACAGCTTCTACCGCGAGTCCCGCAACCTTGCCAACAAACCTTTCGCCAACGACGTGGACGAGGCCACACGCGACCGGCTTATGTCGCAGGCCCGCCGCTGGAGCGACAGGTACCGCCTGCAGAAGAACGCCGGAGTCTCCGACGCCGAGATCCTCAAGCAGTTCTCACAGCCTACGAAGATGAGGGTGTTCGCGTGGGGCAAGGACGGCAAGCCCGTCTCGGTGGACACTACCATGACCCCGGACGACTCCATCCGCTACTACAAGGCCATCCTCCGTGCCGGATTCATGGCCATCGAACCCGCCACGGGTCACGTCAAGGCCTATGTCGGCGGACCGAACTACCGCTACTTCAAGTATGACAACGTCGGTCAGGGCCGCCGTCAGGTCGGTTCGACCATCAAGCCGTTCCTCTACACCACGGGTATCCTCAGCGGCATGTCCCCGGACGAGCAGTTCATGAACAACCCCGTGTCGTTCGTGTTCGCTGACGGACGCGAATGGACGCCCAAGACCACGGATGCCGCACAGTACAGGGGACGCGCCCTCACGATGCGCCAGGGTCTTCAGATAAGCAGCAACAACATCGCGGCTTCCATCATGAAGAAGCTCTGCGAGGGAGATCCCACGTTCTCGCGCGGCCCCGAGCAGATGATAAGTCTCATGCGTACGATGGGCATCACCGGCCATCTCGATCCGGTTCCGTCCATCTGCGTCGGCGCGGCCGACCTCTCCATCTGCGAGATGGTCGCGGCCTACAATACTTTCCCTTCGGGGGGAGTGTACTGCGAGCCCGTATTCGTGACGCGCATCGAGGACAACCTCGGCAACGTCATTACCGAGTTTGCCGGAGGCAAGCGCGACGCCCTCAATGAGAACGTCGCATATACGATGGTGCAGATGATGCAGAATGTCGTGAACGGCGGTACCGGCGGACGCCTGCGCTCCGTTTACGGACTGCGCGGCCAGATCGCCGGCAAGACCGGTACGACCAACGACAATTCCGACGGATGGTTCATCGGATATACGCCGTCCATCACCGCGGGTGTCTGGGTCGGATGCGAGGACCGTCAGGTGCACTTCCAGTCCACCTCGCTTGGCCAGGGCTCCAATGCCGCTTTGCCCATCTGGGGCATCTGGATGAAGAAAGTCCTCAAGGACGGTACGCTCGGCATCAACGAAGCCGACGCTTTCATCGAGCCTGCCGGCATGGCGCTGCTGCCGGAGATCATCGGCTCCGTGGAGGAGTCCAAGAGCAGCAGCGACAGGAAAGAAGAAGAGTATTATTTCGATTGACATATGTCCAAGTACAGTTCCATAGCAGTCTTCTACGGCAGCGATTCTTCCGAATGGGAGGTCTCCTGCCGGAGCGGGGAATATACTGCGTCCCGCATAGACGAGCACGTATATGACGTATATGAGATACTAGCAAGGTTCGGCAAATGGCAGCTGGTGGCCTACAGGAAGAAGAACGCCATGCGCGTGCTTTTCCCGGAGGGCGCCCGCCCGGAGGTGGACAAGAACGACTTCTCCGTCAATGTGCTTGGCGAGAAAGTCAGGTTCGACTACGTATATATCATGCAGCACGGCCGTCCGGGAGAGAACGGACTTCTCCAGGGGTATTTCGAGATGATGGGCATCCCGTTCAGCAGCTGCAGCGCCTTCGTCAGCGCGGTGGCGTTCGACAAGTATGCCTGCAAGAATTACCTCAGGGATGTCGACTTCGTCAAATGCGCGCCCGACGCATATGTGCGCAAGGGCGCGGATCTCGAGGCCTTCGCCGAGGCTGCCGTGCGCAAGCTCAAATTCCCCGTGTTCGTCAAGCCGACCGAGGGAGGTTCGAGCTTCGGAATCACCAGGGTGCTGAGGCCGGAGGACCTGGTCCCCGCCATCCAGTTCGCATTCTCCGAGGGACCGTCGGTGCTCGTGGAGCAAGGGGTGTCAGGACGTGAACTCACTTGCGCCGCATATTTCGACGGAACCGAGGTCAAGGCGCTGCCTTTGATCGAGATCGTCTCCGAGAACGACTATTTCGATTACGACGCCAAGTACAACGGCTTCAGCCAAGAGTTATGCCCGGCTCCGGTATCCGACGACGTGCGAGAGCTGGTCCAGGACACCACTTGCAAGATCTACAGGCGCATGGGATGCTCGGGCGTCGTGCGCGTCGATTTCATCCTCGCCGAGGACGGACTTTATTTCCTTGAGATCAATACCATACCCGGCATGACCAGCGCTTCGCTGGTCCCGCGTATGATACGCACCGCGGGGATGGACATGACTTCATTCCTTTCTACCATCATCGAGAATTCCTAGCAGATGCTTCTTGCCGATTTCATCCGTCAGGGGACAAAGTCCCTGGAGTCGTTGTACCCTTCCCGGGAGGCTCACAACATCGTACTGATGCTCTGCGAGTCCTTGCTCGGGGTCAAGGGATACACGCATATAGTCGAGCCGGAGACGGTCGTGGACCCGTCCCGGGAGGCGGGTCTGCTCGCCGCGCTGGATCGTCTGTCAAGCGGCGAGCCCGTCCAGTACGTTCTGGGCTATGCCGAGTTCTGCGGGTTCCGTTTCAAAGTGACGCCGGACGTGCTGATACCGCGTCCGGAGACGGAACAGCTTGTGGCGGAGGCGGTCAAGGAGGCGGCGCGCCTGCGGCGGCAGCGCAGCCCGTACGGGCGCCACGCTGCGCCGGTGCGCGTCCTCGACCTTTGCACCGGCTCGGGCTGCATAGCCTGGTCGGTGGCGCTCTCCGTCCCCGGGACGGAGGTCGTTGCCGTCGATATTTCCGAGTCCGCGCTGGCTGTCGCCCGCTCGCAGGATTTCGCACGGGAGTGCAAGGAGAGCAAGGCTTCGGCTCCGCTCTTCGTCTGCGCCGACGTACTTGACACTGAGCAGGAGTTCGACCATGGGATGTTCGACCTTGTCCTGTGCAATCCCCCTTATATACGGGAGTCCGAAAAGGAGAGGATGCACCGTAACGTACTGGAACACGAACCCTATACGGCCTTGTTCGTAGCGGACTCCGATCCGCTGGTGTTCTACCGCGCAGTAGCCGCCTGGTCTAGGCGTTTCCTTACGGAAAGCGGGAAGGGTATGGTCGAGATCAATGAGACTCTGGGAAAGGAGACCGGATCTGTGTTTTTGTCCTCCGGATTCCGTCAGGCGACCATAGTTAACGACATTTTTGACAGGAATCGCTTCATAATCTATTCAAAAAACGGTGACTGACGGCCTTGAGAGGCCGTTTTTCTTTTTTATCCGTTTCCATTTTGTGTAAACGGATAAATAGTGTTCCCTTTGCACAAAGTGTCTAATGGAATGAATGGACTATGAGAAACCTTATCTTTATCGGCACGGCGGTCAAGGCGCTGCTGTGCCTTTCGCTGCTTGCTGCAGTCCTGTCTTGCGAAAAGTTCCCGGTGGTGGAGGAGGAAGAACCGTCCTCGATTTCTTTGGAGGAACTTGCGTATATCTTCTCCCGTCTGCCCCTGGAGCAGGAGCATCTTGACGAGGTCCATGCCGCGGTATCATCGTCTTTGGAGCATGGCTACGACGAGGAGTATATGATGGCCGACCTTTTCAATTCTCCCGGAGCGGGGGTGGGGTCGGCCGCGACCAAGGCCCCGGAGGGGCGCTGGTCGCGGCCCCTGCGAACACTGCTCGAGGACTACCTCGAGCACTCGTTCGCCACCCGCTCCGCCGAAGTCCTCCCGCCCCCTGGCAGCGCCGAGGAATTCATTTCCCTCCTGACGGCATCCGATGCGCAGATATACTGGCCGTATTCGGAAGATTGGGACGGGCGCAGCCTGCCGGTCATCACTTTCGACCCCGGCGGGGAGATGACGGCCAACATCGGATACGAGATGCATCCGGACGGTTCGGTAAGGGAGATAGTCGTCTCCGAGCGTACCGCCATGGAGCGGCCGGTATGGGTGATGAACCGCAATGACGACAGCGGCTACCAGACGATAGAAATGCTACGGCGCCAGGACCCCGAGTGGGGTATGGGAGGTTCCATAGTAGTGCGGAAGGACACCAAGTCCGGGAGTGATACCAAAACGCTTATCCTCAAAAGCTTCGAGGCTTCCAGGAACTATGATTCCTGGTTTGCCGGAGGAAGTGAATTCTGGGTGAAGGCCGGCAGTCTGGAGGATTTCTATGCCAGCACGGAGGCCGAGATGAGGCTCTATTCTCCGTCCATAACCGACTTCCTGGTGGTAGTGAAGCGCAGCCAGATCGGGCAGAGGATCCCGTTCGACGCCATACTGGTGTCCGACTGGACGGAGCAGCTGACGTCGCTGGCTTTCATGATTACCGAGGATGACGGAGGGACTATGACCTCCTGGAAGTGCAATGCCAAGGTGATGATCAAGTCCAAGAGTTACGGATTCGATATCGAGATCCCTTTCAACTCCCGGGACGACATTGTCTGGCGCGGCCAGCTGTCAAGGAGCTATTTCGAAAAGAACAATAATGTGGAGGGCCACTTCGGTGACGTCTATCTGACCTTCGGAATAATCTGACATTATTCGGAAATACCGTCCGAATTCCCTATCTTTGCTTTGTTATGTTCGCAAAAGAGGTATATGTCAGGAGGCGTCAGACGCTCATCGACAGTATGAAGGCGCAGGGAGCGGAAGGCATCGCCGTATTCATCGGCAATGTCGAGTCCCCCGCCCAGTATAGGGACAATTGTTACAAGTTCCGCCAGGACAGCTGCTGGCTGTACTATTTCGGCATCGACGAACCGCGCTATGCGGCGGTCATCGACCTGGACGGCGGCGAGGAGACCATCTTCGCGGATGATGTCGACATCGACGACATCATCTGGATGGGTCCGATGCCGTCCGTGGCTTCGGTCGCTGCCGGCGTAGGCGTGGCGCACAGCGCGCCGTACGGCGCACTGGACGACGCAGTCGCCCGCGCCCGCACCCTCGGCCGCCGCGTGCACTTCCTGCCGGCCTCGCGGTATTACAACGCAATGAAGCTTGGTTCCCTGCTGGGCCTGGATCCCTACGACACATTCAGCAAGGGCAAGGCCGGCTGTCCCGCGGCTTCCGCGGAGATGGTCCGTGCCGTCGTGGAGATGCGCTTGATCAAGGAGGATATCGAGATCGAAGAACTTGACCGCGCCTGCACCCTCGGTCAGCAGATGCACACTGTCGCCCGTCAGGGCGTCGTGGTCGGAGTCAAGGAGCAGGAGATCGTCGGCGCCATGGAAGCCCTTACGCTTGCCAAGGGCTGGGGCGTATCTTTCGCAACCATCCTCACCCAGCACGGAGAGATCTTCCATTGCCATTCTCATGAGAATCTCATCGAGCCCGGAAAGCTCCTTGTGATTGATGCCGGCCTTGAGACCAACGACCATTATGCCTCGGATTTCACTCGCACGTATCCTACCGGAGGGAAGTTCACTCCCAGGCAGCGCGATATCTATCAGATTGTCTATGAGTGCAATGAGCACGCGTTCGACATCACCGGACCCGGCACTGCCTATCTTGACGTCCACCTCAGCGTTGCCCGTAAGATGCTTCAGGGGCTCGCCGACCTCGGCCTCGTGAAGGGGGATGTGGACGGCATGGTGGAAGCCGGCATAGCCGGTCTGTTCATGCCTCACGGCCTCGGCCACAACATGGGCATGGACGTACACGACATGGAGGACCTCGGCGAGAACATCGTCGGTTACGGGCCGGGCCAGAAGCGCTCCGCCCAGCTCGGGCTGGGCAGCTTGCGCATGGCGCGCCCCCTCGTCCCCGGCAACGTGGTCACTGACGAACCCGGCATCTATTTCATCCCCGACCTCATAAAGCAGTGGAAGAGAGAAGGTACGGACAAGGGCTATGTCGTCTATGACAAGCTTGAGACTTATTTCGATTTCGGCGGCATCCGTCTAGAGGACGATGTTCTGATCACGCCCGAGGGCGCCCGCAGGCTTGGTGCCAACCGCCTGCCCATCGCTCCGGACGACGTCGAAGCGGCCATGGCGGCCGACAGGGCCTGACGCCATGAGCGTACTTGCCATCCTTGCAGTTGTCGTCGGTGTGGTCGGCATTGCCGGAAGCGTGGTTCCCGGGCTTCCTGGTCCGCCGTTGAGCTGGATCGGCATGCTCCTGGCCTATCTTGCCAAAGGTACCAACGGAGCCGGAGATCCGATGACTACCAAGATGCTCGTCATCTGGCTGATCATCACGGTTATCGTATCGATACTGGACTATGTCATACCGGCGTACTTCACCCGTGTGACCGGGGGTAGCAAGGCGGCTGCGCGCGGTGCCATTGCCGGGTTGTTCATTGGTTTGTTCATTCCCCCGATTGGGATTATCCTGGGGACGCTTCTCGGTGCTTTCCTTGCCGATTTCTTTATCGAGGACAAGGGCGCCTGGGCGTCGTTCAAATCGTCCATCGGGGCATTTATGGGATTTCTCGGAGGGACCGGCATCAAGCTCATCGCTTCCGGGTTCATGATGTATTATATAATTGTATATCTGTAATTTACAATATGGGATTGCTTGAAGGAAAGGTTGCGCTGATCACCGGCGCAGCGAGAGGGATTGGCAAGGCCATCGCCCTCAAATATGCCGAAGAAGGCGCGGATGTCGCCTTCACTGACCTGGTCATCAACGAAGCTGCCGAGCAGACTGTGGCGGAACTTGAAGCTTTCGGCCACAAGGTCAAGGCCTATGCCTCCAACGCCGCCTCCTTTGAGGAGACGCACGCGGTGGTGGACGAGGTCTTGAAGGAGTTCGGCCGCATCGACATCCTGGTCAATAATGCCGGCATCACCAAGGACGGCCTGATGCTCCGCATGAGCGAGCAGCAGTGGGATGCAGTCCTTACGGTCAATCTCAAGAGCGCCTTCAATTTCATCCACGCCCTTACGCCCGTGATGGCGAAACAGCGCAGCGGCAGCATCATCTCGATGTCTTCCGTCGTCGGTGTGTCCGGCAATGCCGGTCAGTGCAACTATTCCGCCTCCAAGGCCGGCCTGATCGGACTGACCAAGTCAATCGCCAAAGAGATGGGCCCGCGCGGCATCCGCGCCAACTGCATCGCTCCGGGATTCATCATCTCGGATATGACCGCCGCCCTTCCGGACGACGTCCGTGAGCAGTGGGTCAAGACCATCCCGCTCAGGCGCGGCGGCACTCCCGAGGACGTGGCCAATGTGGCCCTATTCCTCGCGAGTGACCTCTCCTCCTATGTCAGCGGCCAGGTCATCCACTGCTGCGGCGGCATGAACTGCTAGCCCCAAGGCCACACCCCTTCACCCCCGCCCGCTCCGGCTCACTACCGCTAGCTCTGCCTCGCCACCGCCAGCCCAGCGTCACCATCGCTAGCCCGCCTCGCCTCGCCGCCCTCGGTCCCTACCCTCGGCTGTCCGTAACTCCATCTCGCTGCCCGGCCAAACTCGGCGCAGCCAGTCCTTGCTCATCACTGTTAGTCTCGCGTCACCACCGCTGGTCTTGGCTTTTCGCCGTCCGGCTTTCTCGTCGCTGCTTTTTGCCGCCAGCGACATGCCATCCTTGTCCTACTTTCACTATGGATAACCTATTCTCCAGTATCTCATTGCGGGATGCCGGCACGGCATTGCTCGATCTGGCAATGCCTCGCCGATGCATCGCCTGCCGCAGCCCGCTCACTTTGCGCGAGCGCTTCCTCTGCCTGTCCTGCCTGGCGGACTTCCCCTTCACGCACTACTGGCAGCTCCCCCACAACCCCATGGCCGACAAGTTCAACGCCCTCATCCAGCAGGACCTTGATTCTTCCTCCGCATCAGGCACAAATTTCCCCATTTTGTGCTCGTTTGGTTCGCCGCCGGCCAATTCAGGCACAAATCCCCCCGTTTTGTGCTCGTCTGGCTCGTCTCCGACAGATTCAAGCACAAACCCCTCGGTTTTGTGCTTGAATGGCCAGCCGGACGCCGCTCCGGCCAATGGCACATCCCGCCGGCACGAACCGTATGCGTTTGCCGCGGCACTGTTTTTCTACAGTTCGGTCTCGGATTACCGTCATATACCCTGGCACCTGAAGTACGAGGGCGGGCTGGCGGCCGGGCGGCACTTCGCCCGCATGCTGGGCGAGCGCCTGGCCGCCTCGCCGCAATTCGCCGACGTGGACGTCGTCGTTCCCGTGCCGCTCCATTGGACGCGGCAGTGGCGGCGCGGCTATAACCAGGCGGAGGTTATCGCACGCGAACTCGCCGCCGTTTTGGGCGCCGAGTTGCGCACGGATATCCTCCGCCGCGTCCGCCGCACCCGCTCCCAGGTCCGCCTTTCCGTCCCGGAAAAGGCAGCCAACGTCCGCGGTGCCTTCGCCCTCCGCCGCTCCCTTCACCGTTTGTTCAACCGTAGCTTCCTCGTTTTCTCCCGGTTCTCGTCCATACATCCATCTGAACGAGTTACTTCGCAAGTGCGGCACATCCTTCTGGTGGATGACACGTACACCACCGGCTCGACATTGAATGCCTGTCGCGGCGTCCTTAGGCAGGCGTTCCCACTCCCGACCCGCATCTCTGTTGCCACCCTTGCTTTCGTCGCCCCCGACTGAATACATCTCGCATTCCCAATCGATGCATAGCTAGGCCCGTTTCTCGCACACCCGGGCCCGGATCTCCTCGCTCGTGCGCGTTTGGGCCTGTTTTCCGCACACCCGGGCCCGGATCCTCTCGCTCGTGCGTGTTTGGGCCTGTTTTCCGCACAAACGGGCCCAGGTCTCCTCGCCCGTGCGTGTTTGGGCTCGTTTCTCGCACAAACGGGCCCGAGTCTCCCCGCCCGTGCGTGTTTGGGCCTGTTTCTCGCACAAACGGGCCCGAGTCTCCTTGCCCGTGCGTGTTTGGGCCTGTTTTCCGCACAAACGGGCCCGAGTCTCCCCGCCCGTGTGCGTTTGAGCCTGTTTTCCGCACGGATGGGGCCGAATAACTTTGTCGGTGCGTGTTTGGGCCCGTTTTCAGCACGGATGGGCCTGGGTTTCCTCGTCGGTGCGAGTTTAGGCCTGTTTTCCGCACGGATAGGCCCGAGTCTCCCCGTCGGTGCGAGTTTGGGCCCGTTTCTCGCACGAATGGGCCCAAGCGTCCCCGCTCATGCGTGTCTGGGCCTGTTTTCCGCACACCCGGGCCCGGGTCTCCCCGCCCGTGCGAGTTTGGGCCCGTTTCTCGCACGAATGGGCCCAAGCTTCCCTGCTTATGCGAGTTTTGGCCTGTTTTCCGCACAAACGGGCCCGGATTTCTTCGTCGGTGCGAGTTTGGGCCTGTTTTCCGCACAAACGGGCCCAGGTCTCCTCGCCCGTGTGCGTTTGGGCCAGTTTTCCGCACGGATGGGCCAGGATCTCCCTGCCCGTGTGAGTTTGGGTCTGTTTTCCGCATAGGTGGGCCCGAATCTCCCCGCCCGTGCGGGTTTTGGTCGGATTATCGCACGGCAGAAAGGATTTTTAGTATTTTTGTGCAGTATTCAGTAGATAGTCGCGTTTATAGGTTGCGAGTGGTCAGCGAGTTGGAGTTGTCTTGCGTGAGAAGGAAAAAGGAAGAATTGGTGGAGGAGAGAAAGAGAAATAAAAGAGAAAGAAAAGGGAAAAAAGGTGGAAAGAAAGAGGGGATAGTGGAGAACAGAGGAAAGAGAGGAAAGGAAAGAGGGGAAAAAGGGGGAGGAAGAGGGAAAAGAGGGACAGGGAGAGGGAGAAGGAAGGTGAGAAGAAGCGTGAGTAGGAGTGGGAGAGGGAGGCAAATAGGGTAGAGATGGTGCAGAGGAAACGGAAGGAGAGGAAGAATGAAATGAAGAAGGAGCAAGGAGTGAAGAAGGAGTGGAAAAAGTGGATAGAAGCGTATGAAGTAGAGGGGATGAGGAGGGAGCATAGAGGGATGAGAAGGATAAGGAGAAGAGAGGAAGGAGAAAGGTGACGGGTCGGAGGTAGAAAGGTAGAAAGAAGATGGGTGACGGGGGAGATAGGAGAGACGTGGTGGAGGTAGAAAGAAGATAGGAGAAGATAGGAGAAGATAGGAGAAGATAATAGGTAAAGACAGGGGTTATCGATCGATAAGGAATGGAAGCGTTGAAACTGAGGCGCAAGTTGGCGCTGGACATAGTCAGGAAGCTGCAGGATGAGGCAGTGAAGGAGCATCGGCTCCGTCAGCTGTTCTGGGAGTGCACGCTGCGCTGCAACCTTGCCTGCAGGCATTGCGGCAGCGACTGTCGCGTCCAGTCTGCAGTCAAGGACATGCCCGTCGAGGACTTCTGTCTGGCGCTGGACTCGGTTGCGCGAGAATATGACCCTCATAAGGTGATGATCAATATCACCGGCGGGGAGCCTCTGGTCCGTAAGGACCTCGAGGCCTGCGGCCGGGTGATCTATGAGCGTGGATTCCCCTGGGGGATGGTCACGAATGGGCTGGCGCTCACGCCTGAGCGCTACGCCAGCCTGCTGGCCAGCGGCCTGCGCTCGATGACCATCAGCCTGGACGGCCTCGGAGAGGTCCACGACTGGATGAGGGGCAGGCCGGGTGTCTTCAAGAAAGCCTCCGAAGCGATCAAGATGGTGATAGATTCGGGTGAGATTGAATTCGATGTGGTCACCTGCGTCAACAAACGCAGCCTTCCCCAGCTGCCGGCCCTGAAGGAATATCTCATCAGCCTCGGCCTGAAGGCCTGGAGGCTGTTCACGATATTCCCCGTCGGCCGGGCCGCCGGCGATCCTGAGCTGTTGCTGTCTGGTCAGGAGCTCCGTAGCCTTATGGACTTCATCAAGGACACTCGCAAGGAAGGCCGCATCAAAGCCTCCTTCGCCTGCGAAGGGTTCCTTGGCAACTACGAAGGCGACGTCAGGGATCAGTTCTTCATGTGTGAGGCCGGTGTTACTGTTGGCTCCGTCCTGGCAGACGGATCCATCTCCGCTTGCCCGAGCATACGCGCGAATTATGTCCAGGGCAACATCTACAAGGATGATTTCCTTGAAGTGTGGAATAATAAGTACCAGCCCTACCGCGACCGCACTTGGATGAAAAAGGACGAATGCGCCGACTGCCGCTATTGGAAATATTGCCGCGGAAACGGCATGCACCTCCGTGATGAGAACGGCCGGCTGGTCCAATGTTTGATGCGAAATATGTCAGAATAATGAGGGAAAAGAGTATTTACAGATCCCTTGCGGCAGCCGTGCTTGGTCTCCTGGGATTTGCCTCCTGTGAAAAGGCGGGAGAAGAGCCGATGTTGCAGATGTACGGTATGCCATATGCCCAGTTCAAGGCAATGGGCTCCGTCACTTCCGAATCGGGGAAACCCGTGGAAGGGATACGGGTTGCTATTCGGCAGAACATACGGGAGTATTCGGAATACGAGGATGATACCGTATATACCGATTCCAAAGGTATGTATCTTTTGGAAAAGGGGCTATACAAAGGCCCTGACAGCGTCAGTATCGTTTTTGAGGACGTAGATGGGCCTGAGAACGGAGGCGAATTCGAGCCGGAGGCGGCGAAACCGGAAGTGGTACAGACTAAAAAGGAGTCCGGAATGTATGGCGGCTCCTTTGAGGCTAAGGCTGATGTGGTAATGAAAGTAAAGTGAAAGCAATGAATACAAAGAGTTTTTTCAGATTTCTAGCGTCGACTGTTCTGGGTCTGCTTGGATTCTCGTCCTGCGGATGGCTGGGCATCGGGGTCTGCATGTATGGCGAGCCCCACGCCGACTTCAAGGCCATAGGCAAAGTGACAGACGGGGCCGGAAAGCCGGTTGAAGGCATTCAGGTGGCCGTCCGTCAACACAGGCATTATGAGAATACTTCTTCGGTCATCTATGACCAGAACGACTGGTTCGACTCGGATACGGTATTCACCGACTCAAGCGGATCCTATGAACTGACCAGAAGTGTTTTCGATGCCCCGAACGACGTTACGGTTTTCTTTGAGGATATCGACGGCGAGGAAAACGGCGGCGAGTTCGAAAAGGCGGAAGCGAATCCCGAAGTCAAGCGTACCAAGAAAGGCGACAAGAGCTGGTATGGCGGAGCCTTCGAGACCAGGGCCGACATCGTCCTGAAAAAGAAATAGGCCGAAGCCGGTGTTTCAGATTGATTTTCAGGGTGCCCCTGCGGGCATCCTGAAAGTTTTTTCGTATCTTTACGAACACGAAAATTCTCTCTTACCATGGAAGACAAAAGCAAATACAACTGGCAGTACTGCTCCGTAGGTGGAGTGGTCAGAGTCAAGATTGCGAGCGGCGAGGATCTCGCCCATCTCGGAGAGCTGGACCAGAAGCTCTGGACTGTTCTCAGTTGCCCTACCAAGGGCCTGGAGTTCGACGGCAAGACATTGGCGCTCCTGGACGCGGATGCCGACGGGAAGATCCGTGTCCCGGAAATCGTTTCCGCCGCCGAGTGGCTGACAGCGGTAATCAAGGACCGCAATTCCATCCTTGAAGGCCGGAAGGCCCTTCCGCTTGCCCTCATCGATACGGGCAACGAAGCGGGACAGAAACTCTACGATTCTGCCAAGCGTGTCCTGGAGTATCTCGGACTTGAAAAGGAAGAGATCGCCCTCGAGGATATCGAGGACACGACCAAGATATTTGCCGGGACCAAGTTCAATGGCGACGGAGTCATCACCGCCGTTTCTTCCGATGACGAAGACATCAAGAAAGTCATTGCGCAGGTCATCGAGGCCGTAGGCTCGGTCGAGGACCGCAGCGGCGAACCCGGCATCACCGCCGAGCTGGTCGAGAAGTTCTTTGAGGCGGCCGAGGCGTACGCCGCCTGGCAGGCGGCCGGGGCCGAGGCCTTGCCGTACGGCGCCGACACTGAGGCGGTCAACGCCGCAGTCGAGGCCGTCAACTCCAAGGTCCAGGACTTCTTCATGCGCTGCAAGCTCATCGCTTTCGACGACGCTGCCGCTCCCGCGGTGGATGTGGATGTAGAGAAGATCGTAGCCATTGCCGGAGGCAATCTTGCCGACCAGGAGGCCCAGATTGCAGAATATCCCATAGCCCGTCCGTGCAAGGACCAGGTACTTCCGTTCACGGGCATCAACCCGGCCTGGAAGGCCGCAGTCGATACGGTCAAGGCCCTTGTGCCCGCGTTCGCAGACAAGAAGGGCGTGACCGAGGCCGAGTGGAACGAGGTCGTGGCCGGCCTCGCCCCGTACAACGCCTGGAAGGCTGCGAAGGCCGGCGCCGAAGTCGAGCCGCTCGGGCTTGACGAAGTCAAGGCCCTCCTCGCGGCCGACCGCAAGCCGGCCCTCCTCGCCCTCATTGACGCCGACAAGGCACAGGAGGAAGAGGCCAACGGCATCGACGAGGTCTGCAAGCTAGTCCGCTACTACGCCCACTTCGCCAAGCTGCTCAACAACTACGTTATCCTGAGCGACTTCTATACCCGTGATCCGGAGAAGCTTGCCGTCTTCGAGGCGGGCAAGCTCTATATCGACGAGCGTTGCTGTGAGCTCTGCGTCCGTGTCGAGGACATGGGTAAGCACGCCGACATGGCCGGACTCAGCAATATGTTCCTCATCTACTGCGCCTGCACCTCCAAGGTCAAGGCCGAGACGATGAACATCGCCGCCGTCATGACCGCCGGAAGCATCCGCAATCTCCGTCCAGGCGTCAACGGCGTCTTCTATGACAGGGAAGGTAATGACTGGGATGCGGTCATCACCAAGGTGGTCGACAACCCCATCAGCGTACGTCAGGCTTTCTGGAGCCCCTACCGCAAGTTCGGCAATTTCATCTCCAGCAAGATCGACAAGTCCGCGTCAGAAAAGGATGCCAAGGGAATGAGTACACTGTCGAACATCTCGGACAATGCCACCAACAAGCCGACAGAAGGCGTGAACGCCGCGGCCAAGGCCGCCCCGTTCGACGTCGCCAAGTTTGCGGGCATCGCCGCGATGGTGACAATGGCCATCGCTGCGGTCTCAGGAGTTATCGTCCTCATCATCAATGCCCTCAAGGGCCTTGTATGGTGGAAGTGGCTTATCCTGATAGCTGTCTTGATGCTCATCATCTCCGGCCCCGCCTGCTTCATCGCATGGCGTAAGCTCCGCAAGCGCAACCTCGGACCGGTCCTCAACGCCAACGGCTGGGCCATTAACTCGGCTGTTCTCGTCAATATCCTCTTCGGCAAGACTTTGACCTCCGTTGCCAAGTATCCTAAGGTACACGTCGCCGACCCTTATTCGATGCGTCCTCCGCTCTGGAAGCGTATCCTCCGCTGGCTGATCTTCCTGCTGGTGGTCGCTTTCGCCGTCGGCTACTTCACCAACAACCTTAAGTTCATGGGCATCGAGCGCAAGCCGAAGGTGGAGCAGGTCGAAGAGCCTGCTCCGGCCCCTGAGGCTGTGCCCGAGGCGGCTGCTGCTGCGGCTCCTGCCGCCGAGGCCGCTCCTGCCCCTGCCGAGGCTCCGGCCGAATAACGCCTCGTTTGGCTCGTGCAATGTGAATTATTGTTTGATAATCAGCAAGTTGCATTGCACGGCGAAATGGGGTGCTTGGGGGGGAAAGGGAGAGGGAAAGGGAAAGAGGGTAGAAGGATGCGGGGGGATTACTCTTCCGGGAGGGGTTTCTTGGGATTGGCGGGAACGCCGAGCTTGACGATCTGGCGGGCGGACTGGACGATGCTGCGGCCGGAGTCCTTCAGCTTGTCGGCGCAGCGGTCGTAGCAGTCCTGTGCATCCTTGAGCTTATTGCCCATCTCGGCGTGGGCCTTGGCGAAGTCGGCCACGCGGTCTATCATCATCTGCGCGGAAGCGATGATCTGTTGCTGGTTGCGGACCTGCTCCACGTGGGTCCAGGCGATGGATATCATCCTGAGGAACGGCATTAATGTTTCCTCGCTGGTAATCAGGACTCCCTGCGCATAGGCGTCCCGCCAGAGCGCCGGGTCCTCAGTGTACGCCAGTTGCAACGCCGGATAGTTTGGAACGAACATTACGACGTAGTCCAGCATCCGGCGGCCTGGGCGCAGGTAGCGCTCGTAGCCCTTACGAGCGAGGCGCTTCGCCTGCTCGCGCACCGCTTCCGCGTTGCGCCTGGCCGCGCCGGCCCGGACGTCCGGGTCTTCAGACTCCACATAATCGCTGAAAGCGGACAGGGAAACCTTTGCGTCGATGACGATATCATTGTTGTCGGGCAGGTGGAGGATGAAGTCCGGGCGCATACGCTTCTCCGAATCTTCGCCCAAAAGGGCGAATCCGAGTTCATCCCTTAAAGTGGACTCCTTGTCGTAGTCCCGGCCTTCGACGAGGCCTTCGGCAGCGAGGAGATTTGCCAGGACGGTCTCGCCCCAGCAGCCCTGGAGCTTCTTCTGGCCGCGCATGGCGTCGGCGAGCCTGTCGGCCTTGCCGCCGATCGCGCGGCTCTGCGCCTCCAGGTCGCGGACCGCCGCGTCGAAGCGCTCGCGCAACGTCGCGGCGTCCTCCGCCTGAGCTTTCTTGCCCGCCTCGAAGGCGTCCTTCATCGCCGAGAGGTCGCGCGACAGGCCGCCGCTGATGCCCTCGAAGGTCTCGCGTGCCTTGCGGCTCAGCTCCTCCTCTCTGGCGCGCAGGATTTCCTCCGTGCGGGCGGTCATCTCTGCCCGCACGGACGCCATCTGCTGCTGCAGGGACTCGGCCTGCTGCTTGCGCAGCGCCTCCTCGACCTTCTTCTCCGACAGCGCCTGGAGAGTGCGGCCCTTCCAGCGCAGCGTCACGATAACGTGCGTCAGCGCCCATACGATTACGAGCGCCGCAACGAAAATGATTGCAAGAATCAGTAATTCGTTACCTTCAGACATTATTGACGCTTGTCGGTGACGGTTACGCCCGGGAAGGCGGAGGCGTTGAATGTAACCTCGCTTTCGGAAACGCCCAGTTTGGCGTCCCGCATAGTGACGGTTATGCCCTTGAGTTTGGTGGTCAGGCTGACCGGCATATAGTCCTTCTTGGACACCACGAGTGTCATCTTCTTGGGATCGTCCTTGTTGGTGTTGGACTTGGACTTGTCGCAGCGGAACTGCCAGGTATCCGCAGTCTCCTTCTCCAGTTTGACGTCATATCCTTCGGTGATGCCGCTGAACATCTCCACGTTTTCCTCCTGGGAACTCTTCGAGTCGCTCTTTCTGTTTTCGATGACCACTTCATTGGTCGCCGAAGAGTAGGTCCAAATAGTGGTATTGTCCATCCATAGAGTCTCCTTGACGTCCTTGACGGACATCTCCGTACGGCTCTTGTCGCCCCTGATTTTCATTGCGGCCGAGGTCTTGCCGATGATGGGGATGGTGATGTCCATTGTGACGGCCAGGCCCATTTCATCGGACTTCTTCATCTCTGAGTCCATCCTGCCGATGATCTCCTCGGGAGTCTGTGCGAGGGAAATGGTCAAGGAGGCCAGCAATGCAACGATGCAAATAAAGATACGTTTCATCATTATCGGTTTTAGTGATGCGGGATAGCTCCTGCAGAATCCAAAGTTAGTTATTTCCCGGGGATTTACGGAGGAAATAAACAATCGTTCAAAAAAAAGAGTAAATTTGTCTTTGTTCCCCGCATGTAGAAACCAGACCTTTTACGATATGAACCTCAAGCACATTTTGAAAACCTTCGCGGCCGTCATCGTCCCGGCCGTTCTTGCCTCCTGCGGCGGTCCCAAGGACGTCGAGGTCGGACCTTACACCGTATCCGTCATCGAAGACAACGTCTATCACATCCAGGACTACAACTCCGCCAACCCGGCCGGTGAGGCCTTCGATGCCGAAGGCAACAAGACTCATTTCAACAATTGTTCGGACATTTATCTGCTCGTCGGAGAGAATGAAGCCCTTGTGATCGACCTTTCCAACCGCATTGACTGGGCGGACAACGCTGACGAGTCGCTCCGCACCATTATCACCGAGCGCGCCGGCGGCAAGCCCGTGACTGTCACGTTCACGCACAGTCACGGCGACCACACCGGCATGCTGCCGGCGATGCTGGACCTGCCGGGCGCGCGCTTCGCGCTGCCCCAGCAGGACTTCGCCCGCTTCGCCGACCGCATCCCCGAGGATCGCCGCGAATTCATCCGCGAGGGCAAGGTCTTTGACCTTGGCGGGATGGAGGTCGAGACCATCGCGGTCCCCGGACATACCGTAGGATCGGTGGTCTATTATCTCAAGGGGCATAATCTCCTCTTCACCGGAGATGCCGTCGGCTCGGGCCACGGAGTGTGGATCTTCAACGAGGACGGTTTCTACAACTACGTCTCCGCCGTCCCGCATCTGGTCGAATGGCTCGAGGATCCGGAGAATGACGTAGACCTCGCCAAGCTCCAGATCTATGGCGGTCATTACTGGCAGAAGGACTGGCTCAAGCTGCCCAAGGGCCGTGAGATGGGTATGGAATATCTCCGCGAGATGCAGGATCTGGTCACCTCCATCGAGACAGGTACTGCAGCCACCGAGCCCTCGAATCTCGGCCGCAACGGCCTTGAGACATATTTCCGCAACGGCAACGCCATCGTTACCTGGAGTGCCGACCAGGCCGAGAAATATCGTGGCAATTATGCTGAGAAGTTCGTTCTCCGCGACCAGGATGTCGTCTTCCGTCAGATCGACGAGCATACCTGGGAGGGCAACGGCCACCTCGTATATAACGAATCCATCTATGTGGTGGAAGGCAATGACAAGGCCCTGGTCATCGACGCTGGCTCCCGCGTGCGCAATCTCGACAAGCTCGTCGCCGCTCTGACCGACAAGCCCGTCATCATGGCCCTTACACACGGCCATGGCGACCATATCGGCGGCATAGGATGCTTCCCGGAAGTCTGGGTGCATCCCGATGACGCTTCGATGCTCCGCCGTTATGAAGGCAAGGTCAATTTCCTCGAGGACGGCCAGGTCATCGACCTCGGCGGCCGTCAGATCGAGGTCATGCATACCCCCGGACATACTGCCGGCTCCACGACTTTCTTCGACAAGGAGCATCATTACGGCTTCAGCGGCGATGCTTTCGGTTCCACCAATCTTCTGCTCTTCTCCGGTCCTTTCAGCACGTTGGTCAACACCTGCACCCGCGCAGCGGAATACATGCAGAAGAACGGCATCGAGAAGCTCTATCCCGGTCACTATCACGGAGACAATCCCGAGACTCTCCAGCGTGTGCTTGACGAGAAGAAGATGGCCCAGGAGGTCCTCTCCGGCAAGCGCAAGGGCGTCGAGGACCACTCCAACGGCAATCTCAACCGCGTCGTCACCGACTTCGGTGTCAACATCCGCTACAACGATCCGGAGGCGCTGAAATAGATGGGTTCTGCAAAGTGGATAGGTGGTCTTCTGGGCTGGGTATCCGGCGGGCCCATAGGGGCGCTTCTCGGATACTTCCTGGGATCAGCCGTTGAAAAGTTCATAGACGTTGCCAGGCAGTTGCCGGGTGACGGCTCCGGAGCCGGAGGATACGGTTCGGGCGGCAGCTCCAGAGGCGGCTACGGCGGCGGATATGGGACAGGCGGCTACGGCGGTTATACCGGCCGCCCGGGTGGCTATCAGCAGCAGACGGGCGGCTATCGGACGTCCACCGGCCGCTATACCGCTGACGAGCAGCGCAACAGCTTCTTCGTCAGCCTGCTGGTCCTGTCGTCGGCCGTCATCAAGGCCGACGGCAGCGTCTCGCAGTCGGAGCTCGACTGCGTGAAGGAGTTCATCCGCCGCAATTTCGGCGATTCCGCCGTAAGCGAGGCGATGCGCATGCTGGACGGATTCAACCGCCAGCAGGTCAACATCTATTCCGTCGGCCCCCAGATAGCCGACAACATGAACTACTCCCAGCGCCTGCAGTTGTTCCATTACCTGGTGCAGATCGCCACCGCCGACGGAAATTTCAGCAAGTCCGAGAAATCGGTCCTGGAAGCGATAGGAGCCGTGATCCGTCTGAACAATTCCGACATCAACTCCGTTATAGCGATGTTCTACCGGGAGAACGACGAGTCCGCCTATGCGGTCCTGGGCATCTCCCCCAATGCCACCGACGACGAGGTCAAGACCGCCTACCGCCGTATGGCTATGAAAAACCATCCGGACAAGGTCTCGACCCTTGGTCCGGAGGTTCAGAAAGCGGCAGAAGAGAAATTCCGCCAGATTCAGGACGCCTACGAGACCATCAAGCGCCAGCGCGGAATGAGCTAGAACGCGAGTCCCAGGTTCAGGCCCAGCGAAGGACCGAGACTGCCTCCGAGGAAGAGGTTGGACTTGCCCCAGAGTTTTATGGAGAGTCCGGCCTGCCAGCAGTAATACCAGTCCAGGTCACCTACGTTAGGTAGTCCTTCGTCCGGACGATAGCCTCCGCCTGAAACCTTATAGACATAGCTCCCTCCTCCCATCAAGTCACTATAGAGGGATATTACCCGCCTCTTGTCCAACGGTATGTAATGCCTGTGATGCAGATAGAAGTTCAGCCGGTGGGAACTGGCGGGGATGGCGTCGTGCCACACATGTCCCACGCCTGCGCCTATTCCGAATACCTTGTTGGGGCTGGTTCTTATGCCAAGAGTGAAGTCATAGGAGCCATAATAGATCATTACGTTGATCCTTGCTGTGACTTCCGGACGCCAGCTCTTCCGCCATTCCGGCGACAGGTGCGCCTTGACGCTTTCAAAATAGTTCGATACGAGGAACTGCGGCTGCTCGAAGTCGAGTTTTTCGCCGGAGACCGTCGAGGTGGTGTCGGCACTTTGCGCGGATGCGGCCAGGAACGTCATAAGGGCCGCTAACGTAGTAAGTATCTTTTTCATTGTCTATTGCTTTTCAAACATTGATTGGAGGTCCTCGATGGTGGCCGATCCTTCCAGATAAAGGAGCGTGACCTTCCACAAGCCATCGGCTATCGAACGGGCTTGATAGCAGAGATATCGGTTTCTTTTGCCGGAAGACTTTGGCTGGATCAGGGCATACGTGAGGAAAGCGCCTCCCTTTTCCGTCTGGATCGACTTGGATGCGGCGGCGTCCGCCTCCACCAATGCTGACACCTTCGAAAGCTGCGCCGCGTCAGCGAGGAAGCTGACGCTGCGGTAATAGTCCAGCTTATAAGTGGCCATACTGCCTCCGCGGGCCTCCGTTATCACCATCTTCTCATCGGGGACGACCAGTCCCCGGAAGATGGGATTGCTGTTGAGGCCGCGCTGGGCTAGGGCGGAGCCCGCGAGAAGGAGCAACGCCGCCAGGCATGTGATTATCTTTTTCATCGTTGGAACATTTCTATAAGGTTAGCTTCGACCGGCGTGTCGCCGGCAAAGAATTCGGCCAGGGACGACTCGACGGAGGCCATCACCTCCTCACGGTCGTCCGACCGCTCGCCATAGGTGTAACGGACGTACTGGTCGTCCTTGAGGGAGTGGCCGCCGCCGGCCAGGCCCGGCCAGAAGGCCAGGATGGCCGCGAGGCAGGCCGCGACGGCGGCGAAGGAGTACAGGCGGACCCTCCGGGTGCGCCTGGCTCTCAGCCCGCGCCCGACGGACAGGTAGCCGAGGACGCCGCGGACGGCGTCGAAGGCGGCATCGTCCGTCCGCGTCGCGTAGCGGGCGAGCGCCCGCTCTTCCTCCGGAGTGGTCTCTCCTTCGAAATAGCGTTGCATCAATGCTGCATATCTTTCCTTATCCGTCATTTTCAAGTGCTTTTCTAAGTGTTTTCCTGGCGCGGGAGAGCTGCATCCTTACCGCCGCCGGCTCCATCTTCAGTTCCTTGGCAATTTCATCCAAGGTTCGCCCGCCAAATTCCTTTTCTTCCAATATGTATCTCTGAATCTCCGACAGCTCCGATTCGATCTTCCGTCGCATTTCGGCGTAAGCCTGTTCTTTCTCCCCGTTATCAGGACTGTCATCCAAGATGTCCGTTTCCAATGGGACCGTCCGCCGTCTCCTTTTTTCATTGAGGCTCGCGTTCCTTACGGTTCTTGCGAGCAGCGCCTCGGCCTCCTTTTCCGAGTGGAGGGGATACTTCCGTCTCCAGAGCCTCACGAAACTGTCCTGCAGGACATCCTCGGCTCCTCCGGGATCCGGCAGTATCCCGCCGGAAACCCCCTTCAGCTTTTGCCGAAGTCTCACGAATGCATCTGTCAGAAAGTCTTGCGCCATATCCGCCGCTCACCGGCCTTTTCCGTTACTTCTACAATTATAACACATAGGGGTGGAAAACGTAACACACCATCGGCAAAAATAACGTATATTTGTTTCACTATGTCCAAGCAGAGATTAGCAGTCCGCCTCAGGGCCTTCGCGATCTGGCAAAAGCTCGGTTTCCTGCCCTGGTCGAAGAAGAAGTCCAAATCCCGTAAAAGGGATTTCTACAAAGGAGCCTTCGACACCATCCCCTTCCTCAACGATGATGCGAAGCGCACCTTCGTGCACCTCCTGCTGCGTCCCGGCTACATGATCCGTGATTACATCAAGGGGCAGCACGAGCGGTATCTTGCTCCGCTGACCTCCCTGATCATTTTCTATGCTTTTTTCGCGCTTATCTCGTCCATAGTCAGCCCCGACTATTCAAGTTACCACCCGCAAGACAGATCCGACGCCAGGTACTTCCGGGATTCTGTTCTGGTTAATTCCGCCAGGCAGGCTGAGCGCTCTGACTCCATTGCCATAGAATTCGACAGGCATAAAGCGTTAGTGAAGGCCGTGAAATTGACGGAAGCTATCGACTTGTTGAACCTGGACAAGCATCCCGAGAGGGTTGACACTCCCGCGAAGGCTTCGCTGGCGGCGTTGGAGAACGCCTTGCGAAGTCAGGGTGTTTATCTTTTTCTGGGCCAGTTCCTGCTGCTATGGTGTGCGATGTGCTTTGCGTTGAGGAAAAAGGATATGAGCAAATCTGCCTGTGCCGCCACCACTGCCTATATCCTCTGCCAGTTCTGTTTCTTCATGTTCTTCTCCCTTTTCTTTGGTGGCAAGGACAAGGGGGAGATAGGTATCGGCCTTATGGCCGTCCTCCTCACGATCGACTATGCACAGCTTTTCGATTTCGGATGGAAGAAGGGTCTCAGGCTTGCAGTGAAAACGGGCTGGTACTACCTTCTCGTTTTCCTTGCTCTGATAATCCTGCTCGCGGGCAGCGTCGCCCTCTACGTTCTCATCTCCTCCTCCGGTAACCAGTGAAGACGATCATTCTTCCATAAAAAGTTCGGCACGGACGAAACGTAGGGACTCCTCGACGAATTTATAGGCGTTGCTGCCTGGTTTGCCGTACTCCAGGTAACGTTCGTAGTATTCCACGGCATTCTTGTAGTCCTTCTTTTGCTCATAGCAATAACCGATGGTGGAAAGGGCAGAGGTGTATTTGGGATTGAACTCGTAGGCTACCTTGTACAAAGAGATGGCCAGATCCCAATTCTGCCTGGAATACTCCATCGTGGCATAGCTCTGATAGATGGATGACAGAAGATCGTGGTCCGGCTCCATCATGGCCAGGGCCTTTTCGAACCAGGGTTTGACTTCACTCTCATACCGATAAGGAGCGAGGGTGCGGTTCTCCGCGATTTCCAAAGCCAGGGACGCCCTTGTCGAGTCCAATTGCCAAGCCTTCATGAAGTGTTCGTCGGCTTCCTTGTACAGATGCAGGTTGTACAAGTCCTTGGCAAGGTAATAATTCGGTGCATAGGAATCGTCCCCCTCTTCGATAACCGTTTCGAAAGAGGCGGCGGAAGGTTTGTATTCGCCCTTGAGGTAATGGGCGAGTCCTTTTATGCGTAGGATATCGATGTTGAGGGAATCCATTGCAAGATAATTGTCCGACAAGGTCAGGACTCCGTCGTAGTCCTTGCGGCCGAGCAAGATGTTGGCCATCTTGCTGACGACGGAGGCATTGTGCGGCTGCCGGAGGAGCGCCGCGTTGTAGTAGCGCATCGCAGAGTCCGCTTGCTCCATATTGTTGAAAGCGTCGCCTACAAGCGTGAGGGCCTGAAGAAGCGTATCACGCTTCAGGAGCTCGCGTCCCTGCGCGATGACGGAACTGTAAGCCTTGGCCCTGCCGAGAAGGTACATATAGCGGACTTGATACCCGAGATCCTCGGGTCTCTGCTGCGAAAGGATGAAATACAGCTGCATCGCTTCGTCGAAGCGGCTGGCCTGGAAATGGCAGTCGGCGAGCTCGCCCAGGACTTCCAGGTCCATCGCTCCCGGCCGGAGCAAGGACGCGAGCGCTTCAGCGGCTTCGTCGAAGCAGTACATCCGGCGCAGGAGCGTCGCCTTGCGGAGGACAAGGCCGCGCACGGCGGCGCTGTCCGAGACGGCCGCAAGGCTGTCGAGCGCCGCAATGTCGCGACGGCTCTGCGCCGCTGCCGACAGGCACAGGGCCCCCAACAGAGCAGCAAGGATATATTTACGGATACTCATATAGTAACAACTATTTTCATGGCGTACCCTTCACCACAATACTAAAACTGTAGTGATAGATCGTCCTCTCGTCAATAATACGTTTCTGTTCCTGACTTACGATCAACGTAAACGCAGGCGTGCGTTGATCCACATCACTTAAACTATATGAGTGTTGATCGGTTAGAAACCATTTTGTCATTGAAACGTCTAAAGAAGACAGTCTGTTGAAGCTGCAATCAAGCGATTCCAGTTGCGGGTTATTAGATAAATCCAGCGAAGTCAACAGGTTGTTTTTGCAACTCAAATACTTCAGCTTTCGGTTATTCGATAAATTGAGCGATGATAACTGATTATTGCCGCAATACAGGCCCTCCAGCTGCTGGTTTTTTGACACGTCCAGAAACTTCAACTGGTTCCAGGGGCATTCAAGGGTTCTCAATAGGGCGTTGTCAGAAACATAGAGGCGAGTCAATTGATTTTGCGCGCATTGAAGAACCTCCAGTTTGGTGTTTTTTGACATATCGAGAGAAGACACTTGCGTATCGCTTAAGAAAAGAGCTGTAAGTCCCGTGAAATACTCTATACCGTCAAGGGATTTGACGGATTCTCCGATAACCGTCATATTTGTCACGGAAGCCGCTTCCTCCATTGACAGTTTGCCGTCGTGATCGGTATCAAAAGAATCATAGCAACGCTGTCTGAAACCTTCATCAGGAATCACCGAGCATACATCATCTATTCTGGGAAGTTGCCCTTCCTTATCACAGCCCCATAAACACCAAAGGCATACAATGGCAAGAATCCTAATAACTCTCTGCATAACAACTACTTTTGACAACCATAAAGATACACAAAGAAAAGGCAAAAGCAAAAAGGGATTTGCTTGAGCGGTTCCGATGCTGTTGACGGTCCACTTATTGATTTCACGGCCGTTTGTGTTCCTAATTATTTGGGTAGCTGTGGTATAATATATCCAAAGATTGTATCGCCCTTTTCCTATTTGTACAGAAAACAGACGCGAGCCCTCACCTGGAGCCTGTTTGCGAATGCATATGTCCAGGCAGACTATGCCGTGTCGGATCAAGAACGATTCTCGTAGGTACACATGTTCTTAAAAAACAACACAAAGGTTGTACAATATAAAAGTTGTTTTTATATTTGTAAAAACTATTGCTATGGAATTTGTGAGAATACTTGAGGATGCTAGATTATGGGCGGTGATATATGATGGGGAGAAAGACAATTGTTTTGATGCGCTATTCTCACAGTGGTTTGATATAGGCTGGCTTAAATCTTTCTTTCAGAATAATTTATCAGACTTGGCGTCATTCTTTAGGATTACTGATGTGTATCAGGCAGTTATGGATACCATTGATGAAGCATCACAATTAGAATGTCTGATGCTTGATGTATCTCCCGACGCCGATTTGGATTTATTGTTTCGACATTTAGAGAACAGTCGTTATGCAGAAATCTCTCTTGGAAAAGAAAAAGCTAAAGGTTATGGTATAGGGAACCATCCTTCTTGGTTAAGGATATATGCCATTAAGATGGAGCCGGGAATTTATTTGGTCACTGGTGGGGCGATAAAGTTGACAGCTAAGATGACGGAAAGAAGCCATACTTTGGCAGAACTCGCGAAATTGGAGCATGTAAGGAATCATTTGATAGACAACGGAGTTTTTGATGTTGACAGTTTAATTGATTATTATAATGAGCAAAGCAATTGATTATTTCAAGGCTAATGAATCACCGATACAATCCAGATGGAGGGAGGATGCTCAGTGGCGTAGAGATAACGCTTTCTGGTTAAAATACTCTCGTATAATTGCTTTGAGAGTGCTAGAGTCAATGGATGAGCAGTCCATAACACAGGTGCAGTTGGCCCAGCGTATGGGATGTTCCCAGCAATATGTTTCAACCTTGCTCAAAGGGTGTAGCAATATGACACTTGAAACGATAGCCCGTCTGGAGAGAGCATTGAATCTGGATATCCTGCGTTCATCTCTTAACTATACCAGCGGGTATGGTACAACTTTATCCTCCGATAGACAGCAATTCCTAAGCGAACCAGATGTCTCAAAGAACACTACGATTGAGAGATCGGAGTCTTGTGTGGATGGATATCGTTCTGATGAAGGATGACACTTCTCTTCATTGATGGACAAGCATATCAGTAGATTCTTGAGCGGTGCATGTTCGGAGCGAAGCGACAGCAGGGAGTTTGAGGGGAACGCCCCTCAATGGAAATAAGCGCCCATGGGGCGCGAGCAGGACAGGCAGGACGGTGGAGGGAAAAGATACCGCCGGCGCTTCTCCTGCCAGATCCAACGGTAAATAGTCTCCGCACATACCATCTCTTCCCCCTTCATCCTCCTTTCGTATTTCTTCTGGGCCAGTTGCCATCGGTACCGATGGTAGCCACGCATATCGCAGTTCCTGCGAATCTCACGGCTCACCGTGCCTGTACTGACTCCAATCACTTCCCCTATCTCCCTCAGGCTCATCGGCGTCTGCAGCAACATCTCTATTGTATATCGCTGCTCCCTCGTCAAATGCTTGTATCCCATCCTCTGTCGCTTTTCTGTTATGACAGTAAAGTTATTCTGTCAGGCTTCAAAGCGTTGCACTTCAGAGTAGAATCCAGCCCATCCGTATCACTTTAATACATAAAACAAGGTGATACACCGTTGCCGAATGTATCACCTTATGACTTTGAGATAAAATGATTCCTAAAAAAGAATCAATCACATTCTATTAAAAGTAATGTTACCGATTTTAATTTGCCCATTACCTAAGAGAGAGATTGGAGTGCCCTCCTCATATTCTCCTGAACCCTCCCCAATACCATTGAGGACTACACCTAGGGGCTTTTCAAAGTAGAGCATGTTATTTTCAACCTTATATTGGAGTGGTATTCCAATCTCATTATTCGGAGAATCCATCATAAAAGTAGTGAATAAGTCCTTTCCGTCCTCCGTAAAAAAGCGGAATCCTGTTATCAACATAGTATCCTCGTACTTCGTATCAGGGTCGTTCTTGCCCACGCGTATAATCGGGATAACACCATGCTCGTCAACAGAACCATCATAAGAACAGGTGTAAAAATAGTCCTCGAAACTACCGGAAGCGTACACGGGCTGCCAACTGCCCTGCAATCTATCAGAAGTCATTTTTTCACAACTGACTAGAAAAAGTAGACCAATGAAAGGCATCAGAAACTTGTAAAGATTCTTCATAATAGTAAAGTCTTATTTTTATAACTTATAATAAGTTTACGGTTCCTACTTCTTTATGATATGATAAATCAGAATTCGTAAGCGACCCGTAAGCCGACCGAATTGAACCAGCCTAGATAACTGTCATAGACATCACAGGCGTACCAGCTCCTCATTAGTTCATAATAAGCACGAAAAGCCAGGCCGGTGTTAGCCGTCAAATCATACCGGCAGCCTGCTCCAACAGACAAAAACTTTCCTCCTACTCCATGCATTGAGAAAGACATCCCTGCACGGCCATCAACAGTAGGGCGAAATCTCCCGGAATCCCAATAATACTTAACATTAAGGAATAACGGAATCTCTTTGGTTTTCAGTGTTTTCGGCTGCGTGAAATCAGGTTCTATCCTAGGCCAGTCTGCGGGAATATTCGGATTATACTGCTCATTCTCCAAGTACTGCAGGTCAAATCCTGCTCCAAGTCCGTAAAAAATCTTTCCGTCATGTAATATGCCCAAAACGACATCTGTCCCCAAAGACCCTCCGGTCTTATCGCCGAAAAAAAACTTAGCACCCGGTTCTATCGCACCACTGAAACGGTTCTGCGCAGCAACACTCATGGAAAAACAGAGTAATCCAGCCGCAACGGCAATCATCATTCTTCTCATAGTCTCATAGTTTTTTATCTACCTAATAATAGATGCAGTTGACCGTAAAAACGTTGCATTCAACAACTTACTTTTTTTATAGAGGTAATGATTACTCCCCGTCGAATAATGCATCTGTCGTTCTGATATGGATTGTCTCCCACCTATAGCATCCTTGTCCCAATGGTCCGTCAGGGCTTTTAAATTTCCGTAGTAGTAGTGTTTGCCGTCCTTCTCAAGGTGGATACCATCAGCATTGCTTCATGTGCAGCTTCGGATACCGTCTTGCCCTCAGCTATTGCATTTATTAAGGCCGATGTAAATGTATCACCAGCACCTTCGGCATCAACAACGGTTTCTTTCAGAACTCCACCCTCCAACTGAAATTCGGGAGGAAGGGCACCAGCGCGATCTCCTTCCAGGATTCCGTTGACGCGTCGAAATAGAGCATGAACGGATTGAAGTGGTTGGTCACATTGCAGATTCCGAAATTGACGTCATGGGATAACCTCCCGGTCTTGAAACTGAATTCATAACCGACATCCAGGCGGAATACCGTTGGCATGTGATAGTTGTTGACTCCAGAGTAGTACTCCGCCGTCCACTCTTCACCGGGAATGTGCATCTTGTATGTCACGGCCGCGCCATTCTCCCAGTGCCCGCTCTGCGCTGTCAGTGCCAGGCTGACGCCTTTCCATGCAAAGGATGCGTTCAAGATATGCCGCCTGTCGAAGCGTGCGTGGAACCCGGCGCCTTCGTTAATCGTCATGAATCCTTCCCTTGTCGTCTTCGACAGAGTGTATGCTACTCTCGCATAGATATCCTTCGCCACGAATTCATACAGAAGTTCGCCTCCGTAAGAGTCGCCACGCCCAATGTCAACGTTTTTCTCCCATTCGGCAAGCGCCCCGCTGAACAGGGTTTGCGCATATTTGTAGTAGATCATGTTCTCCATGTGCTTGTCGAACAGGGAGAGGGAGACGGTGCTGTGCTTGAAAGTGGTCAGAATGCCGAAATTGGCCTGCATGGCCGTCTCCGGCAGGACCCTGTCAATCGAAGGGACCATCATGTCGAGTGACCATCCGACCGGAAGACCTTCCATAGTGTGGTAATACTGCACGGTCCGGTCGAAAGTAGCTTCCAAGGCCAGATGCCTGAAAATATCCCACCGGCTGGAGACGCCGATCTCGGGGTCGAAGCGCTTATTTTCCTTGCTTTTCACGAAATAACTGTTTCCCCGGACATTGACCCGTACCTGAAACTTGTCGGGGATGGAATAAGAACCTTGAACATATGCCGAAGTGATGCCTACCTTCTTGCTTATATTGACATACGAGATCTGGCCGGGAGCAAAGGTCGCTGACCGGAACTTAACTCCGTAATCAAACTGCAGTTTACCCCGGGTATAGCGATGGCGGTCGACCGACAGGCTGAACTCTTCAAGGTCGCTTTTTAGGGACAACTGGTTCAGGACTCCGCGATAGGTCTTCTCCTGTTCTTGATAGCTTCCGAACCGGGTCCAAGAAAGGGCAATGTCAGTATTCGACATGCTCCTCTCGTTGTGGTACGCCAGGCGACCTACGCGGTTCTGCCATCCCATGGCATCGTCCGCACCATCCCAGGAAGTGAACGAATAATTGTCCTCGCTTCCCATGAAACTTGCGACAAGACTGTTTCGGGGAGAGATCTCCCAGCGTATCTTTCCGTACAGGTCTCCAACTCCGGCAGTGAAGTCAGATATTCCACCGACAAGGTTCTTCAGTGCCCCTCGCGCCGCCTTGTACTCCCAAGTCAGGGGCGACACGCGTGCGGAGACCGAATATGACAGTCCGGGCAAGATAGGTCCCTCGACGGATGCCGAAGCAAGGAACGTATTAAGGGCTGCGGACGCATGGGTGCGGACTGTGGACGGGTCTTTTGTGACAATCTTCAGATGCGAGGACGTGAAATTGCCCTGGGACCCCTCGAAGCCTCCCTTGGACAGGCTGGCTGACTCTATGATGTCCTGCGGAATCACCGTGGTAAGGCCAAGTATGTGTGAATAACCATACACGGGAACCCCGTCAAGGGAAAACAGGTTGTTGCCCATGTTTCCTCCACGCACGAAGATCGCGGAGGACCCGTCCGCTCCCGTAGCCACGCCCGGAAGGCTCTGCACCCATTTGATAGGGTCTCCTTCGCCCATCGGGGAGGCCATTACGCGTATGGCATGAGCCGTTGCCTTCAGTTCTCCCAAGGCTCTTCCCACGCGCCTCGAATCAGTGAAGACCGCTGCATTTAGGGTATCAAGCAATGTCTCCTCGAGCATGCTGTTCTCTGGATCCTGGGCATAGGAATGGCTCTGCGGGATAGCAAAGGCAAGCGCAAATATAGTGATGAGAAAAGTCGTTCTGTTTATCATAGTTATTAGGGCACGTCAAAATAAACAGTCGGATAAATCTGCATCGGTTCTGTTTGTTGTGTTGATGTGGCAAAGATCCCGGCACCACCTTTTACATTCGAGTAAATGTTCTCCCTCATGTAGATGGACATCTCAGACATATCCGTTGATTCCTTATTCTGCCTCCTCAGCTGGAACATCGCCTCCTCGAAATACTTGTTATAATTGTCCGATACACTCTTGAATACGATGTAACCTTCGGTAAATGACGGCTCATATTGATCCATTATCACGCAATCGATTTCAGTCAGATTATCGAAAAGTGAAAGGAGTCTTAAATCATTGTCGGAAAAAGTGTACTCCGTATTTGCAAGTTCAGTGAATTCCTTTTCGATGTTTTCCATATCGAAAATACTGCACCAAACATCCACTGATAGGAAGTCGCTGTTCGTTTCTATTCTAAGAAACCTTTTGTGAAGAGGTTGACCGTTGACTGTACTGCCAAATGTCAAATAAGTTGGAAAGGATTCTTCTCCATACCTGAAAGGATATCTGGTAGGAATCATAGGCGCCTCATAAACCTCATCCAAAACATTGAAATCGTCCACATAAGTGGCGCTGCCGAAGTAACCACAGATTTTGTCCGCAAGCTCGTATTCTCCCGTAACGGGATTCGGTTTCATTCCATAGACCCAAATATGCCTTCCAAGGACGTTAGGGTTAGGATTATTAATAGAGTATAAATAATCCAGATGAGAAAAGTGTGTATCAGCTGTACTGGCAGGGTGAACCCTGACCCGCTCACTTGGGCTGGTCCCATAAGGGACAATCTTCCAGGCACTGTATCGTCCAGTACTTATTGTATCTTCATCTCGAAGAAATTGCATAGCATCCGGCATCGTATCCTCGGCATATATCAGATCGAATCCGGGAACCTCTACCTCTAGTCGATACTTGTGGAGAGGAACCGCGGTGTAGTCCAGCCTCCAAATGCCGTCGGCATCTCTTTTGAACTCTCCGACAGTTTGAGATTCGGTCAGGTCTATGAGCCTGGCTACCGCTTCGGTGAGTTCTTCCGCGGCTGACTCAGAAGCCCCTTGGGAAAAAGCCAGACGGAGTTCCTGTCCCGGCGTGTCACAGAGGACACACTCCACTACAACAGTCCTGTCTCCCGCATCCAGGATGACATCTTTCACGCACGAGGACATAATACCTGGCAATATTGCCAGACATATGATCCTGATAAAACGACCTGGGGAATAACGTGAAGCTCGTCTCATAATCAATCGTTACGGGGAGAATAATCCGTTCTTAGAATTCCACCCGCCAACTGAAGTTGGGCATGATGGGCATCAAAGCGATCTCCTTCCAGGACTCCGTCGCAGGGTCGAAGTAGAGCATGAAAGGGTTGAAGTGGTTCGTCACGTTGCAGACGCCGAGGTTGACAGTGTGGGCCAGTTTGCCTGTCTTGAACTCCTTCTGGTAACCCAGGTCGAGACGGATCACCGTGGGCATGTGATAATTGTTCACTCCGGCGAAGTAGTCCGCCTCCCAGATGCCTCCGGGGATGTGCATAGGGTATGTTTCAGCCGCGCCGTTCTCCCAGTGGCCGCTCTGCAGGATGAAGGTCGCGCTGAGGCCGCGCCACGACGCCATGGCGTTCAGCACGTGGCGACGGTCGAAGCGAGCGTGGAACGGACGGCCTCCGTTCGTCTCCGCGAAGTCGTGACGCGTTGCCTTCGACAGTGTGTACGCGGCACGGGCGTAGAAGTCATTCCCGATATACTCGTACAGGAACTCCGTCCCATAAGCAGTGCCCTTGCCTATGTCCACATGGTCCTCCCAGGAAGCGAGGGCACCGCTGAACAGCGACTGCGCATATTTGTAATAGACAAGATTGTCCATCTGCTTGTAGAACCCGCCTGCGGAGAAAGAATGTCCGCCTGCACTCGCCGTCAGGCCGGCATTGCCCTGAATTGCCGTCTCCGGAGCGACAATCGCTCCGGAAGGAACTATCATATCGAGCGACCATCCTACAGGAAGGCCTTCCAATGTATGGTAATACTGCATCAGCCTGTCACCCGTGACTTCCAGCGAGAGCCATTTCGCAAGATTCACCTTCACCGCAAGGCTCGCCTCTGGATCGAAGCGGCCGGACTCCGCCTTGAGATTGTTGTAATAATGTCCACGCAAAGCCGCCCTTAGCGACATTATGTCCGGTATTGAATAGTCAGCCTGCAACCACACTCCCGCCAGCACGACCTCCGTGGTCTCCATCTTCCCTCCCGACTGACCGGGAGCGAATACCGCATAGCGGGTGTCCAGGCCTTCTCCCAGTGTGAAACGCGAGGTGAACTGATGACGGAGGCTTCCGGCTAAAGTGTATTCATCCAGGAGCGAACGCAGTGTCAGACGGTTCATTATATTACGGTACGTCTTATACTGTTCCTGGGTGTTCTCGTACATATTGGCCGATGTGCGGACCTCTATCTTCGTAACATCCCCGTTCCTGCGGAAACGCAGCTGCCCCAAGAGATTCTGCCAGCCCATCATCTCGTGCGAAATGCCCGGAGAACCGAAATCGTACCTATCCAGGCTTCCCAGTGCCGAAAAGTCGATAGTGCTCCTGACACCGGTCTGCAACTCTACCTTGCCATACACATCACCAATGCTTGCCGAGAAATGGTCAAATCCTTTCAAAAGGTCCGGAAGGGCATTACGCACCGCCAGATACTCCCATGTTAATGGAGATACGCGTGCGGATACAATATAAGACAGTCGATTCCCTATAGGGCCTTCAGCCTCTGCACCGGCGAGGAAGTTGTTCAGCGACAAAGTGAACTTCTGCGTATCCCCAGGCGTCCTAGTGACGACCCTAAGGTGGGCTGCGGTGAAGTTGCTCTCCGCCCCGTCGAATCCTCCCTTGCCTAATGAAGCGCTCTCAATAGTTCCATTGGGGATGATGGTGGTAAGTCCGAGTATATGCGAATAACCGTACACGGGTACTCCATCAAGGGAGAGGAGATTGTTGCCGGAGCCGCCTCCGCGTACATACATCGAAGTCGTGCCATCCGCACCTGTAGCAACGCCGGGCAAGCCTTGAGCCCAGCGAGTCGGGTCGCCCTCGCCCAAAGGCGAGACCACGCCCCGCATCCCCTCAAGACCCGTATGGAGCCGCCCAAGACTCGCCTCAATGCGTCGCGCGTCGGTCTTGACCGCCGCTTTCAGAGTGTCACGCCACGCAGTCTCCTGAGCCATGGCAGTAGTGCTTGACAGGATAACCAACAGCAGAATGATGGTTGTTCTCTTCATACTTTACGGATAATTCCAGGCTAGGCTTTCTGCCAAGGATTTGTCTGGCACGTTTACAACACTATCGTATGTAAAGGAGTTATAGGACCACAAGTTGTCGGCTATCTGGTCGTCCTTGTCGATGAGGAGAGCGCAACGGAAAAGCGTTTGGTAATTCTCTACATTGGGGGTTGATGGGGTCGTTGAAACGAGAATGAAAGGAGAATACTCCTTAACCGACCATTCATTGTATAACTCACTTTTTTTGGGGTAGCCGTAACCAATAAGGATAGGTAATTTGTTTAAATAACTGACGACACAGATCAACACCTTCTTTTTCGAAAAATCTAATTCGCTACTGCCTCCAAGCCCGTAAGCGTCCCAATGCTCCTGATCCTCGATTGTCTCCATATAAAATCTGGTAACCATATTCTCATTATAATCAAATCCGGGCAACAATTCCGGCGACCAATCGGGAAGGAGATCCGGGTATTCACCATATTCTTTCTCACTCCGCAAACGAATATACTCATAGTGAAGCAATTCAAACGGCCGACAATTAAGCATGGCTTCTCTTAATCTACTAAAGGAATGGGTCGACTCATCATAAGTGAAAGAAGAGACAAATCCCGCCAAAAGGAAATAACCGCTCGCCTGCCAGGTATCCTTTCCCTCCCATTCAAGCGTCCTTTCTATTTTCGCACCAAACAAGCCGATAGCTCCATGGATATTGGAATAGACATTATCCCGAACGAAAATGTCCGCCATATCCGTAGAAACCTTAAGATCAAGAAGTTGGTAACTGTCCCGGATGAATCTGTCATAGTCTACAGAAGCACTGAAATAGTGCAATTTTGCGGGGCGCAGTTCCGCATGCATAAAATCCTTACGGTCACTGGTATAACCACTGAAAGAACCAGATACATAGAAGGGCGTGTCGGGTGGATTCTCAGAGGCCGGGAAACGTAAATAACGCTTGTGACGGGGAACGTCACGCAAAACCGGATAAGTAGTAACCTTGAATCCGTAATTGTTGTCCCCCCACGCATTACTTCCGTTCACAAAGAATGCCCCCCTATCTACTATATTAAAGAGATCCACCGCCTCAGAGTTAGTTAAGATGTACTCGGCCTGTTCGCCGTGAGAATCTAAAGTGGGGTAATTGACGCCATAGAACCAGACCGGGCACTTTGAATTGCGAAGCCGGAATGTATAACCGACATTGTTTTCCTTTTCTACCGGATCCCAACTATGCCATCCTACCTCTACACCCGGAGACTCCGGCATCGCTTGTTCTGCCCAGATGGGCTCGTGGCCGGGGACGGACACTCCCAGCCGATAGTTGTGAGCCGGTACGGCAGCGTACTCGAGCTGCCAGGAACCATCTGGCGTCCTCTGGAAGTGCCCAACCTCCTTCTCGTCCGTCAAGTCGGTCAATACTGCGATTGCCTCCTTCAGTTCAGGAGCTTCAGTCCTGGAAGCACTCTTCGTATACACCAAGTACAAAGTCTGAACCGACTCATCGCTTAAGATGCATTCGACAACCACCTGTGGTTCGTCTCCTGCGTCAAGGATCACGTCCTTAACGCAGCCTGCAACCGTCAGGGATATCGCCATGGTCACAAAGACATGCTTGAGCCTACCCGTCATAGCTAATGATCAGATGATAAAGGGGTCAGTCAATGAACAAAGATAGGCTATAAAGGGAAGAAGAGCAAAAAAACAAGGTCACAATCACTCTCTATAAAACACTGTTTATCAGGAGATTGGTAAAAAGACTTAGTCACAGGGGACCTTATTCGACTCAAAGATTATCCAGAAATAACCGTTTCTCATCGGAGTAGTCGGGGCCGAGCGCCTCGATCTTCTGTCTTATTCTCCGTTTGCGCTCCTTGACGGAATGCTCCGTGTACCCGGTAAAGAAGCTGATGGTTTTCTGCTTCATCCCCGATAGATAGAAAGGAATCAGTTCGAAGTCTTCATCCGTCATCTTTGTGCCCTTGGACGAGACGTCAGAGAACACCTCCCGGAACTTATGCATTATGCCATCTTTCCAGGCATCGATGATTTCCTCCATGGAAAGATTGATATCCTTGTCTTTCCGCAATTCCCTCATCTTCTCCCGGAACGAAGAGGCGGTCTCTTCCCTAGATATGACGCTCTCTCCTTTCTTGTCTTCCAGAAGGTCGTACTGATCAGATAATGTCTGCAGGATTCTTATGCGGTTCTCGAACAGAGTCGCCATTGCGCGATTCATCCCCTCCTTTTCATTCTTCATTTCGGCCAATTCTTGTTCGACCTCCGAAGTCCGTGCAATCTCATCCATGATTTGTTCTTTCTGGCGTTTGTTTCTTGCGATTAAATACAACATCGCCATTGACATTATAAGGAGAACTAAACCAAATGACAGGAAACGGCTCCTTGCTTTTAGGGCATTGATCCTGGCTTCATCCTTATAATGATCACTTTGGTAATAGGAGACTGACTGCTGTAAAGCAGCATAAATGGAAGAATCTTGATAATCGATGGTCTTCTCTAACAAGGAATTGGCAAGTAGATAGTTACCCCGGTCCCTTTCGATCTTATATCGATCGAAATCAAAGACAACGGTGTCGCTTTTGGTCGAAAGAAGATTCTGTGCCTGCTGAAGATAAAAATCCGCAGAATCCGGTTGGCCGCTCTTCTGGAACACATATGCTATCCGCGAATATTGTGTCACTGTCGGAGGCAGGATTGTCCCAATTCCGGCAGAACGGAAATCAGATATGATCATTTCGTAATCTGTGCTTCCGCTTGATATGGCATTCAACGCCCTTAGCTCGGATACTCTGGCCAGAATGTATCGATCATCTGAGAATGATTCAAGTTCATCCAATACCGACACGCAGTCGTCATACTTCATCTGCTTGTAATACATCCTGGCCAGAGCCAGCAGACTGTATGCGACATAATTGTCCTCTTTCGCCGAACGGAAGGAATCAATCGATTTCTGCATGAACTCAATTCCATGATAATTATCCCACGCCACGGAGTAGGCATTTCCTATTTCTCTGTTAATCAGACCTAAATAATGGTGATTCCCGAGTGCCTCTGCATAGCCCAGAGCTTTGTTGTAACAAATGACAGCCTCGGCGTAATTGCCGGCATTGAAGCGGATGCGGCCGAGGTAGTACAAGGACTTGAGGCGGTGGAGTTTGGAGCCGTTGTCGCCGTACCAGCGGTTTGCGGCCAGGGCAAGGGAGTCGTCCGTGAGGTCGATGTAGTTTTTGTCGAGGGCTTCGCTGAGGAGCAGGGCGTGGAGGGGCCGGACATGGAGGCCCGGCAGGTCCCGGGGCTGCAAGCCCCGCAGGACAGCCAGGGCGCTGTCCGGCCTCTCAGGCATCAGAGCCTCCATATCGTTCAAGATCTTGCGGTCCCGCACCGGTGCGCAGGATGTTAGAAGCAGAAATGCAACGAAAGCAATCTTGAATACAAGGTTAAATACAGTTCGTTTCATAGTCCGAATTTAATACTTTCCTGAATTAATCCATAACGTAACCGTTGTAGTTCCTTCCGCATAGGGGCTTCTGCCTTGATTGTTTTTCCAAAGTAGTGACCAAAAGTGACCAAATCTGGTGGAAACAAAAATCAAGACTTTGTAAAGTAATTGAATAATCAACAACTTACAAAGTCTTGTCTGTGCCCGAGGCGGGACTCGAACCCGCACATCTTTAAAGGACAATGGATTTTGAGTCCATCGCGTCTACCATTCCGCCACTCGGGCTGAGGGTGAGGGTAAGGACGGGGGCGCTGGAAGCGCCTGTCCGGCCCGGTCCTCCGTGACGGTGCAAAGGTATGGATTTTTCCACGATTATCAAATAAATTCCTTATCTTGTCATTCTAATGCTTCTGAAAAGGAATTATGGGAATCGGTAGATATTTCTGCGCAGTGCTGAGCGCTGCGGCGCTGCTCCTGACTTCGCAGGCCGGCGCGACCAAGTATCTTGAACTGAAGGTAATCGACAAGGATTACCTGTGCGTGCATTTCCGGGACGGAGAGGTGCGGTACCGCGACAGCGGTGAGGGTGCCAGCGCCTATCTGGGACATACCTTCGTGGAGGGTGACGACACGCTTGTGGTGTTCGGCCGCAGGCTGGATCCGGCCGCGGCGGCGGATGCCGCCGCCTGGACGGTCAGCTCGAAGGACGACAAGTCCTTCGGCTCGCGTGCGGCCGCCGCGGCCTGGCGCAAGTCCAAGCCGATGAACACCGACCACACCCTGACCAGCGAACTGGACCATTGGATATTCCTGAAGCTTCCCAAGTCGATGAAGCAGGGGTGCACCTATACTGTTTCGATTCCTGCCGGGATAGGGAGCGATGCGTCCGAGGGGAGTGTCTGTTTCGATATCTGGAACACCCTTTCCGAAGCCGTCCATGTGAATATACTGGGCTATCTTCCGTCCGAACCGGTCAAGGAGGCCGACCTCTATCTGTGGCTCGGAGAGGGTGGTAGCCGCAACTACAAGCCGTTCCAGGGCAAGAGTGTTTATCTATACAACGTAGCGACAGGCGCCTCGAAGAAGGTAGGTACAGTCAAGTACTGGAAGCCGCAGTCGGCCGCTTCGGCCGAAGCAGGCGGTAAGGACTTGACGGGCTCCGATGTTTGGAATATCGACTTCAGGGAGTCTGTCCCCGGACGTTACCGTCTCGTGGTGGAGGATGTCGGTTGCAGCATGGACTTCGACATTTCGGACGAGGTCTATTTCCAGCCGTATCGATACTCGGTCAGGGGGTATTATTATATGCGCATCGGCGAACCGATAGATCCTTCGGTGAGCCCCGTACCGCGTCAGCCGCAGTTTATACCGGAGGTGGATCCGGTGGGATTTACCGTCTATAAGACGGACTTGCAGCCCTGGCATCCGGACTGGCGGAAGCTCCGTGGCGACGTTTGGGACGAGCCGCATTTCAAGCCTGCGCTCGAGTCGGCATTCTGGCAGCACAGGCTGCCCGGCAATCCCGTCAACACTGAGATGCGCGGCGGGCACTCCGACGCGTTCGACTGGGACCGCCATCTGGCGCATGTCAGCAATATCTACGATATGCTTCTGCCGTATATCCTGACGGGAGGCCGTCTCAGCGAGGACGACTTGGGCATCCGCGAGAGCGGAAACGGCATTCCGGACATTATCGATGAGGCCAGGAACGAGGCCGACTTCTTCCTGAGCATACGCGACGGGGAGGCATATTCACAAGGAGTTACCAACCCTTCCAAGGAATGGACGATTATGTTCCAGGCGGGATGTACGACCATGGCCGCCTGGGCCAATGCGGCCAACTGCGCGATGCTTGCGGAGGCTTTCCGCATTGCCGGGATCGACAGTCTCCGGAACTATTACAGGGACGAGGCCGTCAAGGCCTTCCGCTTCGCTTCGAGGCAGGAAAACCAGCAGCTTGACGATATGCAGGATGTCGGTAGCGCCAGGATGCGTGGCCGCGATTTCCGCCAGCAGGCGGCGGCATTCCTTTACAATGTCACCGGCGAGCGGGAGTGGGAGGACATCATGGCGGAAGAAAGCATGATCAAGGGTCCGAAGTCGGAATTGTTCAACAAGGGAAGGATTGGTGCCTTCTACCAGATCTGGGCTGCAGCCGCGTATCTGGCTTGTCCGCAGGAAAGGCATTATCCCCAGCTTTATGCTGACCTGGTGTCGAGCGTGGACGCGCAGGCCGATGCGAACAACGTGAGCCTGATGGCTCAGCGGCCGTCGCGGCGCGCTGCCAATGATGCGCGTTGGCAGACTTCCGAAAACCTCCAGCTGGTGATGATGGCCCACTACGTGGCCAAGTCCCCGGCGCGGCGCCTTGAGCTGGAGCGCGCGATGTACAGCGAAGCGGGATGGGGCCTCGGCCGCAATCCGTCCAATACCGTGGAAATGACCGGGCTGGGAGAGCGTCATATCACTGACTGTTACTCGACCGGCCGCAACGACGGCGTGCCCGGAACGCATCCGGGTCAGACGCCGTTCAACGGCACGGAGAGCTGGTCCAGGGGTGACGGAGGCGATGCCCAGATCATCCTTACACGCTGTTATCCTTCGTGGAACGACGGGGGCTGGCCCCGCCAGGAGTCGTTCTTCAACATCCGCTATATGTGGGTGAACGGCGAGTTCACGCCGCGCGAGACTATGCGCGGAAAGATGGCCCTGCTGGGCTACCTGTATGGTATCAGACCGTAAGAAATGGAAATCAATCTATACGTAAGGGAGGATTTCTCCGGCTTGCCGGAGATTCTCAAGGATGAATCTGAGGTGTACCTCGTCCACGACAGGAATGTGACGTGGGCGGCGGAGCGCATCGCGGCCTTGTGCGCCCTGAAGGGCGCGATGGCCGTCGATGCCTCCGAGGCCGCCAAGAACCTCGATACCGTCACATCCATCTGCTGTTTCCTTCTGGAATCCGGCGCAGACCGCAAGGCGCTCGTGCTGGCTCTCGGAGGCGGCATAACGACTGATATGGCGGGATTCGCCGCTTGCATCTACAAGCGGGGAGTCCGCTTTGCCACGCTGCCGACTACTCTGCTGGCGCAGGTGGATGCCGGCATCGGTGGCAAGACCGGAGTCAACCTCGACGGCTACAAGAACGTGCTCGGCGTCATACGGCAGCCGGAGTTCGTTTACATAGCCGGGAATACCCTGGAAACGCTTCCGGACAAGGAATACCGCTCCGGCGTGGCCGAGATGCTGAAGAGTTTCATCATCTCGGACGCGGCGCATTACCGCCGGGCGCTGGAGCTGCTGCGCAGTGGCGCCAGGGCTGACGCGGAGCTCATCCGTGCCGCCGCCGCCATCAAGTGCGGAGTCGTGGAGCGTGACGAATTCGAGACGGGGGAGCGCCGGGTACTTAATCTCGGCCACACCGTCGGCCATGCCGTCGAATGGTGGCAGTCCGTTTCGGATTCGCCGGTGCGTTACTCGCATGGCGAGGCCGTAGCGATTGGAACGATCCAGGCAGCGCGGCTGTCCGAGACCCTCGGCGTATGCCGGAAGGGTCTGGCCGCGCAGCTGGCGGCGGACTTCGCCGCCGTCGGGTTGCCGACCGTCTGCCCCGTCCCCATTTCGGCGATGCGCGAAGCCATCGCGAAGGACAAGAAGGCTGACGGCGGCTCCGTCCATTTCGTCCTGATCAAGGACATCGGTCGCGTGGAGGTTCGCCTTCTGCCGGTAGATACTATCATCCAATTGCTTGAAACCGCGAACATATGATTTGCACCTGCATACAGAACAAGAACCTTGAAGAGATATTCGCCTTGTTGGAGGCGGGAAACATAGAGATGGCCGAGATCAGGCTTGACCTCTGCCCCGACTTGGACGAAGAGGATATCGAGAGCCTTTTTTCCGGAACGGATATTCCGCTCATAGCCACTTGCCGCATAGCCGGAAGCGCGGATATGCGGGAGGCGGAGCAGAAACTTAAGACAGCCATCCTGGCTGGGGCCAAATATGTAGATCTCGAGCTGGAGGCTCCGGCCCCTATGGGCAAGCGGATCCGCCGTGCCGCCCGCGAAAGCGGCACGACGCTCATCCGTTCTTATCACAACTTCGACGAGACTCCGGATGCGGATATCCTCGCGGAAATGGTCACGAAGTGCCGCGTTTTCGGCTCCGATGTCATAAAAGTCGCTACGATGGCGCATTGTCCGGAGGACGCGGCCCGCGTGATGGACTTGTACGGCCTGACATATCCCGACGGCCGCGTCCAGGAGGAAGGCACTCTGGTGGCCTTCTGTATGGGAGAAGCCGGCAAGGAATCCCGGCTCGAGTGCCTCCGGCGCGGAGCTCCCTTCACCTACGTTTCACTGGGTGAAGGGGACGCGACCGCGCCGGGCCAGTGGACCCTCGCCGGGATGAACGAGGCGGTGTACCGCGACGCTCAGGGCTTTTATGCGGAGCATCTCAACATGCCGTCGTCCAAGAGTTTCGCCCAAAGGGCGATCATTGCCGCGGCCCTGGCCGAGGGCACCTCGCATCTGCGCGGCTATTCCGCCTGCGCAGACACGGAGGCCGCCGTGGCCGCGGCCCGCGCCCTTGGCGCCGAAGTCACCGAAGGTGAAGTCCTCACTGTCAAAGGAATAGGGCCACTTGAAGCTCCGCTGGATCTGACTTCCCTACATTGCGGGGAGTCCGGCCTGCTGACCAGGATGATGATTCCGATCCTGTCTCAAATCGGTCCGGGCTCAGTATTGGTCACCGGAGAGAAAACGCTTGTGAACCGTCCGCTGAAGGGCGCTGCGGACATCATGGCCTCCTTCGGAGTCATGCTCCGCAACGCATCGCGGACTTCCCGTGAGATATACGTGCCTATGAACGTCGAGGGACACCTCGTCCCCGGCAGAGCGGACATCTCGGGGGCCGGAGGATCGCAGATCATCTCCGGCCTGCTGATGGCCCTGCCGCTGGCTTCAGCCCCTTCGACCGTCTATGTCAGCGAGCCCAAGAGCATACCCTATATGTTCATCACCCTGGATGTCCTCCAGAAGTTCGGCATCCGCATCGGCAACGAGATGGAGGGTGACGAGGAGTTCCTCCAGACCCGCGACTGGAGCTACTGCACCGGCCTGACCTTCAAGGTCAAGGGAGGGCAGCAGTACAAGGCCGCGGATTTCAGCCTTGAAGGCGACTGGAGCAGCGCGGCCAATTTCCTCGTAGCGGGAGCCATATTCGGCAGTGCTTCCGTCGAGGGACTTGATACGCAGTCCCTTCAGGCTGACCTTACCATAATGGATATCCTCGTTGAGGCGGGAGCTTCGGTCTCCCAGATAGAGAACGATTGCGTAGACGAGGTCAGTGCAGCGGCTACGGCTGCCGGCGTCAACCCCCATACGGGGGCTGTCAACGCCGTCAAGGCGCCGCTGAACGCATTCTCCTTCGACCTCAACAACGCCCCCGACCTTTTCCCGATCACGGCCGTGCTGGCGGCTTTCTGCCCAGGCGAAAGCCGCATCGCCGGCACCGGCCGCCTTGCCAACAAAGAGTCCGACCGTGCTCGCTCCATCACTGAAATGCTCACGCAAATGGGTGTCGAGTGCTCCATCGAGGGCGATGAAATGGTCATCCACGGGCACTCCCTGGCCAGCCGCCTTCTGAATGGCAATCTCCTTCAGGGTGGCGAATATACCTCCCACCACGACCACCGTATGGTCATGGCCCTGAAGGTGGCTTCGCTCGGCGCCTCGTCACCTATCGTGATAGACGACGAGGCCTGCGTCGCGAAGTCCTTCCCCGATTTCCTGACATTGTTCTGCGACAGATAGTGTATGAGTGAGAAGCGCGGAGGGCTCCTGGCCCTGACCCCGATATTGGTGTTCCTGGGTGTTTACCTGGTCACATCGGTCATTATCAAGGACTTCTACAAAGTCCCGGTCGCCTCTGCGTTTCTCTTGGCATCGATCTATGCCGTAATCATTTCCAAGGGTCCGTTCCGCAAACGCATAGACACGTTCTCCGAAGGAGCAGGCAATCCCAGGATACTCCTGATGGTATGGATATTCATCCTGGCCGGCGCGTTTGCGCAGACGGCGCAGGATATAGGGGCCATCGATGCGACGGTGAACCTGACCCTGCGGGTAATCCCCGGCTCGATGCTCTTCGCCGGGCTCTTCTTCACCGCCTGCTTCATCTCGATGTCGGTCGGTACCAGCGTCGGCACCATCGTAGCTCTTGTACCCATCGCCACAGGAATTGCACAGGAGGCGGGGTTCTCCGAAGCCTTCATGGCCGCCATCATAGTCGGCGGCGCATTCTTCGGAGACAACCTGTCCTTCATCAGCGACACCACCATTGCAGCCACCAAGGCCTTGGACTGCGCCATGAAGGACAAGTTCAAGGCCAACATCCGCATTGTCGCTCCCGCCGTCCTGCTGGTCTTCGCCATCTATATCTTCAAGGGCCTGGGCGTCAGCGTCGATGTCACTCCAGGTGCAGCGGAGCCGCTGAAGCTCCTGCCCTATCTGCTTGTCCTCGTCCTTGCCCTTGCGGGAATGGACGTTCTGCTGATACTGTCATTGGGCATAGGGGTCAATCTGCTGATCGGCCTTTTCACCGGCAGCCTGGGCTGGGCGGACTGGTTGTCCTCGGTCGGAGAAGGCATCAGCGGCATGGGCAGCCTGATCATCGTCACGGTGCTGGCCGGCGGCATGATGGCGCTCATCCGCGCCGGCGGCGGCCTCGACTGGCTCGTCGGCTCCCTCACCCGCCGCCTCGCCGCCGCCCCAGCTGGTCCTTCCACCGCCCCAGCTCCCAGCCTAAGCTTCCCCGTTTCCGCCCCTGCGGATTCCTCTCCTGCTGCCTCTCCTGCCGCGGCCTCTCCTGAAAGCGCTGCGGCCGCCGCGGCGCCCGTCATTGCCGGCTCCGACCGGCAATCCCGCCGCCAGCGGCGCGGCGCCGAGCTCAGCATCGCCGCGCTCGTCAGCCTCGCCAACCTCTGCACGGCCAACAACACCATCGCCATCATCACCGTCGGCGGCATAGCCAAGGATATCAGCGACCGCTTCGGCCTTGACCGGAAGCGCGTTGCCAGCATCCTTGACACCTTCTCCTGCTTCGTCCAGGGGCTGATCCCGTACGGCGCGCAGCTGCTGATGGCCTCCGGCCTCGCAGGCATCGGCGCCGCCGCCATTATCCGCTACCTCTACTACCCCTTCGCCCTCGGCCTCGTCGCCCTCGCCGCCATCTTCATTCCTGCCTCCTTCCGTTCCCGGAAGTAACTCCCGCCGTCCTTTCCATCCCTCCCGCCGTCCTTTCCATCCCTCCAGCCCGTCCAGCCGCACTCCCTCGCCCCACCCCTTCTCCCTTCTCCCTTCTTCTCCCGTCATTCTTAGTTCCGTCCCGACCCTTAACTTCTCAATCGTTATGCCGTGATTTGTAACAGCTTGATGTGTAGGTAATTAAAGGATATTTCCCTCACTGTTTTTGCAAGGGAGACTTTGCACATCTCGTTGATAATAAGTGTTTTACAAAGCACGCTGTTTTAGTAGACAATGGTAAAAGTAAAGACAATACTCCTTCTGGCGATCAACGGTATCCTTTGGACGGCCATTGGAATCAAGATCGCCGCCATCTTCCTCCCCTCCCTCTTCTCCCGCCCTTCCCGTTCCTCCCACTCCTCCAACTAAGTTTCTTATTTTCACCCCTTCAACAGAGTCTCTTAGTCCTGTCCTCCCAACAGAGTTCCTCAGTCACGCTCCTCCAACTGAGTATTCTCGTCCCACTTCTTCGACAGAGTCTCTTTGCTCCGCTCCTTTAGCCACGTTTCTTCGGTATTTCTACCTTCCCAATTTCTATCAAGCGCATTATCGGCGTTTGGCGAAGGTTTTTGCTCCAGATGGCACATTGTAATGTCGTATCTAGCGCAAAAATGCTCATGGGAGGCCGAAAGTGCGCTTGGTCCGTAGCGCTTAATCCGTATCGCTTGGTCCGTATCGCTTGATCCGTATCGGTAGGCGAATGCAGCGGTTTGGCGAGTGAAATGCCTCGGGTGCGAAAGGAATTGCTTATTTCGGGACGGTTGGTTATATTTATGACGAAATAAAGAGCAGAGAATATGGAAAGATCATTCGTTTGGACAGGATTGCCGGCTGCCGTAAGGATAGCGGTCGTTCTGGGTGCAGTTTTATTGATGCTTTTCTCAGCGACGGCCTGCCGGGAGCAGAAGACCGTGGTCATCCTCGGTGACTCCTATTCTACTTTCGACGGGTATGTGCCGGAGGGGTTTGCCATTTGGTATGACTCGAATCCCAAAGAGGAGAATGACGTCACTGCAGTGC
>JAEEGJ010002792.1_pt1 | contig 78304 bp, 60 predicted proteins | sample 8958761 | NCBI WGS metagenome assembly JAEEGJ01 (sample SAMN16246546, study PRJNA631951) | gut metagenome | biome: gut microbiome; feature: rumen; material: RS-attached | host: Bos | place: Iran: Karaj | collected 2018-10 | reverse complement strand
GTTTCCCAAAACTGACAATCTATGGAAATTAAAAAATTTACTATTACCAAGCGAGACGGCAGCTCTGACCGCTTCTCATTAGACAAGATTATGAACGCGATTATCAAAGCGTTCAACTCAGTAGAAGAGCCTATTGATTTAGGTTGTATCTCTCAGATACTCAGTCATTTGGATATTCATGAGGGTATTAAGGTTGAGGATATTCAGAACCAGGTGGAAGAGGCTCTGATGAAAGAGAAATACTTTAAGGTTGCCAAGAGCTTTATGTTGTACCGTCAGGCTCACATGGAGGACCGCGAGACTCTCGAGAAGTTGAAATTTTTGGCAGACTACTGTGACGCGGCGAATGCTGCAACTGGTTCGAAGTATGATGCCAATGCTAACGTCGAGCATAAAAATATTGCAACCCTGATTGGCGAACTGCCCAAATCAAATTTCATCCGACTGAACCGTCGACTGCTTACAGACCGTATCAAGAAAATGTACGGCAAAGAGTTGTCGGACAAGTATATTGATATGCTGACCCATCATTTCATCTACAAGAATGATGAGACATCATTGGCAAACTATTGTGCGAGCATCACCATGTATCCGTGGCTGATCGGCGGAACGATGTCGATTGGTGGAAACTCTACCGCGCCTACCAACCTGAAGTCGTTCTGTGGTGGTTTTGTCAACATGGTATTCATGGTGAGCAGTATGTTGAGTGGTGCCTGTGCAACACCAGAGTTCCTGATGTATCTGAATTACTTCATCGGGATGGAATATGGAAAGGATTATTGGAAAGAGCCGGACAAGGTTGTTGACCTCAGTCTGAAACAGCGTTCTATCGATAAAATGGTAACCGACTGTTTTGAGCAGATTGTTTACAGCATCAATCAACCCACAGGTGCCCGTAACTATCAGGCTGTGTTCTGGAATATCGCTTATTACGATAAACCTTACTTCGAGTCGTTGTTCGGCAATTTCTACTTCCCCGATGGCAGTCAGCCTGACTGGCCCGGATTATGCTGGCTTCAGAAGCGTTTCATGAAGTGGTTTAACAAGGAGCGCACCAAGGCTGTGCTTACATTCCCCGTTGAGACGATGGCTCTGCTGAGTAAGGACGGTGAGATGGTGGATCCCGACATGGCCGACTTCACGGCTGAGATGTACAGTGAGGGTCATTCGTTCTTTACTTATATGAGCGATAACGCTGACTCCCTCTCCAGCTGCTGTCGTTTGCGTAATGAGATTCAGGACAATGGTTTCAGTTATACGCTTGGTGCCGGTGGTGTTTCTACGGGTTCGAAGAGTGTGCTCACGATTAATCTGAATCGTTGCATTCAGTATGCTGTGAATCATCAGATGGATTATAAGGAGTATCTGCTCGATGTGATAGACCTCTGTCATAAGGTGCAACTGGCCTATAATGAGAATCTGAAGGATTTGTGGAAGCATGGAATGCTGCCTCTGTTTGATGCCGGTTATATTAATATTGCCCGTCAGTATCTCACGATTGGTGTGAACGGACTAGTGGAGGCCGCAGAGTTTATGGGATTGAAGATCAACGATAATCCTGACTATCTCAAGTTCGTGCAGACCGTGCTGGGTTTGGTAGAGCAGAAGAATAAGGAGTATCGCACGAAGGATGTGATGTTCAACTGTGAGATGATCCCTGCCGAGAATGTGGGTGTGAAGCATGCAAAGTGGGATCGTGAGGATGGTTACTTCGTTCCGAGAGACTGCTACAACTCATATTTCTACATCGTCGAGGATAACTCGTTGAACATTATAGACAAGTTCAAGCTGCATGGAGCTCCTTATATCCAGCATCTTACGGGTGGTAGTGCCCTGCATATGAATTTGGAGGAGCATCTGAGCAAAGAGCAGTATCGGCAGTTGTTGCGTGTGGCAGCCAAAGAAGGCTGTAACTACTTCACCTTTAACATTCCCAATACTATCTGCAATGATTGCGGGCATATTGACAAACGCTATCTGAAGGAGTGTCCTCACTGCCATTCGAAGAATGTTGATTATATGACCCGTATCATTGGTTATCTGAAGCGTGTGAGCAACTTCAGTCAGCCCCGTCAGGAAGAGGCTGCCCGTCGCTTCTATGCGCAAGCAACTAAGATGTAATGGCGGAAGCAAGGGGCAAGGAGTCAAGAGCATTATTCGTTCTCATGATGTTGTCTGACCTCCTGCCCTTTGCTTCTTTCTTTTTCCTTTGTTTAGTATGTTGAAATACGTCAATACTGGTGTTGTCTTTCAGGAGATTCCCGATGAGGTAACACTCTCTATTAATATCTCCAATTGTCCCTGTCGCTGTCCGGGATGTCATTCCAAGTATCTGTGGGGCAATATAGGTGAGCCGCTCACGCCCATGGTACTTGACGGATTTATCAGGGATTACGGAAATAGTATTACCTGTATTTGTTTCATGGGCGGGGATGCAGAACCTGAGAACATCAATGTTCTTGCCCAATACATGCATAGCCACCATCCTCAATATAAGGTGGCTTGGTATAGTGGCAAGACCGTCATCTCCCGTTTGATTCACAAGCGCGATTTCGACTATATAAAGATTGGTCCTTACATTGAGCATTTGGGGTGTTTGAAAGACCGAACCACTAATCAGCGGTTATACAAACGCATTTCTGATGATGAATTCTCTGATATTACTTCCCGGTTCTGGAAATAATGCAAGAGGGTATTGATAATACATGCCTGTATAATCTTTTTATTATTCATGAAGTTATGCATAAAAGAATACTTATCATATTTGCTTTCCTTCCTTTCTATCTATGTTCTTTCTCTCAGATTCATAAGATGGAACGAAAGGATTCCTCTGCCGTTAAGCGGACCTATAATCTGAACCCAGTAGTTGTAACTGGTTCCGGTCACCACCAGCGTCTGAAAAGTACTGCCACTCCCGTTCATGTACTTGGATCTCAGGAGATTCGTGAACAAGGCATCAGTACTTTCGACGGGGCTCTTGTTCGTATGATGCCACAGGTGTCGATGGCGCCCAATTCAATGGGTACTTTTCTCCGCCTCAATGGTTTAGGCAACAAATATATCCTGATATTGATTAACGGGCAGAAACTTTCTGGCGATATATCCAACAATGTAGACCTCAATCGTATTAATATGGCAAGAGTGAAGCGTATCGAGGTGCTCGACGGTGCGGCATCATCGCTCTACGGCTCGGATGCTATTGCCGGTGTGATTAATATCATTACAGACCAGCCCACACAGGATCTTGTCAGTGTTACCTCAGATACTCGTGTTTCTGGTCATGGACAGTTTACTGAATCAGTCAACCTGGACATCTATAAAAATGGCTTTGGTTCATATACCTCTTTTAGTCATGACAGGGCAGACAGTTATCAGAATAGTAACTTAGAATACATCAAAGGGTCTGATACCGAAACCCAGCGGACCATAGCCCCATTCTTTACGGGCTATCGTTCAAATGTTTTAGGACAGAAGTTTACCTACACGCCCAATGAGCATTTGGCAATGAATGCAGGTCTAAACTATTCCCATAAGATTACGGACCGTCCTGATACACAACAGGACATTACTGGCGGCACTGACTACGAGATGCGCTATAAAGGTCTGCGCTGGAATGTGGGTGGTATCTATAAGTTTACGGCTAAAAACTCGCTTCAGGCTGATTTTACCGTCGACCGGTTCCGCTATGGAAAGGAGTATGACGTGGAAACCGGGACGAATGCCATTGGCGACTACGTGCAGTCCAAGAAACAACGCTCTTTGGAAGGTGAGGTAAAAGCGATATTGGGATTAAGCAACAATTCTACGACTATCTTTGGTGCCGACTGGCGTCAGGACAATCTGAAGACCTCCTCTGGTAATATTGACCAGCATGTCTATACACTTGCTGCCTATGCCCAGCATGAAATGAAACTCTTCAGAGACTTTACGGCTACATTAGGTCTGCGTCTGACCCATCACGAAACCTTTCATGAACATCTCACGCCAAAGGTTACATTGATGTATGCTCCTGGGAATTTCCGCTTCCGCGCCTCCTATTCCGCTGGTTTCCGTGCACCAGGACTCGAAGAACTTTACTACCATTATTTCTCCGTCAATCGTGGTAAGGCGCAGATTAGTTTTGGTAACAAAGACCTCTCGCCCGAGAAAAGTAACTATTTTTCCCTGAACGCGGAATACCGCTCTCAGATGATAGCTGTCAGCATAACGGGATTTTTGAACCGCATCAACGACATGGTGGTAAAACAGAGTATTCCTGTCGACGATGCTGCATTAGCTATGCTACGCAATGAGTTTCCTGAGATGACGGATGACCAAGCTGGCAAGCTCCAGCAGTATGCTCTTTATCAGAACAGTGACAAGGGTGACGTCAAAGGTATGCAGTTGAATATCTCTGCAAACATTTTCCAGGGTTTTAACCTTTCTGCCAACTATGTCTACACATATGCCCGTTCTCTCTCTTCTGATGAAGGATGGATCCCTTTAGAGCGCAGCATCCGCCATGCGGCCACTGTAGCAGCTAATTATCATCGCTCATGGGGACGATATGGATTGAATGTAAACCTCAACGGACGCATGCAGTCGAAGACCTATTACCCTAGTTACGAGAATGCTCCCGGCTATGGTGTGTGGAATCTGAATACTACCCATTCCTTTGACGTAGCAAAATGGGCGTTTGTTGAGCCTAGCATTGGTGTTGACAACATTTTCGACCGTGTGGATCGTCGTATAGACAGCAGCAACCGTAAGTATGCACTTTACTCCCCAGGTCGTATGCTAGTGGTAGGACTGAAAGTAAAACTCAAGTAACTCATAGATGAAAATCTTGAGAGCACATCTTTTAATTTACCAATAGATATACATAACAAAAAAGTCTGGCTCCATGATGAGCCAGGCTTTTTTGATGACATTATTTATCAGATGGCCTTCTATCCTTGAAAGCGTATCCCTATTTGATATACTTCACTTTCTTTTCATCACGGGGTTTTGCGGCAGGCGACTCGTCGGGGTAACCGACGGCAATCATGAAGTTGATGGCATATCCCTCGGGGATGTCAAGCTGCTGGAGATAGGGTTTGCATTGCTCGTTGCTATTCAGGAAACGGACAGGACCACCCAGACAGCAGGTACCGAGTCCCAGAGAGTGAGCTGCCAGCATGATATTCTCGCCTAACATACCAGCGTCAACGCTGCTTTCACCTTTCGGAGTGCATACGGCAATAACGTTGGGAGCATTACGGAACATGTTCTTAAAACTCGGGTCGCGCTTTACCATTTCAGCATTGGCTTTCTTATAGATATCTGTAACGGCAGTAATCCATTGCTCGTTCTCAATGACGCGAATCAGCCAAGGCTGACGGTTCATGCCACTTGGTGCATTGATACCGCAGGTGGCAAGGAGTTCGAGTTTGTCGTGCTCTACAGGCTTATCGAGATACTTACGGATGGAACGGCGGCCCATGATGGTTTGTATTACATCATTACAGAGAAGTGCTTTCTTCACAGCTTGTTCGACATCAGACATGGCTGCGGTGGGTTCAAAGCGTGCAATAACCTCTCCGTCACGACCCACAAGAAATTTGGTGAAGTTCCACTTGATATCCGCATTCTTGTCGTATTCGGCATTGCGTTGGCGCATCATTCCGTCCATCCGCTTGCCCATTTCCGTATTGCCAAAACCCTCAAATCCCTTTTGTGATTTCAGCCATGTAAATAGCGGGGTGGCGTTAGGGCCGTTAACATCGACTTTGTCGAACTGAGGAAACTGAATGTCGAAGTTGGCCGTACAGAACTGATGAATTTCCTGAATGCTGCCTGGAGCCTGCTGTCCGAACTGATTGCAGGGGAAATCGAGAATCTCGAGTCCTTCGTCTTTGTACTTCTTATAGATGTCTTCCAGTTCTTTATACTGAGGCGTGAACCCACAACGAGTAGCAGTGTTGACGACGAGAAGGACCTTTCCGCGGTATTCGTTCAGGGAAACTGCCTTTCCCTCATCATTAATCGCGGTGAAACTATAGATCTTAGTTTGTGCTGCAGCTGACAATGTGGTCAGAACCAGCAGAAGAGTGAATAATGCTTTTTTCATATCGATTTAGTTTTTTGTGAGTTTTGATACTTGTAAATGTGTTTGTGGTTAAAGAGAGTGCGAGGAAACTGACACCAGCGAAAGGGAATTTTGAGCGCGCGCCATCATTCTATTATCCAAATAGCGCACGTAGTGCTTCCTCCACTTTGCGTACCGGATGAAGCTCTATCTTGAACTTTCCACGGTTAAGTCCCGATAGGTTGTATTTGGGGATAATCATATGTTGGAATCCTAATTTTTCAGCTTCGGCAATGCGCTGCTCGATACGGTTCACAGGGCGTACCTCGCCCGATAGACCTACCTCACCGGCCATGCACCAGCCACTTTCGATAGGCGTGTCTACATTCGAGGAAAGCACGGCTGCAATGACTGATAGGTCCATGGCCAGATCGGTGACCCGTAGTCCGCCGGCTATATTAATGAATACATCCTTTTGAATCAGTTTGAAGCCTACACGTTTCTCCAAGACAGCCAAAAGCATATTCAGGCGACGTTGGTCGAAACCCGTAGCCGAGCGTTGTGGAGTGCCATATGCGGCAGTGCTTACCAGGGCTTGCGTCTCGACGAGGAAAGGTCTGACTCCTTCAATGGCAGAACTGATGGCAATGCCAGAGAGTCCTTCATGGTCTTGCGTGAGCAACAGTTCTGAAGGATTGCTTACCTGCCGCAGTCCTGTCTGCTGCATCTCGTAGATGCCTAGTTCGGACGTAGAACCAAAGCGGTTTTTCATAGAGCGCAGAATACGGTACATATAATGCTGGTCGCCCTCGAACTGAATAACTGTATCGACAATATGCTCCAGGATCTTAGGACCAGCCAGTGTTCCCTCCTTGTTGATATGGCCGATTAAAATAACAGGTATTCCACTTGACTTGGCAAAGCGGAGTAGGGCAGAAGCGCATTCACGTACTTGTGTGACGCTGCCGGGAGAGCTCTCCACATCCTCAGTCGAGATGGTCTGGATAGAGTCGATGACCACCAGTTCGGGTTTTACCTCTTTAATATGCTCGAAGATAGCTTCCAGCGAAGTCTCGCATAGAATGAGCAGACTGTTGTCTGGATCATCGCTGGCAGGCTTGATTCTCTCAGCCCTCATCTTCAGTTGGTGGGCGCTTTCCTCACCACTCACGTAGAGGATGTGCCGTTCTGGCATATGCAGGATGGTTTGTAGTGTGAGCGTACTCTTTCCGATGCCGGGCTCACCACCCAGCAGGACAATACTCCCTGGAACCAGTCCGCCTCCTAGTACGCGGTTGAGTTCCTCGTCATGCATATCGATGCGAGGCTCGTCTTTTGAAGAGATGTCTCTGAGGGACAAAGGTTTGTTTTTATTGCCCAGGCTAGCACGAACATGTGTGGCTGCCGACTTGGCGGCCATACTACCCGTATCATTGGATACACGAATTTCCTTGAATGTATTCCACTGTCCACAACTGGGACATTTGCCAATCCACTTCGGGCTTTCCTGTCCGCAATTCGAGCATACGTATGCGATTTTATCTTTTGCCATGCTACAAAAGTACGAAATAATTTTGTAACGACGAAAATAATTTGTACTTTTGCATCGTGTTTTGACTAATATCGCACATTAATTAATAACTGAAGGGCGACTCTCGTTTCTGAAACGCTGGGTAGCCCTTTCTTTTAGAAAAGCGACGATGAGGAATCTCTTTTTAATTATAATAGGTATACTGTTGTTTGCCGCCTGTGGAGAGAGCTACGAGGAAAAACAGCGGCTGACCAGGGCTGAGCGTGCCCGGTTAGCTAAAGAAGACTCTGCCGCCCTGAAAGTCGGTGTTATGCCAACTCTCGACTGTATGCCCATCTATCTGGCCAAGGAGCTTCATCGGTTCGACACGCTCGGAGCCGACATACGTCCGAAGGCGTATACTGCACATCTCGATATTCAAGACGCATTAGAGAAAGGCAGGATAGAGGCTGGAATTACCGACTTGGTACGTGCCAACAAGATGATGAAGCGTGGAACCCCTTTGCGCTATGTGGCTGCCACAAATACATATTGGCAGTTCATAACCAACCGTAAGTCACGTGTGAAGGAACTCAAGCAGATGGTCGACAAGATGGTGGCTATGACTAATCACTCGGCCACCGACATGCTGGCGCAGATGTGTGTCGACAGTGTCAAACTGAAGCAGACCGATGTGTTTAAGGTGCCTGTCAACGACGTTCATGTACGGCTGTCCATGCTTCAGAACAACGAGATGGACGCCATGCTTATGACCGAGCCCCAGGCTACAGTTGCCCGCCTGTTTAAGAACCCTGTACTTATGGATACCCGCAACCGTGATATCCGTATGGGGGCTATCGTCATGCGTGAAAAACCTCTAAGCCACAAGAGCCGTCAGCAACAGCTCGATGTATTTGTCAAAGCCTACAATATGGCTTGCGACTCGCTGAACCTCAACGGATGGGGGCGATATAAGGATATTGTCATGAAATACACTCAAATTGACGAGAGGACATTTAAGGCTTTGCCCAAACTGCGATTTGAACATGCGAAGGCACCGCGCCAGAAAGATATCGACAGGGCTGCGAAATTTTAATGTACGTTTGATGTAGAGTTGGAGGCAGATATGACTACAAAAATAGAGGGATTGTTGAGGAAACGCCGGCTGATGGACGCCATTCAGGAGATGAAGGGCTACGCCTCGGATTATCCCGAGGTTAGGGCAGCAGCGCGATTGGAGAAGATAGAGGAGGACTATCGGCTGATGCTCGATTTCATGAAACGTGGATTTAAGGACGAGAAGCGTGAGGAGATGTATAAGGGACTTGTGCATAAACTGTATATCCTTGAGATGGACACGGTTCAGGCCGAGGACTTCCGGAAGAAGGCTCTATATAGTGAGGCATATGCACAAGTGTCGCGCAAACAATGGGATTACGACCTGATTCGCTACTCCTTAGAGAATTTCGTCACCGAGATGGCTATGCTCAGCCTTGAGGCAGACGACGTGCGGCTGACAAGAGAGCGCGAGTTGTATCAGCGCCATGCCGAGTTCATGTCTGTCCTTTTCCGCAAGATCTGGCTCTCTTATCAATGGAATGAAGTGGAGGCCGACTTCTACGAGTCGCTGTTCTTGTCGCCTACCGTTGAGTCGCGAGATATACAGATGATGGTCAGCGCCTTGACGCTAGCCTCTATCAAACAGTTTGATATATTGAAGTTCCGCACTTTAGTGCGCGTGTACCAGCAGACAGTCGACGTGCATGTGCGCCAAAGGGCGTTGGTGGGCGTTGCCTTCTCCATCAATGGCGAGGCTGACTTTTTCGGTGAACAGAAGCAGTTGATTCTCTCCTTGTTACAAGACGATCAGGTGTGTAGGGAATTGCTGGAGCTTCAGATGCAGGTTGTCTACTGTCTGAATGCTGAGAACGACAACCGTACCATTCAGAAAGATATCATGCCCTCGTTGCTCAAGAACAATAGTTTTGAGATTACACGCTTCGGCATCATTGAGAAAGAGGATGACCCCATGGAAGATATCTTGAATCCTGGTGCCGCTGATCAGGCTATGGAGGAGATGGAAAAGACTGTCGGACGGATGATGGAGATGCAGAAGGCTGGCTCCGACATCTATTTTGGCGGCTTCTCCATGATGAAGAACTTTCCTTTTTTCCACGATGTGGCCAACTGGCTCACACCTTTCTACAAAGAGAATCCCGCCCTCAACGACATTGTCGATAAGCTCAGTGGCACTCAGTTGATGGACAATATCGTGGACAATGGGCCTTTCTGCGATAGTGATAAGTATTCATTCTCGTTTGCTATGACTTCCGTCATCGACCATCTTCCCAAGAATGTCAAAGAGATGCTTGGCTCGGCTGAGGCGTTAGGGCCTGTCATGCACGAGAATGAGATGCAGACACCTGCATACATCCGTCGCATGTACCTTCAGGACCTTTACCGTTTCTTCCGTCTGTTTCCACGAAGGGGCGACCTAGTGAACCCGTTCTCACGCGAGGATGAATACCCTCATAAGCGGCGTTGCATCTTCTTCGCAGATCCGCTTCTTGATGATTCTCCCATTACCGCCTATGTGGTAGAGCTGGGTAACTTCCTCCTAAAGCACAGGCGGATGGAGGAACTCGATGCTGTAATCTCTAACTATGATATGAGGTCAACCGAGAAGACGCCGGAGGCATTGAAGAAGAACATTCCTTACCTTTTGCTCAAGGCTGTCAGAAATGAGTATCTCTCGCTCGGCGAGGTCGCCTGCATGAATTACGAGATGATTCTGGCTATGGAGCCCGATAACCTGCGTGCCCTGAAGAGTCTCGCAAGGCTGAAGTTTTCATTCGGTGATTTCGAGCGTGCAGCAACATGTTATGAGAAACTGATTGAATTGCAACCCGACAAGCGGAGCCACGAACTGAACTACAGCGCCGTATTGCTTAAGCTGGGAGAGATTGAGAAAGCCATGCAACTGATCTACAAGCTCGATTATGACAGTCCATCGGATGTGAACGTCCAACGTGTAAAAGCGTGGGGACTGATGGCGCAGGGCAAACTCGACCAGGCTCGTGAACTTTATGAAAGGCTTAGAAATTGTGGGCAGGCACAACCTGCCGACAGCCTGAATGCCGGGTATTGTGAGTGGATTGCGGGCGACATCTCACAGGCGGCTGACTTATTCAAGGACTACCTGAGACTGCTGAACCGCGAACAGTATAACATCAGTATTGATTTTGAGCACGATGCAGACTTCCTTAATCAGAATGGTATTGGTAAGACTGACATGGCCTTGATGTACGATTTGGTTAACAACTAATCTGTTGCTGTTTACCACGATAGAATATAATAAGGCTCACCAGCTAATTATAGGTGTCTATTCCTTGATTTCAGAAGGCTCCTCTGAATTTCTGGAAGATTACTCTACGATTGTAGAAGGCTGCTTAACGGGCCACGAAGTTTATTAAAACGCCCCAGTCTTGTAAGCACTTGTTACATAGATGTTCATACACAAATCCATAGTAGCAAACTAGAGGTTCTTGCTTTCCTTTTTATGTTTAGAAATCATTTGATTATTCTGGCGAAAAAATAAAAGTGGCGGCTACCGTACGTACGGAGTCGCCACTAATCAGTTTATAGTTGAATCTATGTAATCGGTTACTTCACCACAACCTTCTTGCCATTGATAATGTAGATACCGCCCTTCTGGATGTTGTTGACACGAACACCTTGTAATGTATAGATGACAGCGCCTTTCTCCAAAGCAGCCTTAACAGCCTTGATGCTTGTGCTGTCCTCCTCCTTTACATAGAAGAACTTATAGTACCAGTCGTCGCCACCACTTCCATCTGGCCGGAAGTATACAGTGTATTTACCAGCATTCTGAATGACATAGTTGTTTCCAACTCCATCGGGATACCATGTTCCACCGTTACTCTTGATCTTTAATTCAGCCCCAGCGTCCATGTCAAGGGTAATCATGTACTCTCCGGCTGCTTCGGGATTGGCCTCGAGCTTGTATTGGTCGTTCTCTGTCCAGTCGTTCATCGAACCAACGAGATAATACTCCGGGTTGTTGAATACATACTTCTTTCCATTGACGAACTCCATGTTGTCAGTCTGCTCCTTGGCGGTTCCGCTCTTTCCGTTGCTGAACCTGATCATGAGCGGTGCGTCCTCAGCCTTGAACGAGTAGGTGTAGACGCCGTTCTCGAGGGTTGCCGTGATCTTCGTTCCGTTACCCTTTGGCTTGGCGATCTTCCCGTTCTCGAGTGTGATGACGCGTTCGTCGAAGTTAGCCCCGTTGTTATTGTTCCAGACGAAAGCGTATACGTTCTCCCATCCCTTGTTTGTCTCGAAGGTGACGGTGTAGTCCTTCCAGTTCCACTGTGCGGGCGTAAACTTGCCTGCCTCCTCGAACATCCCCGACTTTCCTCCACTGGTCCTGTACGCCGGTCCCATGGCTGTAATCTTGTACAGGTCGACGTCGTCCTTGAGCTCGATGTCCGCCGTTACGTGTGACGGTCTGTTGTCGGTGTCGCCCTTCTCCCATGCGTACGCCCCGGCTGCTACGGATGAGTAGAAGCGTGCGAAGTTGATGTTCGTACAGCCGTCAGGCAGCTCTGCCTTGTAGACCGCGAACTCGTTCTCCACGTACTCCATGGGAACCCACGATCCCTTTTCCTTGTCGAACTCGTTGCCTTCCCATGCCCAGACGGCGAACTGCCCTCCATCATCGGCCCATGCTCCGGCACTTAGGTAAATAGTTTTACCTTCTGCGAAACTGTTGATAGAGAAAGACAACAGTAGTGTCAATAAAGTAAACAATTTTTTCATAGGCTATTAATCTTTATGTTAGTTAATACTATTAAATGTGTTAGTTAATATCTTAAGGCTTTATAATTAAATACAGAAAGGATTGACCAAATATACAAAATAGAAGGCTAATAATAATCTGGTTGCTAATATAGTAATTATTTTATTAAGTTGTTATGTTTTTGCTTATTTTTTAAGAAATTTTTTACACGCCGCGAAATCTAACAAGTATGTGAGATATTTTTCCCCATTTGCGGTTTTATATAAACAATCGGTGAATTTAGTTTAGTATTTTTTGTATGTAATCATTTTTTTTGTATATTTGCCCTCGGTAAAAGTGTTTACTTTATTTGAAGATGTATATTGCAGGTTTAGGGCTTTTTTACTCTCCATTCTTTGGGCTTAATACCACCTGCATTGGCAGTCGCAGAAATGTTTAAATTCGATTACACGATTTCGCGATATGTTGAATACTCGGAAACATCCATATCAGATACTGGACGTTAATAAAGAAAAATATTGTTTTGTATGATAAAATATTGCATTACTATGAGTAAAACAAAAACCCTGATTTTGCTTTCGCTCATGCAGATGTTTGCTCTGATAGCTCTTGCTCAAAATACGATTGCCGACAAGCGGGTCACACTCAACATGACCGATGTAACTGTTAGGCAGCTTTTCGAAGAGGTTAGGAAGCAAACGGGATTGAGCTTCATTTATAGTAGTGAACTTCCAAAGGCATTGTCAACTGTTACATTAAAAGCACAAAACACCCCCATCACGCAGGTGCTCGATGATGTGACGAGGCAAATTGGGTGTACATATGAGATGGAGGGTTCATCAGTAATGATTAAGGCTCGTCCAAATCCTCGAGAAGCGTCAGGGCATATGCGAAAGATTTCCGGCTATGTGCGTGATGAGGCTGGCGAGCCGCTGATGGGTGTCCCTGTGTCGATAGGAGATGAACAGATACGTAGTGTTACTGATATGGAAGGATTCTATTCTTTTCCGATTCCTATTGGGGCCACGACGCTAAAATTCAGTTACGTAGGACTAGGTACGGAATATGTCCAAATAGCTCAGGGCAACACCGATGTGAAACGCGATGTGGTGTTACGGTCGGACAATGAACTTGGCGGTGTTGTGGTTACTGGTATCTATAACCGGAACAAGGAGAGTTTTACAGGTTCTGCTACAACTTTTGATTCCGGTGAACTGAAAATGGTGGGCAATCAGAACCTGCTCCAGAGCCTGAAGACACTCGACCCTTCTTTTGCCATTGTAGAGAATGAGACGTTTGGTTCCGACCCGAACAGGTTGCCCGATGTGGAGGTAAGGGGAAAGACTAGTATTGTGGGATTGACCGAAGAGAATTTCGTCAACCCTAACCAACCACTTTTCATCTTAGACGGTTTTGAGTCAACCTTGTCAACCATCAACGATTTGGATATGGACCGTGTGGCAAGTATCACCATTCTAAAAGATGCAGCCGCCACGGCTATCTACGGTTCTAAGGCTGCTAATGGTGTCATAGTAGTTGAAACCAAGAAACCCGAGCCTGGACAGCTAAGAGTCAACTATTTCGGAAACTTCTCTGTCACCTATGCTGACCTGAGTGATTACAATCTGATGAACTCGACAGAGAAACTTGAGTTTGAGAAATTATCCGGCTATTTTGGCCAACTAGATGAAAATAACCAAATTACGGACGAGAGTAATCAGATGAGGTATAACCTCACTTTGGCTGAAATTAAGCGTGGCGTTGATACTTATTGGATAAACGAGCCCTTGCGCATGGCGTTCTCGCAAAAGCACACTCTCTTCCTGGAAGGTGGCAGTGGCGACATGCTATACGGTGTTGGAGTGGGTTATGGTAATACTCAGGGCGTGATGAAAGAATCCGGAAAAGACTTGGTTAACGGAAATATCAAGCTGATTTATAGGAAGAAGAAGTTCTCGTTGGCTAATAATCTCAATTTGGACTATAGCAAGGCAGACAGAGAAACCGTTCCGTTCTCCAGATATGCACGTGCGAATCCTTATTTCAGGAAATACAATGAGTCCGGACAGCCCGACATGTTACTTACGTCAATAGAATATAAGGATATGGATATGCTGGCACGTACGACGAAGAAATTCTATAATCCATTGTACGACAACGAACAGAATAACTATAACCAGACAAACACTCACGGATTCACCAACAACCTTGAGCTAGGTTGGATGATTGTGGAAGGCTTGCGGGCCAGGGCTAAGATAGGCATCGGATGGTCGACGGCAAAGGGCGAGATATTCAAGTCGCCATTCCTTTCCGACTATGTGGAGGCAGACCGTCTAAACAAGGGACAATACACCGAGTCGACGAATAACAAGAAAAATTACAATGGTGAGGTGTCGTTGTCGTATACGAAGATTTTCGCCCAAAAGCATCACCTGAATGCAATTATCGGCTTGCGTTTCTCAGATGATAAAGTTACCTATAGCCAATATGCGGTGAGAGGATTCATCGATGATGAATTCCGTAATCCTTCCTTCGCTATTGGATATCCCGAGGGAGAGAAGTCTGTGTACTATGATACGCAGAAACGAAGTTCCAGTCTCTTTTTCAATGCCGGCTATACTTTCGACAACCGCTATCTAGCCGACTTGAATTTGCGTCGTGACGGTTCATCCGTTTTTGGTGCTGACAATCATTTCTCTACCACTTGGTCCGTAGGTTTTGGTTGGAATATACATAACGAACCGTTTATGAAAAGCGTTGGATGGCTGAATTATTTTAAGCTACGAGCCTCAGTGGGAAATCCTGGCAACCAGAATTTTGACGACTATGTTTCCATGAGAATATATGGTTACAATAATAATTATAGCAGTCCGTTCGGAGCAACTGTCTACGTGACGAACTTGGGCAATAGAGGCCTGGACTGGCAGCAGACACTCGACATGAATATTGGTTTCGATCTGATGCTGTTTGATAGTCGCCTAAAATGCTATTTCGACTATTTCGACAAGATAACCGACCCTTTGTTGGTCAGTATTGGAGTTCCGGAGTCGACAGGTACCTCTACGGTGCTTAGAAACCTGGGAACACAGGAAACAAAGGGTGTGACGCTGGTGTTGAACTATGCTATCATCAAGAAGAACGACCTGTTGTGGTCGGCAAACTTGAATATGCGTCACATGACAACGAAATACAAGGATATTGGAAACTCGCTGGGCATTTACAACAATGCGAACAAGAGCCGCAACTTGACTAGATTCTACGATGGTGGAAGTCCTTACGATTTATGGGCCGTCAGGTCGAACGGTATTGACCCGATGACAGGCCGTGAGGTCTTCGTCAACAAAAACGACAACCAGACCTTCCTTCACGATTATGACGATGAGGTGGTCTGCGGTAACACGGAACCCGACGTTGAAGGTGTTATTGGGACGTCGTTCTACTATAAAGGCTTTACAGCTTCTATCAATCTCCGATACCGTCTGGGAGGACAGATTTTCATGAACACGCTCTACAACAAGGTTGAGAACATTACCACAGCCAAGATGCTCGAGAACCAAGACAAGAGGGCATTGTACGACCGCTGGCAGTATGTTGGCCATGAGGCTAAGTTCAAGGCAATCTCTCAAACAGAGATTACTCCAATTTCCTCTCGTTTCATCGAGGACAATAACGTACTGTCGGGTGAGTCTGTTTCCATCGGCTATGAAAACCATGGCGACTGGCTGAAAAAGATTGGAGCCTCCGCTCTTACATTCAAGGCTTATATGAATGACTTCTTCAGAATTTCCACGGTGAAAAACGAAAGGGGTATTGACTATCCTTTTGCCCGCTCCGTATCATTCTCATTGGGATTACGTTTCTGACTAAAAATCTTTTATTTGTATGAACATAAATTGTAATGATATGAATAATAAGCGATTGATTATAAACGGTTTGCTGGCACTCTTACTGGTAATAACCGCCTCTTGTGAGTCATGGATTAGTGTCGAGCCTTCCGACCGCCTGACAGAAGATGAGGTGTTTTCTTCCCAGAAAGGATTCCTACAATCATTGAATGGCATCTATGCAGAAATGAACAATACCAATGTCTATGGAGGAAATCTGTCCGTTGGGGTCGTAGATGTGCTGGCTCAGTATTACGATGGCGGCACAGACAATTCGTATGCCTATTATTATTACTCCAGATACGACTATACGGCCACGTCGGCAAAAGCCACTTTCGCCAGTGTGTGGTCAAAAATGTATTCCCTTATATCAAGCGTTAACATTCTTCTTGAGAAATGCGATCAAGCTGATTTCCTAACGCCACAATACCAGAGAATTATCAAGGGTGAGGCACTGGCCTTGCGTGCCATGCTGCACCTTGACCTGCTGCGTCTCTACGGTCCTGTCATGCCCGCCAATGGTTCCGAGAAGGCTATTCCTTATGTCACCGTGGCAGATCAGAGTATTCAGGACATACTCACGGGTGATGTCGTTATCGGGAAGGTTCTTCAGGATCTGAACGAGGCTTCTGGGCTGCTCGCATCAACCGACCCCGTGCTGACTGATGGGGTGAGGAACAATCCGCAAAACGGTGAGAACATCGATTTCTGCTACAGGCAGTACCGTCTGAACTATTTTGCCGTACAGGTCCTTCTCGCCCGTGCCCATTTATGGAATGGCAATAAGGCGGAGGCGCTCGCCATTGCCGAGGATGCCATCTCTAAGGCGGGACCGTTGTTCCCGTTCACAACCGTCGCCACAGCTACGGGAGCCTATCCAGACAGGATGTTCTCCTCCGAGGTGATATTCTCCTTGTACAACACCAACCGGATAAATGTGTTCAGGAAATATTTTGCTCCAACACTCGAGACGCGGAATATTCTTTCTTTCGCTGGCACACTTGATTCTGGACGTGTCCCTGAGCTTTACGACTCGCAGAACGATTTGAGGTATAAGATGTGGTCAGCCTCTGCCGAGGGAGACAACGACCTGATATTCAACAAGTACGAGGATGTGGCTTTGAAGGACGGCTCTACCAGCCATTATTGCTATATGATGCCCCTCATCCGCCTGAGTGAGTTGTATTTGATAGCGGCTGAGTGTGAGACGGACTTCAGCAAGGCTCTCTCTTATGTCAATACGCTTAGAAATAAGCGCAACTGCCCAAGTTTGGCGCCAGCCGACGCGGAGGCATTAATGAGCGTCATTATGTCTGAGTTCCGCAAAGAGACGATAGGCGAGGGGCAGATGTTCTTCTTTTACAAGCGTCATGCTATGCAGAATATTCCAAACGGCTCAGCGACGTCTGGCGATATGAACATGTTGCTGAAGAATTATGTTGTTCCTATTCCCGAGAGTGAGATAGATAACAGATTGTAAATGAATAATTCGAAGTGAGATGATGAAAAGAATACCTATATTGCTCGTTTGCTCCTTTTTGCTTTCTTGGCTCTTGCAGGCATGTGAGCGGGAATTGATGGATTATCAAGGAAAGCCGGGCGTTTATTTTGCCGTTCAGCATGGTTTTGCGGGCGGTAATGAGACCATATGGCCGTTTCAGCCCAAGTCCAATATCGAGTTTTTCAAGATTCTGGAGGATGAGGTAACCGTGAATGTGAAGGTGATGGCTACCGGTTCTGTATCCGACCAGGATCGTCCGTTCCGTGTGGAGATTAATCCAGACTCTACGAATGCGACCGTTGGCGTTCACTACGAGGCACTTTCCGGCAACTACGTCATTCCCGCAGGTCAAGCTTATGGCTATGTTCCGGTCACCGTACGAAGAACGCCGGATATGCAGGAGAAGGATATTATGATTGGGCTCCGCCTGATTGCCAATGAGTATTTTGAGCTTGCATTTCCCGAATGGCACGCGGTGGAGGACCTTTATTACGGTGATGTTGTCGAGACCTTTGATGCCAGTCTTCACACGCTGGTGGTGAACGACGTGATGACTAAGCCGTCGCAATGGAGCGGTCAAGCTACCGACTCTGGCGAGGAAGCGGGCTTGTTCGGCGAGTTCTCGAGAAAGAAACTGGAGCTGATGTGCAAGCTTTGCGATGTGACCTATGAGGACTTCTGTGACTCGAACATTATGATTACCCTGTTGAAGTATGAGATTAGGAATACGGTCGCGAGATATCTTATCAAGTCTCTGGACGACGGACATCCGGTCCTCGAGGATGACGGGCGGCTGATGTGGGTTGGCACTTGCCCGTGGAAATCATATTTGGGGGTACCTTATATCCTGTAATCATGTACAATAAAAACAAATGGCTATGAGAAGAATCTGTTTAGTATTTGCCGTTTTTTGCCTATTGGCACAGAGTTGTACGGAAGACAAGGGCAATTATGATTATGTTGCGATCAACGAGGTGGAGTTCGGCAATATCAATGACGAATACATGGTTATGACCAATTCCACCATATTGGATATAAACCCGGTGATCACCATGAGCGAGGGGGTGAACCCCGATTCAGAGCGGTTCCAATACGAGTGGTTATGCGTTGCCCAAAACGGCACAAAATACACACTTGCCACGACGAGGGTCATTAGTACGGTGGTCAGCCTCCCGACAGGCGCGTATACGCTTTACTTGAAAGTGAAGGACACCGTCACCGATGTGCAATGGATGACGTATACTGCTCTCACCGTTGGTACAATCTTTACGCGGGGCATCCTCTTGATGGGTGAAGACGAGGAGGGCAATGCCGACGCGCAGATGGTATCTATGGCATCCGACACCACCGTGGTCAGGAATATTCTGAAGAACAGTGGCTTGCCTCGGTTGAAAGGTCCTGTGGCGTTCATTCATACCGGCAGACCTTATAGCAGCAGTTACGACGTGGCAGTGAAGGTGTGGGTGATGACCGAGTCGGGCTCCTATTGGCTTGACCGAGAGTCGATGTTAGGGACGACAGAGAATCACGTCGGAAAGATTATCTATACCTCAGCGGTGCCCAAGGACAACCTTTGCGTAGTCGATGTGGCTCCACAAGTTATCGATATCACGGGAGGACTGGGTAATAATTTCTATCGGGCGCTGGTCACTAGCAATGGGCTCGTTTTCACCACCAGCATGGGCACGAATAAGGACAACTATCTAGACCCCGTGAATCGGCTGAGCGCCTCGTCAACCGATTTCCTGCCTGCTTTTCCTTTCCTTTTCTATCCTTTGAAGAACTTTTATGGAGTGGTGTGGTACGACACCATCAACAACCGCTTCCTTAGGGCCACAAACACCAGCACTTTCTCCTATGAATTGGTCGACCAACCGGCCGATCCTTTCCCCTGGAATCAGGGCTCTACGGGACGGCAGCTCATCTATGGCGAAAATACCTTCAACAAGGATGGCGGCAAGAGCTCAGGCAACTCATTCGCCTTGATGAAAGACCAACAGGGCAACTTCTTCATTTACAAAATGTATGCATATGGAAGTAAACCCGAGAAGATTGGCGCTTATCAGGTCAACACCTCCATCGCCACGGGCTTTGTCAATGCCACTATGTTTGCATTCTCGTCGCTCCGGACGGTGCTCTTCTATATGTCGGGTAATAAGCTTTACGCTTACGATTATGACCCAGGCAACGAGAAATGTTATTCGTTCGATGTGGGTGGAGGCGAAATCACTATGGTCAAGTTCGATACACAAATCAGACCTGATGTCAATGCCCTCTATGTGGCTACCTACGACAGTGCCAATAAGGGACGGCTGGTGCGCTACGTGGTGAATACAAACCCAAATTCGGTTACTATCAAGGCAGATGCCGAGAATACCTGGGATGGTCTGACCAAAATCAAGAACATTAGCTGGAGGGCCCTGAAATGATAATCCGACTGTTGATGGGCATGTTAGCACTAGTAGCGGCAGCCAATGCTCCCAAAGACTACAAGATTGAGGGCAGATGCCTCGATCCGAATGCCAGCGGTCAGGTAACTCTCATAGCCTACAACGATAACCAGAAACTCGATACCATCGGGAAAAGCACCATCTCTGGTGGGCGGTTTGTGATGACCGGCTCCGTGGCAAACCGTAAGGTCGGCTATTTGCTTATCAATGACCGGCTGAAAGACCATATACCCATTATTCTTGACGAAGGCAACTATCAGGTGCTGCTCGATGGCAATGTGGTCCTCTCGCTCACTGGTACCCTAGAGCAGAATGTCCTGAGCAAATATATTGAGACGCGCGTGGCTCAATGTAAACTACTTGAGGAGTTTAGGTTTCGTCCCATCGCTGACAGGCGCAATGACTCTATCAGAAAGTACTATCGCGAGCGCGACAGCCTGATTGTCCTTCCGACAAAGAAGGCGCAGCTGAGATTGCTCGAATCTTATCCTGACCGTTTTGCCAGCGCAGTATTCTTCAGCATGGACCTCAAGGAGAAAGGACTACAGGAACTTACTGCCATCTACGACAAACTTGACGGAGCTGGCAGGGATAATCCTCAGGCAATGAGAATTCTTGAGCGCATCAACCTGCTGAAAGCACTTGAGAAAGGAGCTGCTGCCCCGAATTTCTCTATGAAGACGCCCACGGGTGAGACACTGACGTTGTACGACATTCCTGCCAAGGTGAAGATTATCGACTTCTGGGCCTCCTGGTGCTATCCCTGCCGGAAAGAGAACCCGCTGCTGGTGAAGCTCTATGAGAAATACCACTCTCAAGGTCTCGAGATCATCGGTATTTCGCTTGACGATAACCTTAAGAAATGGACAGATGCCATTCAGAAAGACAGCCTTCCGTATCTGCATGTTTCCGAGCTGAAAAAGTGGAAGTGTGAGGCTGTAACCCTTTACGACGTCAAGACCGTTCCCCACACTGTGGTAATTGATTGCAACAATCATGTGATTGCGCGGAACGTAAGAGGGGAGGCGCTTGCCCAACTGATAGCCCGGCTGTTTGAGCATTGAGTATTGTCTGTTGAGCAATGAGCCTTTGTATTCGGATAGAGAACTCTGTTTGAGTGTGCCTGGAAACACTTTATATACGATGTTCCAACCGTTTGCCTGAACTAGAATAAAACACTCTACTTGAAGGTGTTGGGCATGCTTATAGAAAGTATATTCTATTTGATGGCCTTTCTGCTTTTGGGTGAAATGACTATCAAAGCTTTGCCAGCAATGCAGAATCGGTTATATACTGCAATCCAATGAAGTGCTTGTTTCGGAAATGACAAAACAAAACTCTCCGTAAAAACTTTGTCTTTGATAAACTATAGGAACGGGGCCAGGATGTGGGCAAACCATCCGACGAATTTCTTCCAAGGAGTGCGCCATTTGTTCCACGTTTCTTTGGTCAGATAGAACGAGTCGGCCTTGTCGAGCTCGAACAGTCTGATAAGCTCCATAGTGGTGTTGCGGTCTATGATGACGGCGTTCTCCTCATAGTCCCATCGGAGACTTCGCGAGTTGAGGTTGGCGCTCCCCACGGTGCAGAAGCGTCCGTCAACCATGATGACCTTGGTGTGGTGGAATCCGGGTACGTAGATCCACACGTCGGCTCCTTGCTTCATGAGCTTGTGCACATTGTAGAACATGCAGTCGGGTGTCAGCGCGATGTCGCTTTTCTGCGATACCATCACCTCCATCTTGACGCCGCGTTTGAGGGCATTGCGCATCGCCTTCTTCAGCTTGTGACTGAGGGTGAGGTAGGGGTTGATGAGCTTAATGCTGTCCTTCGCGTCGTTAATGGCATTGGCGTAGAATTGCCGGATTATCTTGTTCGAAGTCCTAGGTTCCCGGTTGATAATGCCCACCATCTTGCGACCGGCGGTGGCGGTGGTATCAGGCTTGAGCTGGCTGAAGTGGGTAGGGGTTTTGCCTCCCTGATAGTACTTTGGGTCGGTGAGTCGCTCTTTGGTTACTTTATGCCAGATGTTAGCGAAGATGTGCTGGAGCATGTTTACCTCGGAGCCCTCGATACGGCAGTGCATGTCGCGCCACGAGCCCACCTGCTCGGTGCCGTTGATGTAGTAGTCGGCCACGTTCATGCCGCCCGTGTAAGCAATCTGCCCGTCGATGACGACAATCTTTCGATGGTCGCGCGTGAAAACATGGTTAATCCAAGGGAAGCGCACGGGGTCGAACTCGTAGATCTGTACCCCTTTCGAGCGGATGGCCCTCAGGTGCTTCTTCTTCAGTGGACGGTTGTTGGAGTCGTTGCCGAAACCGTCGAAAAGCGCTCGCACCTCAACACCCTGTTCGCATTTTTCCTCAAGCAGGAGGAAGAGCTCGCGGGCAATGGAGTCGTTGCGGAAATTGAAATACTCGAGGTGAATGGATGAGCGTGCTTGGCGGATGGCCTCAAACATGTCGTCGAACTTCTCTTGTCCACTCGTGAGCAAAGCGACTGAATTGTCGTGCGAGAACGTCACGCCCTCCTGCCGCAACTGGCTGACGATGAGGGAGTCGCTGGTTTGCGCCCGTGTGGTGGAGATGAACATGAGGAGGAGGACGAAAGCCGTGGTGGCCTTTCTCGCCATTTGTCTATTGAAAGGAAAAAACAAGAATTCTCTCATCGCATTATACCCATTCGATTATATCATGCACGAATAGTGATCGACAACGCCGAGCAGATGGTTCCCTTGGTCTACCACCAGTACGGTGTGAATCTTGTATTTCTGCATGATTTTCTGTATCTCGGTCACTTTAGTCGTCGGGAGCACACACTTGGGCTTGCGAGTCATGATGTCGCTCACGGTGTGATTGAAGAACTCTGCCTGCCATTTCTCCATGGCACGACGGATGTCGCCATCGGTGATAAGACCTGAAACCTTGTCGTTCTCGAGCGATACGCCCAGTCCCAGTTTTCCTTTGCTCACGTGGATGATTGCCTCGCCTAGGTGCATGTCGGCAGGGATGACAGGCAGATCATCGGAGCGCATCACATCGTTGGCTGTAGTCAGCAGGCGCTTGCCCAACTCGCCGCCTGGATGGAACTGGGCAAAGTCTTGTGGCCGGAAGTTACGCTTCTCCATGAGTGCGATGGCCAGGGCGTCGCCCATGACCAGTTGCGCGGTAGTAGAGCTGGTGGGGGCGAGGTTGAGGGGGCATGCCTCTTTCTTCACTTTGACACAAAGGTGCACCTGTGAGTATTTGGCCAGCAGGGATTGCGGGTTGCCAGTCATACCGATGATGGGGATGTGCATGTGGAGCACCATAGGGATGAAACGCAGAAGTTCGTCGGTCTGTCCGGAGTTGCTGATGGCCAGGACGACATCGTCGGGAGTCATCACGCCCAGGTCTCCGTGGAACACATCGAGCGGATTGGTAAAGAACGACGGTGTGCCAGTGCTGGAGAGCGTGGCTGCAATTTTCTCGCCAATGTTCCCGCTTTTGCCCACACCTGTAACGATGACTTTCCCCTTGCATTGGAAAATCAAGTTGACGGCTTGCTCAAAGGCGTCAAAGTCGATTTGCGGTATCAAGTCGAGCACGGCTTGTGCCTCATCCTTGATAGCCTGAATAGCATATTCTCGAATAGTTTTTTGCATGAAACAATCTGTCGTGAATGTCGATGAAATGATAATAGGTTAATCTGTCAGCTTACGGATGAGCGCCTCCAGTTTGTCGAGGGGCAGCATGTTGGGCCCGTCGCTTAAGGCCTTGTCGGGGTCAGGGTGTACTTCAAAGAAGTAGCCTGTGGCGCCGAATGCCTTTGCTGCTTTGGCCATTGCAGGTACGAACTTACGGTCACCGGAAGTCTTGCCGCCACCAGCACCAGGTCTCTGCACACTATGGGTACAATCCATGATGACTGTCGGCACGATATCGAGCATGTCGGTGATATTGCGGAAATCGACCACCAGATTGTTATATCCGAAGCAGTTGCCACGCTCGGTGAGCCACACCTCTTTCGCGCCAGCCTGGATGGCTTTCTCAACTGGGAACCTCATGTCGGCGCCTGAGAGGAACTGCGCTTTCTTGATGTTCACGATACGGCCCGTCTGAGCGGCAGCGACCAACAGGTCGGTCTGACGGCACAGAAACGCCGGAATCTGAAGAACGTCGCACACCTCGGCGACATACTGAGCTTGGCAGCTCTCGTGGATATCTGTGAGAATGCGCAATCCGTATTTCTCTTTGACGTGAGCCAGCATCTGTAATCCCCGTTCCAAACCAGGTCCCCGGAAAGAATGGATGGAGGTGCGGTTGGCCTTGTCGAACGAGGCCTTGAAAATGATATCAACACCTAACCTCTGGTTGATTTCAACCAACTTTGCGGCTACAGTATCTAATAATTCCTGCGACTCGATGACGCATGGGCCTGCTATGAATATAGGTTTCATCATATCTCATACATTTATATTATTGGCCATTGAACGTTGACCATTGAATTCCTAACTAATAATGTGAATATCGCGTTGTGGGAACGGAATGGAGATGTTGTGCTCGTTGAGCGTCTCGTAAATACATTTCATCACATCGCTCACCACATAACTCTTCTTGACGGCATCGGCCCATACAAAAAGTTTGTAGTTGACGCTATTGTCGCCCATCTCACTCACGACAGCCTTCACCTGTTTGGTGTGGTCCATCCAAGGGTGATGCAGAGAGTTGACGGCATTCTCAATCAGGCTGCCCACCTCCTTCAGGTTGGAGCCATAGGCCACACCGAAAGGAACAACAGCAAGCACATAGCCATGGTTCTTGGTCAGGTTCTTATAGTTCTTAGCAAACAGTTGAGAGTTTTGGAATGCTATCACCTCGCCATAGAGCGACTCAATCATCGTGCTGGTATAACTGATGGAGGTGACGCGCCCCATGGTGCCGTCGACCTCAATCCAGTCGCCCACCTTGATGCGTCCTGCCATGAGCGAGGCACCGTAGTAGATGTTCTCGATGATATCTTTCGACGCAAAACCGATACCTGTTGACAAACCGCCCGAGATAGCTACCAACCAAGCAACACTGATGTTGAGAATCGACAAAGAGAGCAACAGCCAGATGCCCCATACGAGCACCTGAACGACATTCTTGCCCATTACCAGTCGGCTCTCGGCATTGTTCGGGTCTTTCTCGTGATAATGCATGCGCATCAGAGCGAGAATAGTGGAAGAAATATACTTGAAAATGAACCAAAGGCTGATCACCATGGCCAGCTTCATCATACTGATTTGAAGATTCTTGAAATTGACAAACTTCTGGTTGAACAGCTTCCAGCAGAGGTCGCTCAGGTTGAACACGTCGGCAGCCCAATAGATAGAGTACATCACCGAGGCTACTCCAGCAATGGGAAGTACTACGTTGTAGAACAGCTTGTACATCCACGTCTTGGTGATAGGCTTTTTATTATCCTCGAGCCCATGCTTGATACCGTATAGCTTCACATAGCGACTCACGCAAGTGATGGTCAGGATGCACGTTAGTTGCATAATCCACCAAATGAGTATCTGCACACTCATCAAGGTATAGCCGCTCCACGAGCAGATGACCGAAATGACAAATATCAGTAGCGAGATGTAGGTGTAGAACACATCGCTCTTAGGGATATTCTCGTTATGGCGCCTGATGACACTCCATTGCCATAAAGCGCAAACGAGCAGAATGGGCGGGAAGATGAGATTGACAAGGTCGTTGGGAATCAGAATGATGCGGAATGCAATCACTGTGAATCCGATGACGATGAGAGGAGAATAGATGCGGAACGCACTTCGTATCTGACTGCTGTCGACGCGCAACAATAAGGATATAAGAATGACTCCTAAAAGCCAAGCATACTCGACGAGCAAGTCGCTGGCCATGATGACGAAGTTTTGGTCAACAGTTGCCCTGATAATGCCAAGGATGAGGGCAAAAGTGACCGTCGTAGTCGCCATAATGATACACGTGCGTTTGGCAATGAAAGCCTTTCCGCGATATTTCTTAGGCATCAGATAACGGATGGCCAGGATGTTGATGAGAATCGACACGATACCGTAAAAGGCGATGCCGCCAAACAATCCGAACATCATGCGGCTATCCCATTGCGAGCGGGCACGCCGCGAAGACTGATGATACTTCTCGGTAACGGTCTCGCTGGTGCGCTTCAGGCGGCTCCGGAATTTCTTTAGAATACTGAAATAATTGTCACCTGCATTCTTGAAGATGTTGTCCTGTATTTCCGTGTAGCGTTTTTGTGCATAGTCGTTGAGCGTCTTCAACCTGTGGTCTGTCATGTCGTAATAGCGGACGTAGTCGCTCATCTGCTGCTGGTTCTCCACCATGGTGTTCTTGATGTTGGTGGCTAAGGTCAAACAAACGTTACGGTCGGTTTTTGCCTTTTCGTCAAGCGTCATCACCGGCATTGTCTTGAGGCTCTGGATGAGGCTGTCGTAGCGGGCGATTTCCCATTCGAGCTTGCCGATAAACGTGCGGAAGGGAAGGGCCTTGGTTTTGAACTCATGATACTGCTCGCTAGCCTCGTTGCAAGCATACGTAAGGTCAAACACGTAATCCGGCTTTTGCGAATAAAGCATTAGGGCATTCTGATTGCTTCGTTGCAAGATGGAGAAAAGACTGGTTCTAACCTGCTCGCTCTGCTTCTTGAACATCAACGACTGACGGGCCTGTTCGTTGTGGAAAGTGGTCAGCTCCTCACGCAGAATAGACAATGTCTGCTTTAAGTCTTTTTCTTTTAATACGGCACCTGCCGGCGTGCTCAGCGTGAGTGCCGCTATGATGAATAGCAATATTTTCTTCATAATCAAGTGCAAAAGTAATAAATTACGAGCAAATATCATGTTTTTTTCTGTTATCAATTAGCATTTTTCAATTAATTTATTACTTTTGTGTCATTAAAAAGCGAAAACCATGATACTCATTGCTGATAGCGGGAGCACGAAAACCGATTGGGCGCTCGTCAGTGACGACGGGCAGGTGACTTATTCTGTGCAAACGGAAGGTATTACACCCGTCCACCAAACGGAAGAGCAGATGGCTGCCATAGTGGAAAAAGTCATCTCTTGTTTGGATGCTTCATTAGTGGGAAAACTTTATTTCTATGGTAGTGGAATCATTCCTGTCAAGAAACCCATGATGGAACAGTTGTTGGGAAGACTTTTCCCTGACGCTTCGGTCGTGGAAACCGATAATGATTTGTTAGGCGCAGCCCGTTCCTTGTGTGGACGAACCGAGGGCGTTGCCTGCATTTTGGGTACCGGTGCAAACAGCTGTCTATATGATGGGAATAATATTGTAAAGAATACTCCACCGTTAGGCTATATACTTGGAGATGAGGGGAGTGGAGCTGTTCTAGGAAAGCTTTTCTTGAATGCTTTGTTTAAGGGAGAATTGCCATCGGAAATGCGCGAGGACTATCTGAAGAGTGTCGATATGAGCTATGCTGACATCATCGACAGGGTGTACCGCCAGCCAATGGCAAACCGTTTTTTGGCCACAACCTCTTTGTATATCAGCCACCACCTCGATTGTTTGCTGTTGCGCAAATTGGTAGTCGGCAATTTCCGTCAGTTCATCCGCAAGAATGTTTCTCCCTATCAGCGCCCCGACCTTCCTATCCATGCCGTCGGGAGTATTGCCTGGTATTACTCTGAGTTGCTTGAGGAGGCCTCTGCAGCAGAAAACACCATCTTGGGAACTGTATTGAAGAGCCCTATGGACGGACTCATACGGTATCATTCCCAACAAGACGCGTAAATCGTATTTTATTCATAATACGCTTTGGAATGTCCTTGCGCTCGCTTTTTTGTGGAAAAAAGTGACAAGTTCTTTGAATAGTATTAGATTTTGGCAAAATAGTATTAGTGAGTACGTTTTTTATTTCTTATCTTTGCATCGATAATCTAAGAACATCAACTATTACATGAAGCGAATACTTTTTTTGATAACAATGATTGTCTCTGCGGCAACTGCCGATGCACAATTTGTGCAAGTAAAGAATGGCCGTTTCATGCGTGACGGCAAACCTTATTATTATGTGGGTACGAACTTTTGGTATGGAGCTATCCTGGCGTCGAATGGTCAAGGTGGAGACCGTCACCGTCTGCATAAGGAACTTGACCGCATGAAGGCTATGGGCATCGACAATCTGCGCGTTCTTGTCGGCAGTGATGGTGAGCGTGGCGTTCAGGCATCGAAAGTGGAGCCCACGTTGCAAGTAAAGCCGGGAGTGTATAATGACTCTATCCTCGACGGTTTGGATTATCTGCTTTACGAGATGCAAAAGCGCAAGATGGTGGCAGTGCTCTATCTGAACAATTCATGGGAATGGAGTGGGGGCTATAGCTTTTATCTGGCTCATGCGGGTGAGAAGAATGTTCCGACGCCCCAAGATGCCGGCTATCAGAAGTTTATGGACTTTATGGCAAAATACGCCACCAACGAGAAGGCCCATCAGCTGTTCTACAATTACGTCCGCTTTATCTTGACACGTACCAACCGTTACACGGGAAAGAAGTATAAGGATGACCCGACTATCATGTCGTGGCAAATCGGCAATGAGCCACGTGCGTTTAGCAAAGACGCCATTCCTGCATTTGAGAAATGGTTGAGAAAGACCTCTGCCCTCATCCGCTCACTCGACAAGAACCATTTGATTTCGGTCGGATCTGAAGGAAAATGGGGGTGTGAGGGCGACATGAAGTGCTATGAACGTATTTGTGCGGATAAGAACATTGATTATTGCAATGTACATTTGTGGCCATACAATTGGAATTGGGCACGAAAAGATCATTTGAGTGAGGATTTGGAGCGTAGCTGTCAGAATACAAAAGAGTATATCGATGAGCATTTGGTCATTTGTGATCGTCTTAACAAACCGTTGGTAATGGAGGAATTCGGATTTCCCCGCGATGATTTCCAATTTGCGTTGGGCACTCCTACGACCGTACGCGACGCATATTATAAATATGTGTTCTCGTTGGTTGCTGATAATGCCGAAAAGGGAGGTAAATTTGTTGGTTGTAATTTCTGGGGCTGGGGCGGTTTTGCTCAGCCAAAGCATGAGATGTGGCAGGTTGGTGATGACTATTGCGGCGACCCTTCGCAGGAGGCACAAGGCCTGAATTCGGTATTTGCTGGCGACATAAGTACTCTGGATGTGGTGAAAGAGCAAGTTAACCGCATGTCGAGAATTAATCATTGAGAAACTCGAAATAAAAGATAAAGATGAGGCGTGTTGTTATAATTGGATTCATGTTGGCACTGATGTTGCCGGTAGTAGCTCAGATTCGTGGTAACAATATAACGGTGACTGTGCAACCAAACCATCAGGATTGGAAATATAAAGTGGGCGAGAAGGCTACTTTTGTGGTGAGTGTGTTGAAATCAGGCACATTGCTTGACAACGTACAAGTGGATTATAAGGCCGGTCCTGAAATGTACCAGGATGTGCAGAAAAGCACGATGCTGAAAAACGGAACTATGAATATCACGGGTACGATGCGACAACCAGGTTTCTATCGTGTAGACGTTACGGCCCATGTTGGTGGTAAAGACTACAAAGGCGCTTGTGCAGCCGCCTTTTCTCCAGAGAAACTTGAGCCCACAACCGTCATGCCTGCCGACTTCAAGGATTTTTGGACAAGAAGTATCAGCGAGGCTCGCAATACAGACCTTAATCCTACGAAACGATTATTGCCCGAACGGTGCACCAAAGATGTGAATGTCTACGAAGTAAGCTTTCAGAATGTGCGTTGGGGATGCCGGACATATGGTATCCTGACAGTCCCTGTAAAAGAAGGCAAGTTTCCTGCTTTGTTGCGTGTGCCTGGGGCTGGAGTGAGGCCATACGGTGGCGATGTGTATACCGCCTCGCAAGGAGCCATTGTGCTTGAGATCGGCATTCATGGCATTCCCGTCACTATGGAGCAATACATTTACGACAACCTCCAAAACGGGGCCTTGAACGGTTATTGGAATTATGGCATGGACAACCGCGACGATAGTTATTATAAGCATGTAGTTTTGGGTTGTATTCGCGCGCTTGACTATATTGAGCAGTACACTCCCTGGAACGGAAAGGAGATGGGCGTCACAGGCAGTAGTCAAGGCGGTTTCCTTTCATTGGCAACTGCCGGACTTGACAAGCGTATCACCTTTTATGCAGCCGTTCATTCTGCCCTTTGCGACCATACCGCTTCGTTGAAGGGTGTTGCCTGCGGATGGCCCCACTATTTCTTTTGGAACAAGGGTAAGGGCATGGAGAAAAACATAGAGACATCGCGCTATTATGACGGAGTGAATTTTGCCCGTCTAATCACCAATCAGCAGAAAGGCTGGTTCTCGTTCGGCTATAACGATGACGTGGTGCCACCCACAACGGCATGGGCCACCTATAACATTGTTGCCGGTCCCAAACAAATCAGCCCTTATCAGCAAACGGCTCACTTCTGGTATCAGGAGCAATGGGACGAGTGGGTTGAATGGATGCTGAAAGAAATGCACCTCCGTTAAAGATTATAAGAAATTGTATCTCTTCATGACATTTGTCTTGATTTTAAATTATCCACATAGTTCACAAACACTATTAAACAAGATAATCATATGAGACTATTTTTGATGATGGCAATGACAGCTGTAGCAATGGCTTCTTGCACAACGCCTAAACAGAACAGTGTTGCACCCACAGTGGCACAGCAACTGATAGAGCGTTTAGATTCTTTACGCTCAAAAGGTATCATGTATGGACATCAGGACGACCCAATGTACGGACTTACGTGGGAATATGATACTGACAGCAGCGATGTGAAAAACGTTTGCGGAGATTATCCTGCCATTATGGGCTTCGACCTTGGTGGCATTGAGATGGGTGATGCCAAGAATTTAGATAGTGTCCCTTTCACCCGAATGACCGAGGAGGTGAAAAACCATTATCGGCGCGGCGGTATCGTCACCTTGAGCTGGCATCCGCGCAACCCTGTAACCACCATTGATGGTGGTGGAAATGCCGGACAGAAATTCCCTGAGGGAACCGCTTGGGACGTTACCGACTCGGCGGTGGTGAAGAAGATTCTGCCCGGTGGTGAGTATCACGATAAGTTTGTGACATGGATGCAACGCGTTTCCAACTTCCTAGCTACGCTTACTACTGATGAAGGCCAGAAGATTCCCGTTATTTTCCGCCCTTGGCACGAGAACTCAGGCTCTTGGTTTTGGTGGGGTGAGAAACTCTGCACGGTTGAAGAGTATAAGGCTCTTTGGAATATGCTACAAGACAAACTCAACACTGATGGCTTCGACAATCTGGTGTGGTCTTATTCACCCGGTATGCAAGATGACCTTACTGCTAAGCGCCTGCTCGACCGTTATCCCGGCGATGACCGTGTAGATATGATAGGTCTCGACGGCTATCAGTGGCAACCAGAAGAGAAGGAGATGTTTATGGAACGTTCTAAACAGAACCTAACGGTGTTGTGTCAGGTAGCTCAGGAGCACGGCCTCATTCCTGCTTTGACCGAGTGTGGCATGAAATGCATGACCGAGCCTACCTGGTGGACATCTACACTTCTCCCAGTTGTGAAGGAGTTCCCCATTAGTTATCTGCTTACTTGGCGTAACTACAAGAATGAGTGGTTCGGACCATCACCTGCAAAGCCCGATGCTCCATATTTCAAAAGCTTCTACGAAGCCCCGACCACACTTTTCCTCAATGACATTAAATAAACAATATCAAACAATATGAAAGATTTTGCAAAGAGAGTGGCGGCCCTTCGCGCTCATCACGAGGAGTTGCTTTCTCGCAAGAACGAGCCAATGGAATGGGGCAATGGTATTTATGAGAAATGGAAAAATCCCGTTGTCACAGCTGCTCATATTCCCCTTGAGTGGAAGTATGATTTCAATGAGCAGGACAATCCCTACCTGATGCAGCGTATCATGTGTAATGCAGCCCTCAACTCGGGTGCCCTGAAATGGAATGGAAAATACGTACTCGTGGTACGCGTGGAAGGAGCCGACCGTAAGTCGTTCTTTGCTGTGGCCGAGAGTCCTAATGGTGTTGATAATTTCCGCTTTTGGGAGGAGCCTATCACAATGCCCGACGACGTGATTCCAGCCACCAATATATACGACATGCGTATCACCCAGCATGAAGACGGCTGGATATATGGCGTGTTCTGTGCTGAGCGTCACGATGACTCCCAGCCTGGAAACCTCAGTGCCGCTACGGCTACGGCCGGTATAGCACGTACGAAAGACCTGAAGACCTGGTATCGCCTGCCCGACCTAAAAACTAAGAGTCAGCAGCGTAACGTGGTGCTCCATCCTGAGTTTGTTGATGGTAAATATGCTTTCTATACACGTCCTCAAGATGGTTTCATTGATACAGGTTCAGGTGGCGGTATCGGATGGGCACTTGTTGATGATATCACGCACGCCGAAGTGAAAGAAGAGAAAATTATCAATGCGCGTCATTATCACACGATTACTGAAGTGAAGAACGGTGAAGGTCCACATCCTATCAAGACAGATCGTGGATGGCTTCATCTGGCTCACGGTGTGCGCGCTACAGCCGACGGCCTACGCTATGTGCTCTATATGTATATGACTGCCCTCGACGACCCCACATGTGTTATAGCCCAGCCCGGTGGCTATTTCCTTGTTCCTGAAGGTGATGAGTATGTTGGAGATGTGATGAATGTCGCCTTTTCCAACGGCTGGATTGCCGATGAAGATGGAACGGTGTTCATATATTATGCCACAGCCGATACACGGATGCATGTGGCAACTTCTACCGTTGATAAGCTGATTGACTATTGTATAAATACACCTGAGGACGGCCTTTATACGGCTGCTAGTGTGGAGACTATTAAGAAACTCATAGAAAAAAACAAAAACAATGGCTAGTTTAAAAGAAAAAATTGGTTATGCATTAGGTGATGCTGCAGCTGGTGGTATTACATGGAAAATCATGTCGATAGCATTCCCGCTCTTTTTTACTAATGTCTTTGGCCTTACGGTGGCAGATACAGCTACGTTGATGCTTATTGCACGAATGTTTGATGTGGTGACTGACCCCCTGATGGGTAGCCTGGCCGACCGTACCCAATCACGTTGGGGAACGTATCGTCCCTGGCTCATCTTTGGTGCTGTTCCGTTGGGACTTGTGTTCGCGTTGTTGCTTTACACACCTGATTTCGGCATAGTAGGAAAACGCATTTATGCATATACCCTCTATCTTTTGATGATGGCTGTTTATACTGCGGTAAATGTGCCGTACGGCTCACTACTTGGAGTCATGACAGATGATGATAATGAGAAGAACCAATTCTCTTCGTTCCGCATGGTAGGCGCTTATGCAATGGGCTTTATTACCTTATTGTCATTTCCATATCTTCAGAGGATGGTCGGCGGTTCCGACGCACATCAGTATGCAGTTTTGGGTGCTGGTTTTGGAGTGTTGGCGGCTGCCATGACATTGGCTTGCGGGTTTTTGACAAAGGAGCGCCTGAAGCCTATACGTGCAGAGAAGTTCTCTTTCCGTCCGTTTGTCGATTTGTTCAAGAATAAACCTTGGATTTATCTGACTCTCATTGGTATATGTACCAACTTCTTCAACGGCTTCCGTTATGCTGTTGCCGGCTATTTGCTGGAGTATTGCCTTCATGGTGATGTTACGGTCAGCGGGCTGATCATTAACTATACTGTATTCATGACATTTGGAGAGGTGACTTGCATGATTTTTGGCGGAGTCTCACCCAAGTTCACCGAATGGGTGGGCTCAAAGCGCAAGGCGTTCTCGTGGGCTGCTATCATCTGTTTGGTATCTTCTGTCATGTTCTTCTTCATTCCTATGGATCCGTCGTATATTTGGGTAATGGTGGCCATTGTTATCATTACTTCTGTCGGTATCGGCCTCTATTCGCCGCTTCTCTGGTCCATGTATGCCGATGTTGCTGATTATGCTACCGAGAAGAATGGAACGTCTTCTACAGGTTTGATTTTCTCATCAGGCACAATGTCGCAGAAGTTTGGCTCAGCCATATCTGGTGCATTGGTTGCCCTGCTTTTAGGAATGGCAGGATTTATATCCGGTACAGATGCAGATGGTCAGACGGTCGTTACCATTACCAATGAGGAGTCGGTTAAGCAGATGATATGGGCTCTCTTCTCTTTGTTCCCTGCAATTATTGCATTATTAATCATTTTCTTAATCCACAAGTATCCTATCCAGAAGTAGAGAATGAATGTAAATACAATGAAAAAAGAAATGCAGGACGTTCTTGAGCGGAATATCCTGCAATTCTGGTTAGATAAGATGGTCGACCATGAGAAAGGAGGATTCTATGGCCGTATTGACGGGCATGGGGTGTTGCATTCCGATGCCGAGAAAGGCGCAATCTTGAATGCCCGTATATTATGGGCGTTTTCAGCTGCCTACCGTGTCCTCTCAGAGAAATCGCCTCAGAATCCCCGTCTGCCAGAGTATCTAGAGGCTGCCACCCGAGCCAAGGATTTCATCATCGACTGTTTTATCGACAAGGAATATGGAGGCGTCTTTTGGAGTCTGGACAGCAAGGGTAATCCTCTCGACACGAAAAAGCAGTTTTATGCCATAGGTTTTGCTATCTATGGAATGTCTGAGTATGCCCGTGCTACTGGTGACCGTGAGGCTTTGGAGTGTGCACTTCAGCTATTCGACAGTATTGAGGAGCATGCGTTTGATCATGAGTACAACGGCTATATAGAGGCTTGCACACGAGAGTGGGGCGTGTTAGCAGACATGCGCCTCTCCGAGCTAGATGCCAACTACCCCAAGTCGCAGAATTCCCATCTTCACATCATTGAGCCTTACACCAACCTGCTGCGTTGCCTGAGGGAGTTTCGTGCTGTTGAGGTATGCGACTATGTACCCGTTATCGGCTCCGTGCTTCCTGTAACCATTACTGTTACCAATGAAACAATCGTAAGGGTAGCGGCTGCACTCCGAAACCTCATTCATATTTTTACCGACAAGATTCTGAATCCTAAGACTCATCATTTGGATTTGTTCTTTGAGAATGATTGGACACGTGGTGCAGGACATTTGGAAAGCTACGGCCATGATATCGAATGCTCGTGGCTTATCCATGAGGCCGCGTTAGTGCTAGGTGATAAGGATGTGTTGGGTAAAGTTGAGCCAGTTGTGAGGATGGTAGCAAAAGCGTCTGAGAAAGGGCTTAATGCCGACGGCTCGATGATTCATGAGGCAAATCTTGATACGGGATATGTGGATGATGATTTGCACTGGTGGGTTCAGGCAGAAAATGTTGTGGGTTGGGTGAATATATATCAGTATTTCAATGAGGAACAGGCATGGGAGAAGGCTGTTCGTTGCTGGGAGTATATCAAGAAGAATCTCATTGACTGGGAGAATGGTGAATGGTATTGGAGTCGTCATCAAGATGGAACGCTGAATCTCGACGATGACCATGCAGGATTTTGGAAATGCCCTTATCATAACAGTCGTATGTGCCTGGAGATTATAGAGCGCGAGTTTTGAATCTACGCTTACCTGTTTGTAAAATTGTGCCATTGAGTCTATGATACCTAATATCGCATACGTTAGAAAGAAGTTCGAAGAATTCAACCACCAGTGCTTTGAAGGTTCATTGCCGCAGATACCCATTCGTATGAGTAATGCCAGAAACTATCTTGGAGCCGTTCAGTATAAGGTGAAACGTAATTTGGTTGGCAGTTTGGAATACAGTAATCTTGTACTCCGTATCAGCATGCGATTCGATTTGCCTAAGAAAGAGGTTGAGGATACGATTCTGCATGAGATGATTCATCTGTATATTTATGTCAATGGCATTAAGGATTCATCGGCTCATGGCGAAGTGTTCCGACGTATGATGAATGAGATAAATACCAAGTTCGGGCGTAACATCAGCATTAGGCATCACCGTACCGATAAGGTCTCAAACACGGATAGGAAAGAGAAACCGCATGTTGTCTGTGTGACGCGGCTCAATGATGGAAAACGTTTCGTAACGGTTTGTGCCCGGACACGCGTTATTGATATTTATAATGTTTTCAACCGTTCACCGCAGGTGAGTGAGATGCAATGGTTCTACACTACAGATCCTTTCTTTAACCGTTATCCTAACAGCTTGACACCCAAGGTATATAAGATTGCTGATAAAGATTTAGATAAACATATAAAATCTGCCATCCCACTTGAGTGTGACGGCAGACGTATGTTACGCAAGAAGTAACCGCTAAGCCATTCTTGCCAATAGTTCGATAAACACTTTCCAGATATCGCCGATGGTTTTCAACTCCACACGCTCGCTCGTAGAGTGCGGTTCTACGATGCGCGGACCGATGCTGGCGATTTGTATGCCGGGATATTTCTGAACGAAATAGCCTGCCTCAAGTACAAAATGCATGGCCACTTTACGCGGTCTCCATCCAAGCACGTCATTGAACGTGTCGGAAGTTAGCTGGAGGAATTCGGAGTCTTGGTCCTCTTGCCATGCAGGAGCAGACATGACGAGTTCGGTTGTAGCACCTGCTTTTGCAAATGCCTTGGCAATGTCTTTTCCTAATGCAACCATATCTGTATCAATAAAACTACGTGTGTGCGTTGAGATGAAAATATGGTCGTCTTCAGTTTGAATCCTACCGACATTGTTTGATGTCTCTACAGTTCCCTCCATGGTCTTGCTCATTTTAACTACGCCTTGCGGAACCTGTTCGAGGGCCTCCATCATAGCCTCCCAGCTCTCGGTATTGATGACGGTTTCCTGCTTTTCGCATTTCTCTATCTTGCATCTGATATTGGGATCGGTCAGTCCGTACTCTTGTTGAATCCATTCGTTCAGACTCTCCTCCTGGGCCTTGACAAACTCTGCTGCCTCGCCCGATGGAACACATACGATAATCTCAGCTGATGAGGCAATCGAAGCGTTTGCCTCACCCACACGGATGGAGGCAATGTCGAAATCGTAATCGTTGTATATGGCTGCTATAAGCGCCCATGCAATCACAGTAGCGCTTGCACGTCCTTTGTTGATGTCAACGCCGGAGTGGCCGCCTAATCCGCCGCTGATGGTAATGCGATACCAGCGGTGCTTTCCGCCCGGGGCAGGGATTCTGGTGATTGGAATACGATGGAATTGCAGATATGCGCCGGCTGCACCAGTGGTGATGGTGTCGTAATCCTCCGAGTCGAGATTAATAACCTTGCGTCCCTTGATGAAGTCGGCGGCCAGATTGGCTGCTCCCGACATTCCGTCTTCCTCGTTGGTGGTTGTAATAACCTCTAACGGTCCATGCACAACGCTATCATCGGCTAAAACGGCCAGCGCCATTGAGAGCCCGATACCATTGTCTGCCCCCAGCGAGGTGCCACGCGCTTTCATCCATCCGTTGTCCTCATAGGCCTCAATAGGGTCTTCTAACGGATTCTTCATGCCTACGCACACCATGTCCATGTGGTTTAAAACGACGACAGGCTCTGCATTCTCATGTCCTGGAGTAGCCGCTTTTCTAATTACAACACAATTCTGAGCGTCCCGGCTATATGACAATCCATGTTGCTCAGCATATTGGCAGAGAAAATCGGAAACTTTCTCCTCATGATGGGAAGGACGAGGAATCTGATTCAGCTGCTTGAAGATATTGAATACTGTTTCTACTGAAGGTGCTGTTATCATATGTATATAGTTTTAATGATTTATTTTCGCAAAGATAATAAAAAAACTGACAATTCGCGCAAATGACTTCTAAAATGCAAGTTTTTATAAGCGATTCGTGTCTTTATCAGTGGAAATATTGTATTTTTGCATTGCAGATAAGGCTCATGCGGTGTATAAACATGTCTTTAGTCACTCTGGAAGGCTACTCTGGAGTTGTAGAGCATAACTCTGGAGTCGTGGAGCAGCCTTCTATGATAAGTGTTCAATAACTTGGAAAACTCTTTATAAAGGATATGAGTAGAACTAGATTATTTCTTACGACCTGTATCGTTGGCATCATAGCCAATGCAGCCTTGATGGCAAAAGCTGATACGTATCGTTTTGGCAAAGGAAAACTGAAGGTGACCAACGTGGCAAATAATGCTGTACGTGTACAGTACGTTGAGAGCGAGGTTACTAACGACCTTCCCGATTGGGTTTACGTCCGCCACGACGAGGTTGCGAGCGCCCATCTGAAAGTTCTGGTAGACCGTAAGCGCCAGACTTTGAGAATCAAGGATAAGAAGGGAAGAACTGTGTTCTCTGCCACCTGCCACCAGATGAAAGGTGAGGAGGCCACGCTGGCTTTCGAATCCCCCACAGATGAATGCCTCTTCGGGTTGGGCCAGTTTCAGGACGGCTATAGCAATGTGCGTGGCTTGTCGCGCCGAATGACACAGGTGAACACGCAAATCAGCCTTCCCATGCTTCTTTCGAGCAAAGGCTATGGTGTGTTGTGGAATAATTACGGACTTACTGAGTTCAACCCCGCAAGCCAAAGTGTCCGACTGATGAAACAGACCGGTGTCGGAACACGTGAGGTGGTAGAAGTAACATCCACGGAGGGTGGCAAGCGTGAGACGCGTGAGCGAAACATTTTCGAAGCTGCTATCGACATTGCTGAGGAGGGCGACTATACGCTCTTGCTCGATGTCGGCCAGAAAATGGCCAGGCGCCACCAACTGTCTATAGATGGTCAAACGGTCATTGATATGCAAAACTTGTGGCTACCGCCTACAGCTTCGAAAATTGTTCATTTGGAGGCAGGCCGCCATGTGTTGACGGCAGAGCTTACGAAGGACGATAAACCTGTTCTCTATTATGGCAAGGTTAAGAACGAGACGGTGTTCCGCTCGCCCGTAGCTGCCGCCGTCGACTATACTGTGTTTGTGGGCACTCCCGATGAGATTATTGCCACTTACCGCCATCTGACAGGCGATAGTCCGGTAATGCCTTCGTGGGCGCTTGGTTATATTCATTGTCGCGAGCGTTACCATTCTTCAGAGGAAATACTACAGACAGCACGCCGTTTTCGTCAGGAGAAAATGCCCATTAGTATGATTGTTCAGGATTGGCAGTATTGGGGCAAATACGGTTGGAACTCTATGCGGTTTGATGAGGATTATTATCCTGACCCGAAAGCACTTACCGATTCGCTTCACAAGATGAATATCCGCCTGATGCTAAGCGTCTGGTCGAAAATTGATAAGAACTCTGAAGTTGGGCGACGGATGGAGGCTTTAGGAGCATACATTCCCAATACAGACTGGATAGACTTCTTCAATCCCGAAGCAGCCAAAGCTTATTGGAATCAGTTCCGCGAACGACTGGTACCGTTAGGTATTGATGCCTGGTGGCAAGATGCTACGGAGCCAGAGAACGACGACTTGGCAGGGCGTCGTGTCAACCAGGGCCGGTGGTCTGGCGAGCAAGTGCGTAATGTCTATCCGCTTCTTGTGAATAAAACGGTTTATGAGGGACTTGTGGCTGAAGGCAAAGAGCCTATGATCCTCACTCGTTGCGGATTTCCAGGAATTCAACGCTATGGTTCGGCTTTGTGGAGTGGTGATGTCGGCAACGACTGGGAGACTTTGCGCAGACAGATTACAGCAGGGTTGGGCGTTCAGGCTGCAGGCGTCCCTTGGTGGACTTACGATGCTGGCGGTTTCTTCCGCCCTGGCGACCAATACACAAACCCCGACTATATTGAGCGCATGTTAAGGTGGATCGAGCTTTCTGTCTATTTGCCGCTGATGCGTGTTCACGGCTATATGAGCAACACCGAGCCATGGAATTATGGACCTGAGGCACAAACAATTATTACCGAATGCCTGCGTGAGCGAGAGCGGCTTCTTCCATATCTTGAGAAATGTGCTCTTCGTATCGCTACCGAAGGTTATACGTTGATGCGCCCGCTCGTCTTTGATTTTTATGATGACCCCGTTGCATTGCGACAGAAGTATGAATATATGTTTGGACCCAGTCTGCTGATAAATCCCGTTACAGAGCCGGGAGTTAAGGAATGGAAGACCTATCTGCCTAAGACGAAAGGACGCTGGAAAGACCATCGTACAGGTAAATACTATGCTGGAGGACAGAGCGTGACAACGGCGGTTGACTTAGGTCACATTCCTGTTTTCGAATTGGAAAGATAAGCAGCTTTCGTGGTTGCGTGGACATTACAATCAGAAATATGAGGCTTCTAGACATAAGTTCAGAAAACTGACTTGATACTCTACAAATATTTTTTGTGTCAGAAACAAACCATAGTATGGAAAGAAGTAAGGAAATATATAAGGTGACGCTTGTAGGAGGAGTCGTGAACGTGCTTCTTCTGCTCTTCAAGTTCGTGGCGGGTGTCGTGGGGTATAGTGCTGCCATGGTGGCAGATGCTGTTCACTCGTTGTCAGATTTGGCCACCGATATTATCGTACTATTGTTCGTCCGCATTAGCAGCAAACCGTCAGACAAGTCCCACGACTACGGTCATGGTAAATTTGAGACGCTGGCAATGACCATCATCGGTGTTTCTTTACTCATGGTGGCAATAGGAATCGTTTATGGAGGAATCACCAAAGTGGTGGCATGGGCGAATGGAGCCTCGCTCAAGGCCCCAGGCACGCTTGCTTTATGGGCGGCTCTGTTGTCTGTGGTGATGAAAGAGGCCGTATACCGCTACTCAATGGTAAAGGCTCGTCAACTCAATTCTCAGGCGGTAGAGGCTAACGCGTGGCATCATCGGAGTGATGCCCTCTCATCGATAGGCACAGCATTGGGTATTGGAGGCGCTATCTTTCTGGGCCAGCGTTGGACGGTGCTCGATCCACTCGCCTCAATCGTTGTGGGTGTGTTCATCGTAAAGGTTGCTGCCGACCTTTTGCGCAATGGTATAGGTGACCTGATGGAGCAGTCGCTGCCAGATGCCGTGGAGGAGGAAATTGTGCATATGGTTGAGGAACTGCCAGGGGTCGACGAGCCACACAGCCTTCGTACGCGCCGCATTGGCAACCACTACGCCATTGAGCTACATATTAGGATGGACGGCGGCATTTCACTACGTGAAGCGCACGACAAGGCGACCGAGGTGGAACAGCTTCTTAGAAGTCGTTACGGTGAGGAAACTCATGTGGCTGTACACGTGGAGCCAAAAAACGAATCATCATTAATTAGTTCATAATTGGTATATTGCATCGAAGGATATCGTTTTTATTAGAATGGAATACAAGACTTTAAACAATGGGGTAATGATGCCGATGGTCGGCCTTGGTGTTTACAATATCTCAAATCGAGAGACACAAAGAGTGGTCGAACAAGCCATCAGCGTTGGTTACGAGAGTATTGATACGGCCGCTATGTATCTAAATGAGAGTGGGGTAGGAAAGGCAGTACGTTCATGCGGTGTACCACGCGAGCAACTCTTCATCACAACAAAAATATGTGAATCATGTTACACGCGCGATCAGACTCTTCGCGCCGTCGATCATTCCATGAGTGAACTTGCCCTTGACTATGTTGACTTGATGCTCATCCATTGGCCAGTTGGCGACCCGGTGGTAATGTGGAAAACCCTGGAAGAACTCTACCAACAACGATTGTTCCATGCCATCGGTGTGTCGAACTTCTATCCAAATACGTTCCCAAGAATTATCGAAAACGCTAATGTCATTCCTGTTGTCAACCAATGTGAAACACATGTGCTTTACCAACAACGGGCAATGACAGACTATCTGCGTCAGTTCAATGTGGCACTCGAAGCATGGAGTCCGTTGGCAGAAGGCAAACACGGCATTTTCAGCCATCCTGTACTTAGGCAGATAGGCGGGCATTATGGTAAGACTGCTGCTCAGATTGCTTTAAAGTTCTTGATTGAGAACGACGTCATCATTATTCCAAAAACCACACATCATGAGCGGATGAAGGAGAACATTTCCCTCTTTGACTTCACACTTACTAACGAGGACATGGAGGCTATCCGACAGCTTGACACCGGCCATAATGTGACTGGCTGGCCTTCCGATGCGCTTACGTATAAAGTAAATGGAGAGATTGAGATCTCTTAGGATTTGAAGTGATTCTCAGTAGAGAGAAAGACAAAGGCTCCTTATGCATTCATAAGCCGTTCCAGGGCAGGTATGAAAATAATACCACGAGTGATGCTGATAAGGCCCTCATTGTGGAGGCGGTTTAGTTCGCGCGACACATTGAGGCGGCTCTCGCTGATTTCGTGCGCCAGTGTTTCCATCTTGATGCTAAACGTTTTTGAACCTGTAGGACGCTGGCAGCGCGAAAAGAAGAAACGTATGAGTTTGGTGTGGATGTCGTGGGGCTGGGGATGCCACGGCAGGCGAGAGATGCGTTGTCCTTGAGTGCTGATGATATTGAGTAGGTTTAGCCGGAATATCTCGTATTGTTCAGACAGTCGTAACACCTCTGCTTTTTGTAGGCGAATGAAACTACATGCCCGGTTGGCAGTGATGGATATGCTGTAGCGTTGAATGAGTCCGAAGATTCGCTCTGGTTGAATGATAGCTGGTGCCTCCAAAGACTCAGTTACACTATAGCTGTAGTCGTCAGCATGGTTCTGTACGTTGATCTCTCCACTGATAAGAATATAGATGCTGTCGCAAACATCCCCCTCGTTGATTACTGTTTTTCCTCGTCCGAATTTGGCAAATCCGAACTTGGTATGTGCCACAACATCAGCTATATCGCCACGGCTCATTCCCAAAAAGAGTGGTAATTCCAGCAATGTGGTATGGAGGCGGATGTCTGACATGCTGTTAACGGTTTTTTGTTAACAATGAATTAAACACTATTCTTCCATCTTGAGCGACGGTGAGTACCATACAGCATAGTTTCCTTGCTTGTCGGTATAAATAAGGTATGCCATCAGTTCAGAATGCTTGTCGAGGATACGTTTGGCTCCATCAAGTCCCATTACCATAAACGATGTGGCATAAGCGTCTGCTGTCGCACAATCGTTAGCAAGTACAGTGGCTGAGAGAATATTGTGTTGCACGGGCCTTCCTGTCTTGGGATCAATGGTATGAGCATATTTCTTTCCTCCTTTATAATAGAAGTTGCGATAGTTGCCGCTTGTGGCCATGGAACGGTCTGTAACGTTGAGAACTGTTTGGAGTTCGTGGTTCACGTTGAGCGTATCGTCAGTAGGCTTGGTAACTCCGATGCGCCAAGGAATGCGCTTCTCGCTAATACCGCTTGTAACCACCTCTCCACCTATCTCAACCATAAAGTTCTTGATATCCTTTCTTCTGAGGAGGCGTGCTACCACATCACTTCCGTAGCCCTTGGCAATAGCTGAACAATCAAGTTGGATGTTGGCTTTCAAAGTGTTAAGAACATGTTTATGGCTGTCGAGTTTGATGTTCTCATAACCGATATACTGGCGAATGCTGTCAATTTGTTGTGGAGTAGGGGTGATGCCCTGTTTGAATCCGAATCCCCATGCGTTGACCAGTGGAGCTACGGTGATGTCGAAGGCACCTTCGGTTTCTTTCGATATGTTGAGCGCCATGCTGACTACCTCTTCGAACATGCGTCCCTCATCTGTCTGCGGAATAGTGGTAGCTCCCTGATTCACTTTCGAGATGATCGATTGTTGGTTGAACATCGAGAGTGCATTATCTACCTTCTTTAGCTCTGCCTCAATCTCATTCTTCAGGTTTGAGCTGCTCTGATAAGTGATATTATACACAGTACCGAAGACAAAACCGCTATCTTTCTGATAAGGAGTTGACCGTTGTTGTCTGATAATGATGACTGTTCCTATTATCAGAAACAACAGGAACAGCATTTGCAAATATCGTTTCTTGTTTTTCATAGATTACTTTTCAATGTTTATCACTTTTTGAAACCTTCTGCTATTCACTTCTCACATAGTTAAATGTCAATAATGATATTGAAAGTGCCTCCAAGCCTAGTGCTGCCTGTCTTGCCAAAGCCTGGTACATACCAACAGTTTCCAAACTCGCTTTCACTTTTGGCCAGACGTTTTTTATAACGTCCGCTCCATCCTAGATGGATAGGTCCCCAGATGGTGGCATCAACACCAAACACGATTTCTGCCCAATGGTAATAACTGCTTACTCCACTAGCTCTAAATTCGGTCATTTGTTTCCATACAGGGTCTTCTAAGCCAGGATGTGAGAAGTCGTATTTGAAATTTGTATATCCATATCGCACGCCGCCATAGAGGCGATAGATATCGTGCTTGTTCTTCATCAAGTTTATGTCGAGTCCGATACGGCCGTATGGAGCACTAGTCTTGTAGGTGAGACGTGTGATATCGTCGCTATGGTCAGCCTTGCCGTAGCCCAGCTCGAAAATGGGAAAATACTTGTCCTTCAGATTGATGCGTAAGGCTGCCTCAATATGCCCGTTGTCGCTGATGCCCATCATAAGCGGCCCTATCAAGTCAGCGGATACGGCAAATCCCTTGAAGAATGCCGTAGAGTCACGCTTCACGGGTACCACCTCTTCTGGTTTCTGGGCAAAGGCTGCCGTTGAGAATAGCAGACTAATTGCTAGAACGAAGGTGTATATGCATATTTGCCTTTGATGAGTCATAGGTAACATTTTTATTCTTGATGGTAATCGAGTCTATGGCATGTTGAGTCGTTCTGACACCCGTAATCGTGTGGAAGAACACAGGATTGCAGTCAACCGACTCGAAATGCGGACGGCTCTCCTTCTGGACCCAGACAGTATCGATATACCTGTAGTTGGCGGTGTAAATCTCAAAGTAGAGTACATCCTCTGGCTGGTTGTAACTCATAGGAATACTAAAACTAGACTTGCCTGTAAGCTTGTTGATGAGTACAGAATCCTCCAGTTCGTGACGGTTGGTGGATACATCAATCGTATCGGTGATTTTTACAGAGTCTCCTACTGAGTTCATAAACTTATACACTACATAAGCACGGTTGTTCAGCGGGCAATCTATCTGCGAGCATGCTGAAAGGAAAAGCAAAAGCAATGAAATAAAGAGACAAAAGGGTACTATTCTCTTTAATCGATCTGTTTTCCGTATCTCATTTGTTTTTTTCATTTCAATAACTTTTCACTATTCACTATCTCCATGGAATTTGACACCGTCGATTCTCACTTTTCTAGATTGTTTTCTCAATCTGGTAGTCATTGCGGTTTCCGGCAGAGCGGCTGATGAGATCACCTATGAATCCTGCCAGGAACAACTGTGTACCGATGAGCATCATAGTAAGTGAGATGTAGAACCAGGGCGAATTTGTGATGAGTCGTTGTGGAATGCCGTTTGCAAGGCAATAGAGTTTGTCGGCTCCAATAATGACGACAGCCAGGAAACCGATAAAGAACATCACACTTCCCAGAAAGCCAAAAACGTGCATAGGCTTCTTACCGAAAGTGCTGAGGAACCATAGAGTGAGCAGGTCGAGATAACCGTTCACAAAGCGGTTCAGCCCCATGAATTTTGAAGAGCCGTATTTGCGGGCCTGATGATGAACAACCTTCTCGCCAATCTTGTCGAAACCTGCATTCTTGGCCAGATAGGGAATATAGCGGTGCATCTCGCCATACACCTCAATGTTCTTCACCACATCCTTGCGGTAAGCCTTGAGGCCGCAATTGAAGTCATGAAGGTTCTTAATGCCGCTGACCTTACGGGCAGTAGCGTTGAAAAGTTTCGTGGGGATGGTTTTTGAAATGGGGTCGTATCGTTTCTGTTTGTAGCCTGACACGAGGTCGTAGCCGTCCTTTGTTATCATGCGGTACAACTCTGGTATCTCGTCGGGAGAGTCCTGAAGGTCGGCGTCCATTGTAATCACGACATCGCCCTGTGCTTCCTTGAATCCGCAAAAGAGAGCAGGACTCTTACCATAGTTGCGGCGGAACTTGATGCCTCTCACATGTGGAGACTTTGTCTTGAGTTCCTCAATCACTTCCCAGGAACGGTCGGTAGAGCCGTCGTTTACAAATATTACCTCAAACGAAAAGTTATTCTCGTTCATTACTCGCTCAATCCAGCTATAGAGCTCAGGCAGCGACTCGTCCTCATTGAATAGAGGTACAACTACAGAAATATCCATATCTTATTATTTATTCTTTGTTTTCTTTTTGGTGAATAGTGCGATGAAAATACTGGCAAGGCCACCAAGGATAATGTTCATCGACATAAAATACAAAGCCCAGTCGATGGGGCGCATCGAACGGTACTCATCGATAGCTGCTTTTACCTCACTCTCGGGATACTGTCCGGCGATGAGAATCTGGCGGGCTTGTTCGAGTGAGACGTTGAAGAAAGCACCTCCGTCGAAGAATGCGAAATAGATATACTGAACGACCGCCAACAGTAATGATGCATAGAAAAACATTGACATGGAATAGACATAACCGTTCCAATAACTCAATATTCCCTCGCGTATATGGTCCCTGAACGACTGAATGCGACGATAGATGAAAAATGGTGAAAGTATGGCAAGCGTTGTGCCTATACTTCCCATGAAAGGAGCCTTCAAACCAACAATTATACAGGCGAAACTAATCACCCATAGAATGGCTAAATAAGCCCCATCGAGGCGGGCAAAAGCCCTGAGCTGAATGTATTCTAATGGATTCACGTTGCAAAATTACGGAAAATACTTTATAAATATAATGTTGAGCTGCAAAAATGTGTTAAAAACGCTAATTTCTCAATTTGCATTTCTCAATTCTCAATTTAAAGTATTACCTTTGCAGCCGCAAAACATGGGCAAGTCCCGTACGGCCAGCTCCCTTCGAATCCTCCAGGACGGGAACGTAGCAAAGGTAGTTGGTTGTAGCGGCGCGATACGGGTAGCTTGCCCACCCGCCTCTTTAGCTCAGTTGGCCAGAGCACGTGATTTGTAATCTCGGGGTCGTTGGTTCGAATCCGACAAGAGGCTCAAAAGTGATTTTAGGGTTAATAAAAAGGTAAATCTGACCATTATGGTCTTTTTTAACTTTTTTCTGTTGTTTTTTTTCTCGATTCTCGAGATATTCAAGTTGTGCTAGTTTTTTTTTGTTTCTCTAATAGCTTCTAATCATCCATTTTGCTATTCAAGATCTACCACAGTAATGCCATGCCCTCCAAACTGGACATGCTCATCCCGATAGTGAGTGACATTGGGAATGGTGCCCAGATACTGTCGGATGAGTTGGCGCAGTATGCCGGAGCCCGTTCCGTGGAGAATGCGTACGCGTGGCATTCCCACAAGTATTGCGTCGTCGATGAAATAGGTGACGGCATTAATGGCCTCGTCGCCACGCATTCCGCGCACATCGAGTTCTTGCTTGAAATGGAGTTTGCGGCTGTCTATGGTCTCACGAGTTGATCTGCTGATATCGGCACGTGTCAGATGGTGCATCGTAGTACTCTCTTTCTTTTCTTCGGTGGCGCGCTCAAGCCGTTCCAAGCGCATCTTTGTGCGCATGTCCCCGAAAATGACAGTGGCCATTTTCCCATTTATGCTCTCTATCCTGCCAACAGTGGTCAACCCCTTGATGCGAACAGTATCGCCCACGAGTAATGTTCCATCTTCCCTGATACTCTTTCCCACTGCTTTCAGCTTCTCGGCAGCCTCTTTATCCTGTTCGGCTTTTTTTGCTTTGCGCTGGGCTTTTCGTGCCTTGCGCTCTTCCATTTGCTGAAGCTTTTTGGCAAAGTCTTCATCGCTCATCACACCGCGCTCTTCGCCATGAACCACATCGTTCTCAAACCTTTTGAGTTCCTCGCGAATCTTGCGGGTCTCCTCTTTCTCTGCCTGTTTTTCCTTGATTTCCTTGATGGTATTCTCTATGCGCTTATTGCTTTCCCGTAGCAGTTCTTCGGCTTGCTCGCGGGCGCGCTGGAGTATCTGCTTTCGTTGGCTTTCAATGTCTGCAAGCTGCCCCTCATAGCGTGAGATGGTCTTCTCGATATCTTTTTCGCGCTGGTGGATGTTCTGGCGTTTGTTCTCCCAATAGCGTTTGTCACGTACGATGTCTTGGAGGTACTTATCGCTTTGGATGTATTCGGCGCCGACGATTTCCGTGGCGTCGCTGATAACCTCCTCAGGAATGCCAGTCTTACGTGCTATCTCAATGGCAAACGAACTTCCCGGACGTCCAATCTGCAATTGGAACAGAGCTTGCATCTGATGTCGGTCGTAGAGCATTGCTCCGTTTACCACTCCGTCGTGGTCGTCGGCGAATTGCTTTAGGTTTTGGTAGTGTGTGGTGATGACGCCAAAGGCTTTCCGCTTCCAGAACTGCTTGAGTACTGCCTCGGCAATGGCTCCTCCGATTTGTGGCTCTGTGCCTGCTCCGAACTCATCGATGAGCAGGAGCGTACGGCTGTTAGCGTGGCGCATCATCTGCTTCATGTTAAGCAAGTGACTGGAGTATGTCGAGAGATCGTTCTCTATGCTTTGCTCATCACCGATATCAATCATGATGTTCTGGAACACACCAGTTTTCGAACGGTCACCTACGGGCACGGATATGCCGCATTGAATCATGTATTGTAATAGCCCGACTGTCTTCAGACACACCGACTTTCCGCCTGCGTTTGGTCCTGAGATGATGAGCAGGCGCCCTGCAACTATGTTTTGGGGAGATTCCTCTGTCGATTCTTCTCCCCGTAGAAAGATGTCGAGTGGAACTACCTTCTTGTCCTGTTTGGCAAGTGAGAGGGTCAACAAGGGGTGGGTGGCGTGAATCCAGTCAATGTAGGGTTGCTCCGTTACCTCGGGCTCAAATGCATTAAAGAGTGTGGCCAACTCTGCTTTGGCACGAATCAGGTCTATTTGCGCCAAGAACTGATACGACTCCAGAATGTCTCTCACGTGCGGCCGCACCTCTTTTGAAAACTCTGTCAGAATGCGGATTATCTCGCGGCGCTCATCAGCTTCCAGCTCTCTTATGCGGTTGTTTGCTTCTACCACTTCCGCAGGCTCAATAAATACGGTTTTACCCGATGCGCTCTCGTCGTGCACAATGCCTTTAATGCGGCGTTTCAGGGCAGGGGCTACAGGAATTACCAGCCGACCGTCGCGCAAGGTAGGGGTTACGTCTTTTTCCACCAGTCCTTCCGTCTGTGCCGTACGTAAGATGCTTGTCAATATCCGCGAGACACTTCCCTCGGTTTTTGCCAGCTCGCGCCTGATATTGCCCAGTTCAGGCGACGCTGAGTCTTTGATTCTGCCGAATTTGTCGAGAATCTGGTCGATGCGCCTGACTAGTTCAGGGAAGGTTACCACATACTCTGCAAGACTGTGCAAGGCAGGGAATTTCCAGACAGGCTTCTCGTTGCCGTCGTTCTTGCTCAGGAACTCCACGATGCGATGAATCGTGTCGAGCGAGCGTTTCAGGTCGAATAACTCGTCTTCTTCTAAATGAGTTCCCTCAAGCCGGATTCTCGAGACACTCTCCCTCACGTCGAAGAAATACTGCAAAGGGAACTCCTCAGTACCTTCTTTGATTCTGCGGAACTCCCTGATCTGCTGCATCCACTCGTTGATGACATAAGCCTGGTCGGAGAAAGCCACTGAGTCGACCTTCTCTTTGCCAAGTTTGCTCAGACATCGCTCTTTTAGCAGCAGACGTATCTCGTCGAAACCAATCTTGTTTTCAAAGCTATTGGGGTAAATCATGCTGCAAAATTACGAATAAGCGGGAAGAATACAAAATAAATGGCGTAATTTTTGTTGATTTGGTGAAGAGTGAGAGTGCTTGTCTAACAATCATGGTAGTGTGAATTTGAAAGCTGAAGGACCATCATCATGAGTTTTCGACTCTACTATGGGTGTTTCAATGCTTAAAATAGGCTTTTGCTGCCTACTATAAGTTTTGGAAGTCTGTTGGTTGTTAATATTTCTTAATACTGTTGTGATTTTCAGTTTTCCTTTCTCCGTTTTCAATTTATCTTTGTACCTTTGCACTCGCTTTTTGAGCAAATCGCTTACAGTTGGGTATCAGCAAGCAAATTGCATTGTTCTCCCACACTAGCGATTATGACTTGAAGCTTGTCTCGACAGACAAAAGGAGAGATGGTAGAGTGGTCGATTACAACGGTCTTGAAATCCGTCGTGCTGAGAGGCACCGGGGGTTCGAATCCCTCTCTCTCCGCAACTTACCAAAACGAAAATCGCTAATCCACATAATGGGTTAGCGATTTTTTTGCCATAGTCATTCCCTTAGGAAAGATGAGGCTTAGGCAAGTATAGCGCATTGGAGCTTTCCTATCAGCAATGTGTAAATCTAACCAGTCAAAAAGAATAATATGAAAAGAAACGCTATTATCTTATCATTTCTGGCAGCACTTTTGCTGGCCGCCGTTCCTGTCGTTGCTCAGGAAGAAAAAGGATTTACGAAGTTCAATGTCGTGGAGGATTTTACCGACAATGGTTTCCAGTGGTTCCGCGATGCTCAGTTGCTGGCTGCCGGCGACAAGGTGAAGAGCAATGCTATGACCATCGGCTGGGGCGGTATTGGCACACTCTGGGGGCGTCCTGCTATGACGGTATATGTAGCAGAGAAACGCTATACAAAGGAGTTCATGGACAAGTCGGAGTACTTCACAGTGATGGCATTCGATGTTAAGGACAGTAAGGTACTCAACTATATGGGAACAAAGAGTGGACGTGACGGTGACAAGGCCCAGGCGCTTGGGCTCCACACGGCATATACTCCCAACGGTACTCCCTATTACACGGAGGCCGTGATGGTGATTGAGTGCAAAATCATGTATGTTGCCCCATTCGACTCCAACGGCTTCAAGGAAGTACCGACGAGGATGTACAGCCACTTTCCAGCAGGTATTCACACGATGTATATCGGTGAGGTCGTCAATGCCTGGAAGAAGTGATTCTCGCCTTTTAGCATCGTTTGCATGAAATAACAATAGCCGCCGATTCCTTACGGAGTTGGCGGCTATTGTTTGTCTGGAGAGAATCCTCCCTTTGTCCCTTGTTTTCTACCTATTTTGTCTCTAGTTTTGGCTTAACCGGATCGGTAAGGCGGTAAACGTGGTCGTAGTCCACATTCGTCACACCCTTCACACCCCTGAAGTGTTGCATGGCCTCCTCGAGCGTCTTGTCGTCTGGTTTCTTGATAGCCATTCCGTGGATGAGTTTGTAGTCGTATTTGATTTCAGCCTTGTATTTTCGGATTGCCTTCAGCAATGGCTCCTTTCCGGTTTTTTCGTCATACATTACCAGGAAGACAGTGGGGGAATGCTCCTGTATGTGCCGGCTCGGAACAGGTAAAGGTGCATTGATTTCCGCCTTCTGCCTCGTTCCACAGGAGAAGAGCAGAAGCAGCGCAATCTGAAGAATCAGAATGAGCGGAACACCGTACTTGAATTTATTGTGCAAGGTTTTATGATGCCACACCTTCATGCCCAGCCACGCGCCAATGCTGCCGCCGATAACTGCCAATCCCAACAAGGTAGCCTCAGGAATGCGCCATTGGGCATGCCTTGCTTTCCACTTATCGACGCCGTAGATGATGAATGTCAGTACATTGACACATAAGATGTAGTAAACGAGTGCTTCCATCTTCCTTTGCCTTCGTGCTTGTCAATGGGGTTTATGATTCCGAATCAGAGAGGGATACGTACTGGTTGTTCTCCTTAATGGTTCCGTCGCAAAGCATCATTGCTATCACAGTCATGATGGTCTCAGTGATTTTTGAGCCTGCATTGGTGAAGCCCAGCTTACGCGCAGCCAATGTGGGAATCTTTTCCTTGGTAAGCGAGAACTGCTCGAACACAACCTCCCGCACAGCATTTCTCACCTCGCGTACGGGAATCTCCGTAATGGTCCTGGACGAAGGGGCTCGATAGGTGCTGTAGGTCCTTGCGCTGGCCTCGTCGAGCCAAAGGGTGTAAACGTCTCCTACCGACATAGGGTCGCGGTAGTATTTCTCCGACGCCATCATAACGGCTGTCTGTATGTTGGCTCCGGCATGTGCGAAACCGAAAACCTTGGCCAGCCGCTTGCATAGATAATTGTCGTTGACAGGCTGTTCTTGAGCTATTATCTGATGGATGGCCTTCATGCTGTAGCTGGCGCCAGGCTTGTAGGTGGACTTGTCAATGTACGGTACCGTAACTTTAGCCTCGGTGTAGGGGCGTAGGCACTGGTTACGCTTGGGTTCCTTGATAATTTCCGTCTTCTTAATCTTGTCGGCACTGAATGCTGTCACGGGCTTTGCCTTACGGGCCTCCTCTTCCTTGTCTTTTCCAGCTTCGATATCCCTCAGCTCGTCGAGAATCTGGCTGATGGTACGTCCGCGGTTCTCGTGCCAGTCGATGGAGTAGACGCGCAGCACGCGCCATCCGAGCATCCTCATGGCGTTAGGCTGTACTATCTCGCGGTCGCGGGTGGTCTTCGTCTCATAGTAGTTCTTGCCGTCGCAAAGTATTCCCAAAATGTATTTCTCGGGATTCCGGCTCGTAGCTATGGCAATGTCGACCTTGAAATTGGACCTGCCCACATTCGGCTGAGCCACATATCCTTCCCTGGCCAGCACCTCGCAAATCTGGCTGACCATGACGTTCTTTTCGACGTCGTACGAGGCACCGGCAATCATGGGCAGACGGCCGGTCTCTGCATATTCGAGGAATCCCTTCAGCCCCTCCACACCCTTGGCGTGCGAGCGCTTCAGGTCTATCTGGCTGGACTTTAGGGTGGAGTATACAATCATCTCGTAGCGTGCTCTCGATACAGCCACGTTCAGTCGTCTCTCTCCTCCAGCGTTGTTCAGCGGGCCGAAGTTCATCGACACCTTACCATGCTTGTCGGCTCCGTAACCTACGGAGAAGAGAATCACGTCGCGCTCGTCACCCTGCACATTCTCAAGGTTCTTCACGAATACCGGCTCATGGCTATTGTAGGCTATTTCCTTCAGTTCGGGATGGTGGTCCAGTTCTTCGGTCAGGTCGTCCTCGATGCGGTCGCCCTGTACCTTGCTGAACGAGACTACACCGATGCTGTACTTCCGCAGCTCAGGGTCGGATAGTCTTCTGATAATCTCTTTCACGATAGCTTTCGACTCCTCGGGATTACTTCTCGTACGGCCTTTGTCATATACACCTTCCACGGGCACAAGGCGCACCTTGGTCATCTGGTCGTCGACAGAGGGGAAGGTGAACAGGCGATTGTCGTAGTATTGCGAATTACTGAAGGCGATGAGGCTCTCGTGCTTGCTGCGGTAGTGCCAGCTGAGGTAGTACTCGCGTAGCGAGAGCGTCTTGCAGTCGTCGAGGATGCTCTCCATGTCGTCGATGTCGGCTTCTTCCTCGTCAACCTGTGTGGAAGTGAAGAAGCTCGTCGGTGGCATCTGCTTGCTATCGCCCACGACAATGAGTGCCTTTCCCCTTGCAATGGCGCCAACAGCCTCGCTGGTAGGCATCTGTGAGGCTTCGTCGAAAATCACCAGATCGAACTTGTCGCTGTTCAAGTCGATGTACTGTGCCACGCTGATGGGGCTCATGAGCATGCAGGGACAGAGCCTGGGCAGCAGGGTAGGGATGTTGTCGATGATGGTACGGATGGAGTTTCCACGTCCTCCGTTGGCAATGTTACGCTTTAGGATGCTGATTTCCGAGCCTTCGGCAATGGCGGCCGACGAGGACGGAACCCGCGATGCCAGCTTGCTGTAAAGTTCCTTCTTGCTCAGTTCCTGGAATCTCAGCGTGTCGCGCTTGTACTGTTCAATCTTCTGGCGGAAGATCGTACCGTTGAACGTCCTCAGTTGTGCGTTGGAGTCGATGGCCAAGGCTATCAGCCGGTGGTATACTCCCTTGAGGAACCACAGCATGGCGTCTTGCGGGTTTGCGCCTTCCTCTATCTTACGCACCACAGGCCGGAGCTGCATTTCACTTAGCTCGCGTTTCTTGTCCGTCCACAAATACCAGTCCTTGATGTCCGCGTAGCCTTCGAGCCATCTGTCAACCGAGTCGCGGATATCCGCAAAGGAATTCTTCTTGACGGTTACGGCACCCAGCTGCTCGGTGAGTTTCAGCAATTGTCGGCGGCTGGTTAGCACAGCATCTGCGTCTTGCATGAATTCCTGACGGCCGCTGGTTCCGGCGTTGCCAAAGTGAGTCTCGTAGGCGCTCTTCCGCTTCAGATGGCTGAAGCCGTTTTTGCGTGCGTATGTCACCAGTTCCTCTTCCTGTTGTTTGATGCCTCTGTCTTGTTGCTGGTAGTCGGCGACGAGAGCCAGTGTCTCGTCAACCCCTGATTCGAATATCTGTCCGTAGCGTTGTAGCGACTTAACGAACTTCTTCTTGGCAAAGTAACGGGGCAGGAACCATTTGGCCTTGATGTCCTCCCATTCGCGCCTGCTGGCATCGACGTTCATGCGCACAATGTCCTCGCTGTACGAGCGCGTCAGCTGTCCATACAAGTCCTCATGCTGCTTTTGCGCAGCCAGATGACTGTTGAACATCTCGAGCCACTTGAGATCTTCGTCAGACTCCAATCGCAGCGAGGCTTCTGTGTCCAGGCGGTTCAGTCCTTGATAATAGCCAGCCAACACCTCTCTGAATTCTACGAGCATACTCTTGATACCGCCCGTAGTCTCCAGTTGGTTGTCGACGGGCTCCAGGCCGAACAGCGGACTCTTCTTGGGCGTGCCTACAATGCTCAGCACAGCGGCAACGGGCTCTACCTCGCCTCGGCACTTCGTGATATATTGAGCCGTGAGTAGTTCATCGGCTGGCAGGTCATCGCACTCAGGCGTCTCCTCGCTCCAGCGCCCTTGCTTCTTAGTGTTGTCGATGGTCAGAAACTCCGAGATGCCCTCGTAGAGACTCAGGCCGTTGGAGCCCTTCTTGTGCAGGGCCTCCATATAGTTAATCAGGCTTTTTCGCTGCTGGAACAGTTCGTCAGCCACCATGGCAAACTCTTCCGGTTCCTTGATCTTTGTGACGTTCAGCACCTGCTCCATCTGCTCGAGGAAATGCTTTTTCGTTGCCTTGTTGGAATGCAACTCCAGGCAGAATGGTGCCAGCCCTATCTTCTCCAGTCGCGACTGTACCACCGACAAGGCTGCCATTTTCTCGGCAACAAAAAGCACCCTGCGCCCTTGGTAGAGGGCATTGGCAATCATGTTGGTGATGGTTTGCGACTTACCTGTGCCCGGGGGACCGTGCAGAATGAATGTCCTGCCACGTCCTGACTCTACGATGGCTTCCATTTGCGAGGAATCCACGTCGAGCGGGATGGAAAAATCGGCGGGCGAGTTCTGCTTGTCTATTATCCGGGCGTCCACAATGTCGTCGGTCTGTTCCTGCTTGTCCTTGTTCTCAATTAGCGACGCCACTACCAGGTTCTCTGCCAGTTTGTCGGCATTCGAGTGGATGTCGTTCCACATCACGAACTTGTTGAACGAGAATAGTCCGAGCATCGACTCCTCCAGCACATTCCATCTCTTCTGTTCCATGATGGCTCGTCTGAAGTAGGTGAAAATCTTCTTCACGTCGACGCCGCTCTGGTCTGTGGGTAGCTCCTTCAGACTGTCGAGGTTAATCTTGAAGCTTTGTTTCAGCAACTCCACGAGCGTGATGTTGAGCATGATGTCGTCATCGCGCTTGCGCAACACATAGTTGTTGCCGCTCCTGCGGATGATGTCGACGGGAAGCAGCAGGATGGGGGCATAGCGCGGCTGCTCGCTTCTTGCGGTCTCAAACCACCGCAACATACCCAACGCCAAGAACAGACTGTTGGCTCCGTTCTCCTCCAGCGAGGTACGTGCCGTACGGTAGACGTAGGTCAGCGCACTCTGCAGCTCCGTCTCGGTCAGGTAGGATACGATCTTGTGGCTCTTAATCATCTCTGAAACCAGTTCCTGGTATTCTGAGGCTTGGTGTACGGAGTCGTACATTCCCTCGTCGTTGGGCTCTATTTTCTTGCCCGGCGACGGAGTGATGGAGTAGTCCTCGTTGTTCTGCAGGTGGTCTTCCAGATGCTCTATCTCGAAAGAGATGAATGGAACGACCCTTCTTCCCAGACGGGTGTTGAGAAGGTTGTTCCGGAGCGAGAAGTCCAGCAGTTTCCGCTCCCAGATCATCTGTCGGGTGACGGGCTTGCCGGCATCTTCCAGACGCAGGTCGTAGTGATTCAGAGTGCTCACGTGATCCGTTGCGTTCTGGTGCTCCACGCCCTCGTTTACAAATGTCCATGTGCCGTTCCTCTCTACCCGTTGGGGCAGCGGACGTATGTTACCCAACCGGCAGCGGTGGATGTCGACGAAACAGACAAACTGGCTCTCGTCCCTAAGTCTCAGCATGGCGCTCTTGACGGCATCCTCGAACCCTATGTTCTCCGACGACACGATAGTGGACGACTCGAGCAGTACGAGGTTGTTGTTGCCGTCGGCAGTCTCCTTGAGCAGCAGGCTCACGTCGTCGCCCACCATCTGCGGGCTCACGATGGGAGTCAGCCAGGCACCCACCATGGCGTGCCCTTTCAGGATGACGATGATGGGGTAGATGTCGCAAGCCTCCAGGCACGACGCCATCAACAGCGAGGTGTCGATGCAGGTGCCCAGTTTCTCTGTCAACACCTTGTCAGCCAGTCGGATGCGCTGTCCGCTTTCCTCGAAACTGGCGGGTGGGGCAGAGTAGACGATTCCCTCCGACCGCAGCGCCTCATAGATGGCAGCCACCTGAGCGCGCACTCTGTTGCGGTCTTGCGTCTGATACTCATCCAGCGCTGCCGAGCCCGTCCATTTTTCCAGAAACTTGGCGGCCGCCACCTGAATTCTCGACAAAAGCGGATTGTTCGGCACTACGAACGAGGCGATGTTTTCGGGCATGACATTGGCGCCAGCCCACTCGTCGTAGGCCAGCAGCGTGATGGGCAGGTCCTCTTCGAGCAGCAATTTGTCTGTCTCTTCAATGCTTACCGTGAACGACGTGTTGACAGCCTCGGTAATCTCGCCCAGCAGTTCAATGTCGGGCATAATGCTTACCGCGTTCACTTGCACGGAGTGTCCTCCACGCAAGAAATCTATGTGGTGTGTATAGTCCTTGATAAACTCCCCTCTGATGCTTATACATATCTGTTGCCAGTCTCGTGACTCAGTGTTTTCCAGCACAAATTTATAGCAAGTCTCAGCGTTGCTGTTCACCATCGAGTAGTTGAGCGATGGCAGGTATTCCATCGTGAGAACCGCTTTGTCAGTCTTGATCCTTTCTTGTCCGTTCATAGCCATAAATAGTTCGTTGTCTTGTCAAAAGTCATCCTTTCAGGAAATCATGATGCAAATATAAATAAAAAATCTAAAACGCACGATTTTTTTACTGAATAGTTAATAAAGATAGAAATTAGGAGTTGGAACCTTAGTGGTATTAAAGTTCTAGGTGTTTGGGGATTTATGGGGTTTATGGGCGTTTTGGAGACCATGGAGCTCACGCTTCACAGACTTACGCCCTGTGGCATCGTGAACTGCCTGTAACCAAACTGCTCACAATCCACTCTTACGTGCCGACTGGATTTAATACCAGTCATACCCATTTTCCTTGCAGTAGTCGATGGCGGGTTTGTAGCCTTGGAAGGTGGATTTATGAATCCATCGGAGACCTTTCCGCTTGTCCACAGGTACACCGTTGCCCGTCATGTGGAACCAGCCGATGGCAAACTGTGCCTGTGCGTCGCCGCCCTGAGCCGCCAGCTCGTACCAGAAAGCGCACTCCTCGAGGTTCTTCTCCACACCATCGCCGTTCCAGAATGCCGCACCGCAATTCTTCTGACTTTGTACGTGACCCTGGAAGGCCGCCTCACGGTACCACAGGAACGCCTTGTGGTGGTCGGCTGCGATGCCATTTCCCAGATAGTAGGCGTTCGCCACATTCACCTGCGACTGCATGTCGCCCTTGTCAGCTGCCTTCATGTACCACTCGAACGCCAGCTCGGCATTCTGCTCCACGCCCTTCCCGTGGTAGTAGCATTCGCCCACGTTGAAACAGCCGTAAACGTCGTCCAACTGAGCTGCCTTCATGTACCACTCGAATGCCAGTTCCAGGCTTACCTTCACACCCGTGCCTCGCTCGTAGCAGACGCCGAGGTTGTTCATCGCCTTGGTGTCGCCTGCGTAGGCTTTCTCGCGGTATTCGTCCGCCTTGTTTCTCTCTTTTGGCATAAGGCTCGTTACTATAGCTATCCGTCCGCCATGCGTCGTGTTGATGGCAGGCTGGGCTTATTCATATTAGCAGCGCTTGTGTCTTGCCCTGCTGATACAAGCTGATACAATATGTGTTTTCGTCTCCGATTTATTTATATAAGAATCGCTTGATGCTCATCTTTGGTGTCTTCTCGAAGGGCACATCCACCAGTTCCACCTTGTTAATCTTGCTGTAGGCGGGCAGCGACTTGTTGGCGGCGGTGCGAATCAGTTCGGGAATACCCTTCCTCGACTCGGCGTCCAGATCGTCGGGGATATCCGCATACACGAGTGCCACGATTTTCCCCTCGCGGTCAACGACCAGCGACTCCGCCACATACGGGCAGCCCGACAGCACAGCCTCCAGTTCTTCCGGGTAGATGTTCTGTCCCGACGAGTTCAGAATCATCGACTTGATGCGCCCTCGGATGAAGATGTTACCATTCTCGTCAATCGTTCCCAGGTCTCCCGTGCGGAACCATCCGTCGTCGGTAAATGCTACGGCATTGGCTTCCGGGTTTTTGTAGTATCCCACCGTGATGTTCTTTCCGCGAGCCTGAATCTCGCCTGCAACATTCTGCGGGTCGTCCGAGTCGATTCGTATCTCGTGGACTGGCTTACCACAAGAGCCTGGCACGAAGTCCGTCCACCACTCCCAGCCGAGCAGCGGACACGCCTCCGTCATACCGTAGCCCACGGTGAAGGGCAAACGAATCTCCTGGAAGCATTGTTCCACTTCGGGCTTGAGGGCGGCACCGCCCATAATAAAACAGCGTACACGGCCGCCGAATGCCGACAGTATCTTCTTGCGTACAATCGCGTAAAGCAGCTTGTTCGCATGGGGTACTTTGTTCATCCATTTCATCTTCTCGAGCGCCGGCTTGATGGAGTTGGCATAGACCTTCTCCATGACAAGCGGCACCGTCACCACCATATAGGGCTTCACCTCCTGCATTGCCTTCAGCAGGGTCGTGGGTGAGGGCGTCTTGCCGAGGAAATAGACGGTGACACCGTCCACGTTTGGATGGATGAACTCGATGGCAAGTCCGTACATGTGCGCCATGGGGAGCATCGAGACGATGGTCTCGCCGGGCTTGTTCGGGAAGTGCGTGTTGCTGAACTCGTCGGTGTCCGAGAGTGCGCCGTAGGTGAGCATTACCCCCTTGGGGTTACCCGTCGTTCCCGAGGTGTAGTTGATGATGGCGAGCTTGTCCCAGTTGTTTGTTGAGTAGCTCACTTGCTCGACTTTCAGTCCCTTTGGATGGCGTTTCTTGAACACCCTCCCGCGGTTTCCCCATGCCCTTGCTACTCTCTCATCGCGGTGCCATAGTAACCTGTTGTCCTTCACGTTGATAACAGCCTTTAGTTCAGGCATTTGTTCAGGACTCAGTTTCTGCCAGATGTCCTCGTCGGTGAAGAGCATCACACTGTCTGAGTGGCGCGTCAGGGCAGCCACGCTGTTCGGGTGAAAGTCGGCCAGTAGCGGAACTGCCACGCAGCCGTTCACATTGATGTCCCAGAACGCCATTGCCCAGCGGGCTGAGTTGCGAGCGCAGATGGCAATCTTGTTGCGCTTGGTGATGCCGGCGTCCGCCATGAACAGCCGGAATGTTTCTATACTCGTGGCCAAATCCGCATATGTGAATGCATCGCCTCCGTAGTCGCAGAGTGCCTTCTGGTTCCATTGTGCGCGAACCGTGTCCTCTAATTTCTTCAGATAGTGTTTCATGTTGATTCCGTATTGAGTTTAACAACGACTGTCGGCATTCCCGCCCTGTCGGCTCATCTCCTTTCTCTTGCATGCGGCGCATTGGCAACAACCCGTTTCTTGGGGGGTAAGTTATTATTTCTCCCCGTTGTTCCGACTGTGACGCCATATCTGTTTGCTTTCAGACTGTAACCAAAAGGCGTGATGGTCATACCGATTTTGCAAAAATACAAATTTATTTCGTACAAATTCCCATTCGCCCTTGTTTTTTATCTTTCTTTAATAGGTACGCGCCGGGAGCCTGTTCTGCTCCCCCCGTGACGCCGTTTCCGCGACGATTGTTACGTGTCGGTCCGCACGTGTTTTTTTCTTCGTCCGTAGCGAAAAAATAGCAGAAACCGTCGGGAACACCGTTTTTTTTTATTATATTTGCAGTCTTGTAGGCATGCGGCAGCCATCTGTGTGGCGCGCTCCCTTTCAGTCAACAAACAGATATTCATTTTCCTATGGACCGTAGTTCACAGATTATCAAGACCAGTTGGATCGGCATCGCCACCAACGTTCTATTGGCAGGCTTCAAGGCCGTGGTAGGCATCCTCGCCAGTTCTGTCGCCATCGTTATGGATGCTGTCAACAACCTCAGCGACGCCCTGTCGAGTGTTATCACCATTGTGGGTACCAAGCTCTCGCAGCGGCCAGCCGACCGTAAGCATCCCTTCGGTTTCGGGCGCATCGAGTATTTTAGTGCTATCATCATTGCCGTCATTGTCTTGTCGGCGGGCATCACCTCACTCATCGAGTCAGTCAAGAAAATCTTCCATCCCACGGAGCCCAGCTATACCACGGTCACGCTCATCGTCATTATCGTTGCCATCGTGGTGAAGCTCATCCTCGGACAGTATGTCAAGCGCAAGGGCGAGCAGCTCAATAGCGACGCGCTCATCGCCTCCGGCTCCGATGCCCTCTTCGATGCCGTCATCACCCTCGCCACGCTCGTCTCCGCCGGTGTCATGCTCTTGTGGCACGTGTCCCTCGACGGCATCCTGGGCGCGCTCATCTCGCTGGTCATCATCAAGGCAGGTGTCGAGATGCTTGCCTCGCCCGTCAACGAGCTGCTGGGTGCCAGCATCCCCGCCGAGCTTACCCGCCAGATACGGCAGGAGGTATCGGCCTTCGAGGGTGTCCATGGAGTCTTCGACCTCATTCTCCACAACTACGGACACGACGTGAAGATAGGTTCCCTCCATATCAACGTCTACGACACGATGTCAGCCCACGACATCCACCGCCTCACCCGGCAGATATCCACCGAGATGTTCCGGCTCCACGGCATCATCATGACCGTCGGCGTCTATGCTGTCGCCACGGGCGCCAACCGCCGTGCCGAACTGCAGTCGAAGGTGATGCAGACGCTTGCCGCCCACCGCGACATCGTCCAGGTGCACGGCTTCCTGTATTCCGAGCGCGACAATATGCTCTCTGTCGATGTGGTGCCCGACATCACCGTCCACGACGATGATGCCCTCGTCAGCCGCCTTACCGCCGAGATTCAGCCCTTTGTGCCCGAGATGAAGGTAGTGGTCGTCGTCGACCATAACTACAGCGAGTAGCCCCCGCATGAGATTGGAAACCATTATACCGGCAAATCAATAAACACCATCATGAAAAAGAGACACTATATGCTTATGGCTATCGTAGCAACGGCAGCTCTCGTGGGCTGTAACAGTAAGGACCAGAAACGTCCGTCAGCCGATTTTGTCGACGATGTGCAGGTCGCACTTGCCGACAGTGGCCGCATCCCCCTCAACAATCTCCAGTGGACGCGCGAGCCCGCCGCCTTTGAGTTCAGGGGCGACACCATCGCCATCACCACCGCGCCCCACACCGACCTGTGGCAGCGCACCTACTATCATTTTCAGAACGACAACGCGCCTGTGCTCCAGCTGAAGACCCGTGAGCGCTTCTTCAGCTTCGTCGTGAAGACCGACTTCACTCAAAGCCACCATCGTTTCGACCAGTGTGGCATCGTCATGTACCTCGACAGCGACAACTGGCTGAAAGGCTCCGTAGAGTACGAGAACGAGGCGTTTCAGCATCTGGGCAGCGTGGTCACCAATCAAGGTTATTCCGACTGGGCCACCACCGCCATTGCCGCTGACGTGAAGACCATGTGGTACCGTTTCTCGCGCCGCGACGACGACTACTGCATCGAGTGCTCCACCGATGGCGTAGAGTTCAGTCAGATGCGTGTCTGCCACATGGCTGCTGCTGCCGGCGAGATTCGTTTCGGCATTTATGCCTGTTCGCCCGAGGACTCTTCGTTTACCGCCCTGTTCACCGACATGCGCATTACCGAGTGCGCCTGGAAAGCCCACGACGGCCAGCAACCCGACCAGCCAACCCCGTAACCCCAGTTTCTAACCAAACATTTTCATATGAAGACCATTATCATTATCGACGGCGGCCCGCGCAAGAATTTCAATACCGCCGCCATCCTCCAGCAGTTCGCCGAGGGAGCCGCCTCTGTGAGCAGCGAGATTAACGTGAAGGCCGTACGCCTCTATGCGCTCGACTACAAGGGCTGCATGTCGTGCATGGCATGCAAGCTGAAGGGTAGGGCATCCAACGTGTGTAAGTTCAAGGACGCGCTGACCCCTGTCCTCGACGATATTGCCTGTGCCGACGGACTGGTGCTGGGCTCCCCCATCTATTTCGGCGACGTCACCGGACAGATGCGTACCTTCCTCGAGCGCCTCGCGTTCCCCTGGCTCTCCTACAACGACTACAGCCTCACGGCACCCAAGCGCATGCCCGTGCTTCTCGTAGAGACCATGAACGGCACTCCTGAGCGTAACAACAGTCAGGGCTACGGCTCTATGGAGTACTGTCTCTCCGCTGCCCTTGGCGAGCCCGACCGGCTCATCGCCTACAACACCTATCAGGTGAAAAACTACGACCGTTACGAGCTGGCTGGTTTCTCCGAGGAAGCCAAACGGCAGTGGCGCGACGCACATTGGCAAGAGGACCTGCAGAAAGCCTACGACGCCGGCAAACTGATGGCTGAAAGAATCCTGAAGGAAGAATAAGTAATACTCCGTAAGTGTCAGAATAATAGGATGATACGACTCTGTCTTTGTTCGAGATGGAGTCGTATCTTTTTTCTTCTCCATCGATAACCATCATTTCTGGAAAAGTGTAAACGAATCCCGGTAAATGTCAACTTGTCCAGTAAAACGACTGTCAACCACATCAGGAAAAACGTAAAAAAACTGTCAACCAAAATCAGGAACAGATATTGTTTTGTCACATTGTCACATTGTTGCATCCGCGCGTAATATTGTGTCCGCCCGCGCGGAAGGACGGACAGGGGTAATACCATAATAGAAATTAACATATATTAATATAATATATAATAATTATTAATTATTATTACTATTACTATTATTACTATTATTATTATTATTATTATCCTCTTCTCATTATCATCGATGTTGATGATGATTCATTATTATTATTATTACTATTATTATTATTAATCTTTAAACCTTAAACCGCCTCCAGCTCGGCTCTCCCCCTTGGGGGGAGTTGGAGGGGGCTCCTTATTCTACGCCTAACTGCAACAATGTGACAATGTGACATTTTTTGTCTTCTCCTAATTTTGTCTTTTCCTGATTTCCGTTGGCAGTAGCCTATCTCTTTCCTGAACAGGTTGAAGAATGAACGGTAGACATCCCTCCCAACTGCTTACTGTATACTTGTAACTGTTAACTGTACTCATCCCGAGGCGCCCTCTGGCACCGTGGAGTAACTTCCGGCGCGCTCCCGAGAGGTTGTTAAGAATTCCTGAAAAACTCGAAGAATTCCCGAAAAACTCTTGCATGCCCAAGATATCCATCCCCTCTAAATTCTTGCAACTCACTGAACTCCCTGAACTCGTTGCAACTCCTTAAAAACTGTTAAATTAATGTGCGTAGATGCAATTTTTCAAGAGGATAGTTGTTTAGAAAAAAAAAGAAATATGAAAAAGACATTATTTTGGAGTTTCTTACTCTTGATGGCAGTCTTCACGGGGCTGACGGCGTGCGGAAGTGACGACGACGATGAGAATGACGAGGTTGTTGCTTTCTACGTTGAGAGTGTTCAGCGCGCCATCATCGGTAAATGGCAGTTTGTGGAAATGCTCGACGGAGTTGGGGCAAGTATGGAGACGCATCGCGGAGCTCCTCAGCCGCCGAAGCATACGGTGGAGTTTACCAGGAATCAGAATGTATATTATTATTATGCTGACGGTACTAGCAGGGAGGGGGTGTATGTGTTTCCTGATGTGCAGGAAGTGTACCAATCCAGTTTCCCGGTGGTGCAGTTAGGTCCAACGGCGGAAGAGGCGATGCATTGTGATGTGATTTATTTCGTACCCTATAGCGTTGAAGTGACAAAGAAGACACTCAAGTTGCACTATGTAGGGATATATACGACAGACCATATCCCTGAGACGTTTGTGTATAGAAAGATATAGGAGTTACAAGTTATAGGAACTGATGGGAGTTATTGGGACTGATGGGAGTAATGGGAGTTATAGGAATTATGGGAACTCATGCCCTACACACTATCGTTTTGCAACTCCCTAAACTCCCTGAACTCCTTGAAACTCCCTGAAACTCCTTGAAACTCCCTGAAACTCCTTGAAACTCCCTGAAACTCCTTGAAATTAAATTCCTATTCTTTTCCCGTTTTAATTTTTTTGTTTTATCTTTGCAGCCGATGACGACAACATTGATCATAGGACTGCTGATACCGCTGTTGGGCACGATGGTGGGTTCGGCTTTCGTGTTTCTGATGAAAGACGGGATGTCGGTGCGGGTGCAGAAGGCGCTGCTGGGCTTCGCGTCGGGCGTGATGGTGGCCGCTTCGGTGTGGTCGCTGCTCATTCCCGCTATGGAGATGGAGGCTGACAGTGGCCGCTGGGCCGTGATGCCCGCTGCGGTGGGCTTCCTGATGGGCATGGGCTTTCTGTTGCTCATCGACGAGCTGACGCCCCACCTGCACATCGGTACCGACAAGCCGGAGGGCATGCGGTCGCACCTGTCGAAGACTGCCATGCTGGCGCTTGCCGTCACCATCCACAACTTGCCGGAGGGAATGGCCGTTGGCGTTGTGTTCGCGGGAGCGGAGAACGGTGCCGCCCATATCTCGCTGGCGAGTGCCGTGGCGGTGTCGCTGGGTATCGCCATCCAGAATATTCCCGAGGGAGCCATCATCGCCATGCCGATGCGGGCGGCAGGAAACAGCCGTTGGAAATCGTTTGTGTTGGGCTCGTTGAGCGGGGCCGTGGAGCCGCTGGGCGCCGTGGCGGTACTCTTGCTGGCCTCCGTACTGATGCCCGTACTACCATATATGCTTGCCTTTGCCGCTGGAGCCATGTTCTATGTGGTTGTGGAAGAGCTGATACCCGAAGCGTCGAACGGTCAGCACAGCAACCTGAGCACCATCGGCTTTGCCATCGGCTTCGTGCTGATGATGGTACTCGACGTGGTGATGGGGTAGGACAGTAGTAGGCCTGCCGCCTCCTCAAAAGTAGGTATTTGCCCCCTATGCCGTATGTCTGCAGCGATGCCGATTCGCCAAAAATCATCATAAATATGGATTGCGAGAGAGAAAAGATTATCGTACATTTGCACTCGAAAATTTTTATTGCTGGATTCATGAGAAAGAATTGGTTCATATTCTCCTTGTTTTTCGCACTTGCCTTGCAGACGCATGGACAAAGTGTTGACGCCATGCGTCAGACGGTGGAATACCTGGCCTCGCAGGAGCTGGGAGGAAGATATCCCGGAACGCACGGTGACACGCTCGCCTCGGCATACATCACAGGCCAGCTGCGTAGTCTGAAGCTGAAGCCTATTATAAAAGGTAAGAAGGAAACGGGATATTTTCATGACTTCACCTACGGAAAGACAGAGAAGCGCACGACACATAATATCATGGCCGTGATTCCGGGCAAGGACAAACGGCTGAGGAACGAATACATCGTGGTTGGTTCGCACTACGACCACCTCGGCATGGGCGGAAAGGGCTCAGGCTCGCGCCGTCCTGACACGCTGGGCGTACACCCAGGTGCCGACGATAATGCCAGCGGCGACGCCGTGGTGCTGCAGCTGGCCCGCCACTTCAAGAAGGTGCGCCCGGCACGCAGCATCGTCTTCGCCTTCTTCGGTGCCGAGGAGCAAGGACTCGTTGGCTCTAAACAGTTTCTGGAGTGGATGCAACACGACGACCCGCTGCGCAAGAACCTGCCCAAAGACATGAAGGGCATGGTGGCGATGGTGAACCTCGATATGGTGGGGCGCATGCGCGACAAGGCCATGAGCGTATCGGGCACAGGCACGAGCAGCGGCTTCAAGGCTATGGTGGAGGAGGTGGCTGAGCAGCAAGGCCTGCGCGTCAGCTGTATCCCCGACGGCTACGGACCGAGCGACCAAGCGTCGTTTGTGGCAAAGGACATCCCCGTGCTCTTCCTCACGACGGGCGGCCACATGGAGTATCACACCCCTGCCGACGTACCGTCGACCCTGAACTATGAGGGCATGCAGCAGACACTTGACTTCTCGCGCGAGTTGGTCAGCCGTCTGGCAGCCCAGCCCGAGGCACCCGACTACATCAGCGTGCCGAGCAGTCAGAAGATGAGCCACGCCAAGTTTAAGGTTACCTTGGGCCTGATGCCCGACGTGATGGGCGCCAGCAACGTGCCCGGACTGCGTGCCGACATCGTGGTGGCAGGCAAGCCCGCACATAATGCAGGCATCCGTAGTGGCGACATCATTCAGGAGATCGACGGCAAGGCTGTGAAGGATATCAACGAGTATATGGAGCGGCTGGCTGAGCTGAAGGCAGGCACAACCATACCCGTGAAAGTGCTCCGTGGCGAAGAGACCATCGTTTTCCAAGTTCACCTAACACCCCCTGTAAGATGAAAAAATTCGTATATTGGCTGCTGGCCGTCGTCATCACATTGGTGCTGAGCGTGTACCAGCGCATGACGGGCCCCACTCACCCCCAAAGGGTGAACGTTGAGCTTCGTGGAGAAAACTACAAGCTGAGACTGCCCCGCAGCGGTGTACAGCAGGACGAGATAGTGAAGCTGAAGAACCTGCCGCAGGACATCAAGGCTCAGTTGCACTACCGCCGTTTCCCGACGACGGACGAATACACCACAGTGGACTTCGCCTGGAAGGATGGCGTATGGCAGGCTGCCTTGCCCGTACAGCCCGTAGGAGGCAAGCTGCAGTATTACCTCACGGTGGGAGGAAAGGACTATGAGGCTGACGAGCCCGTGGTGATACGCTTCCGCAACGACGTGCCCGCCAGCATCCTGATTCCTCATATCCTGCTGATGTTTGCCGCCATGCTGTTTGCCGTGTATACGCTGATGTTGGTGGTGACGCGCAAGGAGTACGCGAAGTGGCTGAAGATCACGGTGGCGACACTATTCGTCGGAGGCTTTGTGTTCGGTCCGCTCGTGCAGCATGCGGCCTTCGGTCCTTGGTGGACGGGCTTCCCCTACGGCACCGACCTGACCGACAACAAGACGCTCCTGTCGTTTCTGTTCTTCCTCGCTGCCCTCTGCACGTTGAAGTGGAAGTACAACCGATGGGTGGTCGGCTTGGCCGTGCTGTTCATGATTGCCATCTTCAGCATCCCGCATAGTGCCTACGGCTCGGAGTATGACTATCAGGCCCAGCAGCTGAGTACGGAGAAATAAATATCTAGAATATCTAGAAAATCTAGAAAAAACTATACTAGACAGACTTAAAGTAATTGTTGAATCAAATAAAAGAAAATGAAGAGAATGAAAAGTTTTATGACAATGATGATGGCCGCAGTAGCCATCGTGCTTGGAGTGAGTTCGTGCAGTAATGATGACGATGAGCCTGAGGTACCCGCAGCCGCACAGGTGGTAGGCAACTATACCGGTCCCGAGGTGATTATGGTTATGAACGAGGAGTCGTCGAACGAGACCAAGACCTATGCATTTGCCAAAGTTTCTGACAGCAGTATCGACATGACCATCCCCGCTTCGGGCGAGTCGGGCATGATGATGATTCCCGCTCTGACGGTGAAGAACATCCCGCTGGTCAAGAGTGGCAAGAGTATCATAGGAAGTATTTCCAAGTATGACGGTACGGTGATCAACGCCGCCGGGGCAGAGAAGAACTTTACCATTACCAATCTGTTAGTAAGTTTCGAGGACGTGCCGAAGGGTAAGGCTGTGGCTGTTACCTTCTCCCTGAAGTACGGCGCGATGCCTATGGACATGGTGACCACCTTCACAGGCGAAAGAAACAAATAAAAATAAATGTTGACGGGGCGTATCAAGATATGGATTGTGGCTGGCATGGCTTGGGCTATGCCAGCTGTTACTGTAACAGCACAGAAAACCATTCGTGACTCTGTGGAGCTAAACCCCGTGGTGGTGACGGGATCGCACACGCCAAAAACCCTGAAGGATGCGCCGGTGGTGACGCGGCTCATTACGCTCCGCGACATCAAGATTACCGACGCCACCAATATTCAGGACATGCTCACGCAGGAGGTGCCAGGACTGGAGTTCGGCCTCGCCATGACCCAGGAGACTTCGCTCAACATGAGCGGTTTCGGCGGTAGTGCCGTATTGTTCCTCGTCGACGGCGAGCGGATGGCAGGCGAGACGGTGGACAACGTCGACTACAACCGCATGAACCTCGACAATGCGGGGCGCATCGAGATTGTGAAGGGAGCCTCGTCGGCACTCTACGGCTCGAATGCCGTGGGGGGCGTGGTCAACATCATCAGCCGTGAGAACCTGGAGCCGTGGACAGCCAACGTGAACTCGCGCTACAGCACCTTCGGCCATGAGTGGCGCAATGGCGCCCGTTTCTCGTTCAACAACGGGAAATGGAACTCGCAGACCAATTTCCAGCATACCCGTATAGACCCCGTGAGCCTGCCCAAGGCGCACACACCGGAGGAGATTGCAGCCGAACTGATGAAGAAGGCGCAGGGGCTGCCCTACGACGAGTCGGTGCTTACTGACGAGTCGAACATCAGCCGCCTGTTCGGACAGACATCGTACAGCATCAAGGAACGGCTCACTTGGCACGCTACCGACCGACTGACGCTCACGGGACGCGGCAGCTATTTCTTCCGCACCAGCGAGCGCGACACATACGACTACCATTTCAACGCCTACAGCGCCGGACTGAAAGGCAAATATACCTGGAACCACGGCCGCCATCTGGAACTGTCGTACGCCTACGACCAGTACGACAAGGCCAACTTCATGCCCGACGGCACACGCACCCACGACCACGACTACAGCAACAGACAACACGTGGCGCACGTGCTTTACAGTCATGCGCTCGGCAACAACCACCTCATTCTGGGTGCAGACTACCTGCACGACTACCTCTCCACCTATCAGTTTGTGGCGGGCACCAGCCATTCGCAGGACAATATTGATGGCTACGCACAGTTTGACTGGAACATCACGCCACGGTTCAACGTGGTGGGCAGCATCCGCTATGACTACTTCTCGGCCTCGTCGCTGTCGGCGCTCACCGAGCGGCTCGCTGTGGTGTATAAGCTGCCGTGGATAGTGCTCCGCGCCAACTATGCCAGTGGCTTCCGCGCGCCCACGCTCAAGGAGATGTACATGCACTTCGACATGGGTAACATGGGCTATATGATTATCGGCAATCCCGACCTGAAGCCAGAGAAGAGCCACAACGTCAACGTTGCCATCGAGCGGCAGAACCGCATTAGCGAGAGCGGGTGCCTGAACGGAGTCTACAACTTCACCCTCATGGGCTACTGTAACATCTTCGACAAGCGTATCACCACCATCGACGGCGGCTTGTACGAGGGGATGGAGAGCGCCCTCTATTGGAACGAAGAGGGCGTGAAGGTGTGGGGTGTGGATGTCAGCATGGGCCACTACTTCGACTGGGGATTGACGCTCAAGCTGAACTACTCGTGGATGCGGGAGACCGGCAAGGTGTATTTCTCGCAGTTCAACCAACCCCGTTCGCACTCCCTGACATGGCGCATCGGCTACGACCACCGGTTCTCGCGCCACTATGCCATCGACGCAGCTCTGTCGGGGCGCACCCTGGGCAAACCGCAGTCTGGACGCACGGATGTGGACCAGGGCTATACTATCTGGAAACTGATGCTGCAGCACCACATTTGGCGCGGCATCAATGTCAACACGGCCATCGACAACCTGTTCAACTACAAGCCTAAGGCGTATTACTATTCTTCTCCGTTGACAACAGGAAGATCGTTCAGCGTGGGGCTTTCGGTCGACTTAGACCGGCTGCTTTAGAGCCAGTCTCTCATAAGACCCATATATTCAACAACATAAAAACTAAACAGACTAAGCTTACAAGCCCCGAATGTTCTGGTATACTTTCAAGGAAACTATTCGCAACCTCTTCCTCAATGTGAAGCGTTGGCTGCAGTCACTCTCGTTCAGAACAGGTGTAATCGTCCTGCTTTGTTGCATTCCCTTCTACATTCTGTCCTTCGCCCAGATGTTGCTGCCCATTAGTGCGGCTGCCAAGGGCGTGTTGTGGACAATCCTGTTCGGACTCGCCAAGACTTTTCAGTATGGAGGCATTACCATTCTGGGCGTCGAGGGCTACAGGAGATTAAAGAAAAAGTTAGGAGTGAAGGTTGAAAGTGAAGAGTGAACAGTTAACAGTTATAAGTTAACAGTTATGAGTGAACATGAAAAGTCCTTATGACTCTTAACTGCTCACTCATAACTATCAACTGAAAATACTCTTAACCCTATTTCAGTTTCTCATAGATTTCATCTGTTACAGGCTCGAGCCACTCGTTGCTGGCTCCCTCCTGCACGTCCTTATGGTAGGTCAGATGTTGGAACCATGAGTCCTTGGCGGCTCCGTGCCAATGCTTAGCCTCGGCGGGAATGGCGATGACGGTACCGGGTGTCATCTCTACGGCTTCCTTGCCCCATTCCTGATACCAGCCACGGCCGGCGACGCAGATGAGCACCTGCACCTGCTTGTGGTGGACATGCCAGTTGTTGCGGCAGCGAGGCTCAAAGGTGACGTTCATCACACCCCCGCCAACATCGGCCAGGTAACTCTGACCAATGAAATACTTACCGTATGGATTGGGTTCACCCTTAGGCCACTTGCTCTGCAAGGTGTAACCCTTGTTGCCGAGCCAGACCGACAGCTCGTCTACCAGCTGCTGGCTGTTGCCCATATTCACGGCTCCCTGCTTGTGGGCAGCCAACTGCGGGGCAACACCTTCCAAGCCGCTCAGGGCTGCTACGGTCACTATCTCGCGATCGGCTGCAGAAAGCTGGTCACCGGCAAAGATGTCGCCAAAGAGGTGCGACTTCAGATAATAGTCGTCCTGCGGACAGAACTCGTAGTTGAACGGACGACCTGAGAGCTGCGTCTGGTTCTTTACGCCCAGCTCGTAGGCTTTCTTGGCATCGTCCCATTCGGCAGGGCGCGTCCAGGGCTTTCCCTCTTGCCAGTTTGCCTGTTTGTTCTCTAACACCTTATTCAGCACCCCCAGCGCATTCAGCGAGCGCGGGAATCCCGTGTATGCATAGAGTTGTGAGAAAGCCTCCTTCAGTTCGTTGATGGTCACTCCGTTGTCGAGTGCCATACGCACAGCTGGTTCCAGGCGTTCCAAATCGCCTTGTGCCATCAGACAGGCACATGCGGCCAAACCTTTCTGACGCTCGGTAAGCGTCTGACTGTTTATGTTTGTCATAGTCAATACTGCAATTAATATTGTTATAATTCTTTTCATGTCCATTCTTATTTTTGTTTATTGAATATCAGTCTCATCGTCTGCGGGTCGAGCGGCTTCATGGTGGGCAGTTTCAGGTCTTTCACCATGTGGAGCGTGCCCTGTTTGTATTTCTGGAAGTGGTCGGTTTTCAGGTGGTTCTGATAGGCATCCTCGGAGGCATAAATCTCGAGGATGCGAATCTGGCATGAGTCGTCGGCACTCTGCATGGGGTACAGGCAAATGACACCCGGCTCGCGCTCCACACTCAGGCGGTCCACCTCGTTGGCAAACTCTAAATATTCCTTCAAATACTGCGGATAGACCTCTATTTCAGCTAAGCGTACAATCATCTTCGTTGCAGCGGGCTCAGCCGACGGTTTTTCACCCGTCAGACCAAACAGCCACTTCGCGTTTTTCCACAGTATCATTTCCTTGAACGGAGCAAGATCGGGCTCTTCCGTCAGGTACTGTTTCATCCTTGCAAGGCTCTGCGTGAGCACCTGTGGGGCTACGTAAGGGTAGTCCGAGCCGTAGAGCAGGTGGTCGGGCGTGGTAATGGTCAGCATCATGCGGATGACCTCGGGCGAGTGGGCGCCGGCAAGGTCGAAGTAGAGGGCTCGCAGGTTTGCCTCCCAGTCGATGTCGCCCACCAGCTTGTTGGCCTGCATCACGGGCGTAAGCGACTTCATGCGTGGAACCGCCAGCGGCAGGTAGGCTCCGCAATGGGGCACAACCACCTTGACGTTCGGATAGCGTGCCAGCACGTTGCGGCTGATCATGTTCGCTACAGCACGGGTAGTCTCCGAGAGATACTCCTGCATGGCCAATGGCGTCTGCGCCATCACATCGCGGTTCACAGGCTCCGGACGATGGGGATGCAGAATGACGACCGCCCGCCTCTCGTTGAGAACGGCGAAGAGCGTGTCCAGCTCGGGTGCGCCAAGATACTGACCACCCACATTCGTTGCCAGCTTGATGCCGTCGGCTCCCAGTTCGTCGAGCGCATACTTCACCTCCTGAATGGCGGCATTCACGTCCGGCAAGGGTAGGGCGGCGCAGAACAGAAACCTGCCAGGATGGTCCCGCTTGATGCGAGCAGCAGCCTCGTTGGTCTGTCTTACCACGTCAGCAGACTTCGGCTGCGGAGCAGCCAGCGTCAGTACAGAAGTCCCAACGCCAGCCTCGTCCATCCACCTCAGGTGCGCTCCCACATCGTATTTTGGCAGGGGGAAGCCCTCGTCCATCAGTCTGCCCTCTTCCTTAAGTGCTGACACAAACTCAGGCGTGATGATGTGGCTGTGCACATCCATTACACCCTGAGCCGTTGCCGTTGTGGCCAATACCATCGACATTGCAATTGCCTTTAGTCGTTTCATACGCCTTTGCGATTTATTTGACGTTTACTTTTATTTCAGATTCTGTGTGAAGAACTCAGCCAGTTTGTCCCAAGGAATCAGATTCTTCGGCTCGCCCTTGCCCTTCAGCTCCGTGTAGCCTCCGTCGTAGAGGTCGCAATGAGAGGCACCGGGTATGATGAGCAGCTGTTTGTTCCCCGGGTTGGGATTCGGCTTGCCAACCACGTTGTAGCCCTCGGCCTTACCCTCAACCATGTACTTATAGGCAGCCTCGCCGAAGTAGCGCGAGTGGGCCTTCTCGCCGTGCATGACGAGGACGGCAGAACGGATTTCGTTGATGTAGTAAAGGAAACGGCTGTTGGCGTAAGCCTGAGTACCGATTGCGCGCCAGCCGTCGTTCGAGTTGCCGCTGCGCTTGTGGTAGCCGCGCTCGGTCTTATAGTAGTCAAAGTAATCTTTCACGAACTGTGGGGCTTCTGCGGGCAACGGGTCGACCACACCACCAGCCATAGCCATCGGGTCGGTAAGGCGCTGCTTGGCCATGGCCTCACGGGCTGCATGGCGCGACTCTTCCTTGTCCTCGCTGTCGAAGTAGCCATTGCCGCTAACACGGGTCATGTCATACATTGTAGAGGCAACGGTAGCCTTGATGCGGGTGTCGGCAGCGGCAGCATTCAGGGCGATGCCACCCCAGCCGCAGATGCCGATGATGCCTATGCGCTCAGCATCCACTTTCTCCAGTTTCGACAGAAAATCGACGGCTGCCATGAAGTCCTCCGTATTGATGTCGGGAGAGGCCGTACGACGGGGTTCTCCGCTACTCTCGCCCGTGTAAGACGGGTCGAAAGCCAGCGCCACAAAACCGCGCTCAGCCATCCGCATGGCATAGAGTCCGCTCGACTGCTCCTTGGTGGCTCCAAAGGGGCCACTTACGGCGATAGAGGGCAACTTTACGTTCTTATCTGTTAACTCTACGCTCGTCTTCGGCATATAAAGGTCAGCCGCCAGCGTCAGTCCGTATTGTGTCTCAAACGTAACCTTCTTGTGGTCTACTTTCTCACTCAGCGGGAACACCTTGTCCCACTCCTGTGTCAACGTCAGTTCTTGTTTCATATTTCCGTTTGTAGTTTTTTCTTTGTTTGTGCAACCTGCGAGCATCCCGCCCAGCAGCATTGCGGTAAATATCATTTTCCTCATACGTTCTTACCTAATTCAAAGGCCTCCTGCAATTTGGCATTCCCCTCAATCTCACGGGCGTCGTTCACTCCACCGCAGAAGAGCGTACCGGCCAGGCGGCACTTGGGATAGCAGTCTGTCCAGCCCGTCAGTCCCGTCTCAGCGCGCTTTGGTGTCTCCTCCTCATCCTCAGCAGCCGTGGTCAGCAGGTATACGTCGCGGAACTGGTAGTCCTGTGCGTACATGCCGTTCATGCGGTCGATAAGCGTTTTCATCTGGCCGCTCATCTCGTAGTAGTAGATGGGTGTAGCCCAGCACACCACGTCGGCCTGCAGCACCTTCGCCATGATGTCGTTCACATCGTCGTTGATGACACAACGTCCCAGCTTTTGACAACCGAAACAGCCCTTGCAGAACTGGATGTTCTTGCCAACGAGCGAGATTTTCTCCACCTCGTTGCCGGCAGCCTTGGCACCAGCCACAAACTGGTCGGCCAGCATATCGCTGTTCGAGCCGCGGCGCAGACTCGTAGAAATGACTATAACTTTTTTCATAACACAACCTTTTTACCATTCAAAATATAAATACCCTTTGAAGGATTGCTGACCTTCAGCCCGTTCAGCGAATAGTAAACTCCATCTTCCTGACGATTGCCATTAACGCTTCTGATGGCAGTTGTGCCAGATGAGAGCGACAGCGTTACGCTAATATTGCTCTCGCCGGCCTTTAGGAAGGTGCGCAGTTCGCTTGCCGACAGACCGTCAATCTTGCCCAGACGGGTGTAGCTCCACGAGTTAGAGCCGTAGAACAGGCAGATGTTAGAGCCGTTGTATAGGACGACGTCGCCTGCCTCGGCCGTCATCTGTTCGTTGCTGGTGGGTAGCGAGAAGCCCAAGGCTCCCCAAATTTCGAAACCGCCGCTGCTGTCGAGCGTCACGTTGACGGAAGCCTGACGCAGTTTCTCTACAAGTGCCTTTGTGGCGGTGTTGTCGGCGAGCGTAACGCTCTGCGTCTTTCCGCCGATGGTGATATACATTTTGTCCATACTTGTTTGTCCTTCAGCCATGTTCAGAGTCTTCAGCCAGTCCTTGATCAGCGAGGCTCTGCTGGCGTGCTTGCTGGCGTTGATCCAAAGCGCGTCGCCCATCCAGGTAACGCTTGGCAACAGTCGCTTGGCGTCGCTTACCACTCCGCTGATGCCGCTGCTGTGGCTCGAAACAATCATTGCCACGTGCTTCCCGGCCATTTTCGAGGCGTTCTGAAACAGGTACGTCTGCATGATGGCAGCCATCTGGCTCCACCAAAGCGGGGTGATGATGATAATGTTCTGGTAGTCGTTGAGCGAGGTTGTTACCGGGTCGATAGCAGGATAGCTGTCGGCGTCGTTGGGGGCGGCCTTGATAGCGTTCAGCAACTGGGTGCCCAGCGCGTAGTTGTTTGCCTCGTACTTCAGTCCCTTCTCCGCAGGCTCGATTTCCAATACGTCGGCTTCCATCTGGCTCGTGAGCGTCGTCATAATCTCGCGGCAATTGCCCGTGTAGCTGTAGTACACCACCAGCGTCTTGCCTGTCGTTCCTTCCGTTCCCGCCTGTTGTGCGGGCACCTCTGCCATTGCTTCGCTGTCGGACGAGCAGCAGCAGAGCAGCATGGCTGCTAAAAACAAAAGTATCTGTTTCATATCTTAAAGACTATCCTTCAACACCTGTACTATATCTTCTTACAGACTATCTTTCAACACCTGTACCACCTCGTCGCGGCTCAGAATGTAGTAGCCGCCCTGGCAGATGGGGCAGGCGTCTGCCATTCCCTCCAGCTGCTCCGGCTTCGCGCCACAGTCGGTAATGTTCATGGCCAGTCCCAGCTCGCGCATCCATTGCTCCATCGTCTCCAGACCTTCCATGGCCACCTGCTCGTCGGTCTTGCCCTCGGTCTTGACGTCCCAAACGTTCACAGCCAGGCGCTTGAATTTCCTCACGGCATCCTCCGACTTATTGATGAGCAGACGGTAGTAGGCTCCGCTCACGGCTGCGAGCGTGTGTCCGTGGGTGGCGTCGGTAAAGGCTGCAACAGCCTGTCCCAGCATGTGCACCATCCAGTCGGTAGCCTTGCCGCGGTCGATAAGTGTGTTCAGCGCCCATGTGGCTGTCCACATGATGTTCGAGCGTGCCTCGTAGTCCTCAGGGTTGACGAGAGCCTTGCTCGAGCTGACGATGAGCGAGCGCATCAGTCCCTCGGCAATATAGTCGCTCGTATTGTCGTCCGTCCCCGAGAGATACTGTTCCAGGATGTGGCTCATAATGTCGTATATGCCAGCAACCATCTGGTACTTCGGTACGGTAAACGTAAAGCGTGGGTTCAGGATGGCGAAGTCGGGGTTGCGGAAGTTGTAGAACATCTTGCGGTTCTCCGAGTGACTCGAGATCACCGAGCAGCTGTCCATCTCCGAGCCTGTGCCAGCCATAGTCAGCACGCAGCCCACGGGAATCCAGCGGCACGTCATCGGCTGCCAGTTCTTGAAATAATACTCCCAGGGGTCGCCGTCGTAGTAGGCGCATCCGGCAACCGCCTTGCAGTAGTCGATAGTTGAGCCGCCGCCCACGCCGAGGATGAAGTCCACCTCTTCGCGGCGCGCCATGTGGGCACCTTCCAGCACCTTCTCGATGGTGGGGTTGGGCATCACGCCCGCCAGCTCTACCACCTCGCAGCCTGCCTTTTTCAGTTCGGCTATCACCAGGTCGTAAATGCCAAAGCGCTTGATGCTGCCGCCGCCATAGCAGAGCATTACCTTCTTGCCGTAGTTTTTCAGCTCCTCACTCAGTTTGCTCAAAGAATCCTCGCCGAAATGCAGCTTCGTGGGATTGTGGAATGTAAAGTTGCCTAACATATTCTTTTTCGTTTTTAAGTTTCTGGCTGCAAAGGTACACACATTATTGAATATAGGTATTACACATATTGGCTGAATATTTACCAATTTCGCAGAAAGTTGTAGTTTTGTAGGGATAATTATACCATTATTGCTTGTTTTCGCCCGTTTGTTGCCTCATTCCCTCAAAGAATTGCTGTTGCAATTGTCTGGCCAGTTGGTTGTCGGGATTCAGTTTCAAGGCTTTCTCGTAGTTCTGCATCACATCAATATAGTAGCGCTGGCCGTTTTGTGCCGGGTTCTGCACGATGCGCACCATGTAGAGAAAGCCGCGTAGGGTGCAGACGTCCGAAAGGTCGGCATTCTTCATCTGCTCCATTGTCGTGATGGTCTGCTCCGTTTCTGCCAGCAGGTTTTCGGTCTGCGGGGCATGCGGATTCATGACCGAGAAGTAGAGGCTTTGCAAGGCCATCTGATACTTGGGCTGGATGCTGTCGGGAAACATCGCGTCGATGCGCTTCATTTCGGCAACGCAGTTGAGGAAGGCCTCAGGCGTAGGCCGCTGGAGTTTGCTGAGCGACTGGTTGATGAGTGCCTGCATGCTTGGTTGCTGGGCGTGGAGACTAACTGTTGTCATCATGAAGAGACAGATTACTAACACATTACGATTGAAAACTGAACTAAAAGTTGCACGTTGTGCGACTTTTCTCACGCTCGGCATAGCAAACAAGTTTGCTTTGCGCTCGCTAAATCTAAAAGTTTGAGATGTCATAAGCTTTATTATTTTTAAGTGAAACAAATATTCCGATGTAAAGGAAGCGGTCGCGTGAAGCCGTTACGGGAGAGCCATTGGCATCGAAGCGGAAAACGTTGGTGCGACCGAAAATGTTGTTCAGCGAGGTGTAGACGATGACCTTCGGACTGACCAGCCAGGTCAGGTTCATGTCCACGCTGTTGTAGTGGGGCGTGGTGCCCGTG